>Ga0136846_1218946_pt1 | contig 33636 bp, 28 predicted proteins | sample HopSoiMetagenom2_FD_96841 | JGI IMG/M metagenome (GOLD analysis project Ga0136846, IMG submission 96841) | Grasslands soil microbial communities from Hopland, California, USA - 2 Assembly 2016 (version 4) | ecosystem: Environmental > Terrestrial > Soil > Grasslands | place: USA: Hopland...
ATCGACGGACCCTTCGCTGAAACGAAGGAGCTCATCGCCGGTTTCTGGCTGTGGCAGTGCAAGTCCCGCGATGAGGCCGTCGAGTGGCTCAAGCGCGCTCCCTTTGGTGGAGGGACAGAAGTCGAGATTCGTCAGGTGTTCGAGCCGGAAGATTTCGGCGCCAATCTCACCCCGGAGACGAGGGCGAGAGAAGAGCGAATCGCACGTCAGGCAGCAGAAAACGCAGCCAGAGCATAGGAGATCCGACCGATGCGATTCATGACGATTTACAAGCCCGGTGAAGAATCGACGACTCCGCCGACCCAGGAGCATATGGAGGCGATGGGAAAATTCATCCAGGAGCTCGCCCAGTCGGGAATTTTGATTCAGACGGACGGCCTCGTTCACAGCTCGAAGGGCGCGCGCGTGCGGCTCAACACCGACGGCAGCTTCAAGGTCGTCGATGGCCCGTTCACGGAAGCGAAGGAGATCATCGGCGGCTACGCGATCATCAACGTTAAATCGAAAGGCGAAGCGATCGAGCTCACCAAGAAATTCCTCAAGGTCGCCGGCGGCGGCGAGAGCGAGGTCCGCGAGATGCATGATCAGGCGGCCTACGATGCACGCGCGGCGAATCAGTTCGGCGGCGCGACGCAATCGCGCGCAGCAGAAGCGACGCGGTAGCAGCCTGTCGTGTCCGACGTCAACCGCGCCATCGATGCCGTCTGGAGAATCGAGTCTCCGCGACTCATTGCCGGTCTCGCTCGCATCACGGGTGACGTCGGAATCGCCGAGGACCTGGCGCAGGACGCGCTCGTCGCAGCACTGGAGCGGTGGCCCCAAACGGGAGTGCCGGACAATCCCGGCGCCTGGCTCATGGCCACCGCCAAGCATCGGGCGATCGACATGCATCGCCGCAGCAAGCGCATCGAACGCAAGCACGAGCAGATCGGGCACGAGCTCGATGCGCAGCAGGAGATGAACGTGTCGGACCTCGACACCGCTCTCGACGACGATATTGGCGACGACCTGCTGCGTTTGATGTTCACAGCGTGTCATCCAGTTCTCTCGACCGAAGCTCGGGTGGCGTTGACTCTTCGGCTGCTCGGCGGACTTACCACCGACGAGATTGCGCGCGCGTTCGTGGTTCCTGAAGCGACGGTCGCACAAAGGATCGTGCGCGCCAAGCGCACTTTGTCAGAGGCTCGCGTTCCGTTCGAGGTACCGCGCGGGGCTGACAGAGATGCGCGGCTCTCGTCGGTGCTTGGCGTGATCTATCTGGTTTTCAATGAAGGGTATTCTGCGACCGCCGGCGAAGACTGGACGAGACCAGCGCTCTGCGAAGACGCGCTGCGACTCGGCCGCATACTCGCCGAGCTGGCGCCAGCTGAGCCTGAAGTGCATGGGCTCGTTTCGTTGATGGAGATCCAGGCATCCAGACTTCGGGCGCGGGCGGGTCCGTCTGGCGAGCCGATCCTTCTGCTCGATCAGGATCGGGGAAAGTGGGACCGTCTGCTCATTCGTCGTGGGCTCGCCGCACTGGCGCGTGCCGAACAACTGGGCGGAGCGCGGGGGCCGTATGCATTGCAGGCGGCGATCGTTGCCTGTCACGCTCGAGCACGCACCGCCGACGACACGGATTGGGAACGAATCGTCACCTTATACGACGCGCTGTCGGAGCTGAATCCGTCGCCGATCGTGGAACTCAATCGCGCGGTCGCCGTCTCGATGGCCTACGGTCCCGCGCTCGCGCTGGAGCTTGTAGACGCGCTGACATCGGAGCCGTCGCTAAAGTCGTATCACCTGCTGCCGAGCGTGCGGGGCGACCTGCTAATGAAGCTTGGTCGCTCGAGTGAGGCGAAACCGGAATTCGACCGCGCGGCTTCGCTTACCCGAAACGAGCGTGAACGAGAGATGTTGCTGGAGCGCTCGCGAAAGGCGGCTGCTGGCCAAAATTCCTGAGGAAAAAAACATGTCAACTATGCGTCGGGTTGTATTTGTTACCGCGTACCTCGGCGTTGGGCGCGATACTTCTCACCGGCCTGATTCCTTTGCGGAGCTACTAATGTCGATCTTTGACGGCTCACCATCGCCGTGGACAGCCAGGATGCTCAGCATCCTGAGGATTGTCGCGGGCCTCGTTTTCTTCGTAACCGGGACAATGAAGGTGTTCGGATTCCCTCCGTTTCCCACCAGCGCACCTCCGTTACCGATGCCTCCGATGTGGGAGTTTCATCTCGCCGGTCTTCTGGAGACATACCTGGGAGCGGCGTTTACCCTCGGATTTCTGACCAGGCCGATCTCTTTTGTGTTGGCCGGCGAGATGGCTGTGGCGTACTTTCAGTTCAGTTTCCCGTTGTCTTTCTGGCCGACCGTGAATTGGGGCACGTCCGCCATCCTCTACTGCTTTCTCTTTCTGTACTTCGTTTTCGCCGGCGCGGGTCCATGGAGCGTCGACGCCGTAATCGCTCGACGGCGCACGGTGACACCACTTGGGTGATGGGACGGCGGCAGCGACAGCTCCGTCGATTGCATCGGCCGAAAGCGATGCAAAGCCGGGCCGGAGGAAGTACGACCGGTCTATAGTCGAGGGACCGCTCCTTCCCGCCGTCTGGAAACTCGCCTGGCCGACGATGCTCACCAACGTCGTCGGCGGACTGCAAGGGATGGTGGACCAGGCGCTGGTCGGGAATTTGATCGGCTACAAGGCCAACGCGGCGATCGGCGTCAGCTCCCAGATCTTTTTGATCGTGGTGATCTTCATCGCGTCGCTGTTCAGCGGAATGAGCGTTCTCGTGGCGCGGTTCGCCGGGCAGGGAGATCACGAGCGAGTCGATCGCACCGTCTATCAGGCATTCATCACGGCGATCGGCATCTCGCTGTTCATCATGGCGCCGATCGGATATTTCTCGGCGCCGGCGCTGCTTGATTTCGTCAACGCCGCTCCGGATGTGAAAGCGGAAGCGCTTCCGTTCCTGCGGATCATGTTCGTGTTCAGCAGCGGAATGCTCGTGTTCTTCATGCTGGGCGGCGCCCTCCGGTCGGCTGGAGACGCGCGAACGCCGATGATTCTTGGAATCTCGCTGACAGTTTTGAACGTGATCTTCAACGTGATCCTCATTCGTGGGCTGGGGCCGATTCCGGCGTTCGGGACGAAGGGCGCGGCGATGGGCACGTCGGTCGCGTCGGGTCTGCTGGCGATTTACTCGCTGTACAAGCTGTGGAATGGTGGCTGGGTAGTTTCATTCCCGCGGGGTAAAGGCTGGGGTCCGGATTGGGAGATAATTCGAGCGCTATTCCGGTTCGGACTGCCGACGGGATTTCAGGGAATCGCCATGAACATCGGCGGCGTGCTGATGTTGTCGTTCATCGGCTCGGTTCCACGCGGTGCCGCAGCACAGGCGGCGTTCGCCGTCTGTTATAGCCAGTTGTTCTCGCTGGTGACGTGGACGTCGGTTGGACTAATGGGCGCGTCTGCGGCGATCGCAGGCCAGAACCTGGGGGCGGGGAAGGCGGACCGCGCTGCCAGCGCAGTGCACGTCGCAGCGCGCATCGGTGTCGCGAGCGCCGCCATCGTGGGAATTCTGTTCATGTTCCTGCCGCACCAGCTGCTCGCGATCTTCGGAATGCGCGAGTCCAATGTCGTCGAGATCGGAGTCGAGCTGTTGCGGGTGTTGAGCGTATCGGGATTGCTGATCGCCGTCGCGCTGACTTACACCGGCGGACTGCAAGGAACCGGCGACACCAAGAGTCCGCTCTACATCTCGATCATCTCACAGATCGTCGTCCCGCTCGGGATCTGCTTCTTCATTCAACGCACGAGCAGATTGGATCCGATCGACATCTGGATCGCGATTTTCGTCGGCCACGCGACCCGGTGCGTACTCAGTGTTTGGCGGTTCAATCAGGGAAAGTGGCGAACTATTTCAGTTGACATCGGGCGAGCACATCGCTGACGCTTCACATCTCGAGGCGGCTTTTCAAAACAACTCAACGGGTGCGAGCAGTGAGCAACTAAAGGCTCAAGCAGCGGAGTTCACTACGCCGTGACGTACTTCCTTGGCGTGACACCGACTGCTTGTGCTCCGAATGGCGGCTAGAGACGTCCCGACGTCGTGAACTCCGCTGCTTGCAACATTGGTTGCTTACTGCTCGCACCCGTTCAGCTGCTGTTGAAAAAAGCGTCGAGATCTCAGTTATGGCTTCGTGACGCTAAGCCCGCTAACCGTCCCTTCAGTATTGTGCGAGAACCGAACTCCGTACACCCCGTCAGTCGATTTCAGTTTTCCAGCAGCGACGAGATCGGCTTTCTTGTAGGTCGCGACTGTCGTTCCGTTGATCGAGCAGGTTACGTCGTCGCCCTTCACCGACACCGCAATGTCCTGGGTGACTGGTGACCCGGCCGCGGCAGCCTTATGCACTGCGGCGTTCGCTTCGCCATGGCCACCATTCATCGCGAACGCAGCAGGTCCGAATCCACGCACGATGAAGTTTCCGTTGCCGTAAGCGGCGCAGTAAAGGTAGCTCTGGTTCGGGGTGCCCATGTCGTTCCCGCCGATGAAGATTCCGTACGGATGCGGATGATCGTTCAGATTCATGTACTTGGGCTCGGTGAACGTCGCCTTTACGGTGTAATCGCCTTTGGCGGTGTTCGCGGGATTCCAGTACGCGACGGCAGGTCCCGTTGTGACATGAAGATTCTTGCCCTCCTGCGTGAGCTTGCCGTTGGCGAGCACCTGGCCGCGACGAGCTTCGCCGGGGTCGATCTGGCCCGTCCAGCCTTTGACGGCCACGCCGCCGTTGGCGACCTGACGCGACGTTTCACTCTGTTGAGCTTTCCCGCTGCACGCTACCACAACGATTGCGGCAACCGGAAGGATGGAGCAGTACACGCGACGCATATAAATCCTCGTAGCTCGGAGATTGGACCAAAAAACTACGCTCGGTACAGGGTGTCGGAAAGTGAAAAACAAAGTCTCGAAATAAGTGTCGATTCTGGCGTATCCCGTTCGTCGCGTTTGTAGAGAGCCTGGAGGGAGGGCGATCCACCCGGGCAGGCTCCAAACCAACGAAACGAGGAGACCCACGATGAAGCCGACCACCCGCCTATGGACCGTTCAGATCATACTGGCAGCGCTCTTTCTCTTCGCCGGTGGGATGAAGCTGGTTATGCCGGCCGCCGCACTCGAAGCGCAGGCCCATATGCCTGCGCTGTTCCTCAAGTTCATCGGGGTCTGCGAGATCCTGGGCGCCACCGGCCTCATCGTCCCCTGGCTGACCGGAATCCGCAGAGAGCTGACACCAATCGCAGCGACTGGCCTCGTCATCATCATGACCGGAGCGACGGTGATCTCGATTGTGCAGGGACCGGCGATCGGAGCGATCGTACCAGCCGTGGTTGGACTGCTCGCCGCTTTCGTCGTCCGCGGGCGCTGGGAGGGAGCCCCTCAGCGGGTGCCGGCCCACCTGTCACCGACTACCTTACGTCGCGCGGCATAGCACGCAAAACAAAACCGCGCCTCGCTCCCAGTTCGGAACGAGGCGCGGTTTTGTTTTCCCTCGGCGACTATCGCGAGATCGTTACCGATAGTCGCGATTTCTCAGGTCGACAGTTGTCTTAGCGTCGAGGCCAGGGTGCGAACCTTCGCCGCATCACTCGAGGTCGCAGCGTCGGCATCGAGCTGCGCGGCCAGCGCCGCCAGCGCTGTCTTGTTCTGCATGGAGCTCCCGCCGCTTAGCGCCTGACGAATCTGCGTCAGCCTGTCAGCGCTCAGACCCTTCGATCTCGCCAGCTGATCGGCATAGGCGCCAGCAAGTGCGGGCGTTACCGGCCATGTGAACTTCGGCTGACCCTGGGTATTCAGGTAGTCGAGGTGCACAGACTTGGCCGCATCGATCTCGTTCTGGCTGATGTACTGGCTCGGCGTCAGCTCGAAGATGTCGAGACCACGGGAAATCTCCGAGCCGACGATCTGACCGTTGTACCAGTAGGTCGACCAGAAACCGCCGCTCGCCATGCGAGTTGAATCCGCTGGTCCGCGATCGAAGTACGCGATCTCGTGCGGGTTCGCCGGGTCCGTCCAGTCAAACACCGACAGACCGCCCTGGTACCACGCCTGCACCATCACGTCGCGGCCCGGAATCGGAATCAGCGAGCCGTTGTGCGCGACGCAGTTTTCGAACTTGGTCTGCGGCGCGGGGAGCTTGTAGTAGCTCTGGAACCGCATCTGATTGTTGACGATGCGGAAGATCGCATCGGCGCCCCACTCCCGACGATCGGTAGAACGGCACTTCGGCTGGCCGCCGCCGCCCCATTCGTCTGAGAACAGGATCGCGGATCCATCGTTGTTGAACGTCGCGGAGTGCCAGTAAGAGAAGTTCGAGTCGGCAACTGCGGCGATGCGCACCGGGTGCGCTGGATCACGAATGTCGAGCAGGAAGCCGTAGCCTTCGCACGCTCCACCGGCCAGACCGATTGCAGGATAAACGGTGATGTCGTGGCATTGAGTCGGTCCGGGTCTTACAGCACCGCCCGCGGGCGCCGGCGGAATGAGTCGATCAATCATCGCCTGCAACCCTGCACGCAATGTTGCGCTGTCCGCAGCGGTGGCCGGTCCAGTTCCGCCGCGTGCCTTCACAATGCTGTCGAGCGCCGGAGTGATAAACCTCGACGGAATTACCGCTTCGTCACCGCGGATGTTCGCGACGAAGCCGCCGTGCGCCTTTGCCTCGGCAACCAGTCGCCTATTCTCAGCGATGTCTTCCGGCGCCTCGGCGTGACGCGTGGGTGCTGTGAGTTCATTGAAGATGCGCGGGGAGCTGACGATCGCCGCCTGCTCGGGATGCGCGAGAGGAACCTTGATCACCTCGATGCGGAAGAGCGCCGAATTCGGATCCTCTTCAGGCCTGGCCCGAACGCAACCGGGGAGCTCGTTAGGCGAGCGCACTCCCGCGGAGCCGGAGATATAGACGTAGACGTTGTCCGGATCCTTCGGATCGACCAGCACTGTGTGCGTATGCGAGCCACGGCAGGTCTGCACATTGCCGACGTTCTTCGGATTGTTGATGTCCGTAATGTCGAAGATGCGCAGGCCTCGGAGACGGTCTTTGCTCACCGTATCCTTGACGCCAGTGGTGCCGCAATCGATGCGTCCACTGGTGCCTTCGCCGGAAACGAAGAGAAGATTGCGATAAACCGAGACGTCGCTCTGCGAGGCGGGGCAGACGTAACCGATTTTCAGGGTCGGCGCGGCCGGGTTACTGATGTCCCAGACCTCGTAACCGTTGTAATTGCCCTGGATCGCGTAGTTGCCGAGGAATGCGAGGTCGGAGTTGGTGACGCCGACGAACTTCTCGGACGGTGGCGTGTGAGAGACTGCGCGCAGATTCCAGATCGCGGTCGCAGCGTCCATTTTGCCGGCGCGCAATCCAACGCGTGGATCCGGCATCGGCTCACCGGGCGACATGTCGCTGACCGTCGGGATGGTGCTGACGCGCGACGACGAAGTGGCCGGCGCGCACGCCGCCATCAAAGCCGCGAAGCCGACGCAAATCGACGTCAGCGAAGCGATCGTGACGGTCGATCTTGAACGAACCGGAAGCACTGATTCCATAAACATTCCTCTGGGTGGTCGGAGTGGTGCTGAAAGATGTAGGTGCTACTGCGTGTCGATGCCGAGCGTAAGTGAGATGAGCAACTTATCCATGCGGGCGATCTCCGTCGTTTGGTCGACGTTGACGTCGGAAGCAAACTTGAAAACGACCTCGTCCTGACCGGCTCCATAAGAGTCGAACAGGTCCTTGACCATGCTGACGGCGCCTTTGTGGTGTTGAATCATGTAGGTCAGAAAGAGCCGGTCGAACTCCGGCCCCCGCGCCGCGTCGAGCTGTTTCATCTGGGCTTCCGTGAGCATGCCGGGCATCAGCATCTCGTGCTGCATGCCGCCCATCGACATTGTCATGCCCGTCGCTGTTGCTTCGGGAACCGGCTGGCGCCGATCGCGCAGCCAGTTCTGCATCGTAAGGATTTCGTCCTGCTGGGCGTTGATGATGCGATTGGCGAGCCGCTGCACGGCGGGGTTCGCGCCGTGACTCTGCGCCCAGCGGGCCATCACAATCGCCTGAGAGTGATGGTGGATCATCCCGGACATGAAACGAACGTCCGCCTCGGTATAGGGGTGACGAACGCTGTCTGCCCGCGCCTGCTCTATCGCGGCCGCTTCACTCTGTGGATTGATGACCGGTGTGGGGACGACGGGTACCACCGATGCATTCGTTGATTGAGTCGCGCTGGCGCAAGCCGACACGGCAATCACGACGAGAGTCGTGGCGATTCCGCGGATGTAGGGTGTGCTCATTCCGTCCGATGTCGTGCGAATTGGGTACGAGCCTGGGAAGCTCGGGCAAGGTGCCTACTATATGATACCATCCAGTCACGGTGATGGAAGCCCGCGGGATTCCCCTGTCATGGCCGGGTAATCCTGGTGTAAGGCGGGAAGCGGAAGTGGGAGGCGCTAACTACACGCCGCGACAAATGTCGACACGGCCGGCGGGCCGGAGCCGCCGTTCTCGGTCTCATCGTGCTTGAAGAACACGTAAGCCTCGTTCCACCGCTGCCCACTCACACGTTTCGCCCAATCGACCAGCGCGCTTTCGTCGTAGTCGAGCTTGTGGAGCCGCAGATAGCCCCATGTCGAGGTCGACACCACCGGACATTTGAAATCCTCCTGCTCGGCGATGCACATCGCGATATCACGCTCACGCATCGCGTCGTACACCTCGTCGTCGAACCAGCTCTCGTGGCGGAATTCAAAGACATAACGCCGGTCGTTTGGGAGCAGGCCGAGGAATCCGCGAAACCGGGTCACGTCTTTCTGCATGTTCGGCGGGAGCTGGAAGAGGATAGGGCCAAGCCGATTGCCGAGCGTCGCGGTGTTCTTTAAAAGGAAGTCGACGAGACTTGCCGATTCTTCCTTGAGACGTGCGTAATGCGTGATGCGCTGGCTCGCCTTCAGTGCGAAAGTGAAAGTCTCAGGAACCTGTGCCGCCCAATCGCGAAGGACGTTCTCTTTCGGGAGTCGATAGAAAGTATTGTTGATCTCCACCGCGGGAAATCGGCTTGCGTAGTAGCCGAGCATTCCGTCCTCTTTGAGATCCTGCGGGTAGAAATTGCCCTTCCACTCCTTGAAGGCATAGCCGCTCGTCCCCGCGAGAATCTTCACGAGCGGCCAATCCTTACGAAACCTTGCGGCTCGCTTTCTCCTTGGTCACCGGCTTTTCGCGCTCGAGGCTCGCTTTGAGGGCTTCCATCAGGTCGATGATCTTGCCTTCTCCGCCGACCTTGACGTCGGCGGTGATGTCTTGTCCCTCGACCTTCGACTGGATCGCCTCGAGTACGCGCTCGCGAACAGTGTCCTTGTACTTGTTGGGCTCGAAGGTGTCGTTCGAAGTCTGGTCGATCAGCTGCTTCGCCAACTTCAGCTCCTGGGCCTTCACTTCACCTTCGGGGATTGGAACTTCGCTCGTCGGACGTACTTCGTCGCCGTAGTGGAGTTGCTCCATAACGAGCACGCCGTTGAGGGGACGGAGGAGCACTAGATGCTGCTGGCCACGGGCGGCGTACTGCCCGAGTGCCGCCTTCCCGGTCTCCTTCAATGCTTCTGACAACAGTCGGTAGGCGCGCTCGCCGCCTTTGTCGCGGCCGAGGTAGTAGACCTTCTCGAGGTACTCGCGCTCGACCTGGGCGAGTGGGACGAACTCGACGACATCGATGACGCTCGTCGCTTTTTCATCGAGGGCCTTGAGCTCCTCTGCGCTCAGGACGACGTATTGGTCCTTGGCGTACTCATAGCCTTTGACGGTGTCGTCCCGGCTGACCGTCTCACCGTCATTGGTGCAGATGTACTGCTGCTTGAGCCTCGATCCACACTTCTTGTGCAACATGTTGAACGATACGCTCGTCTTGGATTCGGCGGACGAGTAGATGTTGACTGGGACTGAGACCAACCCGAAAGAAATCGTGGCAGTGCCAATTGAGCGAGCGGGCATGAGCTTGGGAGAAAAGGTTAGCGGCCAGGCAGTAGCGAACAGGGGAGTGAATCACAAATATTTCTTGCGTGGAAAACTCCACCTCCCATATGCTTATCCATGTCCACCATGGACGCAAGAGCGAATCGCTGGTCACCGTAGGCGCACCCTCTAGAACCGGAGTCTAACCAATGCTGTCACGCCGTTTTGCGACGCTACTCGGCCTCTTCCTGATCGTTGAGGGCGTTTGGGGACTCTTCAGTCCGGTCGTCTTTGGTGTTCTCTCGACCAACTGGCTGCACGCGGCGATTCACATCGTGCTCGGCATCCTCGGGATTCTGGCGGGACGGGGCAGGGCGACACGAGGCTATCTGATCGGCGTCGGCGCTTTGCTGTTAGTGGTCGGGGTCCTCTGGTTCGTGCCGGGCATCTCGACGCTCGTCGTCTCGCTTCTGAACGTCAACTTCTACGTCGCCTGCTTCAACATCGCAGCCGGACTGATCACCATGCTCATCGGATTCAGCGCACCACGTGTCGTTGCGGCTTCACCGTCGACGACCTAGGCGCTACGTAAACGGTGGCTGTCGACTCTGAAAACGAGCTGAGATGACGGACACGCCCGAGCCGAGCGTCGCATCAAGCGACAATCTCAGTGCTTACCGCGCCAAGAGATCGCCGGATCGCACGCCGGAACCATTCGGGCCGGTGTCGAGCGCTCCAGGAAATCTCTTCGTCGTACACAAACACGCCGCTCGTCAGCTGCATTTCGACTTGCGGCTGGAGATGGACGGCGTTCTGAGGTCGTGGGCGGTTCCCAAGGGTCCGTCGTACGATATGAATGACAAGCGACTCGCGGTCAAAGTTGAAGATCATCCGCTGGAGTACGGCGACTTTGAGGGCGTGATCCCGGCGGGCAACTACGGCGCCGGCGGAGTGATCGTGTGGGATCGCGGCGAGTGGGTACCGCTCGAAGATTGGCGCGAAGGACTCGAGAAGGGGAAGCTGCTTTTCGAGCTCAAGGGCTACAAGCTCCACGGCAAGTGGACGCTCGTACGAATCAAAAAAAGCGATAAGGATTGGTTGCTGATAAAGGAACGCGATGCATACGTGCAGATACCGGGGGATGTCTTCAATGAAGAATCCGTTCTCTCCGGGCTGACTGTCGAGGAAGTGAAAGCCGGTGACAGCCCCGCGGCTGGTTTGCAAAAGATTCTTGCGTCCGAAGAGAACATCGTGCGAAGCCGAGTGGATCCTTACAAGGTCGAGGCGATGCACTGCGAGATGCAGGACGAAGCATTCACTCGCGACGGCTGGCTGTTCGAGCTGAAGCTCGATGGATACCGTCTTATCGCGAGCAAGTCGCGCGGCGAAGCGCTTTTGCTCACACGAAATGGGAACGACTATACCAACGTCTTCCCCGAGATCGCTCGCGCAGTGAAGGCTTTGCCCGCGGACGACTGCATTATCGACGGCGAAGTAGTGGTGCTGGACGAAAAAGGGATACCGAGCTTCTCACGCCTGCAGAAGCGCGGGCGACTTTCGTCGGAGATGGAAATCAGGCGCGCGGCGGTCGAGCTCCCGGCGACGTTTTATACCTTCGATCTGATCGCGTTCGAAGATTTCGATGTGCGCCCTTTGCCGCTCTCGCGGCGAAAGGAGCTGCTCAAGGATGCGGTCCCGGCGCTTGGGGCGGTCCGATATCTCGATCACATCGAGCGGGAAGGCAAGGCGTTTCTGGACCAGGTCAAAGCGATGGGGCTCGAGGGAATCGTCGCCAAGAAGGCAACCTCGAAGTACCGCCCCGGAAGATCGGGCGACTGGATAAAGATCAAAGCCGAGCGAACCGGAGATTTTGTCATCGTCGGATTTACCAAGCCGAACGGGAGTCGCTCGCATCTTGGCGCATTGCAGCTCGCCGATTGGGTGAATGGTGAGCTGGTGTACGCCGGGAGAGTGGGGACGGGCTTTACTGAGGATCTGCTGAAAGAGCTGCACGGACTGCTCGAACCGATCGTGCGCATGGATCCGCTGTGCGCCGGCCCCGTGTTTGCGCCGGGCTCCGAAGCGCTGAAGTCCGGGCAAATCCCCGAAACGAAAACGACTATATGGACAGACGCGGTACACGTGTGCGAGGTCCGCTATCGCGAGGTGACTCCCGATGGACTGCTGCGACACGCCGCGTTCCTGCGGATGCGCACCGACAAACTGGCGCACGAGTGCGAGCGGCAAGGGTGGATCGAAACTCCCGAAGCTCGCGCTGAAGCGACCGATGCGGCGCCTGATCGTTATATGCTGGCGGGTGACCCGAGTGAGAAAGGCAGAATCGTACGCGAACGGGTGCATGTCGACGCGACCGCGTTGCAGGAGCCGCCACCTCCTCCTGGTAAGCCTCCGACGGAGAAGAAGATCGCCTTCTCAAATCTCAATAAAGTTTTCTGGCCGGCGGAAAAATACACCAAGGGCGATCTGATCGATTACTATCGGGCGGTCTCGAGGTGGCTGCTGCCGTATCTGGCCAATCGGCCCGTCGTGCTTACGCGTTTCCCCGATGGGATCGACGGGAAATCATTCTATCAGAAAGACGCGCCGGTCTTTGCGCCGGAATGGGTGCGCACGATCCCGATATGGAGTGAGGACACGCAGAGGGAGATCAAGTACTTCGTCTGCGACGACGAGGAGTCGCTGCTGTATCTCGCCAATATGGGCTCGATTCCGATTCACGTCTGGGCGAGCAGGGCAAGCTCACTCGAGTTGCCCGACTGGTGCGTGATCGATCTCGACCCAAAGGAGGCACCGTTCTCCGACGTCATTCGCTGCGCTCAGGTCCTTCACCGGGTCTGTGATGATGTAGGTTTGCCAAATTTTGTGAAGACGACGGGGAAGACCGGGCTGCATATCATGCTGCCACTCGGGCGGCAATGCACTTACGAGCAATCACGCATGCTTGGCGAGCTGCTCGCGCGTGTCGTCCTGCGGGACTGCAATGAGTTCGCGACCATCACCCGTCACGTGACCAAGCGCGGTGACAAAGTTTATCTCGACTATCTGCAGAACCGTCACGGCCAAACCATCGTAGCGCCGTACAGCGTGCGTCCGCTTCCTCGAGCGACTGTATCGATGCCGCTTGTGTGGGACGAAGTGAACGAAACGCTCGATCCAAAAAACTTTACAATAAAAAACGCGATCGAGCGAATTGAACGGGAGCGCACAGATCCAGTGGCGGCTGTGCTTGAGTTAAAGCCCGATCTCCAGGGCGTACTCGATCGACTAGCACGCAAATGGACGAATGACGCGTCGACTCCCGTAGAATGATTGGCTAGGGTTCGGCTCCGTGGCATGCTCTTAGCCTGACCCGATCAATGCGCGCAATTGATCGCGCGACTGGTTCACAAAAATAGTCAACGCAAAACACAATGACGAAACGAACGTTTCGCCTGACGTATATAAATGCGCGCCGTCCAATAGGCGTTGCCGGTTGCGAACATCCTTCTGTGGGTGCGCGAATAGCGCGCACACCGCCGCTTAGCGGCGTACCTCGCAGCCTGACTGTGATCAGTCGCGCGATTCATGAGTGGAACCATGAACCGCACACTAATGAGCGGGGTGGCCATTTCCCTCGCGATGTTCGGCATATTCTCCTGCTCCGGCGACAGCTTAACTGGAACAGACGGCCTCAACACGGACGACCTGGCGGCGGATGCGAATCTCATCGCGTCCGTGTCGGTGTCATTCGGACAGAGCTCGATCGCGGTCGGGGACACGACAACGGCCACCGCGACATTGCGCGATTGGCGGGGCCGCAGGTTGACCAATCGAGTCGTCACCTGGAGCTCCAGCGATAACGCGGTTGCAACGGTTTCGGCGGCAGGACTCGTAACTGGTGTAAGCTCGGGGACGGCGGTCATCACAGCCGCTCGCTCCGGCAAGTCTGGCAGCGCCACCATCACCGTCACCTCTCTTGGCACCTCGAACGTTGGTTCGGTTGCTTCGGTGGCGGTTTCACTCGTGTCCGCCACGTTGAACACGGGACAGACCACACAAGCGTCGGCGACAATGCGCGACTCTGCCAACAACGTGTTGGGTGGTCGAGCCGTCGATTGGAGCTCGAGTAACACGAGCGTCGCGACAGTCTCCACTGCCGGGCTCGTCACGGCGGTGGCCGTCGGAACGTCCCAAATCACGGCGACGAGCGAGGGCAAGAGTGGGAGCGCCGCTCTCTCTGTCACGACGCCGCCAGCTGCAACGACGAATCCTGGTGTGGTTCAGGACCTGAAAGCATCTGCGAACGACAGCACGACGGTCACTCTTTCGTTCAGCCAGGTCGATGACGGGGCGGGGCAGCCCGCGAAATACGACATACGCCTTGCAGTCGGCGCGATTTCGTGGGGCTCGGCGACATCGGTAGCGAACGGCTCGTGTGCAACGCCAGTGGCCGGCTCGACGATCGGAAGCCAGCTGACGTGCAAAGTTCTCGGCCTCAAGGCATCGACGAACTACAATTTCCAGCTGATAGCTTTCCGCGGCACGTTGAATCAGGACGCCGTGTTTGGTCCACTGTCAAACGTCGTCGCAGTTACCACGACAGCGTCGAGCGCACCGCCGCCGCCACCGATGCCCGTAGCGTCGGTGTCGATCTCGCCGGCGAGTTTGACTCTCCAGGTTGGCGGAACTTCGCAACTGACAGCCACGACTCGCGATGCAAACAACAATATTCTGACGGGAAGAACAGTTACGTGGTCCAGTGGGACCGCCGGAATTGCTACGGTCAGCGCGAGCGGAGTTGTGACGGCTGTCGCCGCAGGAATGGCCCAGGTTACCGCAACGAGTGAAGGCAAGTCTGGTTCGGCGTCCATCACCGTGGCAGCGGTTCCGCCGCCCCCACCACCGCCCCCGCCAGGCTCGTCCAACGAACCTGCGGGCATGACGCTGCTCAAGCAGCGCGCCTTCAATTCGCTGCAGGAAGACCCGTCGTGGGATACCGACAGCCAAATGCAGATCATCCAGGATGCAGCGGCTCCCAAATCCCCATCGAGTGTGATGCGCTTCACATTTCCCGCGGGGTTCTCCCCAGACGGAAACTCGAATGGTCACACGGGGGTTGCGTTCGGCGGATCCAACCGGGTGATGTACATCAGCTACTGGGCGAAGTACTCAACCAACTGGCAAGGTCACGCGACCGGAATCAACAAACACGTCTACGTCTGGAATGGCAACGATCCGCTCTTCGTCATGGAAGCCGAAGGCGTCGGCTCGGGTCCGCTGGTGCCGCGTCCCGCCATCCAGCGGACGGTTAGAGGTGACGGTATGTACGAGCCCAATCTCGTGCCGAGTGCTGTGATCAAGCGTGGCGCCTGGTTCCATATAGAGGTGGTTCTTACGGGCAACACCTCTGGTAGCGCGAATGGCAGCATGGACTGGTGGTTGGATGGCGTTCACGTCGGAAGTGTGGGCGGGCTGCAATGGTCATCTGGAACGACCAACTGGGGCATCTTCGAGATATACCCGGTGTGGGGAGGCGTAGGCGGTACTCCGGTTGCCTCCACTATGACATTTGACTGGGATCACGTTTACCTGAGCGGGAAACCGTAAACGCACATCGTGGCTGGAACGCATCAGGCCGGAGAGTACTCGCTCCGGCCTGGTGTCGTTTCGGCTTTCCACCTCTGGGAGTCCTACGGGATTTCCGGCCAGCCTTCCAACGCGAGCAACGTCGGGCGCCCGCCAAGCTTGTCGGCGCGGATGCTGTCTACCTGGTAGTCGACTGTCGCGGCCGTCACCGCCTCCGCCCGAGAGCGAATAGCCTGTCTCATCTGGACGCCACGCACAGCCGGGAATTGATCGGCGTCGAGATTGTACGCGCTCCAATAGTGGGTGAACCTGAGCGCGCGATAGAGCTGTGTCGCTGTCAGTCCGGCGTGATAGCCGACGTACAACCCCGCGACATAGCCCGCGCCAGTCACCGCGCTGTGCCAGCGATTGCAGTAGTCGATCACCTTTTGCGATGACGTGCCCGGCGCGACACCCTCCAGATCGCACCAGATCGTCACGCCCCATGGAACACCGAGCATCTCTGCTTCGGCGGCGGCGACGCGGCCATTCTTCGTGCCTTTCGTCGCGGTCGGTATCCAGGATGTGTCGGACTCGACATACTGCACCAGCATCAATCCGATACCGACGTTGAGGAGCGATCTCGCCTCGCTTGCGCTCAGCGCAGACGCATGTGGTTTGTCGCGTCTTACATAGCGAACACAGAATCTGTAGCCTGCCCGACGGAACGCCGCGGCGGCAGAAGGCGTGACACGCTCAGCGGTGTCGAAGCCGCGCACGCCATCGGGAGCGGTGTAGACGTGGCCAGGAAGCGTCATGCTTCAATTATCACCACAAGCGACGCGGCCACGCGACTCTACTGTGAGATTCGCTCCTGGACCAGCGCCAGCGCTTCGTCTTCCGGACGGGATGTACACTTGCCTTCGCGCATCCGCCAAAGCGCGCCCGCCAGAGAGATGTTCTCGTCAATCGCCTGGCTGCGCGTTATCGCGCCGGCGGGCGTCACCAGACTTCGCGCGACGGAGTCGAGCGCGGCCGCGACTGGCGGAGCCTCGATATCCAGACATTTGTGGGCGGACTTGATGGTCATCTGCACCAACTGGTGGCTGCGACGCACCTGCTCGTCCAGCCCAAGCCCGCGTTGAGTCGGATCAATCGCGATCACGCTGTCTGCGAGCTTGATCGTTTTTGCGATGGCGCTGTCTTCCGGTGCGATGCGCTGGGCCGCGAGAAAATCGGACCGGGCTACCGGATAATTGCCGAGTGCAAGTGCTGCACGCCCAAGACCGACGTAAGCATCCGCATCGCGTGAATTCTTACGCAACAAATCGCGATAGATATCGCTGGCGCGCGACGGCGATCCGGCCAGGACGAAATAGTTCGCGACGCGCTTGCGCAGCACCGTGTCGTCGGGCGATTCATCCTGGATGGGCAACAACTCCGCCAGAAGCTCCTGCCTGGCGCCGGTCTCAGCGAGGAGATCGATCAGCTCAAAGCGCGCGATCGCCCGGCTGCGTGCAGCGTCTCCCGGCCATAGACCGTAGATCGCGCGGTGGTAGTAGGATTTTGCTTCGTCGACGCGACTCTGCTTCGCGAGCACGCGCGCCATGGCGAGATTCGCGCCGCCATCCGTCGCGTCCCGCTCGAGTAACGGTATCAGCATCTGCTCGGCGTCCATCGCCCGCCCCTCGGCGAGTACGGCCTGCGCCAGCGCAACGGTATAGACTGGCCGCTCGCGGTCGAGAGTCGCCGCGGTGCGGAGATGCTCGATCGCGTCGTGCAACCGGTTGTGGCTAATGAGATTCACACCGACGCGATATTCATCGGCAGCCGTGAGACGCGTTGCGGTGCGGTCGACACGAGCGAGAGCCGTGTCGCCGACGAGGAGCAGCAGTATTGCGGCGAGCGTTAACGCCAGGGTGAAGACAAACTCCGACGGCGTCGCGGTTGGCTGCGGACCTTGTTCCTGCGCGCTCGGGTCGGAGATCATTTGACGGCCGGAGTTCCCTGTCGCGGTGTCATGCGCGCCGGATCGACGCCATATGCCTGCAAGACGTCGGCAATGGTGACCACCCCAATGATCATTCGCGAGTTCGCGCGACTGACAACCGGCAGTACGTTGTGTCCGCTGTCGCCCATCCGCGCCAGTGCCAGACCAAGCGGCTGGTCACTGTGCACGTGCGGAACTGGCAATGTCTCGTCTGTGTTGCCGCGAGCACGTTTGAGTATCGTGGCGATCGTTACGGGCCGCTGCGTCCCAATTGTGGCGTCGATGATTTGACTCACGCGCGCCATCCCGATCAGACCATCGTCGTCGACAACCGGCCAGGAATCAAGATCAGAGCCGTCCATAAGTTCGGCGGCCTCGTCGACTTTCATCTCGAGGGTCAAAGGCTGGGGCGGTGTCCGGATCGCCGACGTGACCCAGAGTGCAGTCGCGGCGCGGAACGGTCCGGTCGGAAGATGCAAGCCGTCCTGATGCGCGAGCGCCTCGTAGATCGGCTCCCGCTGGAGCTTCTGTGAAATGAAGAATGCGATCAGGTTCGAGATCATCAGCGGAACTATGATCGTATAATCGCGTGTGACTTCGAAGATCATGATCACCGAAGTCAGCGGCGTCCTGATGATTCCAGCGAATGCGGCGCCCATACCGACAAGCGCGTACGCGCCAGGCCCCGCGGTTGAAGCAGGGAAGATCATGTGCGCGACCCCGCCCACCGAAGCGCCGACCATCGCTCCAATGAAGAGGCTCGGTCCGAAGATTCCGCCGGCATTGCCCGAAGCGTACGCGGTCGCCGTCGCAATGATCTTGAGAACGGCGAGCACGAGAACCGCTTTGAGAATGACGTCGCCGTTGAGTACACGCTCCACCTGGTCGTAGCCAACGCCGAGTACCTGCGGAACGAAAAACCCGAGCAGGCCTGCGACGAGTCCACCGATCACCGGCTGAAACCAGAGTGTCGAATTGGGCATCCGTAAGAACCGCTCACGCAGGTACAGTAGCAGCTTCACGAAGCCGACAGACGCGAGTCCGCCGATCACTCCCAACAGAACGTAGATGCCGAGCTCGCCCGGGCTGACGAGGTGGTATTCCGGAACGTGGAAGAGCGGATTGTCGCCGAGAACCAGGTGAAGAACCATCCACGCCGTGGCGGACGCAAGAACCACAGAACCGAGCACGGGCGCGTGTAGATCGCCCATGATTTCTTCCAGCGTGAAGAGCACGGCGGCAATCGGAGTGTTGAACGCCGCCGAGAGTGCCGCGGCGCCTCCGACTGGAACGAGCCACTTCACCTGCGCCTTGCTCAGTCCGAGTCTGCGGGCGATGACGGACGCCAGGCCTGATCCGATGTAGACCGACGGTCCTTCGCGGCCGAGTGGAATTCCGCTAGCGAGAGCAACCGAGCAGGCGATGAACTTGCCGACTACCGAGCGGAGCGAAATGCGTCCGTCGTGAATAAAAACCGCGGCGCGAGTTTGTGGGATTCCGCTGCCGCGAGCTAGTGGGAAATACCGATAGATGAGATAACCACTGAGCAACGATCCCAGTACTGGGACAAGTATCCGTCGCCAGCCCAGTCCGCCGGCGGGATACATGTGCGCGGCGAGGCGTCCGGTGAGAAGAATGAATGCGACAACGACGAGGCTGACGAGCGCGCCAATGAAAAGGCTGAGGACCAATGACAGGCGGTCCTCGCTGCGGCGGAGGTCCTCGACCAGCCCGACGATGTTCTTTGGAAGTCGCGGAAGTCTCGGTCGACGCATTGTCCAAAACTAACGAACGTGTTCCCAGTCGCTCAGGGGGTAGAAGCCGTTTCTGATCCAGATGTCGTTGGGCACTGCTTTCGCGAGCGCGAGCTCCTGCACCAGATATTCGTCAGGCAGCGCATTATGACCTTGATAGTCCGGGTATTGCACTCTCTCCAGCCCTTCGCGGATTATGCGCGCCACGAACGCGATTGCCCCGACTGATGGGAGGGAACCCTGGAACTCGCGCGACATCTGCTTGGGCTTGAGCGGACCAGTAGCAGTGATCATCGGAATACGTAACGTGGTCGTAGACATCCAACATAGACGATTAAAAGAGCCCGGCGTGATTGCGCCGGGCTCTTTTCACTTACTCATGCTGCTGATTAACCGTTTCTGGTTTTCGTCACGTTGACAGCGTGGCCGCAGAAGGTGCCGGTGACAGTCGCCGTCTTTGTTGTCGGATCATAGGAAGAAGTTATGTCGATGTCGCACGTGCCCGAGCCGCCCGTCCGCGACCAGGTGAAGCTTCCCTTGTGGGTTTGCGTCTGCGGGCCAGACAAGACACCGTTCACGATGTTAAGGTGGCCGGTGTAATTGAGACCGGGATTACCGCTGAGCGTCAGGACGCCGTCCTTCGTGTCGAACGCGCAATTTGTATCGGTCCTCGTCGCATTGGCATCGAGTGTGAGACTGTGTGAAGTGCGATCACCGGTACCGACTATACCGCCGGCAATAACGACCTGGCCGCCGCGGGGGCATTGCCTGGTCACGCTGAACTGATTGTTGATCGGGGTGGGCGCCGACGCGGTTGCGACCGCTCCGCTGCCGTCTACACCAACCGAGAACACCGCACCGAGCCCGAATTCAGCGGTCCCGAGTGAGGAGCTGGCGTCGAGATCTGCGGCGAGCTGGTTTGCATCGGCCTGACTGATGCCGCCCGATATTCCCGTGGAATCGCTGCAGGCAGCAGCAGCCATCAAGAGCGCGGCGCTACAAACCAGGTAAGATTGTTTCAGCATTGAGTAACTCCGAGTGTGGAGAGGTTGATACGGTCATTTTACAGACCATCCCCACCCGAATGTTCCCCGATTTCGGAGGAAATCGTTGTCGCCCCAGATTAACCGCGTTAAACGCCTCGTCGAAGGGCTGCCACCGAGATACACGTTTCAATCGTTGATCGGTCGCGGTTCGGCTGCCTACGTGGTTCTTGCCGACGATGTCGAGCGGCAGGCCCAGGTCGCAGTAAAGATCATGCGGCCGGAAGTGACGACGCTGATTGGCGAAAAACGATTCCGTCGTGAGATCGAGATTCTCAGCGGACTCGCTCATCCGAATATCCTGCCGTTCCTCGATCACGGGATGACACCGGAAGGAAGCCTTTATCTGGTCACGCCTTTCGTCGCAGGCGGCACATTGCGTACCCGGTTGTTGCGCGACAAAACTCTGGTGTTGAACGACGCGATCTCGGTGGCGCGGGATGTCGCCAGCGCGCTTGACCATGCGCACCAGAACGGATTGATCCATCGCGACATCAAACCCGCGAATATTCTTCTGTCCGATGGTCGTGCAATAGTCGGAGACTTCGGAATCTCGCGAGCGAGTATTGTCGAGAAGCAGGCGCAGATAACAGTCTCGGGCGTTTCACTCGGCACTCCCGAGTACATGAGCCCCGAGCAGATTGCCGGCGTGGGGGAAGTGGATGGGCGGACAGACCAGTACGCCCTCGGCTGTGTCGTCTACGAGATGCTGACGGGCAAGCCACCGTTCACCGGGCGCACCGCATCAGTCTTTATTAGCCAGCAGACGCACCCGCCGCGGCCTGTGCGCGAGGTCAAGTCGAACGTTCCGGCGGTGGTGGACAAAGCAGTAATGAAAGCGCTCGCAAAGCAGCGGACGTCGAGATTCGACAGCGCCGGGAATTTCGTGACAGCGATGCTCGCCGCCTACAACGGTTCGATTTAAGAGCCGCTTCCTTCCCACGTCGGAGCGGACGGTGAGTAGCGTCGCGAAACCGCGGATGCGAATCTCGCGCTGCTGCGCGCCCGCCGTTGTGGCGAGCGCGCAGACAGATAACCCGACTAACCGAGCGCGCGGTTAAACCGCGTCAGACAAGCTCGTGAAGTTGAAATCCTTGGCCTTGATCGCCGGCATCACCACCGGTCCACCCTGCTCGGTGCCGCCGATGCGAACCGCGCGTCCGATCTCCTCCAGGTTTCCCAGCAGAAACAGCGGTGATTCATTGAACCGGAAATTCTTGATCGCCTTGCTGATCTTGCCATTCTCGATCAGGAACGTTCCGTCGCGCGTGAGTCCCGTAAAGAGAATCGTCCGCGGATCCACCGGCCTGAGGTACCAGAGACGCGTCACCAGCACCCCTCGTGCAGTGGACTTGATCATGTCATCGATCGACGCAGTCCCTCCGACGAGCTTGATCGAGCTGGGGAAACCGGTGGGCGGCTTGCCCTGCTTCTGCGCCCAGAACCTCGTGTAGAACAGCTGCTTCAACACGCCGTTCTCGATCCAGACCTGACGCGACAACGGCATTCCCTGTCCGTCGTACGGCTGCGAGAGCAGCTGCGGGTCCTGCGGGTCTGAGAAAATGGTGACCCGTGAGTCGACGATCTTCTCGCCGATCTTGTTGCCGCCGCCGGCCTTGGCGAAGGCGCTGCGTCCTTCGTCAGCAGTGCGGGCGTTGAGCGCAAAACCCATTAGCTGCACCAGATCGCCGACGGCCTGCGGCTCGAGAATTACCTCGTAGCGACCCGGCTCGATCGCCACCGGATTGCGAGACAGTCGAGCCTTGTCGATCGCGCGCGAAGCCATTCCCGCAAAATCGATCTGCTTCCAGTCCGGATGCTCGGCGCCCGCCCAACCCGATCCGGTACCATCGTCGGTGCGAACGGTGAGAGTGTAGTTCGCATTCGTCGAGCGATTGTAGGCGAACAGCCCATTGCGGTTACCAACCGCGTTGGCGCCGGCGTTGACGACAATGAATCCCGCCGCCTTCAAGTCACCGGCCTTACGCGCCGGCTCGAGCGCCGTGAGCGCGGCACGCGCACGATCGGCCGCGGTGAGATTGGCCGTCGACTCGAAGTAGCCATTCACCGGCAGATAGGTCTGCGCGCCGAGTGGCGGCATCACTTCGGGATCGTCGGGCGACAGCTTGGCCAGCGACTCCGATTGAGTGACAGTGCGTTGCAGTGCGTCGTCGGTGACGTCGTTGGTTACCGCCGTCGCGTGCTTTTTCCCAAACGTACTGGTGACGGAGATGGTGCCGTTGACGACACCGCCCGACGTCGACATCTGGTTGGCGGCGAACCGCACGTCAGCCTGATAACCGCTGTTGACGTTGACCTGAATGTCGTCGGCCTTGGACATCTTCGTCACTTTCTCGATCAGCGGCTGGGCCATTTCGCGCGGCATCACCGCGGCTTCCGGTATCGAAGCTTCGGCGCGCTCGAGCAGACGACGCGGCTCGCGGGAGAAATCGTTGCGGCTCATGCTTTCCTCCCGGTGTTGATGACGTTGATGTTGCGGAAACGGCTTGGAACGCAGCCATGACTGACGGCGTTCGATTGAGGCGGTTGTCCCTTACCGTCGTTGAAGGCGCCGCCCATGAAGTACGAGCTCTTCCCGCCGATCATGTCCATTGAGTTCCAGAAGTCAGGCGTGCGCATCTGGTAAGCCACGTCCTTCAGCTGGCCGACGATCTTGCCGCCTCTGATCTCGTGGAAGACCTGACCGCCGAACTGCGCGTTGTACCGTTGCTGATCGATTGAGAACGATCCGTCACCTTCGATTGCGATGCCGCGATCCGTCGCGGCGATGATGTCGTTCCAGCCAATGTCTTTATCGCCGGGAAGCAGCGAGACGTTCGGCATGCGCTGGAACTGCACCGTGCCCCACGAATCCGCGTTGGAGCAGCCGTGCGAGCGCGCTGGCTTGCCCTGCTGGTCGTACCACCACTTCAGCCACGCTGCCTGCTCGCGCGTGGTTTGATAATCGTTGACGATGCCGTTCTTGATAATGAGGAACGTCTCCGGCTTCACGCCTTCATCGTCATAGCCGATCGTGGCGCAACCGCCTTCCTGCGACCGGTCACCCTGAATGTTCATGAACTCGGGGCCATATCTGAATTTGCCGAGCATCTTCTCGGGCGGAGAGACGAAACTGGTACCGGCGTAGTTAGCCTCATATCCGAGCGCGCGGTCGAGCTCGGTCGGGTGAGCGATCGACTCGTGGATGGTGAGCCAGAGGTGCGTCGGGTGCAGCACCAGATCGTAGCGGCCGACCTCCACCGATTTTGCGTTGAGCTTCTCAACCGCCTGCTCGGCCCACTTACCGGCGTTGCCCACCAGATCCTGCTCCAGTACGTATTCCCAGCCGCGACCGGCTGGAGCCACGACATTTCCACGCGTCTGGAAATCGGAATTGTCCGGGGCGACGGCAGTGATGGTGAAAGGAACACCGACGCGCACGATCGTCTGCGAGATCATCGAGCCTTCGGTCGAGCCGAAGTTTCGGTCTTCTTTGACGAAGAGCAGACCAGAGTTTACAAAGCGCACGCCTTTCACTTTCAACGCTTCGGCGTTGGCGCGGAGGAGAAGATCCGCGCGCTGCTCGATCGGAATGGTGAACGGATCGATCTTGAACGCGCTCTTCCACGTGGCGTTCGGGTACGCCTGCACCGGCGTGAGCTGAACGGGCTGGTCGCGCGCGATGCGATTCGCCTTTGCGATCGCGACAGCCTCTCTCGCCGCGCCGGCAACACCGTCGGTGGTCAGCATCTTCGAGGCACCGAATCCCCAGGTGCCGTCGACGAGCGCCCGCACGCCGGCGCCGATCTGGTCGGTGTCCGCCGTATTGACGATCTGCTGCTCGCGGGTGAAGACGATGCTGTTATGGTAGCGCCCGATGCGGACGTCCGCGTAGCTCGCGCCGGCGGACTTCGCGGCGTTGAGCGCCGTCGCCATCAGCTGCTTGATGACGTCGTCCTGCGGCATCTCCACCGGCTGCTCGGCAAGCAGCCCCGCGAAGGCTCTATTCGGAGAGAGAGCGTTGGCTGCGGCTAGACCTGCCGCTGCCATGCCGGTTTGTTTGATGAAAGCTCGACGTGTCTTCTTCATTATCCTGGTTGAGAGTGGTGGGTGGGTTAACGAAACACTCAGACCGCGTCAGACAAACTCGTGAACGTGAAATCTCTCGACTTGATGGGCGGCATCACAACCGCCCCGCCCGCCTCCGTACCGCCGATGCGCACCGCCGGTCCGATCGCCTCGACGTTGTTGAGCATGAAAAGCGGAGAGTCGTTGAAGCGGAAATTCTTGACTGCCTTGGTGATCTTTCCGTTCTCGATCAGGAACGTCCCATCGCGCGTCAGGCCGGTATAGAGAATCGTGCGCGGATCCACTTCGCGCAGATACCAGAGACGCGTCACGAGAATCCCCCTCGGCGTCGACTTGATCATGTCGTCCAGCGAAGTAGTGCCGCCGAGCATCTTGAACGAGGTCGGGAATCCGGTCGGGTGCATTTTCTCCTTCTGCGCCCAGAACCGGGTGTAGAAGAGCTGCTTGAGGACGCCGTTCTCGACCCAGACCTGGCGGTTGAGCGGGAGTCCTTCGCCGTCGTAAGGTTGCGACAGCAGCTGCGGATCCTGGGGATCGGAGAAAATGGTCACCCGACTATCAGCGATCTTCTGACCGACTTTGTTGCCGCCGCCCTGCTTGGTGAATGGGCTTCTGCCTTCGTCCGATTCACGCGCGCCGAGGTAGAACTCCATCAGCTGGACGAGATCGCCGACAGCCTGCGGCTCAAATATGACAGTGTACTTGCCGGGCTCGATCGCCACCGGATTCCGCGACAGTCTCGCCTTGTCGATTGCGTGTGTGGACAGAGCTTCGAAGTCGAGTTTGCTCCAATCCGGACTCTCGGCGCCGCCCCAGCCCGAGCCTGTGCCGTCGTTAGTTCGCACCGTCAACGTGTAGTTGGTGGTCGTCCCCCGGTTGTAAGCGAACATTCCGTTGCGGTTGCCAATGGCATTGGCGCCGGCGTTGACGATGATGAATCCCGCTGTCCTGAGATCGCCCGCTTTGCGCGATGGCACCAGCGCGGTCAACGCCGCACGCGCTCGTTCCTCGGGAGTTACGTCCGCAGTAGAGTCGAAGAATCCGCTCACCGGCACGTAAGTCTGCGGCCCGAGCGGTGGCATCGTCTCCGGATCTTCCGGAGAAAGTTTCGCCAGAGATTCCGACTGCCCGACGGTGTGACGCAGCGAATCGTCTGACACATCGTTGGTTGTCGCCGCCGCGTGCCGCTTGCCGAACGCGCTGTCGATAACGATTTGCGAGCGCGTCACTCCACCGGCTGTCGACATCTGATTGGCAGCGAAGCGAACGTCGGCCTGATAGCCGCTGTCGATGGTGACAGTGATGCCGTCGGCGTTCGACATCTTCACGATTTTGTCGATCAGCTCCTGCGCTCGCTCGCGCGGCATGATCGCCCGTGTCGAGGAGCTCATGCTTTTCTCCCCGTGTTGATCACGTTGATGTTCCTGAAGCGACTTGGTACGCAGCCGTGACTCACCGCGTTCACCTGGCCCGGCTGTCCCTTGCCGTCGAAGAACGTGGCGCCCATGGTGTAGCTCTTCGGCCCGCCGATCATATCCATGGAGTTCCAGAAATCGGGAGTGCGCATCTGATAGGCAACGTCTTTGAGAGGCCCAACGATTTTGCCGTTTCTGATCTCGTGGAAAACCTGACCGCCGAACTGCGCGTTGTAGCGCTGCTGGTCGATCGAGAACGATCCATCGCCCTCGATCGCGATTCCGCGATCGGTGGCGGCGATGAGATCGTCATAGCCAATGTCCTTGGTACCGGGCAGCAGTGAGACGTTTGGCATGCGCTGGAACTGCACCGTTGCCCATGAGTCACCATTGGAGCAGCCGTGCGAGCGCGCCTGTTTGCCTTGCGAATCGTACCACCACTTGAGCCAGTTGGCCTGCTCGCGCGTCGTCTGATAATCGTTGAGAACGCCGTTCTTGATGATCAGGAAACTCTCCGGCTTCACGCCTTCGTCGTCATATCCTATGGTAGCGCAGCCACCTTCCTGTGAGCGATCACCCTGGATGTTCATGAACTCCGGACCGTACCGCAGTTTGCCAAGCATCTTCTCGGGGGGCGCAACGAAACTCGTTCCTGCGTAGTTCGCTTCGTAGCCAAGCGCGCGGTCGAGCTCAGTCGGATGCGCGATCGACTCGTGAATGGTGAGCCAGAGGTGCGACGGATGCAGAACCAGGTCGTAGCGGCCCACGTCGACGGATTTTGCGCTCAGCTTCTGCGCGGCTTCTTCTCCCCACTTCCCGGCGTTGCCGACCAGATCCTGCTCGAGGATATACTCCCACCCGCGACCAGCGGGCTGCACGACGCTGCTGCGGTTCTGAAAATCCGAGTTGTCCGCAGCGACGGCGGTTGCGGTGAAAGGGACGGCGACGCGAACCAGCGTCTGGGAGATCACCGAGCCTTCCGTCGACGCGAAGTTCCGATCCTCCTTTACGAAGAAGAGACCCGAATTCACGAAGCGCACTCCCTTCACCTTGAGCGCTTCGGCATTGGCTTTCAGCAACAGGTCGGCGCGCTGTTCGATAGGTACGGAAAAGGGATCGATCTTGAATGCGCTCTTCCAGGTGGCGTTCGGATATGCGTCGACCGGTGTCAGCTGAACGAGTTGATCGCGGGCGACGCGATTGGCCTTGGCGATAGCGACAGCCTCTTTGGCTGCAGCCGCGACTCCATCGGTGGTCAGCGTTTCAGTGGCGCCGAATCCCCAGGTTCCATCCACCAGCGCGCGCACACCAGCGCCGAGGCTGTCGGTATCGACGGTGTTTACAATCTGTTGCTCTCTGGTAAAAACGAAGCTCTGTCGATACCGCCCTATGCGAACGTCGGCGTAGCTCGCTCCCGCAGACTTCGCAGTATTGATGGCCGCCATCATCAGGGTCTTGACGACGTCGTCCTGCGGCATCTCCACTGGGCGCGGGGAGATCAGCGCCCCGAGCGACCTGGTGGGCGAGACTATACCGATGGCAGCGGCGGCCATTCCGGTCTTCTTAACAAACTCGCGACGCGACTGTTTCATGGGTCTCGCTGGGCTGGGATTCCTATTATGGGGAGCGGCCAGTCCCCTCGCAATCCGTTAGGTTTAGGCTCTTCCAGACCTATTTGACACCGCTGGGGAGTCCGATGGCGCTCCAATCTGTTCCGATGAAATCGCACCTCTCGCGGGAAGAGCTTCTCGCCGCCGCCACCAGGCTCCGCACCGAGGTGGGGAAGAGGATTGTCGGGCAGGAAGCCGTGGTCGAGGAGATCCTGATCGCGCTGCTCGCCGGCGGCCACGTCCTTCTCGTCGGCGTTCCGGGACTGGCAAAAACCTTGATGATCCGCAGCGTCTCGGAAGCAATGGACCTCGAGTTCAAGCGGATTCAGTTCACTCCGGACCTGGTGCCCAGCGACATCACCGGCACCGAGATCATGGAGGAGGACACCGCAACCGGTGCGAGATCATTCCGTTTCGTGCGGGGTCCGGTCTTCGCGAACATTCTGCTTGCGGACGAGATAAATCGGGCTCCCCCGCGGACTCAGGCGGCGTTATTGGAGGCGATGCAGGAGCATCGCGTCACTGCCGCCGGCGAAACGATGTCGCTTCCGGAGCCTTTTTTCGTCCTCGCCACGCAGAACCCGATCGAGCAGGAAGGGACGTACCCCTTGCCCGAAGCTCAGCTCGATCGCTTCATGTTCGATATTCGAATCGGCTATCCCGATGAAGACGCCGAGGTGGGGATTCTGCGGGCGACGACTGGCGCCGATCCCGAACCGTTGGTGTCAGTGATAAGTGGCGAGGCAACGCGCGCGCTGCAAAGGATGGTGCGAGACGTTCCGGCGGCAGAGCCCGCTCTGAGATTCGCCGCCCAGCTCGTACGCGCAACGCGCCCGACTGAGACTGACGCAGGCGAGATGATCAAAAAGTATGTGCGTTGGGGAGCGGGTCCTCGCGCGGGTCAGGCTCTGATTGTCGGCGCCAAGGCCCATGCGCTACTGGCGGGCCGGTTTGCGGTTTCGCCGGCGGATATTCTCCGGGTTGCGCGTCCCGTACTCCGTCATCGTGTACTTCCCAACTTCGCCGCCGAGGCGAAAGGTGTGACGACGGAGCAGATCATCGACCGGCTTCTGGAGGACGTGCGACCGCCGAAGAGCGAGATCAAGCTGTAGGCGTGATGCGGGATGCGGTAACTGCGAAGAGAACAGGAGAAATGACCGCGAATCCAGGTGAGAGCTACAACGAATTCGCGGCGCTGCTCGATGCGGTGCGCGGAATTCGCTGGCCGGCGCGCTCGATTGTGCGTGGCGGCATTCCGGGCGTGCACATTTCGCGTGTCTGGGGCAGCTCGGCGGAATTTTCCGAGTACCGGCCATATCGTCAGGGCGACGATCTCCGCCGGATAGACTGGAAGCTCTTCGCCCGCAGCGATCGCGCGTATATCCGGCTTTCCAACGACCGGTCCATTCTGCCAACGATGATCGTGGTGGACGCCAGCGCATCGATGGCGTTCCCGGTCGCCACGAACGGCAAGTGGAGGTTAGCGGCGGACCTTGGGGTAGGGCTCGCATCTGTCGCTCGTAACGGTGGCGATCCGGTGGGATTCGCTCTGGCGGGCGGCCAAAAGCCGGAGCTGATCGCACCGAGGACGAGGCGAACTGTCATCCATGAGATCATTCGTGCTGTCGGAGCGACTCGACCGGCAGGGAGTGCTCCGCTCGCTCCATCACTCTCGACAGCAGCGCAGTCCGTCGGGCGATTGGTGATTGTCTCGGATTTCCTTGGCGATGCGGCGGAGATCCTGACGGTCGCGAGTCGACTGGTCGCGGCCGGTCGCGAGGTCCACGCGGTGCACATCGTTGTCCGTGAAGAGATCGATCCGCCGCGGGATGCGACCATGGTTACCGATCCGGAGGCACCCGCGGTAAGGCGGGCACTGATCGGAGAGACACGTGATGGATACGTCGCCGCATTCGCAGCGTGGCGCGATGGTGTGGCTCACGAGTTTTCCGACGCCGGCGTAGGATACACCGCAGCCGTCGTCGGCGAAGAAACCCCCGACCATCTCATTCGCCGACTTACCGCTCCGCGCGGGGCATCAGCGATCGCGTGACACTCCTCGCGCCGGTACTTCTGTTCGCATCGCTGGCAGTCGCGGCGGCGATCGTTGCGTTGCACTTCATTGTCACGCGTCAGCCGCGATCGAGCCTTCTGCCGACGGCCCGATTTGTTCCTGATACCCGCGCAACTACGATCGCGCCGGCGAAGCGCCCCTCTGACCTGCTGGTGATGTTGCTTCGTGTGGTGACAGTGCTGGCGGTTGGCGTCGCCCTGGCAAAACCGGTTTTCCTGCGAGCGCGGCGTCCAAATGCGAGAGTAGTTGTGGTCGATGCCTCGCGCTCGGTAAGGGACTCGATGGCCGTTCGCGACAGTGCGCGAGCGGTTTATCAAGAGGGCGACGCGGTGGTGGTGTTTGATTCCGCGGCCCGGGTTCTGGTGGGGAACATCGGCGATTCAATCGCGCACGTCTCGCCAGCCACCAAACGCGGAAATCTGAGCGCGGCACTCATTGCAGCTGTGCGCGCGGGCAGCAGTCTTCGCGACCGTGCCGATAGTCTCGATCTCGTTATTGTTTCTCCGTTCGCGAAAGAGGAGCTGGATGCCGCAACGGACTCCATTCGCGGACTATGGCGTGGGACCGCGCGACTTGTTCACGCTGGAGCTGAAAACAGTCGCGGTGGGCAGGACGCTCCGGGAAAGATCGCCGTCGTCGCCGCGGCAGATGATCCACTGGCAATAACAGTGGGCTTTGTACATCCGAATGCGGGAACGAACGCTGTCATCGAGCGCGCGAACAGCGCTGCATCGATAACAACAGCTGGAGTGCTGATCGACTGGCCGGCAACCAACCGGCCGCGCGGCGCCGTCAGCCGCGCTCGCGCGGATACAGTGGGCGGAATCACCACCGCTGAGGCGAGTGTGATCGCGCCGTTCGAGCGCAGCTGGACATTCCCGGCGGATTCCCTTCGCGGTGCGGACGTAATCGCGCGGTGGGCGGACGGCGAAGCCGCCGCTATCGAGAGACCCGCCGATTCAGGTTGCGTGCGATCGGTGGCGATTCCTGTCGCCAGCCTTGGTGACCTCGCTATCGGGCACGACTTCGTGCGACTTGTCGGATCGATCTCGCGGCCATGTGCGCAAGTCGCGGCGACGATCCCCGCCGATCCCGGCGCTGTCGCAAGGCTTATCCGGAGCGGGGCGCTGGCTCCGCGCGCGGCTTTTCAATCGCCCACCGACACTCGATCGACGCTCGCGCCCTGGCTATTTGCGCTCGCGCTAGCGACGGCGATAACCGAGTTGTTCGTGCGCCGTCTGGCGCGAGAAAAGCCCCTCGCTGTTAACAAACCATCCGCGATCGAGGAGCGGGCAGCGTGATCGCTCTCGAGACTGTCCGGCGTACCCAGCGCATCGTTGGCGCCACTGCCGTCATCCGCGCGATCGCACTCGGCGTTACCGCGTCGCTCGTGATCCTCGCCGTGGGATCCTTTGCGTCGCTCGCCTTTCCAACCCTGTCGAATCAACCCGCGGCAGGCGCCGTGGTCGCGGTGCTTGCTGGACTTATCGTCGCGGCAGTCTTGCTCTGGCGGGCGAGACATTTCCTTTCCGCCGGCCGAGTGGCGTTATGGCTGGAGGAGAGAGTACCCGCGCTTCAGTACTCGCTTGTTACTTCGCTGGAGCATGTGTCATCGCCGTTCACCTCGTCGATGGAGGCCAGCGTAGAACGCGAGAACGTCGGACGCGCGACCATGACGGCAGTCCGTCGTCCGCTCGCTGCGGTGTTGGCCGCGGTGTTGGCCGCGCTGCTACTACTATATATATCGCCGTCAGGCGCGTTCGGCCGCAGCGCCACCTTCTCCTCTTTCGGCAGGCTCGGCCACGGTTCTTCCGGCGCTCCCGGTACCCGGCTCGATGACATCGAGGCGCGAATCACACCGCCGTCCTACACCGGCGAAGCCGCAACTACCATTCGCGACCCTTCATCAATAACCGCCCTCACCGGCAGCACAATCTCGATTCGCGGCGACGGCCCAGCCGCCAATCTCACGGCCTCGCTCGACAGACCTCTAAGAATCGTCGAAGCGGGCGGCAGATGGTCTGTCGCCATGCAGATGCCGGCCAAGCCAGCCGCACTCAAATTCAACGACCGTGGTTTCGAGCGGATCATCGTCCTCGCACCTCGCGCCGATAATCCTCCGGCAATGGTTCTCGCTTCACCCGCGCACGACACCGCACTCCGCACTCCGCGACTCGTCGTCCAGCTCGCGGCGACGGCCACCGACGATATCGGCCTCAGCGAAGGCCACTTCGAATATCTGATCACCACCGGATCCGGCGAGATCTTCAAGGCTCGAACCATCAACACGCCAACGGTCCGCTTCAACAGCTCGCGCCGCGCTGCGCTCAATGCTACTCTCGATCTCGCCTCGCTCAACCTCGGCGAAGGAGACGTCGTCTCGATGCGCGCGATCGCCAGTGATGGGAACACGTTGACCGGCCCTGGCGTCGCCACTTCAGATACACGCACCGTCAGGATCGTCCGCGCCAGTGAATACGACTCACTCGCCGTCGAAGCCGCCGCGCCACCGCCCCTCGACAGCTCGGCGACGAGCCAGCGAATGCTCGTCGCGATGGCCGAACAACTGGTGCGCGAGCAGCCGAAGCTGGCGCGCCCCGACCTCGTCAAACGATCGACCGACATCGGTGAGCTCGAGGATCGTATCCGCCGCCGAGTGCGCGAGATCCTGACCGACGGCGAGGAGACACCGGTCCAGGAGCAGCCGGATTCACTCGGCGCGACGGTTCAGGAGATGGAGTCGCCGGACGAAATCAGCGGAACGAAAAACCCCGATCTCAAGTCCGCGTACAATTCGTTGTGGGAAGCTGTGCGCTCCCTGCGTATCGCCGAACCGTCTGCTGCGCTACCACCGATGCGGGCGGCACTGAAGGCGCTCGACCGCGCGCGTCTCGCCAATCGCCTCTATCTTCGCGGTACTCCTCCGAAGATCATCGTCGATCTCAACCGGGTGCGTCTCACGGGAACGGAAAAGGGGGGCAGCAGCACCCGCTCTCCGCGATCCTTTGCGGATTCCACACGTGCGCGCCTCGCTACCCGTTACGAGGCATTGCTGCGATCCATCGACAAGGATCCAGCGCGTGCGATCTCCGAGCTCGCCTTGCTCCGCGTCGAGGCGCTGACGACTCTGCCCGACTTCGCTACTGCCCTCGGCGAAGCGTCCGATGCAATTCGCAACCGGCACGATGCGACTATGCCTCTGGTACGTGCGCGCCGTGTGCTGGACGGACAGCCCGTCGTGACGCCTGCTCTCACGCCCTGGGCGGGTGGAGGCGATGAATGAGCGCCTTCGTCTTTTGCACCGGGCAGTACGAGTCGGGCGACTGGGACAGCGCTCCCAGTCTTCCCGCAAATCTGATCGACTCAATCGCGAGATACACGTCGGTGTCGGTAGCGCCGTCGGGAGTGAGCGTCCCCCTATCGTCGGAGACTCTTCTCGAGTATCCACTCGTGTATCTCACCGGCCATCTGCCGTTCCGTTTCAGCGAAGCCGAACGCAGAAACGTGCGGAAGCTGGTGGACCGCGGCGGGATGCTCTTCATTGACGACCACAACCACGATATCGGCGGAGTGTTTCACAACACCGCGTTCGAGGAGATTTCTCGCACGTTCTCACCGTTAAAGGATTTGCCGAATGATCACGAGATCTATCGGACGTTCTTCAAGTTCGCCGACGGTCCGCCCGCCACCAGTCACGAGCTCAATGGCTGGGGGGATAATCTCGTGCACAAGAATCTTCAGGCGGTAATGCGGGGTGATCGCATCGCGGTGCTATACAGCAGCAAGGATTACAGCTCGGAGTGGAATTATTCGCCGGACGCCAAGCGATTCTCGACTGTCGACAACACACGCTTCGGCGTGAACATCATCGTCTATGCCCTCACGCGCTGAGATGCGGGTCCGCGGTGAATGGGCGTTGCGGTCGCTGGTGATCGCCGCGCTGCTGGGAATGTTGTGGCAGACATTGCGCCCTGCGGGCGGTTCGACCGCCGCTTCAATCAACAGGCGCCAACTGGGTGGCAATGTCCTGACGACATGGAGCGAGATGCCAATCGCACCTGGCAGCATTCACCTGCAACTGGATAGCACTCCTTCACCGGTTGAACGCG
>Ga0136846_1231923_pt1 | contig 33612 bp, 33 predicted proteins | sample HopSoiMetagenom2_FD_96841 | JGI IMG/M metagenome (GOLD analysis project Ga0136846, IMG submission 96841) | Grasslands soil microbial communities from Hopland, California, USA - 2 Assembly 2016 (version 4) | ecosystem: Environmental > Terrestrial > Soil > Grasslands | place: USA: Hopland...
GAGCGGATTGATGATCCGCCCCGCCGAATACGGTGCGACGACGCGGCGCAGTCGGATGAGTCCGAGGTCGCGGTCGACACCCACTTCCACGAAGTTCGCGCCCCAGCTCTGCATGGCGTAGGGCGTGCCGCTGCCATTGAAGCTCATCGGGCCGCCCTCAGGATCGAACTTGCCGTGGCCCCGGATCTTCGCCTGCTGAGAGGCGTGCATGAGGGCCGCCAGATCCAGCGGCCCATCCTTGGCCGCGCCGAAGCCTTCGAGCCGCGCGCGGGCGTCCAGGGCGGCCAGCCGCACGGCCCCGCCCATGCCGATGGTCTGCGAGCTGCCATAGACCGGGCCCGCTGGCGGATAGCGGGTGTCGCCCCAATGGATCGTGACGTTGTCCGGGTTGGTCCCGAGCGCCTCGGCCGCGACCAGGCGGAAGACGGTCTGGTTGCCCGTGCCGATGTCGTTGGCGCTCACCTCCACATGCACCTGCCCGTCGGCGTCGATGCGCACGCCGGCCTGGCCGGGGAACCGGGCGCAGAAGGTGCTGGCCATCGACATGCCGCGGCCCAGCGTCCAGACGCCGTCCTGGCGCGGCGCCTCATGCCGGCGGCGCCAGCCGAACACCTCGGCCGCCTCCTCATAGGCCTCGCGCAGCCGGTTTGACGACCAGGGCTTGCCGTCGAACGGATCGACCTCGGCGAAGTTCTTCAGCCGCAGGTCCAGCGGGTCCATCCCGAGTTCGATCGCCAGTTCGTCCATGGCGCTTTCCAGCGCCCAGCTGCCGGGCCCCTCGACGGGCGAGCGCATCGGGGTCGACTGGATCAGGTTGATGCGCTCGACGTACTGGTCGGTCTCGATGGCGTCGCAGGCGTAATAGGTCCGCGTCGCGGTGGCGGGCTGCTCGAACTGGGTGTCCTTGATCGCGGTCGTGTTCACCGCTTCGTGCCGCATCGCCAGCAGCGTCCCGTCCGCCTTGGCGCCGAGGGTCACCGTCTGGCGGCATTCCGGCTGGTGGCCGACCTGGCCGTACTGCTGCGCCCGCGTCAGCTGGATCTTGACCGGCCGGCCCGCCACCTTCGCCGCCGCCGCGGCGAGGATGACATGCGGCCAGACATAGCCCTTCGACCCGAAGCCGCCGCCCGTATGCGGCGCGATCACCCGGACCTTGTCCTGCGACAGGCCGAACACCGACGCCATCACGTCCCGCGGGTGCAGGCTCATCTGGGTCGCGTCCCACAGCGTCAGGCCGTCGCCATCCCAGGCCGCGACCGTCGCCGAGGTCTCCATGGGATTGTGGTTGCGGGTCGGCTGGTAATAGCTCCGCGAGACCACCGCCTCGGCGCGCGCCAGGCCGCCGGCGACGTCGCCCCTGGCGTCCTGCGGTGGGAAGAAGCCGCCCTCGGGGCGTTCCAGCTGGCCGTGGCCGGGCATGGCGGGGGAGGTCGCCTCGACCTCCACGCAGACCAGGGCCGCCGCCGCCTCGGCGGCCTCCAGCGTCTGCGCCAGCACGATCGCGACGGGCTGACCCTCCCACTGGATCTCGTCCGTCGTCAGCGGCATATGCGTCACCGCCGCGGGCATCGCCACCTGGCCGAGGGGCGGCATCTCGGCCCGGGTGATCACCCGCACCACGCCGGGGGCAGCCCGCGCGCGCTCGGCCTCGATCCGCCTCAGGACGCCGGCGGCGACCGGCGAGCCGACGATCACCCCGTGAAGCAGGCCGTCCGGATAGTTGTCCGCGGCGTAGCGGGCCGCGCCCCTGACCTTCAGCGGCGCCTCGTAGCGCGGGGTGGGCTGGCCAATGCTCATGCCGCGGCCTCCACGATGGCGCGCGCCGCGGCCCCGGCGGCCATGGCGATCTTGAAGCGGTTGTGTGCGAGGGGCCGGGCATCGCCGAAAGCGTCCTTCAGCACCGGAAGCACCGCCTCCCGGGTCGGCGGCAGGCCTGCGAGCCGGGCCTCGACCTGCGTCAGCCGCCACGGCTTCAAGGCGACCGATCCCAGGGCGATGGCGGCGCGGGAGATGAGGCCGTCCTCCAGCTCGATCGCAGCCGCCGCGGAGACCAGGGCATATTCATAACTCGCCCGTTCGCGGACCTTGACGTAGGCGGAGCGCGCGCCGCGCCGGATGGGCACGCGGTAGCCGGTGATCACCTCGCCCGGCGCCAGCCGGGTCTCAGCCAGGGCGGGGTCGAGGCCCTCGCTGGCCGCCTCCTCGGGGGTGAGATGGAGCGCGGCCGCGGCCAGCTCGCGGCGGCCTTGCGGACCCGCGATGGCCAGTTGCGCGTCAAGGGCGGCCAGGGCGACGATCGGGTCCGAAGGCTGAACGGCGACGCACGCGTCCGTCCAGCCGAAGATCGCATGCCGGTCGTTGAGGCCCTCGAGCGCCGCACAGCCGGATCCCGCACGGCGCTTGTTGCACGGCCAGGGCAGCGGTTCTTCCGCCCGCGAAGAGGCGCACCGCGACTTCTGCAGCGGGTTGCCGCCCAGGGTGGCGCGGTTGCGCACCTGGGGCGAGGCCGCTGCTACGCAGGCCTGGGCCAGCACCGCGGCATGCGCCTTGACCTCGGGGTTCTCGCCGACCTCCGCCAGGGTTGCGAGCGCGCCGATGGAGAGCTGCTGGCCGTCGCTGCGGATGCCGCGCAGGTCCTCGACGCCCGCCAGGTCGATGACCTGGGCGGGTGCGGCTATGCCCAGGCGAAACCAGTTCAGGAGTTCGGTGCCGCCGGCGATCGCCATGCGTCCGGCGCCGTCCGCCGCGTAGGCGTCGCTGAGGTCGCGCGCCCGGGAATAGCTGAAGTCACGCATGGCGCTCAGGCCCCGACTGACGGGCCGCGTCCAGCACTGCGGCGGTGATCTGCGGATAGGCCGAGCAGCGGCAGATGTTGCCGCTCATCCATTCGCGCACGGTGTCGGGATCGGTGGCGTGCCCCTCGGCGATGCAGGCGATGGCCGAGAGGATCTGGCCCGGGGTGCAGTAGCCGCACTGCAGCGCGTCGTGGGCGATGAACGCCTGCTGCACCGGATGCAGCGCCTCGGCCGACCCGACGCCCTCGATGGTGGTGATCTCGCGGCCTTCGCACTGGATGGCCAGGGTGAGGCAGGCGTTCATGCGCTTGCCGTCGACCAGCACCGTGCACGTGCCGCAGGCGCCCTCGTTGCAGCCCTTCTTGACGCCGGTCAGCCGCAGGCGGTCGCGCAGGAAATCGAGCAGGGTGGTGCGCGCCTCGACCTCCGCGGCGACGGGCTGGCGGTTGACCCGGCAGGTGAGTTGCAGGCGCGATCCAGGCGGCGTCTGGTCCATTCGAATACCTCTGACGATCGTTCGCGAACGCCGGCAGGGCCTATGCTGGCGCAGACGCCTGCGAGGGTTGAGGGTGAAGCGTGCGGGCGGATCCGGAGTTTGGCTGGACAGGCCTGCAGCGCAGCTTGAGCCACGCCTGGCGCGTTCGGCCTTACCGCAGACGAACCTTCGTCAGGCGCGCGCGGTTCCCGCGGAGGTCAAGCGGCCGCTGACCCGCATTATCCCAGGCGGTCCTGCAGCGGCTTGCGGTAGCGCCGGCTGAGCCGCAGCCGCACGCCGGACTTCAGCACGACCTCATATTCCCCCGCGCTGTGCAGCTCGAGCCCCTCGACCCGGTCGAGGTTGACGATGCTCGAGCGGTGGATGCGGGCGAAGCTTTCGTCGCCCAGGTCGCGCTCGAGCTCGGAAAGGGTTCGGCGGATCAGGTGGGTGGCCGGGCCCACGTGGAGGCAGGCGTAGTAGCTCGCGGCCTCGATCCAATCGACGTCGGAGGGCGCCACGAAGAGCAGCTGGCCGGGGGACCTGACGACCAGCCGCCGGACCGGCTGCTGCGCGGTCGGAGCATAGCGCGCGATCCTGTCCTTGGCGCGGGCCAGGGCGCGCACGAAGCGTGCGTCGTCGAACGGTTTCAGCAGGTAGTCGAGGGCGCCCGTCTCGAACGCCTGGAGCGCATAGGCGTCGTAGGCGGTCACGAAGATGATGGTCTGCGGTGCGTCGGCGCCCAGCAGCTCCAGGACATCGAAGCCGTCGCACTCGGGCATCTGCACGTCGAGGAACACCAGGTCGGGCCGCCAGCGTCGGATGAGCTCGACGGCCTCGGCCCCGGACCCGCACTCGAGGATGGATCCCACATCGGGGTCACGCTGCAGCAGGACGACGAGATTGCGACGGGCCAGCGGCTCGTCGTCGACCACCAGGGTGCGGATCGGGGCCAGGCCTTGGTCGAGCAGCGCCATTCAGGCCTCCGCCAGGGGCAGGGTCACGCGCACCTCCACGCCTCGCTCCCCGGCGCGCGTCATGCTGAGGTCCGCGGCCTCGCCGTGGAGGATCTGCAGTCGCCTGCGCAGGTTGGCGAGACCGATCCCGGCGCCGTTGGTCTCCCAGTCCGGCGGGAAGCCGGGCCCGTCGTTGTAGACGCTGAGGCAAAGGGCGCCCTCACGGCGGGCGCCGGCGACGCGGACCGCCCCGCCCGCGACCCGCTTGGCGACGCCGTGCTTGATGGCGTTCTCCACGAGCGGCTGCAGCAGGAGGCTTGGAACCTGCACGTCCAGGAGGTCGGGCGGGACATCGACGCTGATGCCGAGCCGCTCGCCGAAGCGGACCTTCTGGATGTCGATGTACCGCTGCAGGTACTCGACCTCCTCGGCGAGGGTGACCTGCGGCCGATGCGAATCCTCCGTCGCGCGGCGCAGGAACTCGCTCAGCCCCACCACCATGCTCACCGCCGCGTCGTTGCGGTTGTCGCGCACCAGCCCGGCGATGGAGTTGAGCGCGTTGAACATGAAGTGGGGCTCCATCTGCCGCCGCAGCGCGGCCAGCTGGGCCTTGGAGAGCTCCTCGTTGAGCCGCGCGGCCTCCGTCGCCTGCCGCGTGAGCCTGTCTCGCGAGTCCACCAGATAGGTGATGGTCAGGATCAGGGCGTAGGCCGCCAGGCAGTTCAGGGCCTGGTAGATGAGCGTGGTGGTCCAGGTGTCCCAGAACGTCGGCGGCCGCCGGTGCCCCCACGGATTGAAGAGCATCTGCAGCGCAGCCGACCAGGCCTCGGCGGTCAGGCTGATGGCCACCAGGGCGAAGAGGTGCGTCGCCGCGCCCCGCGCCGTGCCGCCGCGAAGGATCGGATATCGGCGCGCCAGGCCGATGACGAGCGGCGTGGCCAGGGCCCACGGCAGCCAGGTGACGAACTCGGTCGCCAGCAGCCGCAGCTCGCCTTGATGCTTGCCCTCGGAGTGCAGCATGAAGATGGACTGGCTGGCTTCGAACAGCGCCGCCGCGCACCAGAAGGCGGCGATCCAGCGCCCGCGGATCGCGGACGCGCCTGCGACGGGCCCTGTCATGCCCGTCACTCTACGCCAAGGCGCCGGCGGCGGCCCACCTTTGCAGTGAACCGCCAGGCCGCTGCAGCGAGCGGCCTGCATCCCGCGATCCGCCGCCCCTAGGCTTGCGTCCAGGGCTCCAGGAATGACGCCAATCGCGGCGCCTGGCCGGAGCCGCCGCCGGGACCACGCCCATGTCACGCCTCTCAGGTATCGTTCTCGCGCTGCTGGCCGCCGCGCCGGCCGCGGCGCAGGAGAACGCGGTCAAGTCCGCCGCCGACGCCTTCGGGCAGCGGGTCGGGACCGAGCAGTCGGGCCTCTACAGCGAGAGCCAGGTCCGCGGATTCGACCTCAACGACAGCGGCGCCTACCGCATCGACGACGCCTACTTCAGCCGCGCCTCGCAGCTGGACGACACCGTGCTCGCCGGCGTCGGCGTGCGGGTGGGGGTGAACGCCGCCCGCCTGGCCTATCCGGCGCCCTCCGGCGTGGTGAACTATCGCCTGCGCGAGGCCGGGCCGGTGAACCAGCTGCGCCTCGGCGCGGGGTTCCGGGACTTCGGCACGCAGGTGGTCCAGGGGGACGGATCCTATCGCGCCGGCGATTTCAGCCTCGCCGGCGGGTTCGTGTGGCGTCCCCTGCTGCGCTTCGCCCAGGGCTACAAGGGCCGGGGCTTCAGCTTCGGCGCGGTCGGTGCGTGGAATGTGGCGCCCGGCCAGCGGGTGCGCCTGTTCGGATCGGTGAGCCAGCGCGGCTACGATGGCGACTACGCCGTGGTTCCGTCCGGCGCCGCGCCGCCGCCGCGCCTCAAGACGTTCCACCAGTATTCGCCCGCCTGGGCGGAAACCCGGGCCGTGAACACGAACCTCGGGGTCCTCTACGACGGGCAGGTCGATGGCTTCACGATCGACCTGGCCGCCTTCCACTCGGTCTTCGACATCGACATCAACGACTTCACCCTGATCTTTGCCGACCCCTTGGGCCGCGCCTCCGCCACCACCTACCGCACGCCCGGCCGCGCCACGCGCGCGGACTCCGTCGAGGCGCGACTGGGACGGACGTTCGAAACCGGCGACGTCAGCCACCTTCTCACGGTGTCGGTGCGCGGCGGCCGCACGATCACGGGCCTGACCTCCAGCACGGTCCTGCCGCTTGGCGCCTTCGATCTTCGCGGCGACGATCCGCCGGATGGCCCCGCGACGCCGTGGTCCGGGACGCGCGGCAGGGACACCGCCGAGCAGACCACCGCCTCGGTGGGCTACGGCCTGGCCTGGCGCGACCGCGCCGAGCTTCGCGTCGCTGCGCACCGCACGCGCTACGACAAGGCGGTGCTGTCCACCGCGGGGGTGAAGACTCGCCGCGTCAGCGAGAGCACGCACTACAACGTCTCCACCGTCGTCAAGCTCAGCCGCCGCACCGACCTGTTCGGCAGCTGGGTGACCGGCCTCGAGGAAGCCGGCGTTGCGCCGACCACGGCGAGCAATCGCGACGCGGTGCTGCCGCCGGTGGAGGCCGAGCAGTTCGAGCTGGGAATCCGGCATGCGCTCACGCCGAAGCTGACCCTCATCGGCGCCCTGTTCGACGTCTCGAAGCCCACGCAGGGCTTCCGCGAGGACCAGTCCTTCGGCCTGGTGGGCCAGGTGCGCCACCGCGGCGTTGAGGCCTCGATCGCCGGCGAGGTGGACGCAAGGACCAGCGTGGTCCTGGGCGCCGTCGCGTTTCAGCCGCGGGTGACAGGACCGCTTGTGGCGGCCGGCCTGGTTGGGTCGCACGACGCCGGCGTCTCCCACGTGGTGGTCAACGCCAATGCCGAGCGGCAGCTGGGGGCGGGCTGGTCGGTCGACGCGGGTTTCAGCTATCTCGGCGGACGCTGGGCCGACACCGCCAACACGATCAGGATGCCCGCCGTCACGACCCTGAGCCTCGGCGCCCGTCGCCGCTTCACCCTGGCCGGCCGCCCGGCCGAATTCCGGGTGCTGAGCTCCAACCTCACCGGCGCCAAAGGCTATCTGGCGGCGCCGTCGGGGCTTCTCTCCCCCATCGCGCCGCGGACGATCCGGGCGGTCCTGACGCTCACGATCGGCCCGAACGGCTAAGCCTCGGCCGCCGTGGACCCTTCGGTCGCGGCCCTCGCCAGGGTGCGCGCGGCCTCGGCGCCGGCGGCCAGGATCCGGTCCGACTGGGCCTTCGAAGGCACGGCGCGGGCGAGCTGCAGTGCGCCGACCAGCGTGGCGTAGATGCCGAGAGCGACGCCCTGCGCGTCGGGCGTCTGCGGCGGCAGGGTCTGCGCGAACTGGGCGACGAGGCCGGCCACCTGCTCGGCGAACATCTCGCGGGTCTCGTCCGGCTGGCGGCCGACTTCCGGCAGCAGCGCGGCCGAGGCGCAGCCTGCGCCCGGATTGTCGCGATGCTCCGCGGACAGGTAGACGGACAGGATCGCCTCCAGGCCCCCGCTCGCCAGGGCCTGCCGCAGCTGGTCCGCCTGCTCGTCGAGCGCGGCCTTCAGGCTTTCGCGGACCAGGTCGGCCTTCGACCGGAAGTGCGGATAGAAGGCGCCGTTGGTGAGGCCGGCGTCGCTCATGATCCCGGCCAGGCCGGAGGCGGCGATCCCGTCGCGGCGGAATCGCTCGGCCGCGATCTCGGTGATCCGGCGGCGGGAAACGTCCTTACGGCCCTTTTCGTAGCGCATGCGCCCTCATAGCGGCTCGGCCAGTTGCATTACGATCATCATGACATATTATGAGTATAATGTAAAATTGTCCGGCGCCGCTGTTGGCTCGGGCCTGGAGGTCACATGACACTATCCACCGGGCAGACGGCGATCGCGACGGGCGCGTCCACGGGCATCGGGCGCGCCACCGCCGAGGCGCTGGCCCAGAGGGGGTTCACCGTCTTCGGGACCAGTCGCCGGGCCACGAACACGGGCCCGAAGCAGGTCTCGATGCTGGCCTGCGACGTGACCGACGACGAGTCTGTCCGGGGCATGGTCGCGAGCGTGCTGTCGCGGACCGGTCGCATCGACGTGCTGGTCAACAACGCCGGCATCGGCCTGCAGGGCGGCGCCGAGGAGTCCTCGATCGCCCAGGTCCAGGCGCTGTTCGACGTCAACCTGTTCGGCGTCATCCGGGCCACCAACGCGGTGCTGCCGGCCATGCGCCAGCGGGGCCGGGGGCGCATCATCAACATCAGCTCGGTGCTGGGCCTGATCCCCGCGCCCTATTCGGCGCACTATTCGGCCACCAAGCATGCGCTGGAGGGCTATTCGGAGTCGCTCGACCACGAGCTGCGGGCCTTCGACATCCGGGTCTCGCTGGTGGAGCCGGCCTATACGCGCAGCGTCTTCGACCAGAACGCCTTGCCGGCGGACTCCCCGCTTCGCGAGTACGACCAGGCCCGCAGCGGCCTGCGCGCCCTGCTGGACGACGCCATGGCCGCGGCCGATCCCCCGGAGCTCGTGGCTGAGACGGTGGTCCTTGCGGCCACCGCCAGCCGTCCGCGCCGCCGCTATCCCGTGGGCAAGATCGCGCGCCAGATCAGCGTCCTGCGCCGGTTCGTCCCCGCCGACGCCTTCGACAAGAGCCTGCGCAAGCAGATGCGCCTGCCCGCCTAGTCGCGCCTCCGGCGCGTGCCCAAGGAACACCGAATGATCGACGACGCCTTCGAGATGCACGCGCCCCGCAAGGGCGCGGCCACCGTCCTGGCGCCGCTGGAGCGGCGGCTGCCGCCGCCCGGCCCCGGGGAGGTCCGGGTGGCCATCGAGGCCGCCGGCGTCGCCTATGCCGACATCATGCTGCGCCAGGGCGTGTACGCAGGGGAGTCGCTGCCGGCCACGCCGGGCTACGATTTCGTCGGCCGGGTCGAAGCGGTCGGGCCGGGCGTGGTCGGGCTGCCGGTCGGCCAGCGGGTGGCCGGCGTGACGGTCACAGGGTCCTATGCGACCCGGCGCAATGTCGACGCCCGGTGGCTGGCGCACGCGCCGGAGGGCGCCGACGCGGCCAAGCTGGTGGCCGCGGTGCTGAACGGCGTCACCGCCTGGCAGATGTTCCACCGGATCGCCAACCCGGCCCCCGGCGAGTGGGTGCTGGTGCACGGCGCGGCGGGCGGCGTCGGCAGCCTGCTGCTGGACCTGGCCCGGCTTGCCGGCGTCAAGGCGGTCGGCAGCGCCTCGGCCGCCAAGGCCGACGTCGTCCGTTCCTACGGGGCCGAGCCGGTCGACTACCGCATCGAGGATGTGGCGGCCCGGACGCGCGCCCTGAGCGGCGGCGGGGTGGTGGCCGCCTTCGACCACCTGGGCGGCAAGCACTTCAGGAAGGTCTCCATGGCCGCGCTCCGGCCCGGCGGCACGGGCGTGCTCTACGGCGCCTACGACATGACCCGCGACGGCAAGGTCAATCCGCTGGCGATCGCCGACCTCCTGATCAACGCGCGCTTCTCCAGCTTGGCCCTGTTCGGAAAGGGCCAGGGGGTCGCCACCTACTCGGCGCAGCCCTGGCGCGACGGGCGCCCGCTCGCGTACCGCGAGGACCTCGCCCAGGTGCTGAAACTCGTCGGAGACGGCGTCCTGTCGCCGCTGATCGGCGCGACCTTCGCCCTGCGCGACGCCGCCCAGGCCCAGCGGGCCCTGGAGAGCCGCTCGGTCGCCGGCAAGATCGTGCTGCTCGCCGCGTGAGCCCGGCCACGCACATGATCCTGCGCGGCGCCTTCGCCGCCTCGCGCTGAGCGCGTTCTACGTCCAGCGCAGCAGGAAGTGCGCGACCGCCATATAGGCCGGCGGCGCCGTGGTGATCAGCCAGATCGCGGCGACCTGGCTGGCGAAGACGATGGGGATGCCGAGGGCGTAGACCGGGTTCAACCGTCGGGTCAGCCGCCACTCCCATGCTGCGGCCGCGACCATCAGCCCGTCGGTCAGGAACGGCTGGATCTCGTGGTTGAGGCCGGGAAAGCGGACGAAGGCGGCAGCGGTCAGCGAGGCGGTGGCCAGCACCATCAGCGGCCGGTGGCGGTGGCTGGACTTGCGCCAGAGCGCCGCCAGGCTGAACGGCACGGCGAACATCAGCAGGCTCAGCATCGGGATCGCCAGAAAGGCCACGGCCTCTTCGCCGCGGCCGGAGGCGACGTCGGCCCGCCGCAGGACGATGACCGTGATGTAGCCCACCACGCAGACCACCGCGCCCAGGGCCAGGCCCCAGAGACCGAGCCGCCGATGCAGCGCCACGCTGCGGCTCCGTACCAGGGCCGCCTGGACGACGAGCAGCGCCAGCCAGGCGCTCGACACCGCCACGTGGACATAGAGGATGGGCGGCGGGGCGGTCTTGAAGTGGATCAGGCGCTCATCGACCGTGTGGCCGAAGCCATAGATCGCGATCGCGCTGACGAGCATCCCCAGGATCAGGACGAAGGCGGACCGGGGCGGCAGGGGGCGGGTGCTGACGGTCATGCCATGGTCAAGCTAGCGCCGCCAGCCCCCGCCGCCACTGCACATTTTTGACCCTGCGCCCCGTGAAGCCGCCGAGCCCGCGTTGCGCCGCGGCGAAGCGCGAAGTCTAGGCGAACGCTGGCTTGCAGAGCAGGACGTCGACCTTCTGCACCTGGGCCGGTCGCGCGAGGATGCGGTTCATCCGCGCCACGTCGCGGAAGATGTCGCCGCCGCCGCCCGCCACGTGGGCATTGCGCCCCGCGATGCTGGGGAAGGCCTCGAAGATGGCGAAGGTGGTCGGCGAATGCCGCACGGCATACCAGGGGCCGGTCTCGGGTTCGTCCTCCACGCAGGCCCGGATGTCGCGGAGCATCCGGAGGACTTCGTCCTCGCGGCCCGGCCGGGCCTCGACCAGGATGTAGAAGGCCTTGCGGCCTTCCTCGCCATCGTCGCCGGTCATCACGACACCGCGGTGCTGCGGTGCGCCTTGGCTGGGCACGGCGCGGTTTCCCGCCGCTGGGGCGAGGTCGGCGAGGGCTGCGAGCACGGCGTCGGCGAGCGGCGTGCTGGACGCTGGGTTCTGTCCGCTGAGCAGGTTGCCGTCGCGAACGACGTAGGGCCCCCAGTTCGGCCCCTTCTCGTAGCGGGCGCCGGCCTTGCGCAGGGTCTCGGCCAGAAGCCAGGGCGCATTGTCCGCCGTGCCCAGCTCGACCTCTTCCTCGTCGCTGAAGGCGGTCATCGCGCGGCCTTCGAACAGCCATCCGCCATCGGGCCGGCGCGCCGCCAACAAGGCCGCCTGGCCGTGGCAGACCGGGGCGATGATGACGCCCTGGCGGTCGGCCTCGGCGAGGACCCGGCCCATGTCGGGATCCTTGTAGAGGTCCTCGACGGGGCCGTGGCCGCCGGGGATCACCACAGCGTCGTAGGCCGAGGTCTCGACGTCCGCGAGCACGAGCGGGCGGGCCAGCCGCGCCGAAATCGCCTCCAGGTAGGCCCCGAAGCGCGCGGCCGGCTCCGCGCCCACGACCCCGGCGTCCAGGCTGTGGGGATCGATAGTGGGCGGCGTCCCACCGGGCGTGGCGATGTCCACCTCGCAGCCGGCCTCGACGAACCGCTCGTCCATGGCGACGAGCTCCTCGGCCCAGACGCCGCTCGGGTAGCTGGACCCGTCCGCCCGGGTCCAGGTGTCGGCCGCCGAAAGGACGATCAGGATCTTGCTCATTTGCATCTCCGCAGGCTCGGATTTGGTTCTCGCTGGACGCGGCGGAGACCGCCCGCCGAGCGCAGCGCCTTATCGCCCGGCGACGCAGGGCCCTGTTGCCTGCTCCGGCGAAAACCTTGCCCAAAAGTCCGAGGTGGCTTTACGCTGGGCCTGGATCCGGTAGGGAGGCCGGCATGAACGACGTCCTGGGCGAGGCCATACGCCACTACGCCGAGCGCCATGCGGACGGGGAGGGCGTGGCCACCACCGCGATCCCCGGCATGACCCTGGTCCGGGCCGCCTCGCCGGGCCAGCTGCAATACGCCATCCACCGGCCGCTGATCTGCCTGGTCGCGCAGGGAACCAAGCAGGTGACCGCGGGCGCCCAGTCGCTGGCCTTCAGCGGCGGGGACTCCATGCTGCTCACCGCCGACGTTCCGACGGTGAGCCAGATCACCCGCGCCAGCGCCGCGGCTCCATACCTGTCCTTCGCGCTCTACCTCGATGCGGCGCTCATTGCCGAGCTGTCGGCGCAGATGAAGGCCGTCCCGGTCGACGGCGGCTCAGCGCTCCGGCTCCAGCCGACGGACGCCGAGGTCGCCGACACCGCCTTGCGCCTGATCCGCCTGATGGAGCGCCCGGCCGCCGTGCCGGTGCTGCAGGCCCAGCTGGTGCGCGAGATGCACTACTGGCTGCTGGCCGGACGCCATGGCGCCGGCATTCGGCGCCTGGGTTTTCCGGACAGCCAGGCACGGCGCATCGCGCGGGCCGTGGAGATCATCCGGACCGACTTCGCCTCGCCCCTGCGGGTCGCCGAGCTGGCGGCGGTCGCCGGCATGAGCCTATCGACCTTCCACCACCACTTCCGCGCGGTGACCTCGCTCTCCCCGCTGCAGTTCCAGAAACAGCTGCGGCTCATCGAGGCCCGCCGCCTCATGCTGGCCAAGGGCATGAAGCCTAGCCATGCGGCCTATCAAGTCGGCTACGAAAGCGCGCCGCAGTTCACCCGCGAGTACCGGCGGCTGTTCGGCCTGCCGCCGGCGCAGGAGACCGAGCAGGCGCGGCGCCTCAGCCAGGCGGCCTGAGCGGACGCCGAGATCCATCGGGCGACGGGGAAGGCCGCGGGCCTCAGCGCACGGATTCGTTGACCCGGGCCGTCTGGTAGTGGGCGGCCAGGTCGTTGTGCTCGGCGGTGCGGATGGCGCGCGAGACGTTCAGCCGGGTGAAGACGTGGGTGGCGCCGCGCTTGGCCGCCTTGGGCCGCTCCGCCTGCACCTTGGAGAGGTCGTTGGTCTCGCCCACCTCGAGCACGGTGAAGCCCACAGGGTCCTCGCGCACGAACACATAGTTGCCGCCCATGGGCAGGTGCGGGGCGCCGTCGGGCCAGATGCGGAAGCGGTAGCGCGCCCCCGAGGCCCCTTGCAGGTCGACGAAATCTCTCATGACGTCCCCAGCATACAGCGGGTCATGGCCTTTCGGTCGAGATGTCTGACGCATTATCCGCGATCACATCACCGTTTGTGGATAGAGCGCGGACAGGTGGTCGCAGGTGAAGGTCAGGCCTCGACCCGGCGCGCCTCGTCGGCGGTCTCGGGCGAAGCCTCGGCCAGGCGCATGATTTCGCGCAACAGCACGGCGGGCGAGACGGGTTTCCCGACCACGCCGTCCATCCCGGCGGCCAGGTAGTCGTCGCGCTGATGCGACAGGACGTTGGCGGTGAGGCCGATGATCGGCACGGTCGCGGCGGCTCCGCCCGAGGCGCGGATGCGGCGCGTGGCCTCGACTCCGTCGAGACGCGGCATCTGGATGTCCATCAGCACCAAGTCGAAGGGGCTGGCCAGGGCCGCCGCCGCGCCTTCCTCGCCGTCCTCGGCCGTGCTGACCACCGCGCCCAGGCCTTCCATCATCTTGCGCGCGATCATGCGATTGGTGGCGTTGTCCTCCACCACCAGCACCCGCAGCCCGTCCAGCGCCGGCAGGTCGGCCGCGGCCTCCTGCGCCGGGGCGGCGAGTTCGCGGACCGGCAGCTCCAGCCAGAAGGTCGAGCCCTGGCCCGGCGCGGAGATGCAGCCCACGTCGCCGCCCATCATCTGGGCGAGCCGGCGGGTGATCGCCAGGCCCAGGCCCGAGCCCCCGAAGCGGCGGGTGGTGGAGGCGTCGGCCTGGCGGAACCGCTCGAACAGCATGGGCTGGACGTCCAGGGGGATACCGATGCCAGTGTCCTCCACCTCGAACCGCAACCGGCGGCCGCCAGGGTCGCAGGCGGCGCGAACGGTCACCCGGCCCGCCGCGGTGAACTTGATGGCGTTGCCGATCAGGTTGAACAGGCATTGCCGCAGCCGCAGCGGGTCGGCCTCGATCCAGGCTGGCAGGGGGGCTAGCTCCAGGGCGAAGGCCAGGCCCTTCTCGTCGGCCAGGCGCCGCACCATGGCGCCGACGCTCTCCAGCACCGCCTGCGGGTCGACCGCCTCAGGCGCCAGCTCCAGCCGGCCCGCCTCGATGCGCGAGAAGTCCACGATGTCGTCCAGCAGGGCCTGCAGCATGCCGCCGCAGGAGAGGGCTTCCTTGACCAGGGAGGCGGCGCTGGACGGAAGGGCCTCGCGTTCCAGCAGGTGCAGCACCCCCAGCACGCCGTTCATGGGGGTGCGCAACTCGTGGCTCATATTGGCCAGGAACTGGGACTTGGCCTCGGTGGCCGCCTGGGCCGTCTGCTCGGCGGCCACCAGCGCCAGCTCCTGGCGCTTCTGGTCGTCGATGTCGATCATCAGGCTGATGGTCCGCCGGATGCGGCCTCGCGCATCGCGCTGGATCTCGTTGAAGACCCGGACCCACCGCTCGCCGCCCACGGTGTGCACGCGCACCTCCAGGGGCGCCGCGCTGGCCTTGGTCCGCCAGGCGGCCACGGCCACCTCGACAGCCGGGACGTCGGCCTCGACCACGAAGGGCCAGACCGCCTTGATCGCCTGGCGGTATTCGAGGGCGTAGCCGACCGTGGCGACGAATTCGGGCGAGTTCCAGACCGTGCGGCGCTCGTAGTCCACCTCGACCACGGCGCCCCGCGCGGCGGCGAGGGCGATTCCCAGGCGCTTGTTGTGGGCCTCCAGCTCGCCACGGGCGTGGGCGATCTCGGTGATGTCCTGCGAGATGCCGTGCACCACGTGCAGCCCCTCGGCGATCGGCTCGCCGTGCAGGTGCACCCGCAGCGACAGCCAGCGGCCATCGCCCGCCCGGATCCGATAGTCGAAGGCGGCCGCCTCGCCGCGCTGGATCGCCGCCTCCATGCGGGCGTTGACCATGGCCAGGTCGTCAGGATGGCAGGCCTTGGCGAATTCCGCGGGCGTGCTCATGGCGATGCCCGCGTCGGCGAGCAGGCGGGCCCATTCCTGCGACCAGATCAGCCGCTCGGTGCGCGGATCGAAGCGCCAGAGGCCGACGCCGGCGGTCTCGGACAGCAGCGCCTGCACGCGGCCGCCCTGCTTCAGCGCCTCCGCCCGGCGGTACTCTTCGGTCACATCGCGTTGGACGCCCATCATCTCGCCGTGCGGACCACGGCGGACGTAGCCTTCGAGCCAGATCCAGCGACCGTCCTTGCAGCGCAGTTGCATCCGGGAAGGGACATCGCCGTCCCGGGCCACGCTACGCCCCATCTCGATCACGGGGTCGCGGCTGTCCTCATGCAGGAACTCCAGGAGGTTGCGGCCCAGGAGCTCTTCGGCGGCCCATCCTGTCGTGGCGGTCCAGGCGGGGTTGACCTCCAGGAACACGCCCAGCGGCGAGACCACGCCGAACAGGTCGCGCGCGTTCTCGAAGAACCAGCTGGCGGTCTGGCCGCCCGCGCGGTCGCCGCCAGCGGCTGAGGTCTGGCTGTCCGGCATGGACTCCCCCCGGTTTCGGGCGGAGTAGACCGCCGGGTCGTAAATCTCTGCTTGCCCCGAACGGCGGTGTGTCACTTTGTCCCGCGGCGCAGCCGTTTCACCGGCCGCCGAGCTTGGCCGACGCCGGCATATCGCGCTATCCAAGGGCCATGCGCCGCGCCATCTGGATCCTCGCGGGCCTTGCCGCCCTGACCGCCGCCAGCGCCGCGGCGCGCCCGTTCTACATTGTCCAGTCCGGGCCCGACGCCTGGACGGTAATGGACCCGCAGGGGATCGAGCGGGACGGGGCCGTGCGCAAGGCCTGGGCGGTGCGCGTCCAGCGAAATATCCTCAATGGCAATCCGCCCCAGGCCGGCTACGTCCGCACGCTCACCGAATACGACTGCGACCAGCAGCGGACCCGCTGGCGCGAGGTGTTCGCCTTCTCCCGCGCCGGCGCGCAGCTGGCCCACACCGTCAACGCGCGCCCCGAATGGGGGCCCGCCGCCGAGGACTCCGACGTTGAGGCGGCCTATCGCGTGATCTGCGAGGGCGGGGGCGGCGGCTCTGTGGTGGCGGCCGACAGCGTCGCCAAGGTGGTGATCGGCCTCATGGGTAGCTGGGACGCCCTGCCGGCGGCGCCCGCCGCGCCGGCTCTGCCTGCCCCTGGGCCGGGGCCCAAGCCGGCTGCGGCCAAGGGCGCCTCGTCAAAGGACGCCGCTCCGAAGGCCGCTTCCGTCAAGCCTGCTTCCGCCAAGGCTGTTCCGGCCAAGGCTGCTCCGGCCAAGGCTGCGCCGGCGGCCAAGCCGGCGCAGCCCAAGGCCTGAGGGCTACTTCGCGAGCTGGCCGCGGACCGCCCCACCGGGGAAGGCGGCCGAGTGGACGTTGACGTAGTAGCCGCCCGGATTGGCGGCGATGTCCTTGACCACGGCGGCGTCGGCGCTGGCGCAGCCCTGGCTCTTGCCGCTGGAGTCCGGCGGCGACAGCGGCACGGCCACCGGACCGGCCACGTCGGCGCCGCCCTTGTGGATGTGGGCCATGGTGCCGGCGAGCCCCTCGACCTTCAGCTCGTAGCAGACCTGGTTCTTGGCCGTGTCGAGCTTGACCGTGGCCGAGCCGGACCCCTTCGGATCGCCCGGCGGCTTCTCGGCCGCGCCGGTCAGCTTGGCCTTCAGGGTGGTCTCCTGGGCCGTGGCCACGCCCGCCATCGCCGCAGCCGCCAGGGCGAGCGCGATCGTCGCTGCAATCTTCATCGTTATTTTCCCTCCGCGCCTCCCCCGAGGCTTGAGCGTGCGGAGGAAACCCCGGCCGGACGGCCGCGTCAATTGCGCGTCGGGATCACCACGGGTAGGGCCTCATAGCCCTTCACGAAGGACGACAGCACCCGCTGCGGGCGGCCCACCACGTCGATCCGCGGGAAGCGCTTCAGGATCTCTTCCCAGATGATCTTCAGCTGCAGCTCGGCCAGGCGGTTGCCCACGCAGCGATGGATGCCGAAGCCAAAGGACAGGTGCTGGCGCACGCGCGGGCGCTGGATCCAGTAGTCGTTGGGCCGCTCGATGACTTCCTCGTCGCGGTTGCCCGAGACGTACCACATGGCGACCTTCTCGCCCTTCTTGATGGTCTTGCCGCCGATCTCGTAGTCCTCCAGCGCGGTGCGGCGCATGTAGGCCAGCGGCGTCTGCCAGCGGATGGTCTCGGAGACCATGGCGGGGATCAGGCTGTGGTCGGCGCGCAGGAGGCGTTCCTGGTCGGGGTTCTGGCTGAGGGCCAGGATCGAGCCGGTGATGGAGTTGCGGGTGGTGTCGTTGCCGCCCACGATCAGCAGGATCAAATTTCCCAGGTACTCCATCCGGTCCATGTTCCGGGTGGACTCGCCGTGGGCCAGCATGGAGATCAGGTCGGGCTGCGGCGGGGCGTTCACGCGCTCGTTCCAGAGCCGCATGAAGTAGTCGACGCACTCGAACAGCTCGGCGCGGCGCTCCTGCTCGGCGATCTCCGGATCGGTGCTGGAGAAGAGGCCGGAGTCCGGCGAGGCGGTGGCCACGTCCGACCAGCGGGTCAGCTTGCGGCGATCTTCCCAGGGGAAGTCGAACAGCGTCGCCAGGGTCATGGTGGTCAGCTCGATCGAGACCTTGTCGACCCAGTTGAACTCCTGGCCGATCGGCAGGTCGTCCAGAATCGTCGCGGCGCGCTCGCGGATGATCGGCTCGAGATAGGCCAGGTTCGCCGGCGAGACGATCGGGCTGACCGTCTTGCGCTGCACGTCGTGCTTGGGCTGGTCCATGGCGATGAACATCGGCATCGTGAAGTCTTCCGCCGGGTCGGGCAGCACGATGGTCGGCTCGGACGAGAACACCTGGTGGTTGGTGTCGATCGCCATGATGTCGTTGTACTTGGTCACCGACCAGTAGCCGCCGATGTCCTCGAAGCCGCTGTCGGCGGTGTAGTGGACCGGGTCCTCCTTCCGCAGGCGCTCGAAGTAGGGCCACATGGTGTCGGTGCGGAAGAGCTCGGGATCGGCCGGGTTGATCAGCTCCAGCGGCATCGAATAGGCCGCGTCGCGCGCCGCTCGTTGCAGGTCGATCGAGGCGTCGTCCATGGTCATCCTCCGGCAGAAGAGCGGGTCTGCGGCGCCCGCATGTTTCCAAACTGAACGATGATCCCTTGAGACGGGCGAGTCAATCAAAGATGACGGAGGCGTCAACTTCGGCGCGGCTTGACGCGGCGGCGCGTTCCCGTTTCGTCTTTGGCGCTAAGGGAGTGACGCCATGAACGGATTGGAGGGCGGCTGCGCGTGCGGCGCGGTGCGCTACCGGCTGAAGTCCGGGCCGATGTTCGTCCACTGCTGCCACTGCAGCGACTGCCAGCGCCAAGTGGGCAGCGCCTTCGTGATCAACGCCCTGATCGAGACCGACCGCATCGAGGTGCTGAGCGGGGAGCTCGCGCCCACCGCCATGCCCACCGACTCCGGCCGGCCGCACCTGGTCTATCGCTGCACGGCCTGCGGGACGACGATCTGGTCGGACTACGGCGACCGCAAGGTGATGAGCTTCCTGCGCGCCACCACCCTGGACGACCGCGCCGCCCTGCCGCCCGACGTGCACATCTTCACGCGCTCCAAACTGCCCTGGGTGCGGCTGCCGGAGGGGGCGCGGGCCTTCGAGGTTTACTACGACATGCAGGCGGAGTGGCCCGCCGAGAGCCTGGCCCGCCGCGAGGCGCTGCTGGGGACAGGCCGGTAGGGCGGTCTCGCGCGGGGTGGAGGCGGCCCCAGCTTTTCTGATGTCGCGCGGCGGCGACTGTGGGCTAAACAAGCGTTTGAACGCCCCTGCGCAGGAACCGCCCATGGCCTCCGACGTCCTCTTCACGCCCTTCCGCTTCAAGGGCCTCGCCCTGCCGAACCGGATCGTCATGGCGCCCATGACCCGCTCGTTCTCGCCGGGCGGCGTGGCGACCGACGACGTGGCGGCCTACTACCGGCGGCGGGCCGAGAACGGCGTCGGCCTGATCGTCACCGAGGGCACGGGCGTGGATCGCCCCGCTTCGCTGAACGACCCGAACATCCCCCGCTTCCACGGCGAGCCGGCGCTCGCGGCCTGGCAGCGGGTGGCCGCCGAGGTCCACGCCGGCGGCGGCCTGATCGCCCCGCAGCTCTGGCACGTGGGCGCAGTCCGCAGCCAGGCGAAGGACTGGACGCCGCCCGGCCCCTACGACAGCCCCTCGGGCCTCTCGAGGCCGGACAAGCGGTTCGGCGAGCCGATGAGCGAAGAGGACGTGGCCGACGCCATCCGCGCCTTCGCCGACGCCGCCGGCGCGGCCAAGGCCCGCGGCTTCGACGCGGTGGAGCTGCACGGCGCCCACGGCTATCTGATCGATCAGTTCTTCTGGGACGGCACCAATGTGCGCGAGGACGCCTACGGGTCCAAGGAGCTGCCGGGCCGCGCCCGCTTCGCCGCCGACATCCTGCGGGCAGTGCGCAAGGCCGTTGGCCCCGACTTCCCCGTGATCCTGCGCGTCAGCCAGTGGAAGCAGCAGGACTATGAGGTGAAGCTGGCGGCCGACCCCAAGGCGCTGGAGGCCTGGCTGGGCGCGCTGGTCGAGGCCGGCGCCGACATCATCCACTGCTCGCAGCGGAGGTTCTGGGAACCGGAGTTCGAGGGCTCGGACCTCAACTTCGCCGGCTGGGCCAAGAAGGTCACCGGGGTCCCGACCATCACCGTCGGGTCGGTGGGCCTCTCCGGCGAGTTCATCGCCGGTTTCGGCGGCGAGCGCAGCGAACCGGCCTCGCTGGAGCGCCTGGAGCAGATGCTGGACCGCGGCGACTTCGACCTGGTGGGCGTCGGCCGCGCCCTGCTGCAGGACCCCGAGTGGGTGTTGAAGATCCGCGACGGCCGCCGCCACGAACTCCAGCCCTTCGACCGCTCGGCCATGGCGACCCTGTACTGAGCTTTCCCTCCCTTGATGGGGAGGGACAGATCGCGAAGCGATCAGGGTGAGGGAGTGTGGGCCAGGCGGCGGAGTCGGAGCTTGATCGCGACTCCCTCACCCTGGCTTGGCTTCGCCAAGCCTGTCCCTCCCCATCAAGGGAGGGACCTACCCGTTGAAGTTCAACCGTAGCCCCGGCCTGGCCCAGCGCGTGCGGTAGAGCTTGCCGGTGGAGGAGGCGGTGATCCAGGCGGTCATCATGTCCGCTCCGCCGAAGCAGATGTTGGTGGTCACGAGGTCCGGGATCGGCACGTGCTCGGTGGAGCCGTCGGGATCGAAGGCGGTGACGCCGCCGTTGATGATGGTGGCCACGCAGACCTTGCCGCCGGCCGCCACCGCCAGCGAATCCAGCAGCTGGTAGCCCGGCAGGTTGCAGACCACGCGCCCCGGCGCGAAGCCGGGCGGCGGCGCGAGCACGCCGGGGCTCTCCACGTCGAAGGCCCAGAGCCGGCCCAGCTGGGTGTCGGCCAGGTAGACCACGTCCTCGGCCGGCGAGAGGCCGATGCCGTTGGGCGAGATCAGGTGGTCGCGCTGGCGGCTGATGAAGCTGCCGTCGGTCTTGGCGTAGTAGATGCCGCCGAACTTGCGCCCCTCGGGCGTGCCGCAGCCGTGGTCGGAGAACCACATGCCGCCGGCCTTGTCGAAGACGATGTCGTTGGGGCCCACCAGCCGGCGGCCGTCGCAGCTGTCGTAGACCGTCGAGAGCTGGCCGGTCTTGAGGTCGAAGCGCTGGATGTAGCCGCCGGTGTGGCTGGCGGGCGTGGGGCCGGGGATGCAGAGGCCCTGCATGTCCAGCCACTCGAACGAGCCGCCATTGTTGGTGATGTAGATCGCCCCATCCGGGCCGATGGCCGCGCCGTTCGGGCCGCCGCCGGTCTCCACCACCGTCGACTTGGTCCCGTCGGGCGTGACGCGGGTCAGCCGCTGGCCCTTGATCTCGGTCAGGATGACCGAGCCGTCCGCCATGGCGATCGGGCCTTCTGGAAACTCCAGCCCCTCGCAGACCAGTTCGACGTCCATGGCGCGCTCCCAGCTTTCCTTGTTGGGCGCGACCATACCGCGGGCGGGCGACTGCGCCAGCGGTGACGCCGCGTCAGCTCAACGCCGCTCCAGCACCCGCACGGTGAAGGGAAAGTCGTCATCCGGCCCGGGTTCGTGCCGCTCGGCGCGCACCTCGGTCCACCGGCTCTCGTCGAAGGCCGCCAGCGTCACGTCGCCCTCCGCCTCGGCGTCCACCTCCGTGAGGTAGATCCGGCGCGCGCGCGGCAGGGCCAGGGCGAAGAGCGAGGCGCCGCCGATGACGCACACCTCGCGGGCGCCGTCCTCCTCGGCCTGCTCGCGGGCGATGCTGACCGCCTCGGCGAAGTCCTCGCACACCAGCGCGCCCCGAGGCTCGAACGAGCCGTCGCGGCTCAGCACGATGTTGGTGCGGCCCACCAGGGGCTTCTTCGGCAGGCTCTCCCAGGTCTTGCGGCCCATGATCACCGGCTTGCCCATGGTGATGGCGCGGAAGATGGCCAGGTCCGACTTCAGCCGCCACGGCAGCGTTCCGCCCTGGCCAATCACGCCGTTGCGGGCGCGGGCGATCGGGCCGGCGGCGAGGATCACGTGCGAGGCGGAGGCGGGCATGGGCGCTGTCTAACCTGCGTTCGGCGCGTCACCAATCCGCCCGCCAGCCGTTAAGCGCCCCATGGCCGGGGATTCCAGGTTCGCGATCTATGCCGCCGCCGGGGGCAACCTCGCCATCGCGGTGAGCAAGTTCGCCGCCTTCGCGGTGACCGGCAGCTCGGCCATGCTCACCGAGGCCGTCCACTCGATGGTGGATACCGGCAACCAGGGCCTCTTGCTGCTGGGCCTGCGCAGAGCCGCCCAGCCGCCGGATGCGGCCCACCCCTTCGGCCACGGGATGGAGCTCTATTTCTGGTCGTTCATCGTGGCGCTGATGGTGTTCAGCCTGGGCGGCGCCTTCTCGATCTACGAGGGCTGGCTGAAGGTCATGAACCCCGAGCCCATGGACCGGCCGTGGATCAACTTCCTGGTCCTGGGCGTGGCGGTGCTGTTCGAGGGCGGCTCGTTCCTGGTGGCCTTCCGCGAGCACCGAAGGCGGGGCGGCAAGGGCTCGCGGCTGCTCAGCGCCATCCGCTCCAGCAAGGACCCCAGCCTGTTCGCCATCCTGCTCGAGGACGCCGGGGCCCTGATCGGCCTCCTGATCGCCCTCCTGGGCGTCGGCGCGGCGACCCTGCTCGGCGTGCCCCAGGCCGACGGCGTGGCCTCGATCTTCATCGGCCTGCTGCTGACGGCGATCGCGGTCTTCATGGCCAACGAGACGCGCAGCCTGCTGACCGGGGAGGCCGCCTCGCCCAAGGTGCTGTTCGACGTCAAGGCGATCCTGGCCGCCGACCGCTGCGTGGTCGAGGTGGTGGAGGTGCTGAGCCTGCACCTGGGCCCGCGGGAGATCCTGCTGGGCGTGACCCTGGACTTCCGCGATGACCTGCCGGGCGGGGAGATCGAGCGCGCCGCTTCTGCGCTCAGCCGCCGCATCCAGGAACAGCATCCGGAGATCACCCGGGTCTTCCTGCGCCCCGGCAGCCGCAAGGAGCTGGTGGCGTCAGCCGACCAGCCGCCCTGGCCGGCGGACGCCCCTCAGGCCGTGGGTTCAAGCCAGGTCAGCCACTTGCGCCGCACCGCCGCGTCCGGGTCGATGCCGAACCGGCGGCAGTAGAGCAGCAGCATGCACAGGACGTCGGCGGCCTCGTCGGCGCGGTCGTGCTCGGTGGCCTCGCCGCGGCCGCGGCTGGAGAGGCGCAGGTGCGCCTGGGCCAGCTCGCCCAGCTCCTCCTGCAGCTTCAAGAGGTACCAGTCGTCGTCGCGGGCGACGGCGTACTTGCGGGCGTAGATGTCGGAGATCCGCGCCGCCGCCTCAGAGACATCGCCGAGGGTGAGGGGCGGGGGCGGCATCGGGGTCAGACCGCGATCGGGGCGGCGATGGACGGGTGGGCCTGGTAGCCCCTCAGCTTGAAGTCGTCGTAGTCGAAGGCGAACAGGTCGTCCTTGTCGGCGATCTCCAGCACCGGGAATGGGAAGGGCTCGCGCCGCACCTGCTCGCGCGCCTGGTCCAGGTGGTTCAGGTAGAGGTGGGCGTCGCCCAGGGTGTGGATGAACTCGCCCGGCTCATAGCCGGTCACCTTGGCCATCATCAGGGTGAGCAGGGCGTAGCTGGCGATGTTGAACGGCACGCCCAGGAAGACGTCGGCCGAGCGCTGGTACAGCTGGCAGCTCAGCCGCCCGTCGGCGACGAAGAACTGGAACAGGCAATGGCAGGGCGGCAGGGCCATGTCCTCCACCTCGGCCGGGTTCCAGGCCGAGACGATGTGGCGGCGGCTCTCGGGATTGGTCTGCAGGCTCTTCACCACGCCGGCGATCTGGTCGATCACCCGCCCGTCGGGCGCGGCCCAGGAGCGCCACTGCTTGCCGTAGACCGGGCCCAGTTCGCCCTCGGCGTCGGCCCATTCGTTCCAGATGCTGACGCCGCGCTCCTGCAACCAGCGCACGTTGGTGTCGCCGCGCAGGAACCACAGCAGCTCCAGGATGATCGACTTCCTGTGCAGCTTCTTGGTGGTCAGCAGGGGGAAGCCCTGGCGCAGGTCGAAGCGCATCTGCCGGCCGAAGACGCCCAAAGTGCCGGTGCCGGTGCGGTCGCCGCGTCGGGCGCCGTTGGCCAGGATGTCGGCCAGCAGGTCCAGGTACTGCTGCTCCGGGTGGGCCGGGGCGGCGTCATAGCGCGGGGCGAGGGCGGCGTGAGCGTTCATCTCGTGGCTCCAGAACGCGCACCGTGCCTGATTCGCACATCGCTTTCGTGTCTGCCGAACGGCGGCCCACAGAAACCGGCCGTCCTGTGGATAGGGTCGCGGGGATTGGCGTCGTGGCCAGGCTCGCAGAGCGGCGTTCGCCCGGATACCGGTCAGACCCGCCCGATTCGGCGCGGGGAGGCGCAAAAAGCGGCCTGTTCACCAAGGTTGACGAATTCTTACTTGTGGCCGCGCCGCCGGCTCCTTACGCGGTAAAACTTTGCAGTCGCCTGAGAGTTGTCATGTTCCTAGCCTCAATCCTGGCTGCCGCCGCCATGGCCGCGACGCCTGAGACCACCACGACCCCGGCTCCGGCCACGGCCGCGCCCCCGGCCGCAACGGCCGCGGCCGCCCCGGCCCAGCCGGCCATGCACAAGGTCTGCTACCAGTACGAAGTCAGCGGCACGAGCGTGCCGAAGAAGAAGTGCGTCATGGAGCCCGTGAAGGACGCCAAGGCCGACGCGCCCGCCAAGAAGGACGCGCCGAAGGTCGAGTAGGCGTCCCGAGAGGGGGTCTTTCAGCCGGAAAAGCCGCCGCTGTCGAGGAACGCCTGTTCCTCGGCCGTGGTCGCGCGCGCCAGCGCGGCGTTGCGGTGGGGAAAGCGGCCGAAGCGCACGATGATGTCGCGGTGGATGTGCATCCACTTGACGATCTCCGGGTCGCCCAGCGGCTCGGCGAGGGCCAGGCCGTGGTCCTGGTCGGCCAGGTCCTCGGAATGTTCGAACGGCAGCAGCATGAACTGTCGCAGCTCCGGCGCGACCGTTGCGTGCCAGCCCCTGGCCGCCGCCGCGCGGGCGATGGCGCGCGCCTTGGGGTCGGTGGCCCAGGCGTGGGCCGAGCCGCGGTAGAGGTTGCGGGGGAACTGGTCCAGCAGGATCAGCAGGGCCAGGGCGCCCTCGGCGCTCCCCGCCCATCCATCGGAGTCGCCGCGGGCCGCGGCGTGGTGCTCGGCCTCGAAGCGCCGCCGGATCTCCGCATCGAAGCCGTCGTCGCGGGCGTACCATTTGGCGGGCCCGGCCTCGGTCCAGAAGGCGACGATCTCATGCGGTTCGACGGTCAAGGGCGGCCTCCGGCGGATGGGCCTGAGTTGGGGCGCGATGGAAACCCGTTCAAGCGGGGTTCAGCCTGGACATAGCAGCGTGCGGACATGGGACCACCCGGCCGCGCGATCCGCGGCGCAGAACGGATGACACACATGAAGATGGCGATGACGGCCCTGGCCGTCGTGTTCCTGGCCGGGGGTGCGCCGGCGCTGGCGCGGGCCCAGGACAACCCCGACCGCCCGGGCGCCGTCGACCACGATCGCCCGCACCGCGACGGCGAACGGTCCATGGGCCAGGCCCCACGCCCGCCTGAGGCCCGCTCGCCTGAGGCCCGCCCGCCTGAGGCCCGACAGGCGCCGACCCCACCGCCGCCGGCCGCCGCGCCGGCCGCCGCCGAACAGCATGGCGGCGGGCGCTGGTCGCCTGGCGCCGGCGGCTACCCGGGCCGTGGCGGCGTCTGGACGCCCAACCGCGGCGCGCCGCCGGCGGCGCAGCCCGCCGCCCCGCCGCCCGCCCAGACGCGGACACCCGACCGGCATGACGGCGACCGCTTCAACGGCGGCGACCGCTTCGGCGGCGGCGCGCGCCCCGACTGGCGTGGCGGCGATGGGCAGGACCGCAGCCATGACGGCGACCGCGACCGCAATCGAGGCGGCGACCGCGGCCGCGATGGAGATCGAGACCGCGCTCACGATGGCGACCGCCACGATGGCGACCGCCGTGATGGCGACCGCTACCGCGACGGTGACCGGCGCGACGGCGACCGCCGCGACTGGGGCCGCTACGAAGGCGACAGCCGCAACTGGGGCCGGTACGACTTCGATCGTCGCTGGGCCGGCCACGAGGACCGCCCGCGCTGGGAGCGTGGACGCTACCCGCAGGTCTATGTGAGCCCGCACCGCTACCGCGGCTACGCCTGGCGCCCGCCGTCGGGCTACTACCTCCGCACGTGGGGCTTCGGGGACTTCCTGCCGCGCGGCTGGTACGGCCCCGACTGGTTCCTCGACGACCCCTGGGCGTTCGACCTGCCCATCCCGCCGCCGGGCTTCGACTGGGTGCGCGTGGGCTACGACGCCATCATGGTCGACGACTACACCGGCCGCGTGGTGCAGGTGGTCCGCAACGTCTTCTGGTGATGCTGAAGGCCGGTGGGGCGGGAGCGCATGCTCCTGCCCCGTCACCGATACGGGCGTCTCGGGCGCTGTAATTTCCACACCAAGGACCACCAGAACCACAAAGGCCACGAAGATGCCCTGCGGCGGCAGGCGTCCCCGGACGCCTTCGTGGTCTTGGCGTCCCTGGTGGCCTTTGTGTTCGAATGGATGCTTCCGCGCGGCGGGCGTCCAAGTGAAGGGCGCTGCCGCGACCTTCCGGCGGCCTCAGGCCTCGCGGCAGGCGGCGCAGAGGCCGCGGGCTTCCAGGGTGACTGAGCGGACGGCGTAGCCGGCGGCTTCCGCGGCCGCGAGCTGCGGGCCGAAGTCGGGCTCGAACTCCTGGGCCGCCCCGCAGCAGTCGCAGATCAGGAAAGCCGCCGCGTGTCCGCCCTCGATCTGGCACGCCACGTAGGCGTTGAGGCTCTCGATGCGGTGCGCGAAGCCCAGGCGCTCCAGGAACTCCAGCGCCCGGTAGACGGTCGGCGGCTTAGCCGGCTCGCCCTGGTCGCCATAGGCGGCGATCAGGTCATAGGCCTTCTGCGGCCCCTCGGCCTGGAGCAGCAGCTCCAGCACCCGGCGGCGCGGCGGCGTCAGCCGCTCCTGGGTCTCGGCGCAGCGGGTCTCGGCCACGCCCAGGGCGTGGCGCAGGGCCGTCCCGGCCAGGCCGTGGTGGTGGTGGTCGTCATGGTGCTGGCATGGGTTCGCCATGGCCATCAGCTAATCCGTTTCACCGTTACGCCGCAATCCGGATGGCAGCTGGCGTCGCTGGACCACGCGGGAAGCCGACCGGGCTCCGCGCCCGGTCGCGGTTTCCCTACCCTGATCACTGCGCGATCTTTCCCTCCCCATGAAGGGGAGGGATGGGGATCAGTCGTCGCTGTCGGCTGGGGCAGGGGCGCCTTCGCCGGCTTCGAAGCTGCGCGGGGCGCGCCGGCGGCGGGGCTTGGGCTTGTCCTCGGCGGCGGCCTCGGGCGCGGGGACCGCGGGCCGGGCCTGCAGGAAGGCCGGGGCGTGGCTTTCGCCGCCGTCGGAGTCCCTCAGCACCGCGCCGCGTTCCCGTGAACGGGGTTCACGCGGAGCGCGCTCCTCGCGCGGCGCGCGCTCTTCGCGCGGCGCCCGTTCCTCGCGCACGAACTCGGGCTGGGCCTGGGGCTGCACGACCGCGAGCGGATCGCGCTCCGGGCGCTCGGCGCGGTCCGGACGCTCGCCGCGCTCCTGGCGGTCGAAGCGCTCCCGGCGCTCCTCGCCCTCGGCGCGGGGCCTGTCTTCGCGGGGCCGATCATCCCTGGGCCGGTCATCCCTGGGCCGGTCGTCCCTGGGACGGTCGTCGCGGTTGCGATTGCGATCGCGGTCACGCCAGCGGCCCCCGTCGCGATCGTCTCTCGGGCGGTCGTCGCGGGGCCGGTCATCCCGGGGCCGGTCATCCCTCGGACGGTCGTCGCGAGCCCGGTCATCTCTGGGCCGATCATCTCTGGGCCGATCATCTCTGGAGCGGTCGTCGCGCGGCCGGTCATCACGGGGCCGGTCGTCGCGGCCTCGGTTCTGGTCGCGGCCCTGCCACTCGCCGCGGTCGCGGTCGCGCCCCCGGTTCTGGTCGCGGTTCTGGTCGCGGTCGCGGCCGTCGTCGTCACGGCCCTCGCCGCCCTCCGCGGCCTCGTCGGCGGCGGCGGCCTGCGCCTGGCCGCTCTCGTCCTCGAAGTCGATGTCATAGCCCGAGGCGAACTGGTCGCGCCCGAGGATCTCGCTGGCCGGACGATTCGGCTGGATGGCGCGCAGCAGGCGGAAATAGTGCTCGGCGTGCTGCAGGTGGTTCTCGGCCAGCACCCGGTCCCCGGCCGCGTTCGCGTCGCGCGCCAGCTGCTGGTACTTCTCGAAGACGTGCTGGGCGTTGCCGCGCACCTTGACCCCTTCGGGGCCGTTCGAGTCGAAGGCCCGATTGGCGTTCTGGGTCGGCTTGCTGTTGCCGCCACCGCCGCCACCACCCCGATTGCGCCCACGCTGGCGCTTCATACCCTTGAAATCTCTCATAATCTGGAAACCGTTTGGCTCTTTCCTGAGCGCCTAGATCGGCGGCTTGGCCTTCAGCTCTTCGGGCGCGGCCCGGCAGCGATGTGAAGACGTAAGTGTTCCCCGTCTTCCGCCCGGAAGCTCGTCAGCGAGAGGCCTCTACGATGAAAAGCGTCGCGCCTGCCGGTTCGGGAGGGCGTCCCGCAAGGGGGCGCATCTACCTGTGACACCGGCGAATTTGGGTGGAGACGTTCTCTGATGTAGCGAGTCAGTCCGCCGTTTCCAAGGGCTTTTTCGCGCCGGCCACCACCCGGTCCCGGTCGCCGAGGTCGCGGATCGTGCTGACACCGATGGCGCCGGCTTCGCGGAACAGGGCCTCCACCGCCGCCTTCTGGTCGTAGCCGATCTCCACCGCGAAGCGGCCGCCCGGCTTCAGCACGCGCAGGATCTCCGGCGCCAGGACCCGGTAGTGGTCGAGCCCGTCCGCGCCGCCTTCCAGCGCCAGGCGCGGCTCGTGGTCCTTCACCTCGGGCTCCAGGGTCTCGATCACGGCGCTGGCGATATAGGGCGGATTGGCCACCACCAGGTCGAAGCTCTCGCCGTCCAGGCCGGCGGTCCAGTCGCCGCGCAGCAGGGCGGTGCGGCCGCCCAGACCCAGGCCTGCGGCATTGTCGCGCGCCACCGCCAGGGCCTCCTCCGAGACGTCCACGCCCAGCCCGCGCGCCGCCGGGCGCTCGGCCAGGATCGCCAGAAGGATGGCCCCCGAGCCGACGCCCAGGTCCAGCACCCGCCAGGCGGCGCGCTCGGGGAAGTCCCGCAGGACGTATTCCACCACCGTCTCGGTGTCCGGCCGCGGCGTCAGCACGTCGGGCGTCACCTTCAGCATGATCTTCCAGAAGCCCTTGCGGCCCAGGATGTGGCTGACCGGCTCGCGGCGCTCGCGGCGGGCGACGTAGTCCTCCAGCGTCGCCTCCTGGTCCGCGGTGAGCGGCCGGTGGGGGTCGGTGACGATGTCGGTGCGCGTGGCGTCCGCCGCCGCCTCCACCAGGAGCCGTGCGTCGATCACCGGCCCGGCCAGCCCGGCCGCCTCCAGCCGGGCCCGCGCGCCCTTCCAGGCCTGGACCAGGTTCAGGCTCACGCGGGGACCTCCTCCAGCGCCTGGGGCGCCGTGACGGCGTCGCCGACGCCCACCCGGCCGGCCGTGGTCACCTGCAGGTAGACGCCGCAATGCATGTGGCCATAGTTGTCGAACAAGGCCTTCACCACCTCGAGGTCGCGGACCGCCGTCGTGGGGTCCACCTCGGTCGCCGCGCAGCGGACGATGGGCTTGAACACCTTCGCCCGCGCCCAGCCCAGCATCAACTCGCGGCCGCTCCAATCGTTCTCGGCCCAGGCCGGCCAGCCATCGACGTAGACGTTGGCCCGAAAGCGCAGCGGGTCCAGCGCCACGCCCATCTTCGCCGACAGGTCGCGTACGCTGGCGAGGTTGATCACCGAGACCTGGCCCAGGGGGTGGTCGGTGAAGCGGAACGCCCCCTGCGCGGCCACCACCTTCAGCGGCCCGCGCACGTCCTCGCCCAGGAGGTCCGTCAGCCAGGCGGCGAGGGCCGCGCGGTCGGCGGCGTCGGCGAGGCGTCCGGCGTAGGCCGGCGCGCCGGCGGTCTCGGCCGTGAAGACGCCGGTGGCCTCGTCGTAGCGCGTGCGCGCCGCGGCGACCTTGGGGATCGCGGCCAGAACGGTGAACTTCTGCTTGGGCACGAAGGCTGGCGCGGCGGGATCGTAGCCTGAGGGGCCATTCTCCACCGCCCACAGGCGGTCGTTCGGGAAGCCCTCGCCGGGGGCGAGGTCCGCATGGGTGAGACTCTCGGGCGTGAAGCCCTTCACGGGGTGGCGGAAGATCGCCGCGACAAGGCCGCTCATGGCTGGGCAATAGGCGCAAACGGCCCGCGGCGCCAAGCGCGCCGCGATCAAGTGATGGGGTGGCGCCAAGCGCGCCGCGATCTAGTGATGGGATGGCGCCAAGCGGGCCGCGATCAAGTGATGGCGCGCGGAACGCAGGCACGGATGACGGGTTCTTCGCCTCGCCGCTTCCGGAGGGCGCCTTGGCCGCGAAAGATCCGCAGCAGTTCGACCGCGAGGAGCCCGGACGCGGCCGCGCCGCAAAGGCGCCCTGGCGCATTCCCTGGCGCGGCTGGCGCGACATCCTCTGGCGCAGCGCCTGGCAGGTGAGCCGCGACAAGCTCACCACCGTGGCCGGCAGCGTGACCTACTACACCCTGCTCGCCATCTTCCCGGCCATCGGCGTCTTCGTCTCGATCTACGGCCTGGTGGCGGACGTGACCACGGTCCAGCGCCACCTGACCCAGATGGCGGCCTTCTTCCCCGCCTCGGTGGTGCAGCTGGTGGGCGAGCAGATGGTCCGGCTGGCCGAGGGGCGGACCAGCGACCTGTCGCTCGCCTTCCTGGTCAGCCTGGCGCTGTCGATCTGGAGCGCCAACGCGGGGATGAAGTCGCTCTTCGACGGGGTCAACACCGCCTACAACGAGGTCGAGCGGCGCAACTACGTCCAGCGCACGCTGCTGACCTATGGCTTCACCGCCGCGCTGCTGGTGTTCCTGACCGCGGTGACCGCCCTCATGGTGGCCGCACCGCTGTCTGTGGCCTCCTGGGAGCCGATCCACCCGGTGGTGATCGTCGCGCGCTGGATCGCGCTCTTCGTGATGGCCTCCGCAGCCTTCACCGGGGTCTACCGCTTCGCCCCGTCCCGACGGCAGGCGCGCTGGCGCTGGCTTGTCCCCGGCGGCGTGGCGGCGGCGCTGCTCTGGCTGGGCGTCTCGGCCAGCTTCTCCTGGTACGTGAACCATCTGACCCGGCTGGACGCCACCTACGGCTCGCTGGGCGCGGTGATCGCCTTCATGCTGTGGGTGTGGTTCTCGGTGATGGCGGTGCTGGTGGGGGCGGAGTTCGCCTCCGAGATCGAGCACCAGACCGCCTGCGACACCACGGTCGGCCCGGCCAGGCCGATGGGCGAGCGCCACGCCGTCATGGCCGACACCGTGGGGCCGGCGTTCGTCGGCGTGCATGCGCTGGAAGGCAGGCTGCGCGGCCTGCTGGGCCGCCTGCGCCTCAGCCGAACTCGTCCTCCAGGGCCGCAAGCCGCGCGGCCTGGTCCTCGGCGATCAGCGGGTCGATGACATCGTCCAGCGCCTCGCCCTCCATCACCTTGGGCAGGTTGTAGAGCGTCAGGTTGATGCGGTGGTCGGTCACCCGCCCCTGCGGGAAGTTGTAGGTGCGGATGCGCTCGGACCGGTCGCCGGACCCCACCTGGCTCTTGCGGTTCTCGGCCCGGGCGCTGTCCAGCGCCTCGCGCTGCTGCTCGTAGAGCCGCGCTTTCAGCACCTTCATCGCCCGCGCCCGGTTCTGGTGCTGCGACTTCTCCGACGAGGTCACCACGATGCCGCTGGGCATGTGGGTGATGCGCACCGCCGAGTCGGTCTTGTTGACGTGCTGGCCGCCCGCGCCGGACGAGCGGTAGGTGTCGATGCGGATGTCCTGGTCGCGGATCTCGATCTCCACGTCCTCCACCTCCGGCAGCACCGCCACCGTGGCGGCCGAGGTGTGGATGCGCCCCTGGGCCTCGGTGTCGGGCACCCGCTGGACGCGGTGGACCCCGCTCTCGAACTTCAGACGGCCGAACACGCCGTCGCCGCTGATCGAGGCGATGATCTCCTTGTAGCCGCCCATCTCGCCCTCGGAGACGGAGTCCACCTCCACCTTCCAGCCGCGGTTCTGGGCGTAGCGCTGGTACATGCGGAAGAGGTCGCCGGCGAACAGGGCCGCCTCATCGCCGCCCGTCCCGGCCCGCACCTCCAGGATCGCCGAAGCGTGCTCGTCCTTGTCCTTCGGCGCCAGCAGCAGCGCCACCTCGTGCTCCAGGGCCGGCAAGCGCGCCTTGAGCGCGTCCAGCTCATCGCGGGCCAGGGAGGCCATCTCCGGATCGCCGGCCGCGGCCATCTCCTCCAGCTCGGGCTGCTCGGCCCGCGCCTTCTCCAGCGTCAGCACGGCGTCGGCCACGGGCTTGAGCTCCGCATGCTCCTTGGACAGGCGCACGATCTCGGCCCCGTCGGCGGCCGCGCCCATCCGCGCCTCGATCTCGCGGAAGCGGTCGAGCACCTGGTCGAGCCTGGCCTGGGGAAGTCGCATGGGAGGCGGTGTCTAGCCGACCGCGCGGCCGGCGCCAAATTTGGTATGATGGCGCGGGCGGAGGGACGCGACATGGCCATGTACCACGACGGCAACCGAGCGCTTCAGGACGCCTTCGGCAGCCGGGCGCTGGCCGACCGTCTGGAGGCGAAGCTGCGCCGCGACCGCTTCAACGACGATGACGCCGCCTTCATCGCCGCCCAGCCCTTCTTCTTCCTGGCGACAGCGGATGCGCAAGGGCGCCCCGACTGCTCCTTCAAGGGCGGCGCCCCCGGGTTCGTGCGGATTGCGGCCCCCGATTTGCTGGTCTTCCCTGACTACGACGGCAACGGCATGTTCAAGAGCCTGGGCAACCTTGCGGCCAATCCGCATGTCGGGTTGCTGTTCATCGCCATCGGCGACGCGCCGCGGCGGCTGCGGGTGAATGGCCGGGCGGAGGTTGTCCAGGGGGACCCGACCATGGCGGCGCTCCCCGGCGCCCAGCTGCTGGTCAAGGTGACGCCGCTGGACATCTTCCCCAACTGCCCGCGCTACATCCCGCGGATGACGCTCGAGGAGCCGTCGGTCTACGTCCCCTCGGCCGAAACGGCCCCCGTCGAGCCGAAATGGAAAGCGTTCCCGGACTTCGCCGATGTGGTCCCGCCCCGCCGGGCCTGACGGAACGGCGTGGCCTTCCGCGTGTTTCCGCCCCGGTGATACGAGGAGACCATCAAATGGCGACCGAACGCGTGACCGAGCGCAACGACGGCCTGACCAACGAGCGCGTCGTCGAACGCGACGGCGGCGGCACCACCTATGTGGACCGCGGCGGCGGCTCGGGGATTGGCGGGGTGATCATCGGGGTGGCGGTGCTGGCCCTGGTGGCCATCGTCGCCTTCTTCCTGCTGCAGTCCAACCGCAACGACGCGATCCGCACCGACGCGGTGACCAGCGCCGCCTCGAGCGTCGCGGACAGCGCCTCGAACGACGCCGGAAGCGCTGTCCGCCACGCTGGAGGCGGCGCTGCTCACGGCGTCGGTGCGCAGGGCGTCGTTGCGGCTCGACTGCAGCAGGAAGAACGCCACGATGGCCACC
>Ga0136846_1216998_pt1 | contig 33591 bp, 35 predicted proteins | sample HopSoiMetagenom2_FD_96841 | JGI IMG/M metagenome (GOLD analysis project Ga0136846, IMG submission 96841) | Grasslands soil microbial communities from Hopland, California, USA - 2 Assembly 2016 (version 4) | ecosystem: Environmental > Terrestrial > Soil > Grasslands | place: USA: Hopland...
CAATCCGTGCTATGTGGCTGTGGAAGCGCAATTGGCAACGCTTCCGAACGTTGGTATTCCGGCCATCCTCATTCACCGAATCGCGAATGCCGTGAACCCGCCGCAAATTCCGGAAGGTAACTAGCGCTATTTTACCGGGCTGTATCAACAGCGTGTCTTTGCGAGTGTCGGTCACAATCCGCCGTTCGACCGCTGAATAGATGACGATCGGGGCCGAACGAAACACTATGTCTGGCGGGCTGACCTGACTAGCTCATCACTGCTGGACTGCGTCCAGCGACGGGGTTTAGTTAAGGGCCGTGCTGCATCGTTAGATGACCGCCGTGCCGAGGGTGCGGACGGGTCAGAGCGGGTGATCGGGATTGTTGTTCGGGGTTGGTATGATCGCATTTTGTTTACTCCAGTAGGACGTACTGCTTCGCAACAAAGGGGGTTGTCGATGGTCAATTTCGAGGCAGCGGGAGAGGTAACACCGCCTAAAGGAGAATCTGAGCTACGCCCCGAGGATTGGGGTGAATGGCGAACACGGTGGGGAAAGTGGCGAGCGTGGATATTTCGTTGGCATGGGCACTTCGGTGGTTAGCATATTGGATTCGTGGTTTAGCCATGTTCAAATTGCTAGAATTGGCAGGGCGGCTGGTCGTGGTCGTGGCCTTGGTAAGTTGGTGGTTTGAGCGGGAGGATCGGCTTGAAAACAAACACAATCAGGCCTGGACCCTTATCATGAGCGCAAGGGGAGCTGTTACCGATGGCGGGCGTAAGAACGCCCTACAAAATCTTAATAGAGATCGTGTCGGTTTGGTTGGACTTCCGCTCGAAGGTGCAGCCTTGGCGGGATTGGTTCTCGACAACGCTTCTCTTCTGGGTTCAAACTTTTCGAACGCCCGCTTCTGGGACGCACGGCTTCGGAATTCGGAATTCTGCAACTCCTTGTTTGTGACGGCAGCAATTCAACACGAAATTTGACCGATCAAAATTCATTTCATCTAGCTTCAAAAGCTCGACGATTTCCAGAACGAGTTTTGCCGGTGCTTACTTTATTCAGACGGATTTTAGCGACGCGAGGCTAGAAACTCTAGATTTTACTGGTGCTAGACTCGATGATTTCACTCGCAACAGTTTGCTACGTGCGAATAAAGACCTCAAATTGCCCCCTGCAAACCGCTTCGCTCCTGCGATTCATCCGAATCTTAGCGGTTCAACCAAATTGCCGGGCCTCGCCATCAATGGAGGTCGCGACCGGCGTGTTTCTTTTTTCTGCCCGTGCGACTAGGCCTTCAGGTCAATGCTCACCCGCCGCGCCCTTCTCGCCTCCGCCGCCGCGCTCGCCGCCGCGCCCGCTCGCGCGCAAGGCGCACTTCCCCTGCGCGTCGGCTACGTCCCCGTCATCGGCGCGGCCGCGCTGTACGTGCTCGACCGCGCCGGCTGGGCGCGCGAGGCCCGCCTCGAAATCCGCCTCGCCAAATTCGATTCCGGCCCCGCCGCCATCCAGGCGATTTCTTCCGGCTCGCTCGACATGCTGGCGATCGGCATCGCGCCGGTCGCGGTCGCGCGCTCGCGCGGCCTCGCCGTGCATGTCGTCAGCGCCGCCGGCACCGGCGGCTCGGCATTTTTGGCCGCGCCGGCACTCGCCGACGCGTTTGGCAAAACCGGCAACGACCCGGCGGCCGCGCTCGCTGCGTTCCGCCAGGCGCAGGGCGGCCCCGCGAAGATCGGCACGCTGCCGCCCGGCGCCGTGCCGACGGTCGCGCTGAATTACTGGTTTTTTAAAACGCACAAAGTGGCGCGCGCCGACGTCGAGATCGTCGCCATCGGCATCGAGGCGCTGCAGGGCGCGATCCTCGCCGGCGCTGTCGACGGCGGCACCGTGCTCGAGCCGTCGGCGACAATCGTGCGCCGGCGCGACCCGCGCCTGAAGGTGATTGCGACGGCGCGCGACATGTTCCCCGATATTCCCGGCGTGGTGATCGCCGCGACCGGCGCCTTCGAGAAGGCGCATCCCGAGGCGGTCGAGACGATGGTCAGCCTGGTTTTGCGGGCGACCGATTTGATCGAGCGCGACCCGAAGGCGGCGGCGCCTTATGTCGCCGAGGTGTTGGGCGGCGGGCTGACGACGCCGGACGTGATGGCGGCGGCTCTGGCATCGCCGGCGGTCGCTTACGTCACCGATCCGCGCGCGATTGTCGGGCCGGTGGAAAAGCTGCTCGCCTACCAGGTCGAGATCGGCGATTTTCCGGCGGCGGCGAAGACGGAGGGGCTGTTCGAGACGAAGTATTTTGATGCCGCGCGGGGGAAGGCCGGGAAGTAGGCGCCCGCTTTGATCCGGCGCGGCCCGCTGCTACCGTTGCGCCGCAACATGAACGGCGGATGAGCAAGCTCGACACGGTTCTCGACACGATCGATCGCAATCAACCGGCGGCGCTGCGGCGGCTCACGGACTTGATCGCGATTCGCTCGGTGTCGACCGACCCAGCCTATGCGTCAGAGTGCCGGCGCGCGGCGGAGTGGCTCAAAGGCGAGCTGACGGGCCTCGGCTTCCAGACGACAATCCGACAAACACCCGGACATCCGCTTGTCGTCGGCCATGCGAAATCGTCGGCGCGCGACGTGCCGCACGTGCTTTTCTACGGCCATTACGACGTGCAACCGCCTGATCCGATTGAGCTTTGGGAGGGCGACCCGTTCGTGGCGCGAGTCGCCGACGGGCGCATCATTGCCCGCGGCGCCGCCGACGACAAAGGCCAGCTGATGACATTCGTCGAGGCTTGTCGGGCGTGGCGGGAAAACGGCGGTTTTCCCTGCAACATCAGCGTCTTGTTCGAGGGCGAGGAGGAGACCGGCTCGCCCTCGCTGCCGGGCTTTTTGGCCGAGCACGGGGCCGATGTCGCGGCGGACCTCATGCTCGTCTGCGACACCGGCATGTGGGATCGCGAGACGCCGGCGATCACCACGATGCTCCGCGGGCTCTTGCTGGAGGAGGTGGAGATACAGGCCGCAAACCGCGACCTGCATTCCGGCCTGTTCGGCGGCGCCGCGCTCAATCCGATCCGCGTGCTCGCCCGCATTATCGCCGATGTGCACGACAAGGACGGGCGCATCCAAATCCCTGATTTTTATGAAGGAGTCGAAGAACTTCCCGCCGACATCGCCGAGCAATGGCGCGGGCTCGATTTTAATGAAGCGCAGTTCCTCGGCGATGTTGGTCTGTCCCAACCCGCCGGTGAAAGGGACCGCAGCGTGCTCGAGCAAATCTGGGCGCGGCCGACCTGCGACGTGAACGGCATTTCCGGCGGCTACACGGGCCAGGGGTCGAAGACGGTTTTGCCGGCGCAGGCGTCGGCGAAATTCTCGTTCAGGCTCGTCGGCAAGCAGGATCCCGAGCGCATCCGCGACAATTTCCGTGCGTTCGTCCGCGCGCGTTTGGCCGCCGATTGCCGCGCGCAGTTCATCTCGCATGGCGCAAGCGGCGCGCTTGCATTGCCGTTCGGCTCCGAGGCGCTGCGTCGTGCGCGCCGCGCGCTGCAAGCGGAATGGGACAACGAGCCGGTGCTCATTGGCTCCGGCGGCTCGATCCCGATCGTCGGCATTTTCAAGCGCGATCTGAGAATGGATGCGCTGATGATCGGTTTCGGCCTCGACGACGACCGCATCCATTCGCCGAACGAGAAATACGAGCTCACCTCGTTCCACAAAGGGGCGCGCAGCTGGGCGCGCATCCTCGCCGCGCTGGCGGCCTGATTTTCGCATCGAAGCGCGAGATGCTCGAGTCCGACATGCCCTTTGCCGATGCATTTCCCCTCGCGGACGAGGCGCAATGGCGCAAGCTCGTCGACGGCGTGCTCAAGGGGAACTCGTTCGAGACGCTGATCAGCAAAACTTATGATGACATCGCGATCGCGCCGCTTTATCCACGCGCGCGCGAACAGGCGCCGCAGGCGCTACGCTCATCCCCCGGTCCCTGGTCAATCGTGCAACGCATCGACAATCCCGATCCTGTTGAGGCAAACAAGCAGGCGCTGATCGATCTCGAAAACGGTGCAACAGGATTGCACCTCGTTTTTGCCGGCAGCACGGGTGACTATGGCTTTGGCCTGGCCGACGCATCCGAGGGAACGATCGCGCAGGTGTTCGATGGCGTTTTTCTCGAGACCGGCATCGCAATTCAACTCGATCTCAGTGCGAACACGCGCGACGCTGCGGAGAAGGCGGCACGAATCGTCGAAGCGAGAGGAATCGAACCTTCGCTCGCGCCTATCGTGTTTGGCTTAAATCCGCTTGGCGGCATGGCTCGCGGCAAAATCGCTGCAGAAGAATGGCTCGCGCTCGCGCCCAAATTTGCGCAATATGTCGGCAGTCTCGCCGATCGGGGTTTCAAAAGATCGCTCTGCGTTGCCGACGCGCGGCTGGTTCACGCGGCTGGCGGCTCGGAAGTGCAAGAGCTTGCCTTCGCGATCTCTTCGGCGGTCGTTTATCTCCGCGCCTTGGAGATGAGCGGTATCGATCTCAATGCCGCGCGCAAGTTGATCTCGTTTCGGCTCGCATCGGATGCCGACCAGTTCTGCAGCATTGCTAAATTCCGCGCGCTGCGTCGCCTCTGGGCCCGCATCGAAGAGGCTTGCGGTCTCACGCCAACGCCGCTGCATCTGCATGCTGAGACCGCATGGCGCATGATGACGCGCGCCGATCCGCATGTGAATCTTTTGCGCACCACAATGGCAGTGTTTTCCGCCGCGCTCGGCGGCGCGGATTCAATTTCGGTCCTGCCGTTCACGCAGGCGCTTGGTCTGCCGGATGCCGGCGCACGACGGCTCGCACGCAACACCCAGCTGGTGCTGCTCGAAGAATCCAATCTCGACAAAGTGAGCGATCCCGCCGCGGGCAGCGGTGCTTATGAGGCGCTGACGTCACGGTTTTGCGAACGCGCGTGGGATCTGTTTCAGCAAATCGAGAAAGACGGCGGTCTTCACAAAACGCTCGCCTCCGGTTCGTTTCAGTCGCGCGTATTTGAAACTCGCGCGCGCCGGCGCGAACGCGTGGCGCGACGACTCGATCCGCTCACCGGCGCAAGCGAGTTTCCGCCGCTCGACGAAGTCAAGGTTTCAGTCCTCAAGCCCCTTGCGCTTTCATCTGCAGCGGATGACGCAAAGATCCTGATGCCGATGCGTCTGGCCGAGCCGTTCGAACGCGTTCGCGCCACTGCCGATGCCGTCGCAGAAAGGGCAGAACGGCCGAAAATCTTTCTCGCTAACTTGGGCGCGGTTGCAACATTCACCACGCCCGCAATGTTCGCCAAGAACGTCTTTGCTGCCGGAGGGATTGCCGCGATCGACACAGAGGGTTCTGATTCGCCCGCGGACGCGGCCGCCGCGTTCAAAACCTCAGGTGCAAAACTCGCCTGTATCTGCGCAAGTGACTCTATTTACGCCGAAAAAGCCGTTGCCACTGCGCGCGCACTTGCGGAGGCAGGCGCGAAGGCAATTTACATTGCCGGAAGGCCGCTCCAGCTGGAAGCAGAATTACATCAGGCCGGGGTAACCGATTTCATCTATGCGGGCTGTGACGTTCTGCGCGTGCTCGAAGCGACGCAGCGCCGGATCGCTTGAGGAGGCAATATGCGGGTTTTGCTGGGAATAACAATCGGGGCACTCGCTGCCAGTGCAGCGGCCGCAGCGCCGCCGCGCGGCAGCAATTACGATGGACGCTGGTCGGTCGAGGTCATCACCGATCAGGGCACATGCGACCGCGTCTACCGCTGGTCATTGGGCATTCAGGGCGGCCAGGTCATCGATGTCGGTGAGGTCGCCAGACCTTCCGGCGGCGTGTCGCCAAACGGCGGCGTCAATATGCGCTTCGTTCGCAACAACGACTACGCCTCGGCAACAGGCCACCTTTCCAGCGATTGGGGCAGCGGCAGCTGGACGTCGCCGACGCTTGCCTGCAGCGGCCGCTGGCGGGCGGAGCGCCGCGGGTGACCACAGGGCCGCTGGCCCTGCTTGGCGAAAGCCCTATGATAGTGCAGTGCGAAATCGCGGGGTCGGACTGATAATGTCGCGCATTCCGGACTTCTCGACCGTGTCGTTCGCCCCGGTCGCTATAAATGCGAGCGCTGCCGGCGAGTCCTGGCTCACGCCGGAAGGCATTCCCGTCAAGCCGGTCTACGGCCCTGATGATATCGAGGGCCTTGGCTACATCGACTCCTATCCCGGCATCGCGCCCTATCTGCGCGGGCCCTATCCGACCATGTATGTGACGCAGCCCTGGACGATCCGGCAATATGCCGGCTTCTCCACGGCCGAGGATTCGAACGCCTTCTATCGCCGCAATCTTGCGGCGGGGCAGAAGGGCCTCTCCGTCGCCTTCGATCTTGCGACGCATCGCGGTTACGATTCCGATCACCCGCGCGTCTCCGGCGATGTCGGCATGGCCGGCGTTGCGATCGACTCCATCTACGACATGCGCACGCTGTTCTCCGGCATTCCGCTCGATCAGATGAGCGTGTCGATGACGATGAACGGCGCCGTGCTACCGGTGCTCGCGCTTTATATCGTTGCGGCGGAGGAGCAGAGGGTGAAGCCGGCGCAACTCGCCGGCACGATCCAGAACGACATCTTAAAAGAATTCATGGTGCGCAACACGTATATCTATCCACCTGCCGCTTCGATGCGCATCATCTCCGATATCTTTGCCTTCACGTCGGCGAACATGCCGAAATTCAATTCGATCTCGATCTCCGGCTACCACATGCAGGAAGCCGGCGCGACGCAGGACCTCGAACTCGCCTACACCCTTGCTGACGGCATCGAATATATCCGCGCCGGATTGAAGGCGGGGCTGACGATTGATCAGTTCGCGCCGCGGCTGTCGTTCTTCTGGGCGGTCGGCATGAATTTTTTCATGGAAGTGGCCAAGATGCGGGCCGCGCGTCTGATCTGGGCGAAGCTCGTCAAGGATTTCAATTCGAAATCCGACAAATCGCTGCCATTGCGCACGCATTGTCAGACGAGCGGCTGGTCCTTGACCGCGCAGGACGTCTTCAACAATGTGATGCGCACCTGCATCGAGGCGATGGCGGCGACGCAGGGTCATACCCAATCGCTGCACACCAATGCGCTCGATGAAGCGCTGGCGCTGCCCACCGACTTTTCCGCGCGTATCGCGCGGAACACGCAGCTCCTCCTCCAACAGGAGAGCGGCACGACGCGCATCATCGATCCGTGGGGCGGCTCCTATTACGTCGAGCGGCTGACCGCCGATCTGGCCAGGAAAGCCTGGGGCCATATCGAAGAGGTGGAGCGCCTCGGCGGCATGGCGAAGGCGATCGAAGCTGGCATTCCGAAGCTGCGCATCGAAGAGGCGGCGGCGAAGACGCAGGCGCGCATCGATTCCGGCCAGCAGATCGTGATCGGGGTCAACAAATACCGCCTGTCGGACGACACTGAGATCGATGTCTTGAAGGTCGACAATTCCGCCGTGCGCGCGCAGCAGATCGCCAAATTGAAGCGTTTACGCGGTGAGCGCGACGAAGCCGCGACGACACGCGCGCTCGACGCATTGACGAACGGCGCAAAGGCCGGCGGCAATCTTCTCGCCCTATCCATCGATGCGGCCCGCGCTAAAGCGACGGTCGGGGAGATTTCCGGGGCGCTGGAAAAAGTGTTCGGTCGTCATCGCGCAGACATTCGTTCAATTTCCGGCGTCTATAAAAGGGAGGCGGGATTGGGCGCGGAAGCTATCCACCGCGTGCAGTCGATGGTCGAGGCGTTCGAGGAGAACGAAGGCCGGCGTCCGCGCATTCTCGTCGCCAAGGTCGGCCAGGACGGACACGATCGCGGCCAGAAGGTCATTGCTTCCGCTTTTGCCGATCTCGGCTTCGACGTCGATATCGGACCGCTGTTTGCGACTCCGGAAGAAGCGGCGCGCCAGGCGGTCGAGAACGATGTGCACATTGTCGGCATCTCATCGCTCGCCGCAGGCCACCTGACACTCGTTCCCGAGTTAAAGCACGCGCTCGAACAGCAGGGGCGTCCTGACGTCATGATTGTCGTCGGCGGCGTCATCCCGCCGCAGGATTTTGCGGCTTTGCGCGAAAGCGGCGCCTCGGCGATTTTCCCGCCGGGGACGGTGATCGCGGAGGCCGCAGCAAGCTTGCTCGAAGAACTGAACCGGCGCCTCGGCTATGCGCAGCGCGAGGCCGCGGAGTAGCGATTGCTTTCCAATCGTCTCGGGCTGTTACGCCTCGTCTATGCGGCTGATTCGATAGAGCGCATCGTGTGACCATACACACACATGGTTGCGATCTACCCTGCAAATACTCAAAGGACGGGGGATTTCCCGTTCGAGCATCGCAGGAATGCGAGCTTGATCGCTGCGATTGATCTTAAATCAGCTCGAGTACTCATCAAGGGAGTTGTTGTATCATGAAAAATCTCTGCTTCGTCATGGCGACAATTGGCGTATTTGCTGCGACCTCCGCACAAGCCGCCGGCCCGGCCTTCCATTGGGGCTCGGACGAAAGAGCCATGTCGCAACAGGAGTGTATGAAGCGGGCGAAGTTCGCGATGGGTGAGGTCGGCTTTACGGTGGTCGGCGAAGACGGCATGGATGTCGCCGGGTCGGGGCCGGATGTTACTGTTGTAGTGACCTGTAAATCCCTCGGTCAACGGACGTTCATCTCTGTCGTCGCAGGAAGTCCGAACAGCCAGTCGGCTGAACGCGGCCGCAATATGGTGCGGTCGCTCGTCATGGGTCCTGCGAGCTGAGTTGGGCAGCATCGAGCTTGGCTGCGGGGCAATTGATACGCGTCGTGGCCCGGACTAACCGAGGCCACGACGATTGAGTTCGCGTGAATCACTGGGTCAGGTTGCAGCCGCTGTCCTTCAGCGCGAAGAAGGCCTGCTCGCCGGGGATCGTCGCGAGCATCTTGTAATAATCCCATGGGCCTTTGCTTTCGGCCGGCGTCTTCACCTGGAAGAGATACATGTCATGCACCATGCGGCCGTTCGGCAGAACGTGACCGCCGCGCGCGAAGAAATCGTCGACCGGCATTTCGTGCATTTTCTTTGTCACGGCGTCGCCATCCGTACTGCCGGCCGCCTGCACCGCTTTCAGATATTGGGTCACCGACGAGTACGTGCCGGCATGCACCATGTTCGGCATGCGGCCGGTGCGCTTCATGAAGCGGTCGGCGAATGCGCGCGCTTTGTCGTCGAGATCCCAGTAATAGCCTTCGGTGAGCACAAGACCCTGCGCGGCTTGCAGCCCCAGGCCGTGCACTTCGGCAAGCGTGAACAGAAGCGCGGCGATGCGTTGCTTGCCGCCTTGCGTCACGCCGAATTCGGCCGCCTGCTTGATAGCGTTCGCGGTATCGAGGCCGGCATTGGCGAGGCCGACGACTTTCGCCCCCGAACTCTGCGCTTGCAGGATGAAGGAGGAGAAGTCGGAACTGTTTAGGGGATGCCGGACGGAGCCGATGACCTTGCCGCCCTTGGCTTTAACATAATTCGCTGTATCGTTCTCGAGCGCGTAGCCGAAAGCATAATCAGCGGTGATGAAGAACCAACTGTCGCCGCCATTCTCGACCAACGCGCCGCCGGTGCCGACCGCGAGTGCGTGCGTGTCATAGGCCCAGTGGAAGCCATAGGGCGTGCATTGCTTGCCGGTGAGATCCGTCGTCGCGGCGCCGTCGACGATGGTGATCTTCTTCTTCTCCTTCGACAGCTGCTGCACGGCAAGCGCGACGGACGAAGTCGTCAGCTCCATGATGGCATCGACGTTCTCGACGTCGTACCAGCGCCGGGCAATGCCGATGGCGACGTCCGGCTTGTTCTGGTGATCGGCGCTGATGATCTCGATCGGCTTACCCAAAACGTTGCCGCCGAAATCGTCAACCGCCATGTGCGCGGCTTCAACCGACCACTTGCCGCCGAAATCGGCATAGACGCCGGACTGGTCGTTGAGGATGCCGATCTTGACGCCGCTCGAGCTGGGCGCCTCGGCGTGAGCTGCCGGAATTACCGCGAGAGCAGCCGCCAAGCTCAACGCGAGCGTCGTGATGCGTTGCATAAATCCTCCCACGAGCGTCGTTTTCCCCGACGGCATATTTTACGCCGGGGGAGGCTTGGCAAGTGGTCTTTCGTCTGCCTCCGAGAGGCAGGCTGGGTGCGGGTCCCCGGGAGGATCCTGCCTAAGGGGACCCGCGCTGGCTTGTCTAATTCAGGACCACCATCCGCACCTGGCCGACGGAGCTGAGGCCGATCGCTTGTGCCGCGCCATGCGCGAGATCAAGCGATCTGCCGCCAACAAAGGGGCCACGATCGTTGATCCGCACCACGACTTTGGCGCCGGTTTTCACGTTCGTCACGGAGACGCGCGTGCCAAAAGGCAAGCTGCGGTGCGCGGCTGTCAAGCCACCCCGGTTGAAGCGCTCGCCACTCGCTGTGTGCGAGCTGAGCCTCTCGCCGCCGCCATACCAGCTAGCGCGGACGACCTGGCCGGCCGCGGACGAGGGGGCGAGAGATGCGCGCCGACCGGACGCGATCTGCGGCTGCTCCGGCCCCCCGAAGACCGACGCCTGGCTCGTCGCAGCGGCCGCGGCGTGGCGCAGCCCCCGGTAGCCGCGGTGGTGGTGATAAACGCCATAGCGATGTTGCGCCCGGAAATGTAGATGGGGCACGTAGTGCCTATAACCATGAGCCATTCGGTAGGGATGATAGTGATAGGCCGGACGAGCCTCGGCTAATCCGCCCAACCCGAGAAGGGTAACTAGAGCAATTACTATTCTTCGCATCAGTTTTCCTGACTCCTTTTTGGATCTCTGAAGCGAACACTAGCTCTTGGACAGGTTTGGCCTAATCAGGGCAAGAATCGCGGTCGATTGTCGCGGCGATACTTGCGACAATCTGTCCTCTTGCTGCATTGCACAATGCGCTTTAGGCGGCTGCGACTGCTTTGCTCGAATGCGGGTTCCACCGCGGCGGCGCGACATTTGCACGCGGAGCCGAGCTCAACCACCTTAAGCCTCCGCGGCTACTTTCGGTCCGTTCGCGCGACCGTTCGAGCGGAGGCGCAACGATGGGAATCAAGAATGATGAAAGTCGCAAAGACCGCGTTCGTGCTCCTCGGGCTGTCTCTCCCCGTCAGCGCCTATGGCGAAAACCTCGGCGGGATCGAGATCAGTGCGGCCGAACAGCAAGCCTGTGGCCCCGATGTGATCAAATTGTGCAGCGACGTGTTCCCGGATATCGGCCGTGTCCTCGGCTGCATGAAGTCGAAGCGCTCGCAGGTGAGCCCGGCCTGCATGAAGGTCGCCCGCGCGCGCGGCCTCTGACCAAGCCGAATAATTCACGCCTCAAAAATCCCCGCTCGTCCGAGCGGGAATTTTTTTATTGATGCGCATCCGGTTGGAGCAAGCGCAATTTTGCTCGGACCGCGCGCGTGACTTCGGCCCAGTCTTGGCGCAGGCTCGCCCTCTCATAGGGAGGAAGCAGCCATGCCAATAAGCCGCAAAAATTATCTTCTGCTCGGGACCGCTCTCATTGCAGCACTCGGATGGTCCCTCCCCGCTTCAGCGCAGGAGGTGAAGCAGGACAGCAAGATGGCCGTACGTGCCGCCGGCGCAACCAATGTCACGCAGCAGCAATTGGATGACGCTGCGAAGGACTCCAACAATTTCCTTCACACGAACGGCAATTACGCGCAGACGCGCTTTTACCCGAGCAAGCAGATCAACACCGGCAACATCGCCAAACTGCGTCCGGCCTGGATTTTCCAGACCGAGGTGCGGGAATCGATGGAGACGTCGCCGATCGTTGTCAACGGCACGATGTTCGCGACGACATCGTTCAGCCATGTCTACGCGCTCGATGCCAAGACCGGCGCCGAACTCTGGCACTACAAGCCGAAACTCGGCGCGATCACCACCTATTGCTGCGGGCCGAATAATCGCGGCGTCGCCGTCGCCGACGACAAGGTGTTTGTCGCGACTCTCGATGCGAAACTCGTGTCACTTGATGCCAAAACCGGCAATGTCGTTTGGGAGCAAAAGCTCGCTGATCCGGAGGACGGATACAGCGAGACTATGGCCCCGACGGTCGTCAAAGGTAAGGTTCTGATCGGCACCAACGGCGGCGAATACGGCATCCGCGGCTTCGTGCGCGCTTATAACGCCGCAGACGGCAAGCTTCTGTGGAACTTCGATACGATCCCGGAAAACTCGGTGGGTGTCTGGGCTACCAAGGACGCGACCGGCCGCGATATGCATCGCGACATCGACGCCGAGAAGGCGCAACTCGCCAAGATCGGCGACCCCTACAAAAAACTCGGTGGCGGCGTCTGGCAGAACCCGGCCGTCGATCTTGCGACGAACCGCATCTATTTCGTCGTCGGCAACCCCTCCCCCGATCTCGACGGCAGCCTACGGCCCGGCGACAATCTCTACACCGACTCGCTCGTCTCGCTCGATCTCGACACCGGCAAATATGCCTGCCACTTCCAGTACATCGCGCATGACGTGTGGGATCTCGATTCCGTCAGTCCCGCCGTGCTCGTCGATGTCGCGGACAAGTCCGGCAACACGATCCCCGGCGTGATCCATGCCGGAAAAACCGGGCACATCTATGTGCACGATCGCAAGGACTGCAGCCTGATCCGCTTCTCCGACGCGATGGTCGTGCAGGAGAATATGTGGACGCTGCCGACCAAGGAGGGCGCCCGCATGCTGCCCGGCGCCAATGGCGGCGTCGAATGGTCGCCGATCGCGACCAATCCGCAGGCGCATATGGCCTATGCGATCAACCTGCATCAGCCGATGACCTACCAAGTCGAGAGCAGCCCGTATCCCGGCGGCAAGCTCTGGCTCGGTGGCGCCTTCAAGGTGATCCCGACGGAGGAAAGCTACGGCAATGTCACCGCCGTCGATTACAATACCGGCAAGATCAAGTGGCAGGTGAAGACGCCCGAGCCGATGATCGGCGGCATTTTGGCGACGGACGGTGGCCTGGTTTTCACCGGCGAGGGCAATGGTCTGTTCAAGGCCTACGACGCCAATGACGGCAAGGTGCTCTGGCAGTTCCAGGCGGGCGCCGGCGTCAACGCGCCGCCATCCTCCTACACCGTGGACGGCAAGCAGTACATTGTGGTCGGCGCCGGCGGCAATACGCAGATCGATTTCAAACGCGGCAACAATATCATCGCGTTCACCGTCGACTGAGTGCCGTATCGACCTAGATTAAAACGGGGGCGCTGAGCCCCCGTTTTAGTTTTTGGGATGTGCCATGCTGCGATGGGCCAGCGTAATTCTGTTCATTTTCGTTGGCGCTGCGGCGCAAGCCGAGACGATCGAGGAGAAAGCGCAAGTCTGCGGCGCCTGCCACGGTGAGAATGGGGTTCCGCAGGACAAGGCCTTGCCGATCATTTGGGGGCAGCATGCCGGCTACGTTTATCTGCAGCTGCGCGATTTTCAGAAAGGCGTGCGCACGAACGAGCAGATGCAGCCGATCGCCGAAGCATTGTCGAAAGACGATATGATGGCGCTTGCAGAATATTTCGAAAAAAAGCAGTGGCCGCGCCTCGCGCAGCCCGCCGCCAGCGCCGATGAGACGGCGACTGCGCGGCGCGTCAATGGTTCGATCGGCTGCACCGGATGTCATCTCGATCGCTATCAAGGCGACGGCTCGGTCGCACGCATCGCCGATCAGCAGCACGACTATCTCTTAAAGACGATGCTCGATTTTCGTACACGCACGCGCGCCAACAATCCCGGCATGTCCGACCTCATGAACGCTGCGACCGAGGACGAGCTCAGGGCAATGGCCGGCTACCTCGCCGGCTTCTGAGCGGAGAGGTAAAGCGCGATTTCGGTATGTCCGAGATCGCGGGCGATCTCGGTTGCGGTCTTGCCCCGGTCGTCGCGCGCATCCAGCGTCGCGCCGCGCGCGATCAGAAGCGCAAGCACGTCCTTGATATCGTCGATCCCGGCGCCATCGGCATAGCCCGCCGCCCACATCAGGGCGGTGAGTCCATGCTCGTATTTGCGATTGACGTCGACCCCCACCTCGATCAACCGCGCGACGGGGCCCGCGAAACCGCGCGACGCGGCGTAGACAATTGCCGCCTTGCCGCTCGCATCCAGCGCGTTGGGATCGGCCCCTTTTGCCAGGAAGAGAGCGACCAGGTCGACATTGCCGTTGAATGCGGCTGCCATGAGCGGCGTCAATCCGCCGGCGCCCGTAAGACTAACGTCGGCGCCGTGCGCGATCAGATATTTCGCGATCGCGGAATGGTCGGCTTCGCTGGCGAAAAACAGCGGCGTCGCGCCGGAAATGGCACGGGCATCGATGCTCGCACCATCTTTAATCAGCAGGTCGACAACGGCCGCGCGCCCCTCCTTCGCCGCTACCGCAAGCGCCGTGCGTCCGAGGCGATCGCGCGCCTCGGTGGCTGCGCCGCGACCGAGAAGCTCGCGCACAATCTCCTCGCATCCGGATGCTGCCGCCGAGAACAGAAGAAGACTCGACTGGAACACATCCTCGGCTGCAAGCGCCGCTACCTTTTGCATGAGGCCGGCACATGCGGGCGAGACCCGCGCCGCTTGCGCAGGCACGCAATAGCACACGCTGGTGAGGAGTAGAGTTCGGGCCGCGCGGGATAATAGGTGCATCGGAGTGAATGAGAATAGCGTGTAGCACTCCGCAATTGAAGCTCATCCTACCTGGCCGCTCGATTGGCCTTGTGGCCGCCGATCGTGGGCGCAATAGTGCGGACGGCCACGAGGGCCCTCATGGGAGGACGATCCGATGTTGTTCATGATATCGATGAAATTCACCGAGCAAGGAATTCGCACGATCAAGGAGGTGCCGAAGCGCGTGCAAGGCGCCCGTGATCTCGCCAAAAAGCTCGGCGTCGAGATCAAGCAGGTCTATCTTACCTCCGGTGAGAACGATCTCGTTTCCTTCGTGGAAACGGCAAACGGCGACAACCTCGCCAAATTCGCGCTTGCGCTCGGCTCGATGGGCAATGTCCACACCCGCACCGCGAGGGCTTGGCCGGAAGCTGAATATTTGAAGCTCGTCTCCGAGCTGCCCTGATTTGCTGCGATGAATGAAGTCGCCCCGCCGCGTACCGGCGGGGCGATCAGACGCCAAACGGATAGGTATCCGGCACGCCATGCGGCCGCACCGTCGGGAGCGGTGTGACGGCCCGCGTTTCCTCAAACCAGACATAAGCATCGAACTGCTCGGGGAGCACGGCCTCGAAATAGTGGCTGTAAATTTCCGTGTCAGGCCGATAAACCACGCCGATCGCCCGCTCGAGCCGCGGCTTTGCCAGAAGCTCCGATATTTCGCTCTGCCGCGGATCCCGCAGGTCCGTCAGCGACCGCGCGATACCCGTCTGCCCGAAGACGCGCTCGTAGGAATCCGCCCGCGAAGGCAGAACCCGCATGACTTGCATCGGCTCGTTCCAATCGTCAGCCGCCGCCACCGTGCCGCGATCCGTGCCGAAGCCGATTAACGCGGCCTCGTCGCCGTAAGCGGTCTTGCAGAGTTCGCCGATGTTGAATTCGCCCTGCCAACCCATCGCGGTCGCGGCGGCGTTGCCGATATGCGAATTGTGCGCCCAGACAATCGCCTTCGCGCCGGATCCGCGTGCCTCCATCACGTGCTGAAGCGTGCTGAACATGTGGCGGTCGCGCAAATTCCACGATTCCGTCGAGCCGCGATACATGATGCGGTAATATTGCTCGGCGGCGAGGACGATCCGCGCATTCTGGGCGGCATCGAGATAATCCTCGCCGTCCTTGCGTGAATATTGCAGCCGTTTGGCGAGGATTTCGCTGAGTTGCGCGACGACGGCATCCTCGCACGGGTCATGCTCGCCGTGAAGCACCGCACGTCCATACCAGGCGGGCTCGGATTGCCAGGGGCTGAGGCATCCGTAGCGCTTTCGCGCTGTTTTCGCCGCCTCCGGATCGACACGATCAAGATACGTCAGAACCTCGGCGATCGAGCCGCGTAACGAGTAGACATCGAGCCCGCGGAACTCGACGCGCTTATTCGGCGCAATCTCTTCATTGTGGGCGCGCAACCATTCGACAAATTCCCGCACCTCTTCATTGCGCCACATCCAGGTGGGGAACCGCGCGAAACATTCCTCGTCGTATGCGCCACGCCCGCGGTGTCGCACATAGCGGTCGACGCGATTTGCGTCCGGCCAATCCGCCTCGACCACGACAATAGAAAAGCCGTGATCCTCGATGAGCCGCCGCGTGATCGCCGCCCGCGCATTGTAGAAGTCCGCTGTCCCGTGCGTCGCTTCTCCGAGCAGAACTACGCGCGCATCGCCAAAGCGGTCGAAGAACGGGCCGAACTCGCTCGCCCGTTCGGGCGCCGGCAGATGCTCGCAAGCGTGGCGGATGGCGGACGCTACTTGATCGGCGCCCTCAGCCCGGGCCCGTTCTGCGATTTTCGGATCGGCCATGATGGTGCTCCACCGTGAAGCAGGGAGAGCAACGGGCGGCCTATTGTTCCTTCCCGCCTGAAGGTTTGGCAGGGTCGGTATCGATCGCTTCAAAATTCCGGTGGTTGCGCGCGTGATCGTGATATTGCTCGGTTTGCACCGTGGCGCTATCGAGCCCGCGCTCGTCGCCGTGCCGCGACTTGTCGCGATTGCTCAAGACCATGTTCTCCTCGAGCATGCCTTCCGGCAATTCGGTCAGCGCGCCTGTCCCGGAACGTTTGCCCTGGGCGCCAGGCCCCATATGTTTGCTTGCATTCGCCACTGTCTGGCCTCCTGCTTGCGTGATGAGCCTTTGCCCATCAATGACCAATGCAGGGTTTCGGTTCACCCGCCGCAAACGAAAAGCCCGGCCATTCGGCCGGGCTTCTGTTCGAGCGGGTCTGTTCAGCGGCAGTCGACTGACGGGCGATTCATGCCCGCAGAACGGCCTTCTTTCATGGTGTAGACGATCTCGCGCGTGCTCGGATTGACGATGACGATCTCGTTGTCGACGACCATGTAATCGAAGCCGCGATATTCCGGCACGATGTCGACGATCTCGGTCGGCAACGGGTGGAAGTGGTAGCGCTCCGGCACCCGGGTCCCAACCGACACGCTGAAGTCAGCGTGGCTGATGTTCTCGACCTTAGTCGAGGCGAGGGTGGTGCGGATCCGCTCCTGCTTCTGCGCATCGATCTGGACCGACGTCGCCGACCCGCTTCTCTCCTGCGCGCTCACGCCGGTTTGCGTCGTCGTATTGACGCGGTCTCCGGCTCCCGTTGTCGCCGAGGTGCTCCTCGCCGAGCGGCCGGTTTGCGTGTTGGTCGGGTTTGTGGTGTCCGCGCCGGTCGTGCTTGGGTCAGTCTTACCCGGCTCGGTCTTGCTCGCGTCGGTCTTGCTCGCGTCGGTCTTCCTCGTGTCGGTCTTGCTCGGCTCGGACTTGCCCGTCGCGGCGGAACGCCCGGTCTGCGTCGCAGAGCTTCCGGACTGCTTGCCCTTTTCGGCTGCGCTGCGGTGGGTATCCTGCTTCTGGCTCGAGCTTTCAGCCGACTTAGGTTGCTGTGCGCCTTTGTCATTGGCGCGCTGGTGGGTCGGCGCGCTCTTGTCGTTGGCGGCGCCACGCTCGCTCTTTGCACCCTTGTCGTTAGCTGCGCCTTGATGGCTCTTCGGCTCGTTCGACGGGCTCATCGCATCGGCCTTGGGCGAGTCCTTGCCCTTCGGCGCCTCCGCCGCGCTGCGATGCTCTGCCATTCCGTGCTCGGCTGGCGTCGCCGATTTTGCCGGACCTGCCGCCGCGGGACCTTCCTTCGACAGACCGGGCGTGGATTTGTGCTCCGGCGCCTGCGCGCTTGCACCTGCAACGCCGATGAGAAGCGCGGTGGCCGCGCATGAAACAAGAAGCGTTGTTCGCATGTCGTTCTCCGTAACTCCCCTCCACATTCGGGCAATAAACCGGATCGAAAACTCACGGTTCCGGTGCGCGGCGTGAACTTTTGTTTAAGAACGCGCGCGTGGTCTGCCGGCCGACCAGTTCCGCGACGCTCTAGCTGGAAGTGCATGTGGAAGCTCAGCTAAGGCTGGCGACTTTCCCGCAAATTGCCGCGTTCAAGGCAGCGGGCAAGCCACCGATCAGGAGCCCGCAAGCAGCACCTCATTGAGCCGGTGCCCGGCGCGCGCAGCCTTGGCTGTGAGATAGCGGCGATTGTCGACGTTGATCGGCGCTTCGATCGGCAGGCGTCCGGCAATTTCGATTCCCCACTTCGCCAAGCCGGTAAGCTTGGCTGGATTGTTCGTCATCAGTATGATCGAAGTGCAAGCGAGCAGCTGCAGCATGCGTGCGGCAGCGCCATAATCGCGCTCGTCCTCGTCGAAACCAAGCGTGGTGTTGGCGTCGATCGTATCGAGCCCCTCATCCTGCATCTGATACGTCCGCATCTTGTTGGCGAGGCCCAATCCCCTGCCCTCTTGCGGCAGATACAGAACGATGCCTCCGCCGCGCGCTTGCAGACGATCCAGCGAGAGCTGCAGCTGATCGCCGCAATCGCAGCGCCGCGAACCGAAAACGTCGCCGGTGAGGCATGCCGAATGCAGCCGTACCGCAACGGGGTTCCGAAAGTCCGGTTTGCCGATGATGATTGCCGCCGGGCTGTCTCCCACATTGTTGCGGAAGACGACAAATGTTGCCCGGTTGCCGGATTTGAGCGGCATTGACGCTTCGCTCGCAATCCTCAGGGATTCGATCGACTCTTCCCGGAACCGCGCGATCGAGTCCGCTTCGACACTAACAATATGATGCCGCGTTGCGATCGCATCGGGAACGATGTTGGCGCCAAGCACGGCAGGCAGGCCTTGCGCTAACTTCGTAAGCTCGATGGCGGCCTCGGCGGCCGCTCCGACAGGTCTCGTTTGAACTCTACGACCGGCTTTCGCGCCCGCGACAAACGCCAGCACGGTCTCGGCATCGAAATTTCGTGACAGGCGCAAACTCATTGCACTTGCCGCGTCCATGCCGAGCGCGCGGGCGCGACGCGCGGTGACGACGAGACGCGGCATCGCCGGCGCGCACAGCGCGTTGAAATCCGACAGGCGCTCCGCGTTCAGCCCCTCGACCGGCAATGCCAGGATGGTTTCGTATGCGCCGCTTATGAAGACCGGCCGCGACGCATGGAATTCGGCGACCCCGCGAGTGACGCCGATCTCAGCGTCGGTACCAAACAATGCGGAAGCCACGTCTTCCCCACTCCACTCATGACCAGCTTTCCACCCGAGACGGGCGATCAAGCTCGCGGGGCCAGCGGGTATGACGCCGCGCCTGCGTCCCTATTCCAAGCCCGAACTGATTATTTCTGCTGGCTTTCCTGAAACGAGATTGTCTTGTAAGGACAATCGCCTGTGGTTGAACCTGTGTATATGCCGCTCGTCAAGTCCGACGCACATAGCGTCGTTGGACGAAATCATTGCGTCAGCGATGCTGCCCACTCGGATTCCTGGGCGGAATTCGCCGACGCTTTCCGCGATCCGAGCCGGTCTCTGCCGCCGCCCTGGGATAATATTTTCGGACCGCTGCGACGAGGCGCGGTGGACGATCTTGTCGTCGTCGGCCAGATCGGCCAATCGGTCGATGGACGCATTGCCACCGCCTCCGGTCATTCACGCTACATTAACGGGCCGGCGGGACTCGCGCATCTGCATAGACTCCGTTCCCTGGTGGATGCGGTGCTTGTCGGCGTCGGCACAGCGCTTGCCGATGACCCGCAATTGACGGTGCGGCATGTGTCGGGACCTCATCCCGCGCGTGTCGTCCTCGATCCGAAAGGCCGGTTGGCCGCGTGCGCCAGGCTTTTCGGTTGCGACGGCGTGCGCCGGTTTGCGATTGTCGCAGAAGGAGCGACCTGCGCGTTCAATGCGGATGTCGAAGTGCTGAGCCTGCCCGCCACCGACGGGCGCATTGCGCCACGCGCGATCATCGCTGCTTTGGCCGAGCGCGGCTTGCGGCGGATACTCGTCGAAGGCGGCGCGGAAACCGTTTCGTGCTTCCTTCGGCATGGCTGCCTCGATCGTCTGCACGTGATCGTCGCGCCCATCATCATGGGCAGCGGCCGTCCGGGCTTTGTCTTGCCGCCGATCGAGCGCGCCGATCAGGCGTTGCGTGTGTCGACGCGAACGTTTCAGCTCGATGACGAGATCTTGTTCGACTGCGACCTCTCGGCTCAACGCGAACCGATCGGCTGCGCAAAGAAATCGACGTGACCGACGCGAAGCGAAGAACGGCCGGCCGCAATCTCGTCGCGGCGGAATGTCAGCCACTCGACAATGTGAACGAGCGGCAGAATGTCCACTTCGCGCGCAGCACTCGCCCAGCCTGAGAAAATCTCTGTCTGGATTTCGCGATCGCTTTCATCGAAGAGCCAATCCGCATTGCCGTGCACAACGTTGTAGCCAAGCGTTTCAAAGCGCGCGATCGCAATGCTTGCCGCCGCGGGACCAAGCGCGGGTCCAAAGCCTTTGTCGGCGCGCTGGTGGACGTTCGTGGCTTGCAAGATCGCGGCGTCGTGCGGGTTGCGCGGGCTCATCTCCACGCGTCCGTCGTAGCTGAGCGCCGCGTAGATCGGGATTTGCCGCGCGCCGATCTCGGTTACCAGCCGCTCGAGCCATGTTTCGGAAACAAGATCGAGCAGAGCCGACGTGGTGACGAGATCAACAGGTCCATCGAGCGCGGCTTCGACGTCGTAGCCAATGTCGAGCGGAGTAGTACCCATGGTGACGCCGGGCGGAGGCTTCATCTCGGATGCCCGCGCCAGCAGACTGAGATTGTTGTCGACGAGCTGCCAGTGTTGAGAGGCAGGTATTTTCGGCGCCACGGCGCGCAAGGCGGAACCGGTGCCGCAGGCAAGATCGACGATGCGAACAGCATTTTTGCCGGCGAACGACGCGAGGACTGCATGAAGGACGGACACGTTGCGGGCGCGTGCGTCGTAGGGCTCACGCAAGGCGAGCCAATCGGCTGAAAAGCTCATGCGAGCGCTTCGAGGGCAGCGGCGAAAATCCTGGCGGAATCCTCCCACGTCGGCAGCTGGCGTGCCGCTTCGCGTGAAGCTTCCCTCATGCCGCGTCTTTCCGCCGGGTTTTCGATGGCGCGGCGCAGCGCCGTGGCGAGCGCTTCAGGATCATCAGGAGGTGCGAGCAGGCCCGCTCCGCGCGGCACGGTATCGGCGATTGCTCCGGCGTCGGTGCCGACGATCGGCAGGCCGTGCGCGACCGCTTCCGCGAAGACCATGCCGTAGCCTTCATAGCGTGAAGCGAGCGCGAACAGATCGGCCTCCAAATAGAGCTCTGCGAGCCGTTCGCCAGAAATGGCACCGAGTACCGAGACCCGATCGCTCAGCGCGAAGCGCCGGATATCGCCATCAAGCCGCGCGGCGGCTTCAGGATCGCGACTGCAATCGCCGACAATCGTGAGATGCCAGCGCAGATCTTTCAGCATGGCAAGCGCGGCGATCAGCACATCATAGCCCTTGCGCGGCACGATTGCGCCCACTGAAAGCAGCCGCATTACGCCATCGCTGCTTCCGCGCCCCGGCGGAACCGGATCAACTCCGGGATAAGCAACCGTGATGCGATCGGCGGCCACGCCATAGTCCGCGGTGAGAAGCCGCGCCGTCGTCGCGCTCGTCACGATGACGCGCCGTGCGCTTGTCAGCGCCGCGCACTCGCTCGCGCGAAACTGTTCCGCCTGCGCCGCCGACAAACCCGATTCGAAGGCAAGCGGATGATGCACAAGTGCGATCAAGGCGTGGTCGCGCGAAAGCTCCGTGGCGACGTCCGGAAGCACGCCGAAAGCGAGCCCGTCGATAATGATCGGACGCTTCGCCGGCCCATCGTTCAAGCGCCTGCGCGCCTTTTCCCGCTGCTCTGCGCTTGGATAGGGAAAACCCTCGCCAAGATCGACAATGTCGATTTCCCAAGCGAGATGTTCGAGTTCCCTGATCATGCGGCGATCGTAGGCATAACCGCCGGTCGGTGTGGCAAGATCGCCTGGCACGGCGAACGCGACGCGTCTCACCACAAAGGCGCCTCGTGCCAGGCGCGTGCGACGTGCGATTCCGAGATCGTGACGCGGATCGCCTTGAGATCGCGTCCGTCGCGTCCGAGTTTTCCCGCGCGTGCGGGCTCCGCCAGCGCATCATAGATATGCTTCGTCAGGAACTCCGTCGTCGTATTCTTGCCTTTGAAGCCGGCCACCTCATCGAGATTGCGATAGTTGAGCGGCGCAAGAGCTGCTTTCAGCGCTTCGTGCGCGCGGCCGATATCGATCACGATACCGTTGGCATCGAGCGCCTCGGCGAAGAACGCCGCGTCGACGACGAACGTCGCGCCATGCAGCGCCTGCGCCGGGCCGAAAACTTCCCCGCGAAAAGAATGAGCGATCATGATGTGATCGCGGACTTCGACGGCGAACAATGCGAACTCCTTTTCCTTGACGCTATTCGGCCGCGGGATATTTCACGAGCTGGCAAAGGACGCCGCTCTCGGGTGCAAGAATATCCGGCAGCCACGCGGGAAGCTCGTGAAAGTCGATCGCCGGCGCAATCAGCGCATCGAGCGCCGGGTCGGCGAGGAGATCGAGCGCGGCGGCGAGCCGGCGCGCATGCGTCCAGCGGGCGCGGTGCGACGGCGCAACCACGCCGACCTGGCTTGATATCAGCCTGAGGCGGCGGCTGTGAAAGGCGCCGCCCAGCGGCACGCTGACCTCGTTCGTCCCGTACCAGCTCAATTCCAGGATGGTCGCCTCTTCGCCCGCGAGCGGCAGGGCGGTCGCGAGCCCGGCGGCCGTCGCGCTCGAATGGAAGACGAGATCGCAATCCTGCGGCGCCGCATCGGGCGCGGCGAAGCGAACGCCAAGCGCAAGGGCCAACTCGGCGCGCGACGGCTCGACATCGACCAGCGTGACCTCAGCGCCCGGCAGCCGCCCGCAGAGCCACGCGACCAGCGAACCGACGACGCCAGCGCCGATGACCGCGATGCGGTCCGCCGGGCCCGGCGCCGCGTCCCACATGGCGTTCAGCGCCGTCTCCAGGTTGGCTGCGAGCACCGCGCGAGCAGGCGGCACGCTATTCGGCACCGGCACGGTCGCCTCCACCGGTAGCGTGAAGACGCTCTGATGCGGATGCAGCGCAAACACCACCCGGCCAATCAGGTCGGGGGCGCCCTCCTCGACCCGGCCCACGACCGCATAGCCGTACTTCACCGGGAATGGGAACGCGCCGCCCATGAGCGGCGCGCGCATCCGTTCGTACTCGCCCGGCGGAACGCGCCCGGCGAAAACCAGCCGCTCCGTGCCGCGGCTGATCGCGCTGAAGAGGGCCCGCACGCGCACCTCCCCCGGACCTGGGTCGCGCGTCGGCTCGTCGCGAATTTCGGCGCGGCCCGGCCCGGAATACCAGAGCGAGCGCGCCGTCTTCTCACCGGAGGAGCTGCCCGGCCGATTCGAGCTTGGACTTTGCATTCGGCGCAAGGGTATATCTGAAGCTGAGGACGAGGGGAAAAGCAGAAAAATGTTGGATCGACCGAGCGCGCGCACACTGCGCGCCGCCGAGTGCGCGCGGACGCTCACGCGCCGCCGCGCAATCTTCGCTTTTCTTGTCGCCGCCAGCATGGCCGGGCTTCTGTGGCTCGCCTGCCTTGCGCTTCCGCCACGCAGCCTCGGCGCGATCCTCTTCATCGCGCTCTTCGCGATCACCCTGCCCTGGACAATTGTGGGCTTCTGGAACGCCGCCATCGGCTTCTTCGTGATGCGGCTCTGCCGCGATCCCGTTGTGACCGTGAACCCGCTTGCCAGGACCAGTCGCGGCGACGAGCCGCTGAGCGCGTCGACCGCCATTCTCATGTGCATCCGCAACGAGAGCCCGGACCAGGTGATCCGCAATCTCGAGCCTCTGCTCGATGGGCTTGTACGCGCGCGGGCTCATCCCGTGTTCCATGTCTACCTCCTGAGCGACAGCAGCGATCCCGACATCATCGCCGCGGAGGCGTTGCGCTTCGCTGCTCTCGCGAAAAAGTGGAACAGCGCGATCCCGATCACCTATCGGCGGCGCGCCGTGAACACCGCGTTCAAGTCCGGCAATATGCGCGACTTTTGCGAAAGCTTCGGCGCCAGGCACGAATTCGCCGTCACGCTCGATGCCGACAGTTTCATGCCCGCCCATGCGGTGCTGCGTCTCGTGCGCATCATGCAGGCAAATCCACGGCTCGGCATATTGCAGACGCTCATCGTCGGCTTGCCGTCGGTCAGTCCGTTCGCGCGCGTCTTCCAGTTCGGCATGCGGCTCGGCATGCGCTCGCATACGCTCGGCGCCGCATGGTGGCAGGGTGATTGCGGCCCCTATTGGGGGCATAACGCAATCCTGCGGCTAAAGCCGCTCACCGACCATTGCGCGATGCCGGTGCTGCCCGGCAACGGCCCGCTCGCCGGACATGTTTTGAGCCACGATCAGGTCGAGGCCGCTTTGATGCGGCGCGCCGGCTATGACGTGCGCGTTCTGCCGGAAGAAGGGTTGAGCTTTGAAGAAAGCCCGCCGACGTTGCTGGAATTTAAACGGCGCGATCTGCGTTGGCTGCATGGCAATATGCAATATTGGCAGCTCCTGACGCTGCCGGGTCTGAAGCCGGTCAGCCGCTTCCAACTGCTGTTCGCGATGCTCATGTACTTAAGTTCACCCGCTTGGATCGCGATGATGGCGATCGGCACGGTCGCGTTGGCGCTGTCGGAAACGCGAGTCGGTCCTAGGGTGCCTGTGAGTCTCGGCGCCGGCGCGGCTTTGTTCGCCCTCGTCATGTTCATGACCTTCGCGCCGAAAATCGCCAGCGTCATCGATCTGCTTTTGCGTGAGTCCGCACGCCGCTCCTACGGCGGCGGCGCCTCCTTCGTCTCCAATGTCGCGGCCGAGACGCTGCACATGCTGATCCTGTCGCCGATCATGGCGCTCGCGCACACGCTTTTTTTAATCCGGCTGTTGGTATTCCGGCGCGGCGGCACCTGGAACAGCCAGTTGCGTGAAAGTCATTCCGTGCCGTGGCGTCTCGCGCTGATGAGGCTTTGGCCGCAGACGCTTGCGGGAGGCCTGATCATCGGCGTCGTCATGATGAAGGCGCCGGACAGAATTGGGCTGGCTTTGATCGGGGCCGGGGGGCTTCTCGTGGCCGTGCCGTTTGCAGTCGCCACCGCTTCGCCTCTCCTCGGTGTTGTGCTGGCGCGGATCGGCATCGGCCGCATTCCCGAAGAGGTCGAGGTGCCGGCCGCGTTGGAATCGCTGCGCTTGCCGGCGATCGAAGCGCGCGGCGGCAAAGCACGGATGGCCTACCTGATACGCGATGCTTGAAGGTTTGCGTACCGCGCGCGGCGTCATTCGCTCGCTGCGCATCTATTACGGAGACAAGGAGCGCAACGCGGCGATGGACCGGCTGTATCGCCGCTTTGTCGGTCCGGGCGATCTCGTCTTCGATATCGGCGCGCATGTCGGCGATCGCATCGCCGCGTTTCGACGCTTGGAGGCGCGTGTCGTCGCGCTCCAGCCGCAGGCCGCTCTCATCCGGACGCTGCGCCTCCTTTACGGCCGCGATCCCAACGTGACGATTGAAGCAGCGGCGGTTGGCGCGCGGCGGGGATGCATTGAGTTGAGCCTCAACATCGACAATCCCACTGTGTCGACGGCTTCACCTGATTTTGTCGATGCAGCCGCGGGTGCACCGGGCTGGGAAAACCAGACCTGGGCGAAACGCTTGCTTGTGCCGATGACGACCATCGATGCATTGGTCGAAAAGCATGGCCTGCCGGCATTCATCAAAATCGATGTCGAGGGATTTGAGGCCGAGGTACTTGCCGGCCTGACCATAGCCGTACCCGCGCTGTCGTTCGAGTTTACGACGATCCAGACCGACGTCGCGCGCGCTTGCATCGAGCGCTGCTTTTCGCTCGGTTACCTGCAATTCAACGCGGTGCTCGGCGAGAGCCAACGGTTCGAACATGCGAATTGGATCGACGCGAACGCCCTCGCAAGCTGGCTTGCCGAACTGCCGGCCGGCGCCAATTCAGGTGACGTCTATGCGTGTCTCGGTTCACATTAAGACAGGACCGATTGGAACGACATCGCCACCCTCATGCTGAAGAGCCGCGAAGCGGCGTCTCGAACGATGCGGCACGAGACTTATCAGCCCTCGCCACGGTCGCAGCCCAAATTTCGTCATCACGTCATCTACTGCGCAATGGTGTGATTGCCGCGGGGCTCGGCGCGTCACTTCTGTTCATTCTTGCCGGACTGGCTGCAGAACTGCAGATGTTCGGCGATGGCTCGATTTTCTCCTATGCGGTTGCGGCACAAGATGCATGGGCCTTCCACTGGCACAATATTTCCGGCCGGATGTTCAGCTATGTCTTCGCCTATATTCCGGCCGAAACATACGTCGCAATAAGTAAGAGCGCGCGAGGCGGCATCTTCATCTACGGATTGCTGCATTTTTCCGCGCCGCTGCTGGGGCTCGTATCAACGTGGATGGCCGATCGTACAAGCAGCCGCGTCATTTTCATCTACGCTTGTTTCTCGACCGCATGTCTTTGCCCATTGGTCTTCGGCTTTCCCACGGAAATGTGGATGGCGCATGCGGTGTTTTGGCCGGCGCTCGCCCTTGCGATTTGCGCGCCTCTCAATCGAGCCGGTACCGCGGCGATATTCATTGCGTTGCTCGCGCTCATCTTCACTCATGAAGGAGGCATCATCTTCGCGATCACGATTTTGTCAGCGCTATTTCTGCGCGGCGGGGGCGATCTGCGCTTCAGAACAGCACTCGGCGCATTTCTCATCGCCATGATGATCTGGCTGGTGGTCAGACTTGGCTTGCCACCCGACGATTACATTTCCGGCGTTCTCGCCTCGGCGGCGTACCGGTTCATCGACCTCGGGAATCTGGAGCAGCCCGCTTTGCTTCTCCTGCTGGGAGCGCTCTGGGACTACATGATCATGGTTTTCGTGCTGCGCCGGCTCGGCGCGGGGGCGCCCCTTTATGCGGTCTTGTTGCCCGGTGCGGCGCTCATCATCTATTGGCTTTGGTTAGACACATCGCTCCTGGCCGATGCCCGATACGAATTGCGAACGGTTTTGCTGATTGCAACGCCTGCTCTCGGGCTTGCCGCCGCAGTCCGAACGATGGACGAAGAGAATCGTCGCAAATCTCCGTTTAGATTTTTGATGCCGCTAGTGGCAGCGATCGAGAAACGTTTCGATCCGCAGATGATTCTCGGCGCGATCGCGCTAATATTGTTGGTTCACGTCGTCGAGACGACGAAATTCCTTGGCGCTTGGGGCGAGTATAAATCAGCTATACGTGCGCTGGCGACGGGCACGGATTCCGATCCCGCGCTTGGCAGCCCACGGTTCGTCTCATCCAAGCGCATCGACGTCGACCTCAATCGCCTCACCTGGAATTCGACGACGCCATATCTGTCGGTGCTTTCCGCGCCCGGCCTCACGCCGACCCGTCTCGTCATCGATCCCGATGCCGGTTACTTCTGGCTCTCCTGCGCCACCGCAACAAAGAGCGAGCAGATGAGCACCGCGATCCCTCTGCCGGCGCGCGAGCTGATCAGGCAATATTATTGCTTGCATCGATCTTGAGGTAAAAAGTGCAATCGGGGTTGTCATTCCCGGCGCACGGAGCGCGACCGGGAATCCAGAAGCCACGATCACTCTAGTAAGAGGGATCTGGATTCTCGGTTTCGCGGGAATGACACTGTGCCTAAGTGCCTACGCGCCTACTGCTTCGGCGCCGCAGCGGCGGGAGCAGAGCCTGACGTCCACGCCTTGTAATCGGCATCCGAGACATGCGGCAGCTGCTTCACAAAGGCGGCGATCTTCCAGATATCGTCGTCTCCGACGCCAATAGAGCCGAAGCTCGGCATCCCGGTCATGTTGATGCCGTTCTTCACGACCCAGAAAATCTGCTCCGGCGTGCGATGCTCGGCGATCTCTTCTTTCAAGTCCGGCGGATCGGGATGCATGCCCTCGGAAAATTTGGCCCATTCCACGCCGGGCGCGCCATGGCAATTGACGCAGCCGCGCTCCATGAATTGCCGCGCGCCCGCCTGGACCGTGGCGGCATCGCCGAGATTGGCCGGCGCCTTGTCCGTCGCATGACGTTCGATCGAGGCGATGCGCACCTTGGTCAGCGCCCACTTGACCATGCCCGGGTCTTCCTGGGTCGCGGCGACGCTGTAGAATCCGCCGAAAAAAAATACCGCCGCGGCAATTGCGACGACAATTGCCAGTGCACCGATCGCTGCCAAGACCCTCATTAGCGCTCTCCTCGGCTCTTTTGACGTGCCTGCCCGGCGACAAGTTTAGACCGTCTGACGAAGCAAGGCGAGCCTCGCGACAATTACATCAGTCATAGACGACGCTGATCGATTCCGCCGCCGTAGCCGGGCCGTTCCTCACCCTCAATTTCCATAATGTTGGAAAAAGTCAGACGTGCGCCGCCCTCGACCGGCTCAAATCTTTCGAGGCTGCGATGCAGGCGAAGCCGCACACCGCATTTGACCGGCGCGGGAAAGCGGATTTGATTCGAGCCGTAATTGATGCTGCGCGAGCGCTTGCGAATTTTCAGCGTCTGCGCGGCGAGAGACGGCATCAGCGATAGCGTCAGAAGTCCGTGCGCGATCGTCTTGCCGCCGGGCAATTCACGGCGCGGCGCGCTCGACGTCGACATGAATCCAGTTGTCGTCGCCGGTGAGGCTGGCGAAGCCGTCGATCTTCGCCTGGTCGACGGTGACCCAGTCGCTGGTTCCGAGCTTCTGGCCGACGTAAAGCCGCATGTCGGCGGGTCTATCGACTTCAATCATCGCGCGTCACTGCCCCCCGTGCGAGCTAATCCAGGTCGCGGCCCTGCATATCGACATTGCGCCGGGCGCGCTTGGCGAGATCGGTCAGAACCGGCCCGATCGTCTCGGCATCGTCGATCGGATCGGCTTTCGGCCCCTGCCGCCAGCCCTCGAGCACCGAGAGAATGCCGCCGCCGGCCTCGATGACGCGCCCCGTCACATTCGCGCTCTCCGCGCTGGCGAGCCAGACCACGACCGGCACGATCCAGCGCGGATTGCGCGATGCGATCTCCTCCGGGCTGCGCTCGCGCAGGCCCTCGGTCATGCGCGTCTGCGCATGCGGCGAGATGGCGTTGACGGTGACGCCATAGCGCTTCAGCTCGCGCGCCGCGATGATGGTGAAGGCGGCAATGCCGGCCTTCGCCGCCCCGTAATTCGTCTGGCCGATATTGCCGAACAGCCCGGATGAAGAAGAGGTGTTGATGATGCGGGCATTGACAGGCGCGCCGGTCTTTTTCTGCTCGGTGCGCCAATGCACGGCGGCGTGATGCGACGGCGCGAACGTGCCTTTCAGGTGCACCTTGATGACCGCGTCCCAATCGGCTTCTTCCATATTGACCAGCATGCGGTCGCGCAGGATGCCGGCATTGTTGACGAGCACGTCGAGCCTGCCGAAGGCGGAGACTGCATGCTCCATCAGCCGCCGCGCGCCCTCCCAATGGCTGATATCCTCGCGATCGGCGATGGCCTCGCCACCGGCGGCCTTGATCTCGGCGACGACGGCTTGCGCCGCCGAGTGATCGGCGCCGCGCCCGTCGCGGCCGGTGCCGATATCGCTGATGACGACCTTTGCGCCCTGGGCGGCGAGTTGCAGCGCGTATTCGCGTCCAATGCCGCGCGCCGCCCCGGTGATGATGGCCACCCTGCCTTGGCATAGTCGCGCCATCGCTCCTCTCGATACAGTTCGCCGCCATGCGCTGCTCGCGGGGCGAGCAACGCTCCACCCATTCTAGCGCGGCGGAAAAGCATCGGAAATGTTCGCCGATGCCCGGATGTTCTGCTAAGGTTCAGATTAGAAAAGCTTGAACTGACGCGGTTCTTTGCCGTTGATTGGGGCGGTGAGGCGAGGAGAAGTGCCATGAAAACGATCATCGCGGTCGCTTTGGCGGGCCTGGTCAGCCTCGGCAGCGCCGGCGGCTCTGTGGCCCAGGGTGGTGGAGGCGGCGGAGGCGGCGGCGGCTCAGCTTCCGGCGGAGGTGGAGGCGGAGGGGGCGGCGGCAACGGCAAATGAGTCGCGGTGATCGAGCGGCAAATGCCGCTCGGCCGTTTTGCCACCTCGGAAGCGGACCAGGACGGCACAAGCGCCGCAATGTCTCATTCGGCCTGCTGGCGCTGCTGCCGTTCGCGCTTCCAGATAAAGCTGCGGCGTTCGATCACGCCTGGCACTGCTTCCCGCGCGCCGAGTTCGAAAAATTCGAAGTCCACGAGGACAAGCTGATCCTCGATTACCTGCTCGTGCGCGAGGAAAAGGGCACGTTGTCGGGGCTGCCAGTCGTCACGTTCAGCTTTTCGATCGTCAACAAGCAGGACCGCAACATTCACATCGATGCGCAGCTCGTCGGGCTCGCTGCAGACGGATCGCCCGTGCTTTCGATCAGCGCCTCGCCGCCGTCCTCGCTTGTGGCATCGCAGGCCTCGCGCAGCGTCGCCAACAGCGTCTATACGGCGGCGGGCCAGCTCAATCGCGCCGCCAAACTCTGTGTCAGCTTCGGCGGCGATTTTTGAGCCGCGCTACCATTTTTCGCCGAAGGGACGAATCTCTATCTCCGAGGACCAGGCGCTGCGCGGCTGCTGATAAAGTTGCCAGTAGGTGTCGGCGACCGCTTGCGGATTCATCAGGCGCTCGGGATCGAGATTGGCGAGCGCCTCTTCTCCTTCATTTGCTTTGATGCGCTCGCGCACCCATTGCGTATTGACGCCGGAATCGATGATGAGATGGGCGACATGGATGTTCTTCGGTCCGAGTTCGCGCGCCGCGGCCTGCGCGACGGCGCGTAGTCCGAATTTCGCGCTGGCAAACGCGGCAAAGCCGAAGCCGCCGCGCAAGCTCGCGGTCGCGCCGGTGAGAAAGATGCTGCCGCGGCCATGCGCGAGCATCGCTTTGGCGGCTTCGCGCGTGGTGAGAAAGCCGGCGTAGCAGGCCATTTCCCAGACCTTGCGAAACACGCGCTCGGTCGTGTCGGTCAGCGGAAAATTGACGTTGGCGCCGATATTGAAAATGCAGACCTCGAGCGGCGCGTGCTGATCGGCGTCGTCAATGAAGGAGACGATCTCGTCTTCCTTGCGCGCATCCAGCGAACGCGCGAAAATCTTGCCGCCGGGCGATTCCACCTCCTTGACGAGCGGCGCGAGCTTGTCGCCATTCCGCCGGCCGGCAAAGATTGTGAATCCTTCAGCGGCGAATTTCCTGGCAATTGCGGCCCCGATATAGTCGCCGGCCCCGACGATTGCCGCGGTTGCGTTGCGCGCGGCCATCACGCAGCCTTTCGCCGTTCGGTGATTTCCTCTTCGACGTCGCGCAGCTGATCCTTGCCGAAGAACAGCTCGTCACCGACGAAGAAGGATGGCGAGCCGAAGACGCCGCGATCCACCGCCCGCTGCGTGTTCTCAAGCAGATGCTGCTTCACGTCTTCCTCTTGTATGCGCCGAAGCAGCAGATCGGCAGGTAAGCCTGTTTCGCTGAGCGACGCACGAAAAATCTCCGGATCGTCCATCTTCCTCGGCTCGGCCCACATGAAGCGGAACATCGCATTCACATAGGCCATGAACACGCCTTCCATTTCCGCCGCGACGGCACCGCGCATCAATTGCAGCGTATTCACCGGAAAGAACGGGTTCATCTTGAACGCGGTGAGGCCGTAGCGCTTCAAAAAGCGCCGCATCTCGACGCGCTGGAATTCAGGCTTGTTCTTGATGCCCGCAAAACTCTCGGCCGGCGACTTGTTGTTGGTCAGCCGGAAGACGCCGCCGAGCAGGATCGGCACATACTTGAAACAGACACCGGTGCGCTGCTCCACCCCAGGAATCAGGAGGTGCGAGAGGTAGGCGTTCGGACTGCCGAAATCGAACAGGAATTCTGGCTGCACGTGATCCTCCCGCAGCTTAGCGCCGGAGCGACGATATACCTGTATATGCAGCTGTCAACGCGTGTCGTTCGCCACCAGCGGGAATGACGCGGCTATCGCCGTTGCGCTGCCGGGCTCGGCCTGTTTACGATGCATCTCGGCGAGCCAGCCTGCCGGCGTCATCAACGCGATCGCCGCCTGCAGCTTGTTATGCCAGCCGATGACCACATCACCTTCGCCCTTCATCATCGCATCGAAACCCTTGCGTGCGACCATCGTCGGATCGTCCTTCTTCGCGGTGCCGAGCTTCGTGTCCAGCAAGTCGGCGCGCTCGAAAAAGTCCGTCTCCGTCGCACCGGGCATGAGACACGTGACGGTGACGCCGCTGTCTTTCAACTCGTGCCGCAGCGCGAACGAGAAGGAGTCGAGGAATGCCTTGCTGGCGTTGTTAGACGGCCTGGTAGGTCCCGGGCAGGAAGCTGGCAATCGAGCCGGTGATGAGGATGCGCCCCTGCCCACGCCTCCGCATGTCGCGTCCGACTTTCTGGATGAGATACATCGTGCCGGTGATATTGGTATCGACGACCTTGCGTACTTCATTGAAGTCTTGTTCGAGAAAGCCTTTGCTCAAGCCGCGGCCGGCATTGGCGAGCAATGCGTCGACCGGACGGCCGAGCGACCTCGCTTTGTCGTAAAGTTTCTCGACGCCCTGCGAGGTCGCGAGATCGGCCTCGACCGCCTCGACCTCGGCTTCGAGGGTGCGAAGCGCCTGCGCAGCCTGGTTTATCTTCGGCTCATCGGCGGCGATGACCAGATCGAATCCATTTCCCGCGCAGACCCAAGTTCGTAGCCAATGCCGGTCGACGCACCGGTGACGATTGCGAGGGAGCGGGATGTTGGACTAGCCATGGTTCACTTTCCAATCTTCAGAGATCGTCTCCCGGCGCATCCACGACTGGCGTGTTTAGCTACAGCTTTCGCGCCGCGACTTCCGACGCACCGACACGCAGAATAGTTTTGCTTTGTTCCGGTAAAATCGAGCCCAGAGCTGGTGCAACGGCTTCTAGATGCCCTTAATTTGTCGTTGAGATTTCGCTGACATTCTGCGATGCATACCATCACCCTCATCCTGAGGAGCTTGCGAAGCAAGCGTCTCGAAGGGTGGCAAAGGCATGTGCGTTTGCCCATCCTTCGAGACGCCGCTAACAAGGTCGGGTGTTCCCGACTTTATCTTGCAGTGCTGATCTCGCAAACATGCGAGATCAGCAGGCTCCTCAGGATGAGGGCGTTGGCATCGAGCGATGGCTGCTTCGTCTAACGCGCTCGTGGTTTAACGCGTGAGCGGCTCACATCCACCCACCTCACCCTGAGGAGCGCCGAAGGCGCGTCTCGAAGGGTGGCAAAAGCAGGCGCGTTGGCCGAAGTACCCGCGCAGAAAATTCTGGCTTTTCCTTCAGCCCTTGGGCGAATATCTCGCACAACTGGTCCTCGGTTTGTTTCATACAGGTACACTCTCTCGCGCGGACGCCGAGCAGGAGCGGTAAAAGTCACCCCATATTCAGCTTCACCGCCTCGATCAGCTGCTTCAGCGTGAACGGCTTCGGC
>Ga0136846_1226744_pt1 | contig 33581 bp, 24 predicted proteins | sample HopSoiMetagenom2_FD_96841 | JGI IMG/M metagenome (GOLD analysis project Ga0136846, IMG submission 96841) | Grasslands soil microbial communities from Hopland, California, USA - 2 Assembly 2016 (version 4) | ecosystem: Environmental > Terrestrial > Soil > Grasslands | place: USA: Hopland...
ACGAACGCCGCCGCCACGCCGGCCGGCTGATCGCCGCCCTCACCTAGAGGTACACGCTCCATGTCCACCACCCACGCCGGCATCGATCACAGCGGTCACGACGATCACGCCCACAAGCAGGGCTTCGTCGAGCGCTGGTTCTTCTCGACCAACCACAAGGACATCGGCACGCTGTACCTCGTGTTCAGCTTCGTGATGTTCATCGTCGGCGCCGCGATGTCGGTCGCGATCCGCGCCGAGCTGATGAAGCCGGGCCTGCAGTGGCTCTCGCCGGAGCAGTTCAACCAGATGACCACCGTGCATGCGCTGGTCATGATCTTCGGCGGCGTGATGCCGGCCTTCGTGGGCCTGGCCAACTGGATGGTGCCGCTGCAGATCGGCGCGCCCGACATGGCGCTGCCGCGCATGAACAACTGGTCGTTCTGGATCATGCCGTTCGCCTTCGCGCTGCTGCTGATCACCTTCGCCATGCCGGGCGGCGCGCCCGCCGGCGGCTGGACGCTCTACCCGCCGCTGTCGCTGCAGACCAACAGCCTGTCGTTCGCGATCTTCGCCATCCACATGATGGGCATCAGCTCGATCATGGGCGCGATCAACATCATCGCCACCATCCTCAACATGCGCGCCCCGGGCGTCGACCTGCTGAAGATGCCGATCTTCTGCTGGACCTGGCTGATCACCGCCTTCCTGCTGATCGCGGTGATGCCGGTGCTGGCCGGCGCGGTGACGATGCTGCTCACCGACAAGTTCTTCCTGACCAGCTTCTTCAGCGCGAAGGGCGGCGGCGACCCGGTGATGTTCCAGCACATCTTCTGGTTCTTCGGGCACCCCGAGGTCTACATCATGATCCTGCCGGCCTTCGGCGTGGTCTCGGAGATCATCCCGACCTTCAGCCGCAAGCCGCTGTTCGGCTACCAGGCGATGGTGTACGCGACCGCCTCGATCGCCTTCCTCTCGTTCATCGTCTGGGCCCACCACATGTTCACCGTGGGCATGCCGATGGGCGGCGAGATCTACTTCATGTTCGCGACGATGCTGATCGCGGTGCCGACCGGCGTGAAGGTCTTCAACTGGGTGACCACGATGTGGCGCGGCTCGATCACCTTCGAGGCGCCGATGCTGTGGGCGATCGCCTTCGTCATCCTGTTCACCATCGGCGGCTTCTCCGGCCTGATGCTGGCCATCGTCCCGGCCGACTTCCAGTACCACGACACCTACTTCGTCGTCGCCCACTTCCACTACGTGCTGGTGACCGGCGCGCTGTTCGCGATCATCGCCGCCGTGTACTACTGGTGGCCGAAGTGGACCGGCCGCATGTACAGCGAGAAGCTGGCGAAGTTCCACTTCTGGTGGTCGGTGATCTTCGTCAACCTGCTGTTCTTCCCGCAGCACTTCCTGGGTCTGGCCGGCATGCCGCGCCGCATCCCGGACTACAACGTGGTGTTCGCGGACTGGAACTTCGTCAGCTCGATCGGCGCCTTCGGCATGTTCGCCACGCCGTTCATCATGGCCTACGTGCTGCGCCACTCGCTCAAGCACGGCGCCGTCGCCGACGCCCGCGCCTGGGAAGGCGCGAAGGGCCTGGAGTGGACGGTGCCGTCGCCGGCCCCGCACCACACCTTCGCCACCCCGCCGGTGATCCAGCCGGGCGACCTCGCCCACGGCGACATCACCCACTGAACCGGACGAACGCCGTCGTGACGCCGTCGATTCCCGAAGACCAGATCGCCGCTCGCCGCGCCTCCGCGCGGCGCACGGCGCTGCTGCTCGCGGGCGTCGCGGTGGCGGTCTACGTGGGGTTCATGCTGCTCAACGCGGTGTCGCGATGAACGACGCCGGGCAGCAGGTCGTGCAGACGCCGCGTTCGCGCGGTTTCGGCATGGGGCCGATGATCGCGATCGCGATCGCCGCCTTCGGTTTCAGCTTCGCGCTGGTGCCGCTGTACCGCATCGCCTGCGAAAAGGTGTTCGGGATCCGGCTCGAGCGCGCGCCGGGCGACGACCGCGCCGCCGCGGCGGACGGTCGCGGCCGCAGCGATCGCCTGATCACGATCACCTTCGACGCCGGCGTCAATTCCAAGCTGCCCTGGCAGTTCGCCCCGAACCAGCGCACGATGCAGGTGCGCCCCGGCGAGCTCTACGAAACCACGTACCACGCCCGCAACAACAGCGATCGCGCGATCGTCGGCAGCGCCACCCCGTCGGTCGCCCCGGCGCGCGGCTCGAAGTACTTCGTCAAGACCGAGTGCTTCTGCTTCACCGCGCAGACCCTCGCCGCCGGCGAGTCGCGCGAGATGCCGGTGCGCTTCCTGATCGACCGCGACCTGCCGGACGACGTGAACAGCCTCACGCTGTCCTACACCTTCTTCAAGAACGACCTGCTCACCGCGCGCCTGTCCGAGGCGAAGTCGGGCGGGTCGTCCGACGCGCCGCGCAGCGCGCCCTGACATCCGACGTAACCTCACGCGAGACCGACCATGGCCCACGCCCACGCCGACCAACACGATCCGAACGTCTACTTCGTGCCCCACGGCAGCAAGTGGCCGGTGTTCGCCTCGGTGTTCCTGTTCATCCAGATGATCGGCCTGGCCAGTTGGATGAACCACATGTCCTGGGGCAAGCCGACGTTCTTCGTCGGCCTGGCCGGCCTCATGGCGGTCCTGTTCAAGTGGTTCGCCGACGTGATCGGCGAGTCCCTGCGCGGCTACTACAACAAGCAGGTCGACACCTCGTTCCGCATGGGCATGGTGTGGTTCATCTTCTCCGAAGTGATGTTCTTCGCCGCGTTCTTCGGCGCGCTGTTCTACGCCCGCCAGTTCGCGCTGCCGTGGCTGGGCGGCGAGGGCGACGGCGCGATGACCAACGCCGAGCTGTGGCCGAACTTCAGCGCCGCCTGGCCGAGCGCTGGCCCGGGCAACGTCGGCGGCGAGTTCAAGACCATCCCCGCCTGGGGCCTGCCGCTCACCAACACGCTGATCCTGCTGACCTCGGGCGTGACCGTGACCCTCGCGCACCACGCGCTGAAGGCCGCGCATCGCGGCGCGCTGCTGTTCTGGCTGGGCGCGACCGTGCTGCTGGGCTGCGTGTTCCTCTATTTCCAGGCGACCGAGTACATCCACGCCTACACCGAACTGAACCTCACCCTCGGTTCGGGCATCTACGGCTCCACCTTCTTCATGCTCACCGGCTTCCACGGCGCGCACGTGACCCTCGGCACGATCATGCTGGCGATCATGTGGCTGCGCTGCGCGAAGGGCCACTTCAGCAAGGACCACCACTTCGCGTTCGAGGCGGTGGCCTGGTACTGGCACTTCGTGGACGTGGTCTGGCTGGGCCTGTTCCTGTTCGTCTACGTGCTCTGAGCCGCGACCGGCGGCGACGCCGGCGCGCACAGGGACGCTGAAGGCCGGCTCGCGCCGGCCTTCGTGTCTGCGGAAACGCTGCCGCCCGGTCTCCCGGGCGCGCCGGGATCGCTCAACCGGCGGGATTGCGGCCGATGCCGTGCGGCTCGATCCAGCCCATCGCGATGGCGAGGATCAGCAGCAGGATGAGGGCCACGGACAGTGCGATGCGCTTGGTGAGCGCGTTCACGGTGCGCTTGGTCTGCCCCTTGTCGACCATCATGTAGTACAGGCCGGCGCCGAGATTCCACACGATCAGGATCAGGAACCCGACGATGATCAGGGTCTTCAACGAGTCGTTCATGGCGCGTCGCTCCGCGGGCGCATGGGCGGGCGCGCCTCGTGGCCCGGATTATCGCAGGCTCTGAGGCGAAGGGCATGCGTCCGTTCCGTCATCCGCTGGCGCTGTGGCTGTTCGCGATCGCCCTGTGCGCGGGCTTCGCCAGTCTCGGGACCTGGCAGCTCGATCGTCGCGCCCAGAAGCTGCGCATGATCGCCGCCGTGGACGCGGTGCTGGCCGAACGCCGCCCGCAGCCGCTGTCGCTGGCGGCGCGGCAGTTCGACGATCGCGATGCGTCCGCCGCCTACGCGTGGGCGGGCGGGCCGGGCCGGTTCGCCGAGGCGCCGCCGCTGCTGCTCGACAACCAGCAGCGCGACGGGCGCGTCGGAGTGCGCGCGTACCGGCTGTTCCTGCCGGCGCAGGGCGAACCGCTGCTGGTGGAGCTGGGCTGGCTGCCGCTGTCCGGCGACCGGCGGATGCCCGATGTACCGCGCCCCGAAGCCGAACGCGTCGACGGCCTGCTGATGCCGCCGCCCTCGCACGGGTTGGCCGCGCCGGTGATCGCGCCGCAGCCCAACGGCGCGCTGCTCGCGGCAGGCCTCGACCTGGCGCGCGTGCGCGACGCGCTGGGCCTGCGCGCGCTCGCGCCGCGCGTGCTCCGGCTGGATCCCGCGCTGCCCTGGGGCTACGCGCGCGACCTCGACATCCTGCCCAACACGCTGCCGCCGGAGCGCCATCTCGGCTATGCGGTGCAGTGGTTCGGGCTCGCCGCCGCGGTGCCGATCGCGGCGCTGCTGCTGACCCTGCGCGCACGCCGCGCGCGTCGACAAGAAAGGCTCGTGCCATGACGCCATCCCCGGACCGCGGCCGCGGCCGCCGTACCCTGCTCCTGCTGCTGGGCGTCTTCGCCGGGCCGATCGCGCTCGCCTGGATCCTCAACGCCGGGGGGCTGATTCCAGGCGCGAAGACAGTCGGCGAACGGCTGGAACCGATCGTCGATCTCCGCGACGCGCCGCCGCGGCTGGCGGACGGCTCGCGCTACGACTGGGCGCCGGCCCAGCGCATGCGGCGGCTGCTCGTCGTTGCGCCCGCCGCCTGCGACGCGGCCTGCGCGACGTTGCCGCAGGAACTGGAGAAGTTGCGCCTGATCTTCGGCGGCGATGCCGAGCATCTGGAGATCCTGTGGATGGGGCCGTACCCGGCCGCCGCGCCGCCGCCGCCGCCGGCCGTTCGCCTGCTGGCCGACGACCCGGCGCTGCGCGCCCGCCTGCCGCGGGCCGCCGATCCGACCGGCGCGCCGGTCTACGTCGTCGACCCGTACGGGTTTGTCATACTGCGCTACCGTCCCGGCACCGATATCTCGGAAATGCGCAAGGACCTGTCCAAGCTGTTGAAGATGCAATGAGCGAGCCCGTCGCAAGCAATCCTCTCCCGCAGGCCGCGCCGAAGGCGCCGCCGTACCGTCATTTCCATCGCGTCGCCTGGCTGGCCGTGGCGCTCGCGTTTGGCGTGATCGTGTTCGGCGCGTTCGTGCGCCTGTCGAACGCCGGCCTGAGCTGCCCCGACTGGCCGACCTGCTACGGCCGCGCGACCTGGCCGCAGGCGATGTCCGAAGCGGCGTCGCACGCGGCCAGCGCGATCCGTCCGTTCGACGACCAGAAGGCGTGGCGCGAGCAGGTCCACCGCCATCTGGCCGGCACGCTCGGCGGGCTGGTCGCGATCCTCGCCCTGCTCGCAGTGCGCCGGCGCCGCTTCGGCGTCGCCCGGATCCTGCTGGCCGCGGGCTGCGTCGGCGCCGGCATCCCGCTGTACATGCACGGCATGCACGAGGCCGCGTTCGTCGCGGCCGGCATCGGCGAGGCATTGCTGCTGGCCTCGGCGCTGCGCTGGAACAACGACGACCTCGCGCGCGTGGCGACGCTCACGCTGATGGTGATCGTGTTCCAGGCGCTGCTCGGCATGTGGACGGTCACGCTGCTGCTCAAGCCCATCGTGGTGATGGGCCACCTGCTCGGCGGCCTGACCACGTTCGCGCTGCTGACGTGGATGGCGTGGCGCGCGACCGACATCCCGGTGCGCCTCGCCGAATACGCCACCATGCGGCGCTGGCTGATCGGCGCGCTGGTCGTGCTCGGACTGCAGATCGCGCTGGGCGGCTGGGTCAGCTCCAACTACGCCGCGCTGGCCTGCGGCAACGACTTCCCGACCTGCGTCGGCCAGTGGGTCCCGCCGGCGGACTTCCGCGAGGGCTTCGTGTTGTGGCGGGGCGTCGGCGTGGATTACGAGGGCGGCGTGCTCGACGGCGCCTCGCGGATCGCGATCCAGCTCGCCCACCGCGGCATGGCGCTGGTGGTCTTCATCTACCTGCTCGCGCTGGCCTGGCGCCTGCTGCGCACGCCCGGGCTGTGGCTGACCGGCGTCGTGCTCGGCCTGCTGTTGTGCGCGCAGGTCGGGCTGGGCATCGGCAACGTCATGCTGGGCCTGCCGCTGTGGGTGGCGACGCTGCACAACGCCGGCGCCGCGGCGCTGCTGTTCGTGCTGGTGAGCCTGCTCGCCCGCGTCCGGCCGCCGATGGACTGACCGCGCGATGAGCTTCCCGATGCGCGAATACTGGGCGCTGACCAAACCGCGGGTGGTGGCGCTGATCGTGTTCACCGCCTTTGTCGGCATGTTCCTGGCCGTGCCCGGCCTGCCGCCGCTGCGCGAAAGCGTGTTCGGGTTCCTCGGCATCTGGCTGGCCGCCTCCAGCGCCGCGGCGATCAACCACCTGATCGACCAGCGCATCGACCGGGTGATGGTCCGCACCGCGCATCGCCCGCTCGCCACCGGCGCCCTGAAGCCGGCGCAGGTGCTGGCGTTCGCAGTGTTCCTCGGCGCGCTGTCGATGGCGATTCTGATCGCGCTGGTCAATCCGCTGACCGCGGCGCTCACCTTCGCCTCGCTCATCGGCTACGCGGTGGTCTACACCGCCTGGCTGAAGCGGGCCACGCCGCAGAACATCGTCATCGGCGGCATCGCCGGCGCGGCGCCGCCGCTGCTGGGATGGGCCGCGGTGACCGGCATGCGCAATCCGTGGGACTGGGCGCACGCGCTGCTGCTGGTGCTGATCATCTTCGTGTGGACGCCGCCGCATTTCTGGGCGTTGGCGATCTTCCGCCGCGACGACTACGCGCGCGCGTTGGTGCCGATGCTGCCGGTCACCCACGGCGTGGCCTACACCCGCTGGCAGATCCTGCTGTACACCGTGCTGCTGGTGGTGGCCACGGTGCTGCCGTGGGCGGTGGGCATGAGCGGACTGTTCTACCTCGGCGGCGCGCTGGTGCTGGGCGGCGTGTTCCTGTGGTACGCGTGGAAGCTGCTCGACCCGCCGGACGACCTGTTCGCGATGCGCACCTTCCAGTATTCGATCGTGTACCTGATGGCGCTGTTCGTGTTCCTGCTGGTGGACCACTGGCTGTCGCCGTGGCTCGCGCCGGCGGGCATCGTGGTCCAGTCCGCGCGCTGACCCGCTCGACCCGCCTTCCGGGCGGGCGTAGGCTTGGGTGATCTCCCGTGAGGATCGCCCGATGCGCCGTCGCCCCCGCCTGCTGCCCGCCTGCGTCCTGTTCCTCGCGACGATCGTCGCGTCGCTCGGCGCACAGGAACCCCCGTCCGCATCGGATGGGTCCGACGCTTCGATCGTGACCGCGGCGCGCCTGCTCGACGTGCGCAGCGGACGCATGCTCGAACGGGCCGAAGTGCTGGTCGAACACGGACGCATCGTCCAGGTCGCCTCCGGTGGTGCGCACGTCGAGGCGAAGCCGGGCGTCGCCCGCCACGATCTCGGCGACATGACCCTGCTGCCCGGGCTGATCGACATGCACGTGCACATCGACAGCGATCCGCAGTACGGCGGCTACACCTATCTGCAGTTCAACGATCGGTTCTGGTCGATGATCGCGGTCGGAAATGCGCGCAAGACATTGATGGCCGGCTTCACGACCGTGCGCAACGTCGGCGCGCAGGACTGGAACGACGTCGGCCTGCAGCAGGCCATCGACGCCGGCAAGGTCGTCGGCCCGCGCATCGTGCCGGCGACGTTCGCCTTCGGCGCGACCGGTGGGCATTGCGATTCGACTTTCTTCCCGCCGTCGATGGGCCAGCAGAATCCTTACAACGCCGATTCGCCCGACGAGGCGCGCAAGGTCGTGCGCGAACTGCGGAAGTACGGCGCCCAGGTCATCAAGATCTGCGCCACCGGCGGCGTGTTCTCGCACAACACCGAACCCGGCCAGCAGCAGATGACCTACGAGGAGATGAAGGCCGTCGTCGACGAAGCGCACATGTGGGGACTGAAGGTCGCCGCGCACGCGCACGGCGCCGCGGGGATCCGCGACGCGATCCGCGCCGGTGTCGATACCATCGAACATGCCAGCCTCATCGATGACGAAGGTATCCGCCTCGCGAAGCAGCACGGCGCCTGGCTGTCGATGGACATCTACAACACCGACTACACGCAGAGCGAAGGCCGCAAGAACGGCGTGCTCGACGACAACCTGCGCAAGGACCGCGAGATCGGCGATCTGCAGCGCGAGAACTTCCGCCGCGCCTTCCGCGCCGGCGTGAAGATGGTCTTCGGCACCGACGCCGGCATCTATCCGCACGGCGACAACGCCAGGCAGTTCGCGGTGATGGTGCGCTACGGCATGACCCCGATCGACGCGATCCGCTCGGCGACCATCAACGCAGCCGAAGCGCTGGGCCGCGACGACGTCGGCGCGATCGAGAAAGGGCGCTATGCGGACATCATCGCGGTGCAGGGCGATCCGACGAAGGATGTGACGGTGCTGGAGCAGGTGCGGTTCGTGATGAAAGTCGGTGTTCAGAATTGAAGGAGCAGATAAGTCTAGTCACGCAGTACCTTTGTGCTAGGGTTGAAGCACGTACTGAATGGTGCGATGCAACTAGGAGACATGGATATGTCTAGTCATCCGATCAACATGCTCGGTCGTAGCGTAGTCATTGCAGCGCTGTGGCAGATGCTGTTTGCAGTTTCGATGTCGGGATGGTCGGCTTCTGTTCAGGCAGCGCCTACGGAGAGGTATTTCAATCGTGTCTGCTACCAGCAGGAATGCGATGAATACGCCGCCAAGGCGCAATGTGATGACGAACTCAGAATCGCGAAAGCGGATCCAAGCCTAGTGGCTTCGGCACCTTATCTGTATTGCCACAGGCATCCAGATCCGGCCAATTCAAACTGGATTGGTCAGAAGTACCATATCGCGAGGACTGACTGGCCAATTCCGGAGACGGAAGACCAGTATTATCTGAACTACTACCAGAACACGTTTCCTTACGTTGCCGACCCCTTGCGTCCAGGCCCGAATGCAGGTTGTCCGAGCTGCCCGCTACCTACGGGGTCTCAGGAATTTGGTGACCCGGTCAATGCGGCGACCGGCAACAAGTACGAGACATTAGGACTGTTCTCGGGAGGCGGACCCTTTCCCATCAACCTGGCCCTCACCTACAACAGCATCCGTGTCAATTTTTACAGCGCCGTCAAATTCAACATATTCGGGCGCAATCGGACGCACAGTTATTTCCGCAGGGTCGATTATTTCACGGGAGGGGCGACGCCCGCAGCCTATGTGTCCAGGCCGGATGGGAAAGAGTGGCGCTTCTTGCCGTCCGGGAGCACGTGGGTTGCGGATCGGCCCGGTGTCGGAACGCTTACGGCGATCCTGAGCGGAAGCACGATCACGGGTTGGCAGTTCGAGAGTTCAGCGGGTGAAAAGGAAGTCTACGATTCCAGCGGAATGCTTTTGGAACTTTATGACAAGGCCGGATTCAAGCAGACGCTTTCCTATGATGGTTCCGGGTATCTGCAGTCCGTGGTGGATCCGAATGGTCGCGCCCTGACGCTTTCGTACGGCACCAATGGACTGGTCTCTTCAGTAGGGTTGCCTGATGGGACAAGTCTTGGCTTCACATACTCGACAGACGGGGACCTCACACAGGTCAACTATCCAGGCGGTACGAGTCGCCAATTCCTCTATGACGAAGTTGCCTATGTGCCGAATGGTTCACCAAAAGGCGTGCTGACCGGGGAGGTCGACGAATCCAACCAAAGGATATCGACGACCACTTATTCGTATTCCGCCATCGGCCGAAACCCGCAGGCGACGAACACGGTCATGGCAGGTGGTGTCGATTCCCAGTCGGCATCGTACACGTGGGCAGACGTTTATCGAAACTATGCCAATTCCGCGACCGTAACGCTGCCGCTTGGAGCGACACGCGAGCTCGGATTCTCGAAAGTGAACGGTGTCTACCTCGTGACGTCGACTACAACGAGTTGTACTGGCTGCACGACACAGGTCGAATCGTATACCTATGATGCGAATGGCTCGCTGGATGTCGTGACAAGGAACGGGGTGACGACGGATCACGACTACAACGCCAGAGGATTGGAGACGCAAGTTGTCGAGGCCGCGAATGATGCGTCCGGCAGGAAGCGCACGATCCAGACCGACTGGAATGCCACATTCCGGCTTCCGGACGAGCGCCGGACGCTCGATTCCACGGGTGCGCTCAAGGCAAAGATGAATTGGACGTACAACGGCCGCGGGCAGGTCCTGACGATGACGCAGACCGATCCCTCGGTCACGCCCAACGTCACTCGTACCACGACCTATACCTACTGCGAGCAAACGGATGTCACCGCCGGGACCTGCCCGCTGGTCGGATTGCTGACCTCGGTGGACGGTGCGCGTACCGACGTCAGCGACCTCACGACATACGCCTATCGCATGGCCGACGAAGCGACGTGCGCATCGGCGCCCGCGACCTGTCCGTACCGCAAGGGCGATCTCTGGAAGGTGACCAACGCGGCCGGGCAGGTGGACGAAACCATGAAATACGATGGTTCAGGCCGTCCGCTCCAGGTCAAGGACCCGAACAGTGTCGTCACGGATCTCGAATACGACGCCCGCGGGCGTCTGACCGCCCGCAAGGTCCGCGGCGCGAACGACACTGTCGAGACGGACGATCTCATCACCCGCATCGATTACTGGCCGACCGGATTGGTCAAGAAGGTGACCCAGCCCGATGGCGGCTTCACCAGTTACACCTACGATGCCGCCCAGCGACTCACCGGCATCGCCGACAACGCAGGCAACAGCATCACCTACACGTTGAATGCGATCGGGCAACGGACGCAGGAAGAGACGAAAGACCCGTCGGCAGTCCTGCGGCGCACGTTGTCGAAGGCCTACAACACCCTAGGCCAGTTGCAGACGCTGACGGACGCCTACAGCCATGGCACCGGTTTCACGTACGATGCCAACGGCAATCTCGACCAGACCACCGATGCCCTGGGCCGGATCGCGGACAACAACTACGACCCGTTGAACCGCCTCAGCCGCACGCTTCAGGATATGAACGGGATCGCCGCGGAGACCAAGTTCACCTACGACGCGCTCGACAATCTGGTGCAGGTGAACGATCCCAAGTTGCTGAACACGACCTATACCTACAACGGTTTCAGTGATCTCAAGCAACTGGTCAGCCCCGACACCGGTACGACCAGCTACACCTACGACAGTGCCGGCAACCTCGTCAGCCAGACCGATGCGCGCGGCAAGGTAGCGAATTATGCGTATGACGCGCTGAATCGGTTGACGAGTGTCATCTATCCGACAGCCACGACGCTCAACACGGCCTACACTTGGGATACGACCCAGGCCGCCTGCCAGGCCGGCGAGACCTTCACCGCTAGCCGTCCTGCGAAGATCGTCGACGGCAGCGGCAACACGGTGTACTGCTACGACCGCTTCGGCCGCATCGTGCGCAAGGTGCAGACCACCAACGGCAAAGCGTTCACGCTTCGCTACACGTGGAATACGTCCGGGCAGTTGACCAGCACCATCTATCCCGATGGCGCCATCGTCGACTACCTTTACGACGCTCAAGGCCGGGTCTCCGAAATCGGCGCGAAGACATCCGCCGGCACGCGACAGGTGCTGATCACCGCCGTCAGCTATCACCCGTTCGGTCCGGCAGCGGACTGGCGCTATGGCAGCGGGAGTGGTCGCCTGCTCAACCGCACACTCAATTACAACTACCAGCCCGGTGTCGTCCAGGACGCCGACATCGGCGGCCTGAGCGTGGGCTACGAGTTCGACGAGATCGGAAACCTGAAGAAGCTGCGTGACGGCAACCAAGCCGAGCCGCCGCAGCGGATCTATGGCTACGACGCGCTCAATCGCCTGACCCAGACCCAGGACGGCAGCACCTTGTCGGTGCTGCAGGGGTATGCCTACGACAAGACCGGGAACCGCACCAGTGCGACGGTGTCCGGGACGACGACCACCTATACCTATCCCGGAACGAATCATCGATTGAGTAGTATCGGCGCCAATGCGCGCACCTACGACGCCAACGGCAACACCACGCAGGCTGTGGGCGCGGTCACGAAGAATTTCGTCTACGGCGACCACAACCGGATGACGCAGACCAAGGACGGCGCCACGATCAAGATGAACTACGTGTACAACGGTCGCGGCGAGAAGGTGCGTCGGTACCTGGGCACGACCAACACGTACACGGTCTATGACGAAGCCGGCCACTGGGTCGGTGATTACGGCAATACCGGCGCGACAGCGCCGAGCCAGCAGGCGATTTGGTTCGGCGACCTCCCGGTGGGCGTGTTCGAGGGCGCGGGCGCCAGCCAGAAGCTGTACTACGTTGAGCCTGATGCGCTGGGTACGCCCCGGGTAGTCATCGACCCGACGCGCGGGACAACGGGCACGACGGTGTGGAAGTGGGACCTCGCGGGCGAGGCGTTCGGCACGACGGTGCCGAACCAGGATCCGGATGGCGACGCGACGCAGTTCGTGTTCAACCTGCGGTTCCCGGGGCAGCGGTACGACGCAGCGAGTGGGTTGAATTACAACTACTTCCGGGATTATGAGGCGGCGACCGGAAGGTATGTGGAGAGTGATCCGATTGGATTGTATGGCGGAGATGCCACTTTTGCATACGCTTATGCCAGACCCTTCAATCTTGTCGACCCAGAGGGCACTGATCCAATCGATGGCGTAAGGAAACCATTTGGTTGCAAACCGCTTGGAATTCCCGAAGAGCCTGAGGGATGTGAGACATATAACCAGTGCTTTGAGAAGGCCAAGAAAAACTTGTTGGATTGCGCGAAAAAATACTGGGGATGGTGGAACTACTTCAAGAAGGTCCAATGTGTCAGGTGCTGGACGCATTACCAAGGTAGCTGCGGAGCCCTGACATCAAATTGCGCTGTCGGCGGGGGGTGCATGTGAAAATGAGCCGGAGTTCTTTGGTCTCCTGCGTCGCCTTCCTGGCGTTTTTTATAGGCTACGCCTGTTGCTTCGTTATAAAAGATTCACAGTACGGGGATATTATTGCGCTTGGCGATCGAGGAGAAATTTTGTTCCTAAAAAATCTCAATGCTAGTATAGAAAATGGAGACTGCGATAAGGCAAGAAAAATGATTGAAGACAGGATCGAAATCCATCAGGCGTCATTGGGGATTGTTGACGGAAATGCGCAAACGCCGTAGGGCCGTAAGGCGTAATCCGCAGGATGGAACCCGTGAAGCAGCCCGTAGGGTGGGCTTCAGCCCACCGCGATGGCGATTGAATACCCGTGACAATGGCCGGCCTTGTGTCTTTTCGATTGTCGCTCGCCGCTGCGTATGCGTCGCAATGGTGGGCTGAACCCACCCTGCGACTCCGGGTTTTTTTGACGGCCGAGCGTGGATGTTTCCGATGGTGTGGCGCGTACATCGGTGTAATGACCCAGTAAAAACCTGCGCAGGTGTAACCTTGACGAAGGAGACACCGATGAGGGCCGTAGGGTGGGCTTCAGCCCACCACTCCTTCGTTTGAATCTTCCGGCAATGATCGCAGCCTTGTGTCTTTTCGATCGTCGCTCGCCGCTGCGGATGTGTCGCAATGGTGGGCTGAAGCCCACCCTGCGCATTCATGTCGCGACAGCCGTTTGCCGCGATGCATCCGGCGCCAGCTTCCTGCGCAGGAACGCCATGACCGGTTTCTCGAACAGCAGGTGGATCAGGATGCTGATGGTGCTGGTCAGTGCGAGCAGGCCGGCGATCACCACCACGTCCATCGCGAGGGAAAGGTCTCCCGTTCGCGGAAGCAGCAGGCGCAGCACGCCGAAGACGATGTAGGGATGGATCAGGTAGATCACGTAGGACGCTTCGCCGAGCAGCCAGGCGATCCGGCTGCGGGAGGAGATTCCGAACAGCCGTTCCAGCAGCAGTGCGGACAGCACGATGACCGCCGCCGGGAGGCCGCCGGCGAGATACCGCGGGACCGTGTCCTTGTACGCATGCTCTAACAACACGATCGCGACGATGCTGGCGATCACGGCCAGTACGACGAGGAGCTTCAGCGCAGTGCTGTCCGCGAGGATGGCCTTGCGCCGCTCGCACCAGGCGAGGACGTAGTACACGCCGATGCCGTAGCAGAATTCGAGGCTGGTGGTGCGGGCGTAGAAATCGAAGGCGGTCGAGACGGGGCCGAGGAGTTTGCCGATGACGACCACGGCGACGATGCCGGCGACGCACAGGACCGGCGCCCAGCGCGTCGAGAGCAGCAGTGCCAGCGCGAACAGCACGTAGAAGTACATCTCGAAATTCAGCGACCAGCCGAGGATCAGGGTCGGCTGCACCTCGCCGCTGGCGGACAGATGGGGGATGAACAGCAGTGAGGGCAGGAGGTGCTGCAGGCTGGCGTCGGTGCTGCGGAAGAACTGCGGCAGCGCGGTCGCCGCGGTGAAGACGACCAGTGTCGCCGCCCAGTAGAACGGCACGATGCGGATCAGGCGGCGCACGAAGAAGTGTTCGGGTTTCTTCGCGCCGATGTACGCGATGATGAACCCGCTGATCACGAAGAACACGTCCACGCCGCGGCTGCCGACATCCCAGGCCAGGTCCAGCCCCGCCGTCGAGGTGATGTGGAAATAGACGACGCCCAGCGCGGCGAGGGCGCGCAGCAGATGGAGATTGCGAAGCAAGGGGCGGCGTCCGGACCGGGATCGTGGAGCGAATGATAGGGCCTATCGCCGGCCGCATGATGGCGACCGGGAGGCCCGGCGATCGCCCCCGTCCGCGGCCGCCGCCGTCCGGTCTCAGCCCGGTGGGCCCGGTGGCGGGATGTTCGCCTTGTCGCGTCTGCAGCGATCCGAACAGAACCTGACGTTCGCCCAGTCCCGCTCCCATTTCTTGCGCCAGGCGAACGGGCGGCCGCAGGCGGCGCACAGCTTCGTCGGCAGGTCGGCTTTTCGGACGCCGCGGGGCATGGGAGGCGAGGTCGGCAGGGTGTCGGGGATGACGGCCGGGATCGGGTTCAGGCCGCGGCGGCCAGCGATCGGAACCGTGCGTCCAGGGCCACGACCTCGCGCTTCAGGTCGTCGAGCGTGCCGGCATTGACGACCACGTCGTCCGCGATCGCCAGCCGTCGGGCGCGGGTGGCCTGCGCGGCGATCATGCGGTCGGCGAGGGCGTCGTCGATGCCGTCGCGGGCGAGGAGCCGGGCGCGCTGCAGTTCGACCGGGACATCGACCACCAGGATGCGCTGCAGCCACGGATAGGCGTCCCGGCCGCCGACTTCGGCGAGCAGCGGGATCGCGGCGATCGCGTACGGGCTGGTCGCGCGCTCGCAGGTCCGGGCGAGCGTTTCGCGCACGCGCGGGTGGACGATGGCTTCGAGGCGGCGGCGGGCGTCGTCGTCGCCGAAGATGCGGCGGCGCATCGCGGCGCGGTCGAGGCTGCCGTCCGCCGACAGCACGTCCGGACCGAACGCGGCGACCACTTCGGCGAGGCCGTCGCTGCCGGGCGCCACCGCGTCGCGCGCGGCGAGGTCGGCGTCGGCGACGACGATCCCCAGGGTCTCGAACGCGCTGGCGACCGCGGACTTGCCCGAGGCGATGCCGCCAGTCAGGCCGATGCGGTAGGTCGCCATCGGATCAGCGGATCCCGCTGAGGTGCAGGTAAGTCTCGATGATCGTGTCGCCCCACAGGAACACGATCCAGCCGGCGATCGCGAGATAGGGGCCGAAGGGGATCTCGGTGTCGCGGTCGCGGCCCTTCCACAGCAGGAACAGCGAGCCGAGGATCGCGCCGACGAACGACGAGATCAGCACGATCGGCAGCAGCGCCTTGTAGCCGCACCAGGCCCCAAGCGCGGCCAGCAGCTTGAAATCGCCGTCGCCCATGCCGGTCTTGCCGCGGATCTGCTTGAACACCCAGTTGACGCTGTACAGCGAGAGATAGCCGAGCACGGCGCCGGCGATGGCGGCCTTGGCCGGCACGAACAGGTTGTCGACGCTGGCGATCAGGCCCAGCCACAGCAGCACCAGCGTGATCTGGTCGGGCAGGGTGTGGGTGCGCAGATCGATGCCCGACCCGGCGACGAGGAAACAGCTCACGAGCGCGGCGCCGAAGCCCTGCCAGCCGAAGCCGAAGCGCCAGACGCAGGCCAGCACCAGCAGCATGGTCAGCAGTTCGACGGCGGGGTACTGGATCGAGATCGGCGCCTTGCAGCTCCGGCAGCGGCCGCGCAGGGCCAGCCAACTGAACACCGGGATGTTCTCGTACCACGACAGCCGGTGACCGCAGTGCGGGCAGTGCGAGGGTTCGACCACGATGCCGGGCGGCGGCGGTTCGTAGAGGTCGGTCTGGCCGAGCTCCTCGCGGGCGTAGCGGCGCCAGTCCCACTCCAGCCGCTTGGGCAGGCGCAGGATCACCACGTTCAGGAAACTGCCGACGAGCAGCCCGAGGCTGGCGGCGATCGGATAACCGATCGCCGGATTCTGGTCGAGGAATGCCATCTCTCGCGTGGTCGGCCGTCAGCCGACCACGGCGGCGAGCTTGAAGATCGGCAGGTACATGCCGACGACCATGCTGCCGACGAGCACGCCGATGACGATCATGATCATCGGCTCGAGCAGGCTGGCCAGCGCATCGACCGAGTTGTTGACCTCCTGCTCGTAGAACTCGGCGACCTTGAACAGCATCGTGTCGAGCGCGCCGGCTTCTTCGCCGATGGCGGTCATCTGCACCACCATGTGCGGGAACAGGTTGGTCTGCTTCATCGCCATGTTGACCGGATAGCCGACCGAGACGTCGTCGCGGATGCGGTAGGTCGCCTTGGTGTAGACGCTGTTGCCGGTGGCGCCGGCCACGCTGTCCAGCGCCTCGACCAGCGGCACGCCGGCGCGGAAGGTGGTCGCCAGCGTGCGCGCGAAGCGCGCGATCGCCGAGTTGTGCATGATCTGGCCGATGACCGGGATCTGCAGCGTCACCTTGTCGAGGAAGTGCTGGAAGGCCAGCGAACGCTTGTAGAAGAAGAAGAAGGCGACGATCGTGCCGATCACGACGAGCAGGACGGGCAACCACCATTCGACCATGAATCGAGACAGGTTGACGATGGCTTGTGTGAAGGCGGGCAGGTCCGCGCCGAAGCCCTTGAACACGTCCTCGAACTGCGGCACGACGTAGACCAGCATGATGCCGCTGACCAGGATGGCGACCGCGATCACCATCGCCGGATAGAACAGCGCCTTCTTGATCTTCGCCTTCAGCGCTTCGACGTTTTCCTTGTAGGTCGCGATCGTGTCGAGCACGGTTTCCAGCACGCCGGCGGTCTCGCCGGCCTTCACCAGGTTGCGGTAGAGCTCGTCGAACTGCACAGGATGCTTGAGCATCGCCTCGTAGATCGAGGAGCCGCCTTCGATGTCGCTGCGCAGCGCATCGACCAGCTTCTTCATCCGCACGTTCTTCTGGCCGTTGGCGATGATCTCCAGCGACTGCACCAGCGGCACGCCGGATTTCATCATCGTGGCGATCTGGCGGCTGAAGATCGCGATGTCCTTGGGCGTGATCTTCTTGCCGGCGGCGCCGAACAAAGGCTTGGGCTTGGGCTTGACCACGGTTGGCGTGATGCCCTGACGGCGCAGTTCGGCGCGCAGCAGGTTGCCGTTCTTCGCCAGGCTCTCGCCCTTCATCTTGATGCCGCGCTTGTCGGTGCCTTCCCACACGTACATGGGCAGGGTCATGCCCGAGCGGTCGGTGCTGGCGGTTTTCGCGGCGGAACGGGAAGCGGCCATGGGTTAGTCCTTGGTGACGCGGTTGATTTCTGCGAGGCTGGTGATGCCGTTCCTGGCCTTGAGCAAAGCCGACTGGCGCAGGTTGCGGATGCCCACCGAGCGCGCGACCTCGCCGATCTGCATGGCGTTGCCGCCCTGCAGGACGATGGCCTGGATGGCCTCGCTCATCGGCATCACCTCGTAGATGCCGGTGCGGCCCTTGTAGCCGCCCGTGCATTCGTTGCAGCCCACCGCTTCGTACAGGGTGATGCCCGCATGGACCTCGTCGGAGGTGAAGCCTTCGGCGAGCAGGGCGTGTTCGGGCAGTTCGGTCGGGCGCTTGCAGGCCGGGCACAGCCGGCGCGCGAGGCGCTGGGCGATGACCAGGCTGACCGACGAGGTGATGTTGTAGGGCGCGATGCCCATGTTCATCAGGCGCGAGATGGTCTGCGGCGCGTCGTTGGTGTGCAGGGTCGACAGCACCATGTGGCCGGTCTGCGCGGCCTTGACCGCGATCTCGGCGGTTTCGAGGTCGCGGATTTCGCCGACCATGATCACGTCCGGATCCTGACGCAGGAAGCTGCGCAGCGCGGCGGCGAAGGTCATGCCGCGCTTGGCGTTCTGCTGCACCTGGTTGATGCCGGGCAGGCGGATTTCGACCGGGTCCTCGACCGTGGAGATGTTGCGCTCCTCCTCGTTGAGGATGCCCAGCGCGGTGTACAGCGACACGGTCTTGCCGGAGCCGGTGGGGCCGGTGACCAGCACCATGCCGTAGGGCTTGTGGATGGCGTCGAGGAAGAGCTTCTGTTGGTCGGGCTCGTAACCGAGCTTGTCGATGCCGAGCTTCGCCGCGCTGCCGTCGAGGATACGCAGCACCACCTTTTCGCCGAAGAGCGTGGGCAGGGTGCTGACGCGGAAGTCGATCTGGCGGGTCTTCGACAGGTTGAGCTTGATGCGGCCGTCCTGCGGCACGCGCTTCTCGGCGATGTCCAGTTGCGACATCACCTTGAGGCGGGCGGCCATGCGCTGGTTGAGCTTCACCGGGGCCTTGGCGACCTGCTTGAGGATGCCGTCGATGCGCAGGCGCACCCGGTAGTCGTTTTCGTAGGGCTCGAAGTGGATGTCCGAAGCGCCGCGCTTGATCGCGTCCACCAGTACCTTGTTGATGAACTTCACGACCGGCGTGTCGTCGCCCTTGGCGTCGATGCCGCTGTCGCCGCCGGCCTCGTCGTCGCCGCTGGAGACGTCGAGATTGTCCAGGCCCTCGGCGTCGTCCATGCCGCCGAGCGAATCGTTGTTCTCCAGCCACTGCTGCATCGTGCGCTGGATGGCGTCCTCGTCGACGAGGATCGGTTCGACGAGGAGATTGGTGTGGAACTTGATCTCGTCCAGCGCCGCGGTGTTGGTCGGGTCGGACACGCCGACGAACAGCCGGCCGCCGCGCTTGAACAGCGGCAGCACGTGGTGTTTCTGCAGCAGTTCGTCCTTGACCAGCCGGATCGCGCTCTGCGCGGGGTCCATGGTGGACGGGTCGAACAGCGGCATGCCGAACTCGATCGAGTTGGCGGCGGCGAGCTGGGCCGGCGAGACGAGCTTGAGTTCGCGCAGGTAGGTCGCGATCGGCTTGCGCTCGCGGGTGGCGGTGTCCAGCGCCTGGCGCGCGGCCGATTCTTCCAGCGCGCCGTCCAGCACCAGACGCCGGGCGATGCCGGTGATGCCGATCAGATTGGCGGTCACAGCCGAATTCATCGTTGATGGCGGTCCTGTCGAAAACGGAGCCGGGCAGCGCCCCCGGGGCAGTGCCTTAGGTTACTGCGGCGGATCGCGGCTTGCATCCCACTCCCCAGCCCGAATCCTGCGCGATCAAGCGGATGAGCGCAATTGTTGAGGACAATTGTCGGCAAAGGGGTGCGTTCGGTCACGCTTGTCGCCTGCCGCGAGGAGGCCGCCAACGCGACCGGCCCGCGGAGGCGGGCCGGGTCGGGCGGTTGGAACCGGGTGGGCCCGCAGGCCGGGAAGGGTCAGGGACAGTCGCCCTGCCCGGGGCGCAGGCCGCGCCGCGGATGACAGATCGACCCGGTGTTGGTCCAGGTCAGCTTGTCGGCGCCCGCCGCGAATGTCGGGGTGTCGATCCAGGTCAAGGGGGTAGAGCCGTCGTCATCGGTTGCGCCGGAACTGGCGGTAATGACCCCATCGACTACGGTGGTGCCGGCAAGCACGTTGCGGGTCACCGGTACTGCGGCGGGAATGCCGAAGTTTCCGAGCGTGCAGCCGGTGATGGCTTGGTTCTCGGAAATGCATACTGATATTGCGGTGCGCAGGCCGCTGAGTTCGGCGGAGGTGCCGGCCGCCCGGGTGCGCGAGACGTAATCGCGATACTGGCCGATGGCGATCGCGGCGAGGATGGCGACGATCGCGACCACGATGAGCAGTTCGATCAGAGTGAAGCCTGCGGTTTTCTTCATCACACATCCCCGGGTTGTGCTTTGGATCACGGTAGTGGCGTGTCGCCGTTCGCTTTCGCGGACGCTAACGAAAAACCCCGGCCGAAGCCGGGGTTTTCGGACTCAAACGCTGGAACGGCGCTTGGAATCGAGGTGTCGCATGACCGGATTACGGGCAGTCGCCCTGGCCCGGACGCAGGCCGCGCGTCGGGTGGCAGACGGTGCCGCTGTTGGTCCAGGTGATCTTGTCGGCGTTGGCGACGGCGGTCGGGGTGTCGATGAAGGTCAGGTTCGCGCCGCCGTTCGAGACGGTTGCACCGGTGGTGGCGGTGATCACGCCAGCAGCCACGGTGGTGCCGGCCAGCACGTTCTTGGTCGCCGGAACGGTGGTCGGCAGGCCGTTGGTGCCGAGATCGCAGTTGGCGGCAGTCTGGTTCTCGGACATGCACACGCTGACGGCGGTGCGCAGGCCCGACAGCTCGGCCGCGGCGCCCGAGGCGCGGGTGCGGGAGATGTAGTCCTGATACTGCGGAATCGCGATGGCGGCCAGAATGGCGATGATGGCCACGACGATCAGCAGTTCGATCAGGGTGAAGCCTTTGGTGTTCTTCATGATCAATGTCCCTCGGGATGTGGAGAAGCGTACGGATTCACGTGCCCGTAACCGAGGGGTGCCCCGGTCCGTGGCGCCCGTGCTACCGAGCACGTGCGGGATAAGGATACGCATAACCCGTGCCAGTCTCCCGAACCGGACAAGTTCCCGGTCCGGCGATGCCGTTCGTGCGTGGTTCACAGAATGCCCGTTGCCAAAAGTGACGCGCTACGTCAGGTGCCTGCCCGGCTGCGGCAAAGCATGGTCAATGGGCGGGCGGTGGGGCCAGGGTGCGCACGGGTTCGCCCGTCCGGGCGTCGATCAGCAGCATCGAGGCGCCGCGCGCCGACTGGATCGGAACCAGTCGCAGGTCATCCGCAGGACGGCCGGTTTCGGCGATCGCCGAGGCCAGCGATGTCGCGGACTGCCACTTTGGCAAGGAGGCAGGCACCGCGGGCTCGGCAGCCTTGAGGATGCGGTCGCGCTGCCCGGCGTACAGGCCATAGTGCACCGGCAGCCGCTCGAGCGCCTTCTGGCGGACGATCAGGTCGGTGAAGATCGCGGCCTTGGCCTCGTGTTCCTTCGGCAGGGTGACGGCGAACAGGCGCGGGCCGAACCAGGAAAGATCGTCCGCGCCCGGGGCCTTGGCCTGCGCGAGATCCTCGGCGTCCAGGTCGTTGGCGTAGAGCAGGTACATCTGATCGACCGACCAGACCAGGAACACCGGCCGGCTGATCCACGCCGTGTGCAGGGCATAGCCCATGAAGGCGGCTTGCAAAAGGCCGATTACCGCCAGATCCCTGCGCGTTTGCCGCAGATCGTTGATCTTGAACACGATCAGGGTCAACAGCGGGCCGGCGACGATGTCCACGCACAGCATCGTCACCAGCAGCCGGTCCATGCCGGCGATGCGGATCAGCGCATGCGGGAACCAGAGGAAGTAGATCAGGCCGGTGATGGTGCCGACCACGCAGAAGCTGATCAGCAGGTGGATCGCCGAGGCTTTCCAGCGGTTCATGCGGACGCGGGCTCGAAGGGGGGCTCGGCCGGCGATGATGCGCAGCGCTCCGGGCGGACGCAAGTCCGCCCGGGGTCGGTCATTCGATGCCGAGCTTCTTCAGCTTGTAGCGCAGGGCGCGGAAGGTGATGCCCAGCGCGGCGGCGGTCTTGGTCTTGTTGTAGCGATGTTCCTGCAGCGCCTGCTGGATCGCGTTGCGCTCGATCTCCTCGATGAACGAGGGCAGGGCGCTGGTGCTGGTGTCGCGGGGGTTGGCCGCGCGCGGGTCCGCCGCGGCGGGGGGCGCCGCGACCATCGCCGGCGCCGGCGCCGCCATGGTCTGGACGGGGGCCTGCGGCAGGATCTGCGGGGAACTGGGCAGCCGCAGATCGCGGGCGTCGATCGCCTCGCCGTCGGCCATCGCCAGCGCGCGCTCGAGGATGTTCTCCAGTTCGCGCACGTTGCCCGGGAACGGATAGATCTCCAGCGCCGCCACCGCCTCCGGCGACAGCGTGGGCGCGCGCCGCTTCATGGCGTAGGCCAGGCGCTTGAGGATCGCGTCCGACAGCAGCGGCAGGTCGCCGGTGCGCTCGCGCAGCGGCGGCACGTCCAGTTCGATGACGTTGATGCGGTAGAACAGGTCGTGGCGGAAGCTGCCTTCGGCGACGAGGACGTTGAGGTCCTTGTGGGTGGCCGAGAGGATGCGGACGTCCACCGGCACTTCGGCGTTCGCGCCGACCGGGCGGACGGTCTTCTCCTGGATCGCGCGCAGCAGCTTGACCTGCATCGGCAGCGGCAGTTCGGCCACTTCGTCCAGGAACAGGGTGCCGCCGTCCGCGGCCTGGAACAGGCCCTGCTTGTCGGTGTGGGCGCCGGTGAAGCTGCCCTTGCGGTGGCCGAAGAACTCGCTCTCCATCAGCTCGGCGGGGATCGCGCCGCAGTTGACCGGGATGAACGGCCCCGCCGCGCGCGAGCCCTGGGCGTGGATGGTCCGCGCCACCAGTTCCTTGCCGGTGCCCGACTCGCCGCTGATGTGCACCGGCGCCTGGCTGCGGGCGACCTTGGCGATCGTCTCGCGCAGGCCGACCATCGCCGGGGATTCGCCGAGCAGCAGCAAGGTGCCCTCGGGATTGGCCTGGCGGCTGCTGTTGAGGTCCAGCGCCTGGCGGACGAGGCCGCGGAGCACGGTCAGGTCCACGGGCTTGGTGACGAAATCGAAGGCGCCGCTCTTCAGCGCCTCCACCGCCGCCTCGACGTTGCCGTAGGCGGTGATCACCGCGACCGGGGTCGTCGGGAAACGGGTGGCGATCTCCGAGACCAAGTCCAGGCCGGAACCGTCGGGCAGGCGCATGTCGGTCAGGCACAGGTCGTAGGCGACCGTACTCAGCATTTCGCGGGCCACGGCGAGGTTCGGCGCGGTGTCGGTGCGCAGCCCCATCCGTCCCAAAGTCACCACCAAAAGCTCGCGGATGTCGTGTTCGTCGTCGACGATCAGCGCGCTGCGTTGCTCGGCCATAGTGCCCTCCCGCGTCAATTTTAGCCCGAATGGGGCAGTTCCGACAGCGATTTTCGATCCGATCGCGGCGGAAGAGGCTTTCTATCGTCGAGGTGTCGCCGATCTGTCGCCGATCAGGCGGGCAGCAGCGTGTGCTGGCCGGGCATCGTGACCCGGAAACAGCAGCCGCCGCCGGGCAGGGGGACGTGCTCGAGCGAGGCGCCGTTGGCGCGGCAGAGCTCCCGGGCAATGTACAGGCCCAGGCCGGTGCCGTGTTCGGAGGTGGTGAAGAACGGCCGGAACAACTGGGCCACCACCGCATCGGGGATGCCGGGGCCGCGATCGATCACGTCGATGACCGGGGCATCGTCGAGCCGGTAGGCGTGCAGGGTGATCCGCGCCGCCTCCCCCGGCAGGTGGCCGTGGCGGCGGGCGTTCTGGACCAGCGCGGTGACGATCTGGTGCAGGTGGCGCGGGTCGATCAGCGCCGGCACCAGCGGCTGCGGCGCGGCCAGCGCGACGTTATCGGTCTCGTCCGGCACGCTCTGCCGGAATTCGTCGATGAAATTGCGCAGGAACCCGACCAGCTCGACGTGCTCGGCGGTCGCGCGCTCGCGCCGCGCCAGGCCCAGCACGCTCTCGACGATGCTGTTGGTGCGCATGCACTGCTGGTGGATGATCTGGACCATCCGGCGGTCGCCGTCGGGCAGGTCGCGCGACTCCTCCAGCAACTGCGCGGCATAGCTGATCGCCGCCAGCGGGTTGCGGATCTCGTGGGCGAGGCTGGCCGAGAACCGGCCCATCGCGGTCAGGGTCAGCGACTCGGCGCGCCGCGAGACCAGCGACGTGTCGTCCAGGAAGATCAGGGTGTCGTCGCCCTTGGCGAACAGCCGCGCGAAGCGGGGCACGACCTCGAACTGGTCGTTGCCCAGCCGCAGCGGGGTGTCGTTGGGCAGGCCGTTGCGCAGCCATTCGCTGAGGCGCAGGGCCAGTTCGGGCGCGGCCTCGACCAGCCGCCCTGTGCCCGCCGCGCCCTCGCCCAGCAGCAGCATCGCGGCCTCGTTCGCCAGCTTGATCTCCGCCTCGCGGTCGACCAGCAGCACCCCGGTGCGCATCCGCCGGATGATCAGCTCGTTGACCTCGGCGAGCCGCACCGCCTCGGCGCCGCGGCGCTCGGCCAGGGCCTCGGTCGCGCGCATCTGCAGGCGCAACTGGTGGGTGAGGGTGGCGATCGCGAGGAAGCTGACCGTGAACATCATCAGCTCGGCCATCGGCCGCGGCGTCTGCTGTTCGATCAGCAGGGTCCACAGATAGGCGGCGCCGAGCCCGGCCGCGGCCAGGACCGCCACCCCGAGGCCCAGCCGCAGCGGCAGCAGCAGCGCGGCCGAGCCGACGTTGAACAGCAGCATCAGGGCCACGCCGGAAGCGGCCGGCGGCACCGCGTGGGCGACGATCGAGGCCACGACGATGTCCACCCCGACCCCGACCAGCGTCGGCGCGAGGGTGGTCCGCGCGCGCCGGGCCTGCAGCAGCAGGACGACCGCCGCGGCCAGGTAGCCGGCGGTGACCACCCCGACCAGCAGTTCGTGATCCTCCCGGGGCTGGAGCGCGGCGACCGGCCCGAAGACCAGCAGCGCCAGCAGCCCGGCTTCCAGCACCCGGTACAGCGCGAACAGGTACAGCTCGCGCCTGGCGTAGTACTGGGCCGGCGAAGGGGAAGCGTGGGCTGGGCTCAAACGCCGGAATCCATGGGGAAGCTGCCGGGAGTATAGGGGGCGAACCCGCCTGCGCGCCGGTTCGACCATGGTCCGGGCTGGCCCGGACCCGGCGCATCGGCGAGAATAGCAAGCTGTCCGCGCCCCGTTTCGCCGACTCCCGGCGTCCATGGCGGCGCGGCCGACCGCACCCGGTGCGGTTCGCCCTTCCCCGCAGGAACCGACATGAACTTCCACGAATACCAGGCGAAGCAGTTGTTTGCCGAATACGGCATCGCAGTCCCGGCCGGGCGCGTCGCGCGCACCCCGGAGGAGGCCGTCGATGCGGCCAAGGCCATCGGCGGCGATTTCTGGGTCGTCAAGGCCCAGATCCACGCGGGCGGCCGCGGCAAGGCCGGCGGCGTCAAGCTCGCCAAGACCCTCGACGAGGTCCGTGAGTACGCCAAGGGCATGCTCGGCACGAAGATGGCCACCTACCAGTCCGCCGGCGTCGCCCTGCCGGTCGACAGCGTGCTGGTGACCCAGGCCACCGACATCGCGCAGGAGCTGTACCTGTCGGTGCTGGTCGACCGCAGCAGCAAGACCGTCACCTTCATCGCCTCCGCCGACGGCGGCGTCGAGATCGAGAAGACCGCGGTCGAGAATCCCGACGCGATCAAGACCCTGCACGTCAACTACGTCCAGGGCCTGCAGCCGTACCAGTGCCGCGACATGGGCTTCGCGCTCGGCCTCAACGCCAAGCAGGTCGGCCAGCTCACCAAGATCATGCTCGGCCTGTTCCGCCTGTTCAACGAGAAGGACCTGGCGCTGGTCGAGCTCAACCCGCTCGCCATCCTCACCAACGGCGACCTCGCCGTGCTCGACGGCAAGATCAACTCCGACGACAACGCGACCTTCCGCCATCCGGAACTGGCCGCGATGCGCGACATCCGCCAGGAAGACGAGACCGAGGTGCTGGCCAGCCAGCACGACCTCAACTACGTCACCATGGACGGCAACATCGGCTGCATGGTGAACGGCGCCGGCCTCGCGATGGCGACGATGGACGTGATCAAGCTCAACGGCGGCGAGCCTGCGAACTTCCTCGACGTCGGCGGCGGCGCCAACAAGGAGCGCGTGACCGAGGCGTTCAAGCTGATCCTGCGCGACCCGGACGTGAAGGCGATCTTCGTCAACATCTTCGGCGGCATCGTCCGCTGCGACATGATCGCCGAGGGCATCATCGCCGCGGTGAAGGAGGTCGACGTGAAGGTGCCGGTGATCGTGCGCCTGGAAGGCACCAACGTCGAACTGGGCAAGGAGATCCTCAAGAACTCCGGCCTCGCCATCATCCCGGCCGACGACATCAACGACGGCGCCAAGAAGGCCGTCGCGGCGGTCGCCGCCTGATCTTGTGCCCTCTCCCCTCGTGGGAGAGGGTGCCCGAAGGGCGGGAGAGGGGGCGCGACGGTCGACAGGCCGCCGCCCGCACCCTCTCCCCAACCCCTCTCCCATCGAGGGAGAGGGGCTCAAAATCCCAGGATTCCAAACTCATGTCCGTTCTCGTCAACAAGAACACCAAGGTCATCGTCCAGGGCTTCACCGGCCAGCAGGGCACCTTCCACGCGCAGCAGATGCTCGAATACGGCACGAAGGTGGTCGGCGGCGTCACCCCGGGCAAGGGCGGCACCGAGCACATCGGCCTGCCGGTCTTCAACACCGTCGCCGAAGCCGTGAAGGCCACCGGCGCCGACGCCTCGGTCATCTACGTGCCGCCGCCGTTCGCGGCCGACGCGATCATGGAAGCGGCCGACGCCGGCATCAAGGTGATCGTCGCGATCACCGAGGGCATCCCGGTGCTCGACATGCTCCGCGCCAAGAACGCGCTCAAGGGCTATCCGGACGTCGTGCTGATCGGGCCGAACTGCCCGGGCGTGATCACCCCCGGCGAATGCAAGATCGGCATCATGCCGGGCCACATCCACATGCCGGGCAAGATCGGCATCGTCTCGCGCTCGGGCACGCTCACCTACGAAGCCGTGAAGCAGACCACCGACGCCGGCCTCGGCCAGTCGACCTGCATCGGCATCGGCGGCGATCCGATCAACGGCACCAACTTCATCGATGCGCTGAAGCTGTTCCAGGACGATCCGCAGACCGAGGGCATCATCATGGTCGGCGAGATCGGCGGCAGCGCCGAAGAGGAAGCCGCCGAGTTCATCTCGAAGCACGTCACGAAGCCGGTGGTCGGCTTCATCGCCGGCGCCTCGGCCCCGAAGGGCAAGCGCATGGGCCACGCCGGCGCGATCGCCTCCGGCGGCACCGGCACCGCCGAGGGCAAGTTCGCCGCGCTGGAAGCGGCGGGCGTGACCACGGTGAAGTCGCCGGGCGATCTTGGCGCGGCGATCGCCGCGCGCCTCGCGAAATAACGCCAGGCCGCTTCGGCGTTCGCTTCGGAAGGCCGCCCCCGGGCGGCCTTCCGCGTTTCAGGCCGACGGTTGCCACGCGATCGCGTCGCGCCCGGGATCGATCGCGGCGCAGCGCAGCGGCAAGCCCGGCGCCGCCCGGTGCGAGGCAGGCTCTCAAGCCCCGCGACAACCATATTTAGTGTTGACCTCGTTCGGCGTGCCCATTATGTTGTGCCCGTCGATGGTGCCTGCTCCTCGCCTGGAGCGGGCTGAAATGGGAACCCGGTGCGGTGGACGACTTCGGTCCGACGCCAATTCCGGGGCTGCCCCGCAGCGGTAACCGGGAACGACCCGCGTCAATGGCACTGGCTTCGCCCGCAACGGGCCGCCGGGAAGCGACGCGCAGTAGGTGCGACCACGGTCGCGCGCCCGCAAGCCCGAAGACCTGCCTCGACCGGCGCAACTGCGTCGTCTGGCCAACCGTCTCCGCGGGGAGCGCAGGTCGAGGCAGTCCGTGCGCCCTCCCGGGCGGCGCGCCGCATTCGATCCCGTCTTCCGCGTCGACGCAGGCTCGCCCGAGGGGGCGAGGGCCGGTGCCGTCGCGGGCGTCCGATCCGGCCAGTGCGGGCCGGACGGCGTGCGATCCACCGCTTTCGCTTTCTCTCCATTCGCCACCGGGAGAGATGCATGACCACCGAGACCACCCTTCTGGACGCCGTCGAGAGCACGACGCGCGCCATCCCCGCAGCGCCCGCGCCGTCGCCCGCCGTCGCACAGGCCGGCTTCGCCCTGACCCCGCCGCACGCGCCCGGCACCATGACCATCACCAAGCGCGACGGACGGCGCGAGCCGGTCGACGTGGGCAAGATCGTGCGCGCGGTGCAGCGCTGCTGCGAGGGCCTGGACGACATCGATCCGATGCGCGTCGCGCTCAAGACCATCGCCGGCATCTACGACGGTGCGACCACGCGCGAACTCGACGAACTGTCGATCCGCACCGCGGCCGCGTTCACCGCCGACGAACCGCAGTACGCGCGCCTCGCCGCGCGCCTGCTCTCGGGCTGCATCGACAAGGAAGTGGCGGGGCAGTGCGTGCATTCGTTCTCGCAGTCGATCGCGCTGGGCGCGGCGCTGGGCCTGATCAACGACCGCGTGCGCCAGGTCGTCGAAACCCATGCGCGCAAGTTCAACGACGCCATCGACGTCGCGCAGACGCGGCGCTTCGAATACTTCGGCCTGCGCACGCTCTACGACCGCTACCTGCTGCGCCATCCCGTGCGCCGCAGCGTGATCGAGACGCCGCAGCACTTCTTCATGCGCATCGCGGCGTCGCTGACCGACACCCCGGGCGAAGCGCTCGAGCTCTACCGGCTGATGTCGTCGCTGGACTACCTCCCCAGCTCGCCGACGCTGTTCAACGCCGGCACCCGCCACGAGCAACTGTCGTCGTGCTTCCTGCTGGACTCGCCACGCGATTCGCTGGCCGACATCTACGCGCGCTACGGCGACGTCGCGCAACTGTCGAAGTTCTCCGGCGGCATCGGCCAGTCGTATTCGCGCATCCGCTCGCGCGGCGCGCTGATCCGCAGCACCAACGGGCGCAGCAACGGCATCGTGCCGTGGCTGAAGACCCTCGACGCCTCGGTCGCGGCGGTGAACCAGGGCGGCAAGCGCAAGGGCGCGGCCTGCATCTACCTCGAAACCTGGCACGCGGACATCGAGGAGTTCCTCGAACTGCGCGACAACACCGGCGACGAGATGCGCCGCACCCACAACCTCAATCTCGCCAACTGGGTGCCGGACCTGTTCATGCGTCGGGTCGAGGCCGACGGCGACTGGTCGCTGTTCGATCCTAACCGTGTCCCCGAGTTCGTCGACCTCTGGGGCGAAGCCTTCGAGCAGGCCTACACGCAGGCCGAGCGGCAGGGCCTGGCCGCGCGCACGGTCAAGGCCAGGGAGCTGTACGCGCGGATGATGAAGGTGCTCGGCGAGACCGGCAACGGCTGGATGACCTTCAAGGACGCGTCGAACCGCACCTGCAACCAGGTCGGCCCCGGCCGCACCGTGCACCTGTCGAACCTGTGCACCGAGATCCTGGAAGTCACCTCGGCGGAGGAAACCGCGGTGTGCAACCTCGGTTCGGTGAATCTCTCCCAGCACGTCGCGGAAGACGAACGCGGCGCCGCGTACTTCGACTTCGACAAGCTCGCCGAGACCGTGCGCGTGGCCGTGCGCCAGCTCGACCGCGTGATCGACCTCAACTTCTATCCGATCGAATCCGCGCGCCGCTCCAACCTGCGCTGGCGGCCGGTCGGACTGGGGGTGATGGGCCTGCAGGACGTGTTCTTCCGCATGCGCCTGCCGTTCGATTCGGCCGAGGCGCTGGCGCTGTCGACGCGCATCGCCGAGCGCATCTACCTGCATGCGCTGGAGACCTCCTGCGAACTGGCCGAGCGCCACGGCGCGCATCCGGCCTACGCGGACACCCGCGCCGCGCTCGGCGCGCTGCAGTTCGACCTGTGGGGCACGACACCGTCGGAGCAGGCGGCCTGGGCCGCGCTGAAGTCGCGCGTCGCCGCGCACGGCCTGCGCAATGCGCTGCTGATCGCGATCGCGCCGACGGCGACGATCGCGTCCATCGCCGGCTGCTACGAGTGCATCGAGCCGCAGGTGAGCAACCTGTTCAAGCGCGAGACGCTGTCGGGCGATTTCCTGCAGATCAACCGCTATCTGGTGTGGGAACTCAAGCGCCTGGGGTTGTGGACCGAGGCCACCCGCGACGCGATCAAGCTCGCCGAAGGCTCGGTGCAGGGCATCGACGGCCTTCCGGACGTGCTGAAGTCGGTGTATCGCACCGCGTGGGAGCTGCCGCAGAAGGCGCTGATCGACCTCGCCGCCGCGCGCGGGCCGTACATCGACCAGTCGCAGTCGCTGAACCTGTTCATGGAAAGCCCGAACATCGGCCGCCTGTCGTCGATGTACATGTACGCCTGGAAGGCGGGGCTGAAGACGACCTACTACCTGCGCTCGCGCCCGGCGACGCGCATCGCCAAGGCCACCGTCGCCGCGCAGCCGGCCTACACCCCGCAGGAGGCGCTGGCCTGCTCGCTGGAGAACCCGGAGGCCTGCGAGGCCTGCCAGTAGCGCTTCGCGCCCTGCCGTGCGCCTTCCCCCGCGTGCGGGGAAGGCCGGGATGAGGGCGTCGATCCGCATCCATTCCGCCACCTCACTCCCGGCCCGCTACCTCCCACCCCATCCCTCTGCCCCCACCCCAACCCTCCCCCGCGCGCGGGGGCGGGAGAGGAATTCCCCCATGACCACGCCCCATCTGCTCGATCCCGGCTTCGCGCTCACCCTGCGGCCGATGCGCTACCCGGCCTTCTACGAGATGTATCGCGACGCGATCCGCAACACCTGGACGGTGGAGGAGATCGATTTCGGCATCGACCTCAACGACCTCCAGCACAAACTGGCACCGGCCGATCGCCACCTGATCGAGCGCCTGGTCGCGTTCTTCGCGACCGGCGACAGCATCGTCGCCAACAACCTCGTGCTCAACCTGTACCGGCACGTCAACGCGCCGGAAGCGCGGATGTACCTGTCGCGCCAGTTGTACGAGGAAGCGCTGCACGTGCAGTTCTACCTCACCCTGCTCGACGCCTACATCCCCGACCCGCAGCGTCGCAACGCGGCCTTCGCCGCGATCGAGACCATCCCGTCGATCCGCGCCAAGGCCGATTTCTGCTTCCGCTGGATGGATTCGGTGCAGTCGCTCGACCGGCTCGACACCCGCGAACAGCGACGGCGGTTCCTGCTCAACCTGATCTGCTTCGCCTGCTGCATCGAGGGGCTGTTCTTCTTCGCCGCGTTCGCCTACGTCTGGTTCCTGCGTTCGCGCGGCCTGCTGCCCGGCCTCGCCGCGGGCACCAACTGGGTGTTCCGCGACGAATCCGGGCACATGGCCTTCGCCTTCGAGGTCATCCGCACCGCGCGCCAGGAGGATCCCGGCCTGTTCGACGCCGGCCTGGAGCGCGACGTGCGCCGGATGCTGCACGAGGCGATCGAGGTCGAAGCCGCGTTCGCGGACGACGTGCTGTCCGGGGGGGTGAACGGGCTTTCGCCCGCCGAGATGCAGCAGTACCTGCGCTACGTCGCCGACCAGCGGCTGGCCGCGCTGGGGCTGGCGCCGGAGTTCGGCGCGAAGAACCCGTTCCCGTTCCTCGACCTGCAGGACGTGCAGGAGCTGACCAACTTCTTCGAGCGCCGGGTCTCGGCCTACCAGGTCGGCGTCAGCGGCGCGGTGGCGTTCGACGATGCGTTCTGAGCGATGACGGGCGGCCCCCACCCCAATCCTCCCCGCAGGCGGGGGAGGGGTGGGGAAGGAGCGCTGTTGCACGACATTGCAGCGCGGCGTTTCCCGACATCCGAACGGCTCGCAAGCGGTTTCACTGTTCCGATCGTGGCGAGACCTCGGAGCATGGGCATGCGGGAAGGCCAGAAACGCGATGCCGCGCGTGGGTTGCGTCGACACATGACTGACGCCGAGCAGAAGCGCCGGCGGCATCCCCGATGCAGGCAACGGGCGGGGCATCGTTTCCGGCGGCAATGCCCGGTCGGCCCATGCATCGTCGATTTCGTCTGCCTGGAAAGGCGTCTCGTCGTCGAAGTCGACGGCGGCCAGCACGCTGGATCGGCGCGCGATCCGAGGCGCGATGGCTGGCTGGGTGGCAGGCTTTCTCGTCCTGCGTTTCTGGAATAATGCGGTTCTGGAACAGATCGAAGGCGTATGCGGCATGATCCTGGAATCGCTGTCGAAGCTCCCCCATTCCGGCCTTTGCCCGCAGGCGGGGGAGGGTGACATGCCGCTGCGCGCCGGCAGGCGCGGAGGTGTCGCATGAGCATGGGTTCGCTGCGGATCGCCCTCGCCCAGTTCGATTTCCCGGTCGGCGCCGTGCGCGGCAACGCGGCGCGGATCGCGGAGATGATCGCGTTCGCGCGGGACGAGTTCGACGCCGACATCGTGCTGTTCCCGGAGCTGTCGCTGTCGGGCTACCCGCCGGAAGACCTGCTGATGCGCCCGAGTTTCCTGCGCGACTGCGCCACGGCCATCGAGGAGGTCGCCCGGGCGGCGACCGGCATCGTGGCGGTCGTCGGCTGGCCCGAGGCCGCCGGCAGCGTGGTCTACAACGCCGCCAGCGTGCTCCGCGACGGCGCCGTCGAACGCACCTACCGCAAGCGCGAACTGCCGAACTACGCGGTGTTCGACGAGCGCCGCTACTTCGACGTCGATCCGGACCGCGAGGACTGCGTGTTCGAGGTCGGGGGCGTGCCGGTCGGCCTCGTCATCTGCGAGGACCTGTGGTTCGCCGAGCCCATCGCGAGCACCGTGCGCAGCGGCGCCGAACTCGTGCTGGTGCCGAACGCCTCGCCGTTCGAGCGCGACAAGCACGCCCAGCGCGACGCCCTGCTGGCGCAGCGCACCACCGAGACCGGCGCGGCGATCGCCTACCTCAACGTCGTCGGCGGCCAGGACGCGCTGGTGTTCGACGGCGCTTCGGTGGTCGCCGACGCCGACGGCACCGTGCACCCGGCCGCGGCGGCGTTCACCGACCAGTGGCTGGTCGTCGACTACGACGTCGCCGCGCGCGCGTTCGCGCCGGTGCGCTGGATGGACGACGGCGACGAGAGCCGCGATGCGCTGGCGTGGCGGGCGATCGTCCGCGGCCTGCAGGACTACTGCCGCAAGAACGGCTTTTCCGACGTCTGGCTGGGCCTGTCCGGCGGCATCGATTCGGCGCTGGTGCTGGCGCTGGCGGTCGATGCGCTGGGCGCGGAGCACGTCACCGCGGTGCGGCTGCCGTCGCGCTACACCGCCGGGCTGTCGAACGACCTCGCCGACGAGCAGTGCCGCGCGCTCGGCGTGAAGCTGCTGGCGGTGCCGATCGAGAAACCGTTCCAGGGCTACCTCGACGCGCTCGCGGAGACCTTCGCCGGCAAGCCGGTGGACGTGACCGAGGAAAACCTCCAGTCGCGCTGCCGCGGCGCGATCCTGATGGCGCTGGCCAACAAGTTCGGCGGCCTGCTGCTGACCACCGGCAACAAGAGCGAGTACGCGGTCGGCTACGCCACCATCTACGGCGACATGTGCGG
>Ga0136846_1208019_pt1 | contig 33523 bp, 31 predicted proteins | sample HopSoiMetagenom2_FD_96841 | JGI IMG/M metagenome (GOLD analysis project Ga0136846, IMG submission 96841) | Grasslands soil microbial communities from Hopland, California, USA - 2 Assembly 2016 (version 4) | ecosystem: Environmental > Terrestrial > Soil > Grasslands | place: USA: Hopland...
AAGATGACGTAGCTCATGAGCGCGATCCAGCCGCCGCGCGCACCGAGTCCGTATTGCGGCAGGCCGTCGATCCATCCCTGTCCCGGCGCGAAGATCAGCGTGTGCGCGAGTGGCACGAAGAAGAACCACGACAGCACGAGCGCGGTCGCCGCGGGCACCCGCGTGTCGCCCGCGCCGCGCAGGCAGAAGCCGGAGCCGCAGTACAGCCCGTCGAAGATCTGGTATGCGGCCGCCGGCCACAGCAATACGAGCCCGATCGAAACCACCTCGGCGGCCTCCGCATCACCGGCGGATACGAACAGCGGAAGCACCCACGGACCGACGACGAGCAGCAGCAGCGCAACGAACGCCATGAGTCCCGCGCACAAGCCGATGATCACGTAGCCCAGCCGGTTCGCCCAATGGCGATCGCCGGCGCCGATCGCTTGCCCGACGAGTGTGGTCCCCGCGAGCGCGATGCCGATCGTCGGCATGTAGGCCATCGAGGTGAGTGCCATCACGATCTGTGTCGCCGCCGCCCCGGTCGCGCTGGTCTGCGCGATCATCATCTGCGACAGCGCGAGGCCGAGCACGTCCGCGCCATACATGACGCCGATGGGCAGGCCGACGACGAGCTGCGCCCGGATCACCGACCAGCGCGGCCGCCACATCAATCGCGAGCGGTACAACGCCGCCAACCGGCCCGACAGGAAGAACCACAGCGCGAGGCACACGCCGATCAACTGCGCCGCGTTCGTGCCCCACGCCGAGCCCTTCATCCCCATGCCGAGCTCGAACATGAAGACCTGGTTGAAGATGGCGTTCATCACGGTCGTCACGACGACCACGGCCATCGTATAGCGCACCGCCGAGATGCCGTTGAAGAAGCCCATCGCGGCCCAGCCCATGAGGCCGATGAACGCGCCGCCGATACGCGGCCTCCAGTACTCGAGGGCCAGTCCCTGGACGTGTGGCGGCAGGTGGAAATGTCCGATCAGCCACGGGCCGATGGCCGAGAGCGCGAGGAAAACCGGCACCATCGCGAGCGATGCCCACAGCGCATTCCACAACGCGCGCGACGCGCGCGCCTTGCGGCGGCTGCCGAATGCCTGCGCGACGAACGTCTGCACGGCGAGACCGACGCCGCCACACAGCAGGATCGCACAGGTGACGATCCAGTAGATGGAGCTCATCGCCGCGAGCGCATCCGTCGACAGGCGGCCGATGAACCACAAGTCGGTGAGATTGAGCAGCGCCTGCACGGCGTTCGTCGCCATGAGCGGTGCGGCGAGCATGAGTATCGACGGCAGGTGCACGTGCGCGCGACCGGCTGCGTCGAGGCGCTGCGCGGGCAGCGCGGCGGACATGACCGCGCTCATGCGACCACCTTGTCAGCGCCATCATCCTCGCTGCGCCGGGTTTCGAACGCGCGCCCGAGCGTACGAGTCGCCGCGAGCAGCGCGACGCTCACGCCGGCACACAACCCCGCGATGCCGGCCAGCCCCAGGTTCGATACCGCGAGATACAGCCACTGGCTCGATACGTCGGAGCCGCGTTGCAAGACGGTGTCGATGAGGCTCTTGCTCTTGAACTTGCTCTCGGGGTTGAGCACGGTGAACAACATCTCGCGCGGTGGCTTGCCGAGCCCGTAATCCGCGGCGCGCCGGATGACCTGCGTGACCAGCAGCACCCCGCCGAGTGGATAGAGCGCGAGCACGATGAAGCTCGCGCCGAGCAGCACGGGCATCGCCGACAGCGACAGCGCCACGCTGCCGCGCCGGGTCAGCCAGCCGACCACGCCGGCCTGGAACGCAAGCGACAGCACGTTGACGCCGAATTCCATCTGCGCGAAGAGTTGTGCGCGGTCCGCGAGCGAGCTGAAGGCGTGCGACACGTACTTGCCCTGCTCGTTGTACATGAACGCGCCGATGGTCTGGCCCGCGATGATCACGCCCGCGATGCCGAGCAGATACGGCGTCTTCGCGAGTCGCCGGAGATCGTCGAGCGCGCGGCCGCCGACCGGAATTGCGCCGTCGGGAATGTGCGCGCCCTGTTCGCAGCGGCGCAGCGCGCGGCGTGACTGTGTCACGAGCAGCGCGGTCACCAGGACGAATCCGCAGGCGATGAGGATCAGCGGCGTCGCACCGAGCTCGTGGACCAGCGCGGCGACGATGTTGGGTCCGAGGATCGCGCCGGCGCTGCCCCCGGCTGCCACGTACCCGAAGTAGCGCTTCGCGAGCTCGGGCCGCCAGACGTCGGCCATCGCGCTCCAGAACACCGAGACGAGATAGAGGTTCCCCGACGTGAGCGCGACGAAATAGATGAACGCGAGCTGCGGGTCGCGCGGCGCGCCCGAGAGCGCGAATGCCAGTACGACGAACACCGCTGCGAACGGCACACCGACGTACCACAGCAGCCGGCCGCGCGGCGTGCGCCCGACGAGCCACCAGTACAGCGGCAGCAGCGCGCAGGTCACGACGAAGACCGCGCTGAAGAGCCACGAGTTGTTGCGCACGCCGACTTCGAGGGCCAGTGCCTCGCGCAGCGGCCGCAGCATGTAATAGCCGCACAGCAGGCAGAAGTGCGCGGCCGCGGCGTACGCCAAAGCGCGCCGTTCCGCCCGGATATCCGGGCTGGCGGGCGCGGACGCAGTCACCGCAATGACATCAACGTGCCGGTGAGATGCGGCTTCTCGCCCTGCCCGTCGCGCAGTGCGAAGCCGCTGCCGTTCTCGATCGGCCAGCGCTGCAGCATCAACCAGGCCGGCATGTAGATCGGTAGTTTGAAGACGACGCTGAGCTCGCAGCCGCCGTCGAACGCCGCCGCTTCGAAATCGGAGGCGAGCCGCGCCAGCGACCACATGCCGTGCGCGATCGCGCGCGGAAAGCCGAAGGCCCGTGCCGTGAGATCGCTCATGTGGATCGGGTTCACGTCGCCGGAGATGAAGCCGTAGCGTCGGCCGAGCCCCGCGGGCGCGCGGAAGCTGCTCGACTTCACGGCGACGCCATCCGGCGCGCCGTCGGCGCTGCGCGCCGACAGCGCCGCCTTCGCGGCCCCGGCCGGCGCGCGCTGGCGCGCAAGAAATGTACAGGTCTCGTCCCAGAGCGGGGCGCCCTGCACCACGTACTCGGTGTGCAGGTCGAATTCCTGGCCGCGCTCGGTGTCGCGATGCCCCTCGATCCAGGCGCGGATCTCCGCCGGCTCGTCGACGGACAGCGGCTCGCGCATCGCGATCCGGTTCCGCACGTGCACGAGGCCGAACAACTTCACGGGAAACGCCTCGGCGCCTAGCATCGCAAGATGCAGCGGCATCGCGAGCACGTGTGGATAGGCGATGGGCAACGTGGCGCCGGCCGCCGCGCCGCAGATCTCCGAATAGGATCCGAGATGCTTCTTGTCGATGGTGACCTTCGCGAGCCGCGACTCGATGCGTGGTACCTCGCGGCCCTCCGGCACGAGCGCGGGCTTCCGCGAGATCATGAGCTTCGGATACGTCGACCAGATCGCCGGCGCGCGCGCGAACTCGAGCGAATGCTTGGCCTGCATGTGAGATGACCCCGTCAGGGAGCGAGTCGATCGATGACGATGTTCAGTCGTCCGTCCTGACCCACATGATAGCTAACTTGCCCGAACGGGTCGCCGCGCGTCGCCGTCGGCGTCCCGCCGAGCGCCACGCGGGCGACGACCTCGAGCTGCTGACCGGATGCGATGCGCCGCGATTCCATCATCGCATCGGCCGCGGTGAGCTCGACGTCCACCGGAAAACGCGCCGGCAGCCGTTTCACCGCGAACGGCGGGCCCGGCGACTTCGGGTCGCGGGCGGCGACGAACAACAGCGCGTCGTGCGCGATCTGCTTCTGGAGCGCCGGTGACAGCGTCACGTGCACGGCGATCTTCGCACCGTCGGACGCCGCGGCGGCCGTTGATTGCGGCGCGTTCTCGGCCGTCGCCTGGCGATCGATGTTCGCGATGCTCTTCTCGAGGATGTCGCGGATCTCCGGCGGCGGGTTCATGGCCAGCATGCGCTGCAGGCGCTCTTTCGCGACCGGCAGCTCGCCGCGACCGAGCGCGGCGAACGCACTGTAGAACAGTGCCTTCTGGGAATGCGGGTCGAGCTCGAGCGCGCGCTCGAACAGATGGCCGGCGGCGCCGCGCAACGATTCCTGGTCCTCGGCGAACAAGGATTCCGCCACGCCGAGGATCGCGTCGACGTTCTCGCCGTTGGCGAGCCGGTCGGCGCGTTGATAGGCGCGCACCGCGAGCGGCCACTGCTCGAGGACCTGGTAGGAGCGGCCGAGCTGCAGCCAGCCCGCGAGATCGTCCGGCTGATCGGCAAGCCGCTTCGCGAGCTTGGCCGTCATGGCGGCCGGCGTCTGGGCGACGGACGGCGCATCGACCCATGCGTAGTTCGAGAACGCCGCGTACAGGCCGGCGCCGCCGAGCAGCAGCACGAACAACACGCTCACTGCCGCGATCATCGCGACCGGCCGGTTGTCCTCGCGACGCCTCACCAGCGGCAGGAGCACGAGCACGGCCGCGCCGGCCGCCAGGGTTCCCGCGAGCAGGACGAACGTCAGCATCATCGCGCCGACTCGTCGATGATGTCGCTGTCATCGGTCGCGACCAGACGGCCACGACGGCGCACGATGACGATCGCGATGCAGATGCCGCCGGCGAGCGCGACCAGCGGAGTCAGCCAGACCCAGATGGCGGAGCCCTTGAATGGCGGCGTGAACAGGATGACGTTGCCGTAACGCTGGACCATGTACGCGCGGATCTCGTCATCCGTTTTGCCGGCGACGAGCATCTCGGCCACGTCGCGGCGCAGGTCCGATGCGAGCCCGACCGGGGAATCCGCGATGGTGTTGTTCTGGCACTGCATGCAGCGGAACTCGTGCGTCAGCGCCTCGTACCGCTGCTGCAACTTTTCGTCCGGCAGGACGGTGATGTCGATGGCGAACGCGCCGTGCACGAGCAGCAACGTCGCGAGCGCACCCACGAGACGCGCGCGCATCACGGCGACACCGCGTGCGGCAATCGGCCGACGAACTCGCGCTCCCACACGTCGGGCGTCATCGCACCCACGTGGCGGTATTGCACGCGGCCGTCGGCATCGACGAAGAAGGTCTCGGGCGCGCCGTACACGCCGAAATCGATCGCGGTGCGCCCTTCCCGGTCGACGAGCACCACGCCATAGGGATTGCCGAGCTGGTTCAGCCACTGCTTCGCGGCATCGTCCTCGTCGCGCCAGTCGAGGCCGACGATCGGCAGTCGGTTCTGCTTCGCGACTTCGATCAGCACGGGATGCTCATCGCGACACGCGCCGCACCACGTGCCCCAGACATTGAGCACCCACGGGCGCCCGGCAAGCTGTGCCGAGGAAAACTTCTGCCCCGCCTCGCCGCCGAGCACCGGCAGCTCGAATTTCGGAGCCGGCTTGCCGAGCAGCGCGGACACCATCGTGCTCTTGTCGGGTGAATGCACCACGCCGATGTACAGCACACCGGCGAGTACCAGGAACACGATGACGGGAACGATGAAACGGTTCACGACGCTCCCGCCTGGTTGGGCGCGGTCGCGGCTTCCGTCGCTCGTGCTGCCTGACGATAGCGTTTGTCGGAGGCCGCGAGCGCGCCGCCGAGCGCCATGAGGAAGGCCGCGAACCAGACGTAGTGGATCAGCGGCCGCATCTGCGCGCGCACGCTCCAGCGCCCCGCGCCGAGGTCTTCGCCCAGGGCCACGAACAGGTCCATGTTCCAGCGCGCTTCGATGCCCGCCTCGGTCATCGTCGAGCGCTGCACCCAGTAGTTGCGCTTTTCCGGATGCAGCACCGTGACCGGCCGGCCGTCGCGCAGCACCGTCACCTCGGCACGCACGCCGTCGTAGTTAGGCCCCTCGACCGGCTCGATCTTGTCGAAGCGGTAGGCGTACGAGCCCATCGCCACCACCTCGCCCGGCGCGAGCGCCACGTCGCGCTCGATCGTGTGCGACTCGACGGTGGAAATGGCGATGACGCCGATGCCCAGGCCGATGTGCGCGAGTGTCATGCCGATGACGGCGCGGCTCAGCGTGAGCTTACGGCGCCAGCGGTCGACCGGGTCGAACAGCGACGACACGATGAGCCAGATGCCGACGCAGATGCCGGCGAGCGACAGAAGTTTGCCGGGTCCGTACGCGCCGTAGAAAACGATCGCCCCGAGCACGACACCGGCCGCGAGGCCGATCAGCAGCCGGTTGCGGCTGTCGCCGAGCCGGCCGCGCTTCCAGTGCGCGTGAATGCCGATGGCGACCAGCGCCACGAGCGCGATCGCGATCCAGGGGAACGACAGCGTGAACCAGCCGGATCCCACGGAGATGGTCGACAACCCGAGCGCGTCGTTGACCAGCGGAGCGAGCGTGCCGATGAACACCACGATGGTCGCGAGCACGAGCAGGATGTTGTTGTAGAGCAGGAACGCGTCGCGCGAGGTGCCCTCGAAGCCCGCGTTGGACTTCAGCGTGCGCGCGCGCACGGAATACAGCGTGAGCGCGCCCCCGATCATGACGATGAGCGACCAGAGGATGAACTTGCCGCGCGCCGGGTCGGCCGCGAACGAATGCACCGACACGAGCACCCCCGAGCGCACGAGGAATGTCCCCAACAAGCTCAGCGAGAATGCGAGGATCGCGAGCAGCAGAGTCCAGCTCTTGAAGAGCCCGCGTTTCTCGGTGACGGCCAGCGAATGGATCAGCGCGGTGCCCGCGAGCCACGGCATGAACGACGCATTCTCGACGGGATCCCAGAACCAGTAGCCGCCCCAGCCGAGCTCGTAGTAGGCCCACCAGCTGCCGAGCGCGATGCCGATCGACAGGAAGCACCACGCGAACGTGGTCCAGGGTCGCGTCCACCGTGCCCAGGTCTGGTCGAGCTTCCCTTCGAGCATCGCGGCGCAGGCGAAGGCGTAGGCCACCGCGAAGCCGACATAGCCCGTATATAAGAGAGGCGGATGGATCGCGAGTGCCGGGTCCTGCAGCACCGGGTTGAGGTCGCGGCCGTCGGCCGGTGCCGGGATGATGCGTTCGAACGGATTCGAGGTGACCAGCGCGAACAGCAGGAAGCCGAAGCTCACGATGCCGAGAACGCCCATCACGCGGCTCGCGAACGTCACCGGCAGATTGCGGCTGAAGATCGCGACCGCGAGCGTCCACAGCGACAGGATCCACGCCCACAGCAGCAGCGAGCCCTCGTGCGCGCCCCAGAGCGCGGCCACGCGATAGAAGGTCGGCAACGCCGAGTTCGAGTTGCTCGCGACGTAGAGCACGGAGAAATCGAAGTTCACGAAGGCCCAGATGAGCGCGGCCATCGCGGTCGTCGTGAGGACGAACTGCCCCGCGATCGCGGGCCGTACCGCGGCCTGCCACCGCGGGTCGTTGCGGTGCGCACCGACGAGACCGAACACGGCCTGTGCGGCCGTGAGCACCAGCGCGAGGATCAGCGCGAAATGTCCGAGCTCTGGGATCATCAGGTTCCCCTGGAGTTGACCGATGGCACGTTCGGCGGCGGCGGATTGTCCTTGAGCGCCTTCGCCACTTCGGGCGGCATGTATTTCTCGTCGTGCTTCGCGAGGATCTCGTCCGCGACGAAGGTGTCGCCATGCATGCGGCCGTGCGCGATCACACCCTGCCCGTCACGGAACAGGTCCGGGAGAATCCCCGAGTACTTCACGTGCAGCGTGTGCCTGTAATCGGTCACGAGGAATTTCACGTCGAGCGTACCCGGCGTCTTGTCGATGCTGCCCTTCTCGACCATGCCCGCGAGCCGGAAGCGCCGGTCGGGCGGCGCCTTGCCTTCCGCGATCTCGGTCGGGTTGTACGAATACATGACGTTGCCCATGAAACCCTTGGTGACGAGCAGCACCGCGAGGCTCACGCCCACGACGATGCCCGCCACCAGCAACATGCGTTTCTGACGTGCGGTCATTTCGCCATCTCCAGACGGCGGCGTGCCTGCTGCTTCGCCGCGTTCAGCGCGCGCACGGCGAGCACCATGTTGAGGATCACGATGCCGAAGCCGAGCGCGAACGCCGGCCACAGGTACTGGCCGTAGCCGCCCATCGAGAAGAATTCGCTCACGTGAGCACCTCGCGGATCCAGCTGGCGTTGCGTTCGCGGCGCAGCAGCTCGGCGCGCAGCCGCACGAGAAACACGGCGCCGAAGTACAGGCCGAACGCGAGCAGCATGAGCAGCAGCGGCCAGACCATGGACCAGGCCATGTCCGCATCGGAGCCGAGTTTCTTGCTGTTCTCCTGGTGCAGGCCGTTCCACCACACGACCGAGTAGTGAATGATCGGCACGTTCACGGCGCCGACGATCGCGAGCATCGCGCTCGCCTTGTCCGCCTTCTGCGGATCGTCGATGGCCGCGCGCAGCGCCATGTAGCCGAAATACAGGAACAGCAGCACCAGCTCGGACGTCAGGCGCGGATCCCACTCCCAGTACGTGCCCCACATCGGCTTGCCCCACAGCATGCCGGTGCCGAGCGTCGCGACGGTGAACCATGCGCCGATCGGCGCGCAGGCCGCGGCGGCGGCGTGCGCGACCTTGATGCGCCAGATGAGGCCGACCGCGGCGGCCACCGCCATCGTCGTATAGATCATGAGCGACATCGTGGCGCTCGGCGCATGTACGTACATCATGCGGAACGCGTCTTTCTGCTGGTAGTCGGCCGGCGCGAGAACGAGCCCGCCGTAGAGCGCGACGAGCATCGCGATGACCGCGATGCCACCGAACCACGGCGTCCAGCGCTGCGCGAACCCGTACACCCAGGGCGGCGAGCCGAAGCGATGGAACCACACCCAGTTCATACCAGAGCCTCTCTATCTACTCGAGCCCGATGCGGACCGCGGCGGCCGCGGCCAGCGGCGCGAACGTGATGCCGAACACCGCGATCGCGCCCAGCATGTACATCGGCGACGCGATTCCGTCGCCGAGGATCGCGCGCTGCGTCGCGTCCGCCCCGAACACCAGCACCGGCACCGCGAGCGGCAGCGTCAGCAATGACAACAACACGCCGCCGCGCCGCGCGCCGAGCGTGAGACCGGCACTGATCGCGCCGATCAGGCTCAACGCGAAACTGCCGAGGGCCAGCGCCGCGAGCACGCCACCGAGCGCCGGCCGGGGCACGCCCAGCATGCCGGCGACGACCGGTCCCGCGAGCGCCAGCGGCACGCCCGTCAGCAGCCAGTGCGTACAGGTCTTCGCAAACAACATCCATGTCAGCGATTGCCCGGACAACGCGAACTGCTCGAGTGTCCCGTCCTGCGCGTCCTCGCGGAACAGGAATTCGAGCGCCAGCAGCGAGGATAACAATGCCCCGACCCACAGGACACCCGGCGCGGCGTCTCGCAGCCGCGACAACTCCGGGGTTAATGTCAGTGGGAAGAGTGTGGCCACGATCATGAAGAACATGAGTGGCTGGATTAGTTGCGAAGGTTTCCGGAAAGCGAGACGTAAATCACGCCGCGCGACCAGCCAGGCGACCGTGACGGCCGGCGTCTTCATGCGGCGAGCTCGATGCCGAGCAGCCGGTCGGCCGGTAGCGGCAGCGAATGATGCACGGCGGCGACGATCAGGCCCTGCCGTGCGAGGTGCTCCGCGGCCAGATCCGCCACGAGTTGTTGCCCGTCTGCGTCGAGATTCGTCGTGGGCTCGTCGAGCAGCCACAACGATGCATTGAGGAGCAGCAGCCCCGCGAGCGCGATGCGCCGGCGCTGGCCGGCTGACAGGGCGCGTACCAGCCGGTCGGCGAAGGCGGCGGCGCCGGTGCGCGCGAGTGCCGCATCGATCTCCGCCGCGGCGACGCCGCGACGGATACCGACCGAGTAACGCAGGTTCTCCTGGCCCGTGAGGTCGCCCTTGAGCGCGGGTTCATGGCCGAGGTACGCAAGCTCGGCATGGAAGGCATCGCGCTGCGCGCGCGCTGGGATGCCGCGCCACCTCACCTGCCCCTCCTCCGGCTCGAGCAGACCGGCGATGGCACGCAGCAAGGTCGTCTTGCCCGCGCCATTGCGGCCGGTGAGCAGCGCGCACGAACCGGCTTCGACGCTGAAGGAGACGCCACGCAGGACGTGGCGATCGCCGCGCCACAGGTGCAGACCCTCGACGGTCAGCATGCAGTGATCGAAGGGAATGGTGCCCCGGGCCGGAATCGAACCGGCATGGCCTTGCGACCGACGGATTTTAAGTCCGTTGCGTCTACCAATTCCGCCACCGGGGCATCCGGCAGGTCCGTTCGAGAGGTCGTCATCGTGCTGACAGAAGCCGCCTGCATGCAGAACGGCGCGCATTGTAACCTCCCGCCGCACCCGCCACGTCGAAACGAGGACGGCTCGTTCGACCATGAAATGAGCCAACAGGAGACGGACACATGGAAGGTTTGACGACGGCGGGTGTTGCCCGCCTGCACCGGGCGTTGGCGGATCACGTGGAGCGCCGCGAAATTCCCGGACTGGTCGCACTGGTCGCGCGCGACGACGACGTGCACGTCGAGGCATTGGGCAACCTCACAGTCGATGGCCCGGCGCCGATGGAGAGGAGCACGATCTTCCGTATCGCTTCGATCACCAAGCCGGTGACCGCGGTCGCCGCGTTGATCCTCATGGAAGACTGCAAGCTGCGCCTCGACGACGCGGTCGACACGTGGTTGCCGGAGCTCGCGAACCGGCGCGTGCTGCGCACGCTGGCCTCCCGGCTCGACGACACGGTGCCGGCGACGCGCGCGATCACGGTTCGCGACCTGCTGACTTCGCGCATGGGTTTCGGCAGCGTGATGGCGCCACCCGAGACGTATCCGATCCAGAAACACATCCGCGAGTACCGGCTCGGTGGAGACGGTCCGAAGCTGCAGTCTCAATGGCCGACGAGCGATGAATACGTTCGCAACCTCGGCGCCCTGCCGCTGCTCGCGCAGCCCGGCGAGCGCTGGATGTACGACGTCAGCATCAACGTGCTGGGCGTGCTGATCGAGCGGGTGGCGGGAAAATCCCTGGGAGCGTTCATGAAGGAGCGGATCTTCGAACCGCTCGGCATGAAGGACACGGGGTTTCGCGTACCGGAGCAGGATGCGCATCGCGTGCCGGGCTTCTACTTCTTCGACCGGGCTTCGCAGGCACTGCGGCCATTCGAAGACGTCACGCGCAGCACCTGGCTCGACGCTCCCGTTTTCGAATCCGGTGCCGGCGGGCTGGTCGCGACGATCGACGACTACTTCGCGTTCAACCGCATGCTGCTCGACAAAGGTCGTCGGGGACGCGAACAGATCCTCTCGCGCGCTTCGGTCGAGCTCATGACTTCCGACCAGCTCGTGCCCGAAAACCGCGTGGGCGCGGAGCTGTTCTTCGGTACGCACAGCAGTTGGGGGCTGGGAGTTGCCGTCGATACCCGACGCCGCGAGATCTACCAGAATCCCGGTCGCTTTGGATGGACCGGAGGTTTCGGCACGACCGCCTACGTCGATCCGGCGGAGCGACTCATCGGCATCCTCTTCACGCAACGGATGATGGATTCGCCCGACGCGCCGCGCGTGTTCACGGATTTCTGGACGAGCGCCTACGGCGCGATGCGGTGAGGCGGACGAGTGGAGGCTAGGGTCGGAATCGAACCGGCATAGACGGCTTTGCAGGCCGCTGCATAACCATTCTGCCACCTAGCCACGGTCCGAATGGACGTGAAGGAGATTTGGAGCGGGAAACGAGACTCGAACTCGCGACCCCGACCTTGGCAAGGTCGTGCTCTACCAACTGAGCTATTCCCGCGCCTTGGAGAGGGCGGCAATTCTAGGGCCGTCGCCCGGCAAGTCAAGAAATTCCCTCACCGGCAAGGATTTGCATGACCCGCGTCACCGATTCGGCATTGCGCCAGCGCGTCCGGCTCTCCGCGGTCACGAACTTTTCGGCCACCGCGTAATCGAGCATCGCGTACATCCTGTCGAAGTAGTTCTCGATGTTCGCCAGCACGACGGGCTTCGCGTGCAGCCCGAGCTGCGCCCACGTGACGATTTCGACGAGCTCGTCGAACGTGCCCATGCCGCCCGGCAGGCCGACGAAGCCGTCGGACATGTCGGCCATGAGCGTCTTGCGCTCGTGCATCGTGTTCACGACGTGCTGCTGAGTGAGGCCGGGGTGCGCGAGCTCGCGCTCGATGAGCATGCGCGGGATCACGCCGGTGACACGCCCGCCCGCCCTGAGCGCCGCGTCCGCGACGATGCCCATGAGCCCGAGCCGGCCGCCGCCGTACACCAGCGTGATGCCACGGTGCGCGAGCGCGGTGCCGAGCTCCTCGGCCGCGGCAGAGTAGCTAGGCCGCGCGCCGGGCGCGGAACCGCAGAAGACACAGACCGAGCGGATCAATCGCTACCCCGCAGGTCCGGCCAGGCGGCGCGCAGATACTGGATCGCAGACCACAGCGTGAGCGCCGCGGCGACCACCGTGAGCACCAGCCCAATCTCGAATACCGGCAGCGTCAGCCCGGGCAGGATCGTCAGGTCCCAGCGGAACAACATGCACGACAGGCCGACGATCTGCAGGATGGTCTTGTACTTGCCGAGCGCGCTCACCTTCACCTTGCCGCGCTGACCGATCTCCGCCATCCATTCGCGTAGCGCCGAGATCGCGATCTCGCGGCCGATGATGATGACCGAGCACAGCACGAGGATGGCGCGCACGGAGGCCGGCCGCAGCGTCGCGTGGCCGCCGTCGATGCCCTCCAGGCCGGGGACGATGATGAGCGGCATGTCCTTGCTCACGAGCAGCACGAGTGCCACGGCGACGATCAACTTGTCGGCCACGGGGTCGAGGAAGGCGCCGAGCCGCGAGGTCTGGCCCATGCGGCGAGCGAAGTAGCCGTCGAGCGAATCGGTGATGCCTGCGACGGCGAACAGCAGGCCCGCGGCGGGATCCGCCCACTGGTACGGTAGATAGAAGAACATGATGACCAGCGGGATCGCGAAGATGCGCAGCCAGGTCAACGTGTTCGGCAGGTTCCAGACCATCGTGTCGAAAGTGTGCTGGGCCCGTCAGGCGCCCGGATGCAGATGATCATAAAGCGTGCGCGCCAGTGTTGTCCCGATTCCGCTGACGGTCTCGATGTCGCCGACGCCGGCGCGCATCAGCCCCTGCATGCCACCGAAGTGCTTGAGCAGCGCGCGGCGCTTCGCCGGGCCGAGTCCGGGGACGGTCTCCAACACGGATTCGTTGTGGCGCCGCGCGCGGCGCTTCCGATGGCCGGTGATCGCGAAGCGATGCGCCTCGTCCCGGATGCGCTGGACCACGCGCAGGCCCGGCGAGTCGGGTCCGGGAGCGAGCGTGCCTTCGTCGTAGATGATGAGGCGCTCCTGCCCGACTCTTCGATCCGGCCCCTTGGCGACGCCGACGAGCTTCAATCCGCCAAAGCCGAGCGCGGCGAGCTCGCCGTGCACCTCGTTGATCTGCCCCTGGCCCCCATCGATGAACAGCACATCCGGCGCTGGCACCTCGCCGGCTTTCACGCGCTCGTAGCGCCGCCGCAGCGCCTGGCGCAGCGCGCCGTAGTCGTCTCCGGGCGTGACGCCCGTGATGTTGAACCGGCGGTACTCCTTCTTGAGGGGACCCTCCGAACCGAACACGACGCAGGCGGCGACCGTGCCCTCGCCCTGCGTGTGGCTGATGTCGAAGCATTCGAGTCGCTGCGGGACCGAACCCAGCCGCAGAAGCCGGGCGAGGTCGGCGAGCATGTCGCCGATGTCGGCGCGGCGCGCGCGCCGCATGCGCAGTGCCTGCTCGGCGTTTTCGGTGGACATCGCCATCCAGCGCGCGGGCAGCGCCCGCGACGGGCGCCAGACCCGGGTGGCGCTGCCTGCGCGGGTCGATAGCGCATCGGTCAGTGCATCGACCTCGTCGAGCTCGAGATTCACGAGGATCTCCGCGGGTGGCGGTGTCTCCGCGTAGTACTGCATGAGGAACGAAGCCAGAGCCTCGTTCGGCTCGGCGAGCGTGCCTTTCGGGAAATAGCAGGTCGAGCCGAGATTGCGGCCGCCGCGGATGATCATCACCGACACCGAGAATTCGCCGGGCTCGCCCACCTGCGCGAACACGTCGATGTCGCGGTCGCCTTCGGCCGTGACGATCTGCTGGGATTGGACCTGCTTGAGCGCGGCCATCTGGTCGCGCAGTGCCGCGGCGCGCTCGAACTGCAACGCCTCGGCAGCCTTCTCCATCGCCATGCCGAGCTCCTTGTGCACCTCGTCGTTGCGGCCCTCGAGCACCTTCACCGCCGCGGCGATGTCGCGCGCGTAATCCTCGCGCGAGATCAGCTTCACGCACGGCGCCGAGCAGCGACCGATCTGGTGCTGCAGGCACGGCCGGCTGCGATTCTCGAAGAACGTGTCGCGGCAATTCCGGATGCGGAAGATCTTCTGCACGCTCTGCAACGTCTCCTTCACCGCGCCGGCGCTCGGGAACGGCCCGAAGTAGCGCCCCGGCAGATTGCGCGAGCCGCGGTAGAACACCAGCCGCGGATACTCGTGCCCCGCGGGTAGATAGATGTACGGGAAGCTCTTGTCGTCGCGCAGCACGATGTTGTAGCGCGGCTTGTGCTCCTTTATGAGGTTGTATTCGAGCAGCAGCGCCTCGGTCTCCGAATTGGTGAGCGTGACCTCGATGCGGGCGATGTTCGCGACGAGCGCCTGCACCTTCGGATCGACGTTGCTCGCGAGGAAGTAGTTGCCGACGCGGTCGCGCAGGTTGCGCGCCTTGCCGACGTACAGCAGCTCGCCACCTCCTGCAGAAGAGGGTCCGTCGTCGCGTGGTGCCGAGTACATGCGGTAGACCCCGGGCCGCCGCGGCAGGTTCGGGACGTAGTCCTTCGGGTTGAAGCTGTCCGCGTGTTCCGTCACGCCCGAATCATAAACCCGCGAGCGTCGCGGCCCGCCTGAGCACCTTGCGGAACATCTCCGTCGTCAGCCGACGCGTGTTCGTGTTGTAGCGGCTGCAGTGGTAGGAATCGACCAGATGGCGGCCGTCCGGCAGGAGGTGCTCGCTCGCGTGCCCGAACTTCCCGAAGCTGCGCTTCAGCCCGACGGCTTTGAGCACCGCGTCGTGAGCGACGACGCCGAGCGCGAGGATCGCCCTGACGGACCGGAGCTCCGCGAGCTCCGCGGCGAGATACCGGTTGCAGGTCTCGATCTCTTGCGGCAGCGGCTTGTTGTCGGGTGGCAGGCACTTCACCGCGTTCGTGATGCGCGCATTGATCAGCTGCAACCCGTCGAAACGGTCGACCGACGTCGGCGCGCTCGCGAGCCCGAGCTCGTGCAACGATTGGTAGAGCAGGATGCCCGCGTAGTCGCCGGTGAACGGCCGTCCGGTGCGATTCGCGCCATGCATGCCGGGCGCGAGGCCGACGATCAGCAAGGCGGGCTGCGCCGGCCCGAACGGGCCGACCGGCTTGCAGTGGTAGTCAGGATGCGCGCGCGCCGTGGCCGTCAGGAACGACGCGAGCCGCGGGCACAGCGTGCAGTCGGGGCAGAACGTCTCGCGCTTGTCCGCCGACCGACTCAAGCCCGCATGCGCTTGATGATCGCGTCACCGAAACCCGAACAGGTCATCAGCGTCGCGCCCGGGATCAGTCGCTGCAGGTCCTCTTCGACGTTCTTGCGCGCGGCGATGTCACGCTTGGTCGTCGCGCGGATGGCTTCGCGCAGCCGCGCGAGGTCATAGGTCATCTCTTTCGCGGCGATCGTGTCCGCGACGCCGTGCATGATCAGGTCCGCGGCTTCCTTCCAGCCGATGTAGCGCAGCATCATCTCGGCGGACAGGATGATCGAGCCCGGGTTGACGCGATCCTTGCCCGCGAAACCCGGCGCCGTGCCGTGCGTCGCTTCGAACACGGCGAGGCCCTCGCCGATGTTGCCGCCCGGTGCGATGCCGATGCCGCCCACCTGCGCCGCGAGCGCGTCCGAGATGTAGTCACCGTTGAGGTTGAGCGTCGCGATGACGTCGTAGTCCTCCGGCCGCATCAGCACCTGCTGCAGGAAGTTGTCGGCGATCACGTCCTTGACCACGATGTCGTGGCCATTGATCGGGTTCTTGAACGAGCACCACGGGCCCGCGCCGATCGGCTGTGCACCGAATTCCTCCTTCGCGAGCAGATAGCCCCACTGCATGAAGGCACCTTCGGTGAACTTCATGATGTTGCCCTTGTGCACGAGCGTGACCGAGACGCGATCGTTCTCGATGGCGTACTGGATCGCCTTGCGCACCAGGCGCTGGCTGCCCTCCTTCGACACCGGCTTGATGCCGATCCCCGAGCTCGCGGGAAACCGGATCCCCGTGACCTTGAGCTCGTTCTGCAGGAAGTAGATGAGCCGTTGTACTTCGGCCGAGCCCGTGGGCCACTCGATGCCGGCGTAGATGTCCTCGGTGTTCTCGCGGAACACGACCATGTCGGTCAGCGATGCGTCGGCCATGGGCGTCGCGACGCCCGGGAAATAGCGGATCGGCCGCACGCACGCGAACAGGTCGAGGTTCTGGCGCATCGCGACGTTGAGCGAGCGCATGCCGCCGCCGGTCGGCGTACCGAGCGGCCCCTTGATCGACACGACGAACTCGCGCAGCGCGGTCAGTGTCTCGTCGGGAAAGCTCGTGCCATAGACCTTCTGCGCCTTGTCGCCCGCGAAGACTTCCATCCACGCGATGCGGCGCTTGCCGCCATACGCCTTCTGCACGGCGGCGTTCACGACCTTGAGCATCACCGGCGTGATGTCGATGCCGATGCCGTCGCCTTCGACGAACGCGATGATCGGCACGTCCGGCACGTTGAGCGACGAGTCCGGATTGACGGTGATGCGCTGCCCGTCGGCGGGAACCTGGATCTTCTCGTATTTCATGGACGATCGAACAGCAACTAACGTGCCGGACCGTGTTTGCCGATCAACATCGCGAGTTCGAGCGCCTGCTCGTAGTTGAGGCGCGGATCGACCGTGGACTTGTACGCACGCGCAAGGTCCGCGTCGGTGAGGCCGCGCGCTCCGCCGGTGCATTCCGTGACGTTCTCGCCCGTGAGCTCGATGTGCACGCCACCGAGGAAGGACCCGTGCGCCTCGTGGATCTGGAACGACAGCTCGAGCTCGCGCTGGATGTTCTCGAAGCGGCGCGTCTTGAGCCCGCCCGAGCTGGTCTCCGTATTGCCGTGCATCGGGTCGCAGACGAACAGCACCTGCTGACCGGTTTCCTTCACCGCCTTGATCATCTTGGGCAGACCCTTCTCCACGTCCTTGGCGCCGAAGCGATGGATGATGGTGAGACGACCCGGCGTGTTGTTCGGATTCAGCGTGGTGATGAGGCCCTGCAGCCATTCTTCGGTCATCGCAGGCCCGATCTTCACACCCATAGGGTTCGCGATGCCGCGGAAGAACTCGACGTGCGCGCCGTCGAGCTGCGCGGTGCGCATGCCGATCCACGGCATGTGCGTGGACAGGTTGTACCAGCGCTTCTGGCGCTCGATGTAGCGCGTCTGCGCCTGCTCGTAGTGCATCAGCAGGCCTTCGTGCGACGCGTAGAAATCGACCGAGCTCACCTCGTGCAGTGCCTGGCCGCCCGTTATGCGCTCGAAAAAGTCGAGCGAGTCGGCGATGGAGTCGACGATCTTCTGGTACTGGTCCTTGGCCGGCGAATGCGCCATGAACCCGAGATCCCAGTACTGCGGGTGATGCAGGTCGGCGAAGCCGCCGTCACACAGCGCGCGCACGAAGTTGAGCGTGAGCGCCGCGCGTTCGTAGCCGCGCAGCAGCAGCGTCGGATCCGGTTCGCGCGCCGCCGCGGTGAATTCGGAACGGTTCACGAGATCGCCGCGGAACGCGGGCAGCGTGACGCCATTGCGCGTCTCCGTATCGGCCGATCGGGGTTTGGCGTACTGGCCCGCCATGCGACCCACGCGAATGATGGGCTTCTTGAGTCCGTGCAGGAGCACGAGGCTCATCTGCAGCAGGATCTTGAGCTTCTTCGCGATCTTGTCGGACTCGCACTCTTCGAAGGTTTCGGCGCAGTCGCCGCCCATGAGCAGGAACGAGTTGCCGCGCTGCGCGTCGGCGATGCGCTCGCGCAGCGATTCGATCTCCCAGGACACCACCAGCGGCGGCAGCCGCGACAGCTGTGCCACCACGCGTTCGAGCGCGGGAATGTCGGCGTAGCGCGGCTGTTGCTGCGCGGTTCTTGAGGTCCAGCTCGCCGGATGCCAGGAGGTCGTGTCGGTGTTACGCATAAGTTGCGAAGTATTCTAATTCAGCGGGTTACGGCACACTACCGCCAAACGAGCTTTTCCAAGGTTTTCCATGCACAAAGTTCTCATCCTGGGCGCCGGCAAGATCGGCTCCCTCATCAGCGGCCTGCTCGCCGAATCCGGGGATTACGACGTCACGCTCGGTGATGTGTCCGCGACGGCGGCCGAATCGGTGGTCAAGGCGCACGGCTCGAAGTCGCTGCGCGCGGTCGGACTCGACGCGGGCGATGCGAAGGCGCTCGAGAAGCACTTCGCCGAGTTCAAGCCGCACGCCGTCATCTCGAGCCTGCCTTATTACTGCAACCCGACCGTGGCCAAGGCCGCGCGCAAGGGAAACGCGCACTACTTCGACCTCACGGAGGACGTCGCGGTCACGCAGGCGGTGCGTCGCACCGCGCGCGGCGCGAGCAAGGCGTTCGTGCCGCAGTGCGGACTCGCGCCCGGCTTCATCAGCATCGCGGCCAACGAGCTCGCCAAGCACTTCGACGAGCTGCGCTCGATCAAGCTGCGCGTCGGCGCGTTGCCGCAACACCCTAACAACGTGCTCAAGTACTCGCTGACGTGGTCGACCGAGGGCCTCATCAACGAGTACGGCAACCCGTGCGAGTCGGTCGTCGATGGCAAGATCGTGTCCGCCGCGCCGCTCGAAGGTCTCGAGGAGATCGAGATCGACGGCACGCTTTACGAGGCGTTCAATACCTCGGGTGGCCTGGGCTCGCTGGCAGAGACCTACGGCAGGCAGTGCGAGCAGATCAACTACAAGACGATGCGCTATCCCGGGCACTGCGCGCAGATGCGCCTGCTCATGAACGATCTCAAGCTGAACTCCGACCGCGCGACGCTCAAGCGCGTTCTCGAACACGCCGTGCCGCAGACATTGCAGGACGTGGTCATCGTCTATGCAGCCGTCGCGGGCAAGCAGGACGGCGAGCTGCGCGAAGAGAACTACGTGAACAAGGTTTATCCGCAAATGATCGCGGGCCGCCTCTGGTCCGCGATCCAGGTCACCACGGCTGCGGGCATCACCGCCGTCGTCGACCTCGTGCTCGCGAATCCGCGCAAGTACCAGGGCTTCGTCGCTCAGGAACAATTCGATCTGCCCGCGATCCTCGAGAACCGATTCGGCCGCTACTACGCACCCGGCGGCACGAAGGATCTGTCGTCCGAGGCCGTCGTGAAGGGCGAGACCGGACACCAGCGCCGCTCGGCCGACAAGCCCAGGGGCAATTCCGCCGCGCTCAAATCTTCCAGGAAGAAGAAATGAACCAGCCCGTCGCCAAACATCCGGCCATCGACGTCGCCGGCATCCTCAAGCGCCTGAACATCGATTCGATCAACCCCGGTGCCTGGTCCGGCACGCTCGGCTGGTCCAAGGACGTGGCCGGCGCGCTCATCACGTCCACCAATCCTGCCAGCGGCGAAACCCTCGCGCAGGTGCGCGGCGCCACCGTCACCGACTACGAGGCGGTCATGCGCTCGAGCGTCGAGGCCGCCGCCGCGTGGCGCGCGGTGCCCGCGCCGCGCCGTGGCGAGGCCATTCGCCTGCTCGGCGCAGCGCTGCGCTCGGCGAAGGAAGATCTCGGCGCTCTCGTCACGCTCGAGAACGGCAAGATCAAGGCCGAGGGGCTCGGCGAAGTGCAGGAGATGATCGACATCGCCGACTTCGCGGTCGGCCAGTCGCGCATGCTCTACGGCAACACGATGCACTCGGAGCGGCCGCAACACCGCATGTACGAGCAGTGGCATCCGCTCGGCATCGTCGGAATCATCTCGGCGTTCAATTTCCCGGTCGCGGTGTGGGCCTGGAATGCGTTCCTCGCGGCGATCTGCGGCAACGCGTCCGTGTGGAAGCCGTCTCCCAAGACGCCGCTCACCGCGCTCGCCGTCCAGCACATCTGCAACAAGGTGATGCGCGAACAGAACCTGCCGCCGATCTTCCAGCTGTTCATCGACGGCGGCAGCGAGCTCGCCACGCGTTTCGTCGACGACAAGCGCGTCGCGCTCGTGTCGTTCACGGGATCCACGGCGGTCGGCCGCAGCGTCGGCGAGCGCGTCGCACGCCGCCTCGGCAAGGTGCTGCTCGAGCTCGGCGGCAACAACGCGATCATCGTGGACGAGTCGGCGGACCTGAAGCTCGCGGTGCCCTCGATCGTGTTCGGCGCCGTGGGTACCGCCGGCCAGCGCTGCACCACGACGCGCCGTGTGCTGGTGCACCGGTCGCGCATCGACGAGCTCGAGCGCAAGCTCGCGCACGCGTATACCCAGGTGCGCATCGGCAATCCGCTCGACCCGGCGACGCTCATGGGTCCGCTGATCGACAAGGGCGCCGTCGAGCGTTACTCGTCGGCCATCGCGCAGGCGAAGGCCGCCGGCGGCACCGTGGTCACCGGCGAGAAGGTGCTCCCGGGGCCGGGCCATTTCGTCGCGCCGACGATCGTTCGTGCGCGTAACGACTGGCCGATCGTGCAGCACGAGACGTTCGCGCCCGTCATGTACCTGATCCCGTTCGACTCGCTCGACGACGCGATCGAGATGCAGAACGCATCGGCGCACGGTCTGTCGTCGTCGATCTTCACCGATCGCCTGCAGCACGCGGAACGGTTCCTGTCGGCGACGGGCAGTGACTGCGGCATCGCGAACGTCAACATCGGAACCTCGGGCGCCGAGATCGGCGGTGCGTTCGGCGGCGAGAAGGATACGGGTGGCGGCCGCGAGTCGGGCTCCGATTCGTGGAAGGCCTACATGCGCCGACAGACAAATACGATCAACTGGAGCCGTGAGCTGCCGCTCGCTCAGGGCATCACGTTCGAAGTCAAAGACGCGCCCTGAAGGCGGGGACTGGTCTGTTTCGCGCTTCGCGAAGACGGATCTGCCCTGGTTAGCCGCTGCGTCCGGGCAGCGCAAGTTCGAACCGCGCGCCACCGAGCTCCGACGCATCGATGCGCATCGTGCCGCCGTACAACGCGACCGTCTCGTGCGCCATCGAGAGGCCGATGCCGTGCCCCGGCGTCGCCTCGTCGGCGCGACCGCCGCGTTGCAGTACCTTCGCGCGATCCGCTTCGGCAATGCCCGGACCGTCGTCGTCGATCACGATGCGCAGGGCATGACGCGAATCCAGCGCATCGGCGGCCAGCGTCGCGACGATGCGCACGCGGCCGCGGCACCACTTGCACGCGTTGTCGAGCAGGTTGCCGAGCAGCTCCGTGATGTCGGCGCGGTCGCCGATGAACTGCGTGCCGCCCTCGATGTTCGCCTCGAACAGCAGGTCCTTGCTTCCATACACCTTGATCAATGCCGAGCGCAGCTCCGCCACCACCGGCGCGAGGTCCACGGGCTGCTGCCCCAACAACACGCCGCCGCTCGTGACGGCGCGCTTCATCTGGTGCTCGATGATGTCCGTCATGCGATCGATCTCGGCGTTCAGTGACTGCTTCGCGCCGCCGTCGAGGCCGCCCAGCGTCTGACGCATCACCGCGAGCGGCGTCTTGAGGCTATGCGCGACGTTGCCGAGCGTGTCGCGGTAACGCTTGATGCGCTGGCGCTCGCCGTCGAGCAGCGCGTTGAGATTGCTCGTGACCGCGGTGAGCTCGCGCGGCCAGTTCTCGCCGAGCGTCTCGCGCTTGCCGGCTTCGACGTCCTTGATCTCGCGCTCGAGCCGGCGCATCGGCTGCGACAACCAGCGCAGCAGGCCGGCGAGCGTCGCGATCAGCAGACCGGCGAGACCCGAGAACCAGCCGATCAGTTGCTGCCGGAAGCTCTCGATCTGCGCCTGGTAGGTCTCGAGGCTCGATGCGACGCTGAACGTGAAGCGCGCGGGCTTGCCGTGCAGATTGCCCCAATCGATGCCGCGACTCATCACCGCGAGCCGCACGTCCGCATCGGCGATGTCGGTGAAGAAGAACTTGCGCTCGCCGCGTTCGAGCGCGGGACCGAACTGCACGGGCGTGCCGATGGTCGACTGCGAGCGCCAGATGCTCTCGCCGCTCGCCGACCGGATCTCGGCGTACAGGCCCGAGCCGGGCGTGTCGAAGCGTGCGTCGAGCGGCGCGGTCGTCGTCACGGTTTCCGGACCGTCGGGATCGGCCGCGGCGATGAGCGCCACCATCTGCGCTTCCATGACGTCCCGCAGTGCCTGCTCCGCGGCGTGCCGGAAAACCGTGTCGAGCAGGAATACCGTCAACGCGAAGAACACGACGATCACGGTGAATACCGTGAGCAGCAATCGACGGGTCAGTGAGGGTCGCGACAAGCGGGTCTCGCGCGCTTACGTACCCTGATTGCGCGGAATGGAAAAGCGATAGCCGCGACCGCGCAGTGTTTCGATCGGATGCAGCTTCTCGTCAGGATCCAGCTTGCGCCGCAGCCGCCCGATGAACACTTCGATGACATTGCTGTCGCGCTCGTAATCCTGGTCGTACAGCCGCTCGGTGAGCTCGGTCTTCGAGATGACGTCGCCGGCGCGCAGCATCATGTGCTCGAGGATGCGGTACTCGAACGTGGTGAGCTCGACCGGCGCCCCATTCAGCGTTATCGACTGCGCGCGCGTATCGAGCCGGATCGGCCCGCACTCCAGGATCGGCGAGGCCCAGCCGCCCGCGCGGCGCAGCAGTGCCTGCATGCGCGCCAGCACCTCTTCGAAGTGGTACGGCTTCGCGACGTAGTCGTCGGCGCCGGCCTGCAAACCTTCCACCTTGTCCTGCCAGCGATCGCGCGCCGTCAGGATCAGGATCGGAAATTTCTTGCCCGCGCCGCGCAGTTTGCGGATGAGATCGAGCCCCGGCAGCTTGGGCAGGCCAAGATCGATGACGGCGATGTCGAGCTGATATTCGGTGCCCGCGAACAGGCCTTCTTCTCCGTCGGCGGCGATGTCGACGGTGAATCCCTGCTTCGCCAGCTGGTCGCGCAATCCTTCGCGGAGCGCGGCTTCGTCTTCGACGATCAGTGCGCGCATCGGTTAACGCGACCTGCCGGACTGCGCATCGACGCGCACCGTGATCACGCGTCCGTCCTCGGACAGCAGTTTGAGCACGTACACCTTGCGCCCGTCTTCGTCCTGCACGTCGGTCCGTACCACGCGCGCGTGATACTGGCGCTCCGCCCTCGCAACTGCCTCGTCGAGGGATATGCCGTCCCGGATCTCCGCGATAACCGCGCGCTCCGGCTGCGCCGCGCCCGCCGGACCCGCGCCCGACATGCCTTGCGCGCGGGCGAACGGCGCGAGGCCGAGCACCACCAGGGCGAGAGGGATGATTGCGGAGCGGACCTTGTTCATGACGGGCTGGATTCTAAACGTTTGCGTGTGAAAGGCGATGCGGGCGGTCATCTTCGGCAACAGATGCACCGCCCGCACCGCGATGACAAACAACTCGTGCATTCCTTACTCGGCCGGGCTGACCTCAACCCGCACGCGAATGCGGTCGCCGGGCTTGTAGGGCAACTGGGTCACACCGCGACGGCCGTGATAGACGTACGTCACGCGGTAGCCATCGATGCGCTCCTGCACGTCCTCGTTGTAGCGCGTCTCGCAGCGCTGCACCGTGTAGGCGCGGGGCGGCGGCGGCGCGTCGTAGCCGTTGCGGCGGCCGGCCTGCGCGTTGCCGATGCCGGCACCGATGATCGCGCCGGCGGCGGTGGCCGCACGGCGGCCGTCGCCGTGACCGATCTGGTTGCCGATCGCCGCGCCGATCACGGCGCCGAGCAGCGTCGAGCCACCCGCATGGCGCGCCCGCGGAGGACCGTAGTCGCGGTCGTCAGTGCGGGTCTCGTCCCAGCATTCGCGCTGCGGCGAGCTGACGCGCACCTGGCGCACGAGCGGCTGCACGTCGACGACCTTCGCGTAGTCGTAACCGCCGTCGTCGTCACGCTCATCGTACTGGCCGTCATACTGACCGCTGTACTGATCGTCATAACGCGGCGGGCGGTCGTCGTACCGGTGATCCTGGGCGAAGGCGGCCGTGCTGCCCACGGTCAGCGCGGCGGTCGCGAGAATCACCATCATCTTCGTGCTCTTGATCGACATAGGGCCTCCATCGGTTGGGCGTTCCAACCGTGGCGCCAATGTACGAAAGCGACGATGAATCCTTACTGAACGTCAGGATTTGCCGCTTTTACTGGGGTTTTTGACCTCGTTCCACAGGGCGTCCCAGGCGGCGGCATCCAAAGCCTCGAGTGCCACGCCACGCTCCGCGGCGCGGGCTTCCATTGCGCGGAAACGCCGTTCGAACTTGGCGTTCGCGCGGCGCAGGGCCTCTTCGGGATCCACGCCCTGGTGGCGCGCCCAATTCGCGGTCGCGAACAGCAGGTCGCCGAGCTCCTCGGCACGGTGCTCCTGGTCCTCCACGCCCACCGCGTCGATCTCGCGCAGCTCCTCGTCGATCTTCGCGCGTACTCCGCTCGCATCCGGCCAGTCGAAGCCGACGCGGCTCGCCCGTTTGCCGAGCTTCGCGGCGCGCGACAATGCCGGCAACGCCAGCGGCACGTCGGCGAGCTCGCTCGGCGCCGCCTCCCGCTGCGCCGCGCGTTCGCGCGCCTTGTGGTCCTCCCACGCGCGGTTCAGATCGGCCGAGTTGGAAAACGTCGCGCCCGCGAACACGTGCGGATGACGCTCGGTCAGCTTGTTCGATATGGCGTCGGCGATGCTCGCAAAATCGAACCAGCGCTTCTCGGCACCCATCTGCGCATGGAACACCACCTGGAACAGCAGGTCGCCGAGCTCGGATTCGAGCGCACGCGGCTCGCCGCGCGCGACGGCCTCGGCGACTTCGTAAGCCTCTTCGATGGTGTACGGCGCGATGCTGCCGAAGTCCTGCGCGAGGTCCCACGGGCAGCCGCCCTCCGGCGCGCGCAGCCGGCGCATGATATCGAGCAGTCGTACGAGCGCCGCGCGCGCGCGTTCGTCGCTCTCGTCGATCACTGCGTGCCCTCCTCGACCATGCGCACGAGCGTCAGCAACATGCCGGCCGTCGCGCCCCAGATGTTGAACCCCTGCCACGGGATGTCGTGCAGCAGCATGCTTTCGTCGCCGACGCGACGCAGCCGTGCCTTGTGATTGCGCGCGTCGAACACGTAGGCCGCGGGCACCTCGAACACCGATTCCACCTCGGCGGGATTCGGCTCGATGTCGAACGGCGGCGTGACGATCGACAGCACCGGCGTCACGCGATAGCCGCTGATCACGAGGTGGTCCGGCAGGTAGCCGAATACGCGCACGTGCGCGGGATCGAGTCCGATTTCTTCCTGCGCCTCGCGCAGCGCCGCGCTGGCGACGTCCGGATCCGATTCATCGAGACGGCCCCCGGGAAACGCGATCTGCGCCGCGTGCTTCGCGAGCTGCGAGGCGCGTTGTGTGAGCAGGATGCTCAACCCTTCCGGCCGGTCGACGAACGGTACGAGAACTGCGGCGGGCACCGGGTTCGCCGGGAAATGCTTCTGCAGCTTCGCGAGCCGCTCGGCGTCGACGCCCAGCAACCGCCAGTCCGTGAGCTCGTGTTTCGGTTCGCTGCCTTCGAATCGTCGCAGGATGCGGGCGCGCAAATCCCCGGTGCCGCTCAACCGCCGCCTCCACCACCGTGCAATCCGCCGTGCGTCAGCGCCGCCGGATCGAGCAGCCGAGTGAGCTCTTCTTCGGGCAGCCCGGACATCTCTAGCGCGACGTCGAAGACCGGTCGTCCCTCGGCGTACGCGCGCTTCGCGATGGCCGCTGCGCGCTCGTAGCCGATTGCCGGATTGAGCGCCGTCGCGAGGATCGGGTTGCGCGCCAGCGTTTCGTCGAGCTTCGCGAGGTTCGGCTCGGCGCCCGCGATGCAACGCTCGGCGAGCGCACGCGCGCCATTCGCCAGCAGCTCGATGGCCGTCAACAGGTTCGTCGCGATCAGCGGCAGCATGACGTTGAGCTGGAAGTTGCCCGACTGCCCGGCGACCGCGATGGCCGCGTCGAGCCCGATGACGTGCGCGCAGATCATGGCGACCGCCTCGGGGATCACGGGATTGACCTTGCCCGGCATGATGCTGCTGCCCGGCTGCAGCGCCGGCAGCCTGAGCTCGGCGAGCCCGGCGAGCGGACCCGAGCCCATCCAGCGAAGGTCGTTCGCGATCTTCATGAGCGTGACCGCGAGCGCACGCAGCTGACCGGAGAACTCGACGGCGGCATCCTGCGTGCCCATCGCCGCGAAGTAGTTGGGCGCCGTTTCGAACGGCAACGACGTCAGCGCGCGCAGCTCGGCGATGAAACGGGCCGGGAACTCCTCGTGGGCATTGATGCCCGTGCCGATCGCCGTGCCGCCCTGGGCGAGCGCCAGCAGGCGCGGCTCGCTCGAGCCGAGCCGTTCGATCGCATTGTCGATCTGCGCGCGCCACCCGGAGACTTCCTGGCCGAGCGTCATCGGCGTCGCATCCATGAGGTGCGTGCGGCCGGTCTTGAGCACCGATCCCCAGGCCCGCTCCTTCGCGGCCAGCGTGTCGCGCAGCGCGTCGAGCGCGGGCAGCAGGTGATTGCGGCTCGCGAGCATCGCGCTCACGTGGATCGCACTCGGGATCACGTCATTGCTGCTCTGGCACATGTTGACGTGATCGTTCGCATGCACCGCGCGACCGAGCGATTCGGAAGCGAGGTGCGCGATGACCTCGTTGACGTTCATGTTCGTGCTCGTACCACTGCCGGTCTGGAACACGTCGAGCGGAAACTGATCGGGATGTTCGCCGCGCGCGACGTCGAGCGCCGCGTCGGCGATGGCGCCGGCCATGTCCGCGGGCAGCAGCCGGAGTTGCGCATTGGCGCGCGCGGCCGCGGCCTTGATCGTGGCGACGGCGGCGATGAAAGCAGGCGGGAGGCGCGTGCCGCTCAACTGGAAGTTGCGCCGGGCACGTTCGGTCTGCGCGCCCCACAGCGCTTCGGCGGCCACTTCGATGTCGCCGAAACTGTCGTGCTCGTTGCGCGCGCCCGGTATCATTCGCGCGCCAGTTTAGCAGTGATTCGAGGCCGCTCTTTCATGGATTCCGCCGCCCTTTCCGCGCTCTCTCCCGTCGATGGTCGCTATAGAAAAGGTGCCGACGCCCTGCGCGCCGTGCTGTCGGAAAGTGGACTGATCCGCGAGCGCATCCGCATCGAAGCCGCCTGGTTGCTGTCACTCGCCGACGCGGTGCCCGGACTCCTCAAGGAACCGCTGCCGGATGGCGTGCGCAAGCTCTCGGCCGGGCTCGCGCTCGATCCGGGTGACGACGCGCCGTCCGCGGTCAAGGCCATCGAAGCGCGCATCAACCACGACGTGAAGGCGGTCGAGTACTACGTGCGCGAGAAGCTCACGACGAGCGGCGCTTCGCCGGCGGTGCTCGAGCTCGTGCACTTCGGCTGCACGTCCGAGGACATCAACAACCTCGCCTACGCGCGCATGCTGCGCGCCGCGCGTCAGGTGCTGCTCGGTGACCTCGACAAGGTGATCGACAAGTTGCGCGCGTTCGCGCACGAGCACGCGGCCCTGCCGATGCTGTCGCGCACCCACGGCCAGACGGCGAGCCCCACCACGCTCGGCAAGGAATTCGCGAACGTCGTCGCGCGCCTCGCGCGCGCCCGCGCACGGTTCGAGAAGGTCGAAATCCTCGGCAAGTGGAACGGCGCAGTGGGCAACTACAACGCGCATGTCGCGGCGCTGCCGCAGGCCGACTGGCCGAAGATTTCCCGCGGCTTCGTCGAATCTCAGGGCCTCGCGTGGAACGAATACTCCACGCAGATCGAGCCGCACGACTGGATCGGCGAGTATTGCGACGCGCTCGCGGCCATCAACACGATCCTCGTCGACTTCGCGCGCGACACGTGGGGCTACATCTCGCTCGGCTACCTGCGCCAGCGCGCGGTCGCGGGCGAGGTCGGGTCGTCGACGATGCCGCACAAGGTGAACCCGATCGACTTCGAGAATGCGGAGGGCAATCTCGGCGTCGCCAACGCGCTGCTGCACCACTTCGCGGCCAAACTACCCATCTCGCGCTGGCAGCGCGACCTGACCGATTCCACCGTGCTGCGCAACGTCGGCGTGGCGCTCGCGCACAGCCTGATCGCCTGGGGATCGCTGTCGCGCGGGCTCGGCAAGATCGCGGCGAACCCCGCCCGCATCGCCGCCGACATCGACTCGGCGCACGAAGTCCTCGGCGAAGCGCTGCAGACGGCGTTGCGCGCCGCCGGCGTGCCGAACGGCTACGAGCTGCTCAAGGATTTCACGCGGGGCGCCGACGTCGATGCCGCGGGCCTCGCGGCATTCATCGACAAACTACCGCTGGCACCCGCGGAGCGGATGCGGCTCAAGGCGCTCGCGCCGCAGCAGTACGTGGGGCTCGCGGCGGAGCTGGCGCGGCGCATCTGACGCGCCGCGGGCGGCGTGCTGCAGCGCCATGACATGGATCGGTTTCCCCTCATGCCACTGTTAAATCCTGCCGCGTAAATTGCGGGCTGAGACACGCTTTCAGGCCGGGTTTGGCCGGTCTGGAGTGAAACCGTGAACTGGTTGGCACGCGCCCGGTCGACGCACACCTACTCTTCCCGGGCACAGGTCACAAAGCGTCATCCATGACGAACGGGGAATTCGATTTCAATCGGCTCACGCAGCGCTCCAACGCGCAGGCTGCGCCTTTGCCCGCCGTTCCCGCCGCTCGCGGCGAGAACCAGGTGCGGGTCATCAGCTCGCTCGAAGAAATGCGCGCGGCGGTCGACGCCGTGGCCGCGAGTGCGCAGCGCCTGATGTCCATCTACACGCCCGACCTCGAGCCCGACCTGTACGACCAGAACGCCTTCCTCGAGATCGTCAAACGCTTCGTGCTCGCGCGCCGCTTCGCCAAGGTGCGCGTGCTGATCTCGGATTCGAACCGGCTGCTCCGCGACAACAACCGTTTCATCGCGATGGGCCGCCGGCTCACGAGCTGCATCGACATTCGCCCCGCCATCGGCGCGAACCAGCAGCGCGCCGCGAGCTACGTGATCGCCGACGACCGCGCCATCGTCTACCGCGTGCACGCGGACCGCTGGGACGGCGTCGCCGATCTCAACAATCCGCCGGTCGCACGCCAGTATCTCGACGAGTTCGACGAGATCTGGCACTCGAGCTCGCTCGACGAGCACGCCCGCCTCGCCTCCCGCTAGTTAGACCGCATGCACTGGAACCCGGACGTCACCGTCGCCGCCATCGTCGAGCGCGACGGGCGCTTCCTCATGGTCGAGGAACGCATCAAGGGAGTCCTGGTGCTGAACCAGCCCGCCGGCCACCTCGAGAAGGGGGAAACCCTGGTCGACGCGGTGGTCCGCGAGACCCGCGAGGAGACCGCGTGGCGCTTCGCGCCGGACGCGCTCGTCGGCACCTACCTGTGGCGCAATCCGGATACGGATCGCACCTTCCTGCGCTTCGCGTTCTGCGGCAGCGTCGATGATCACCATGCGGACCAGGCGCTGGATACGGGCATCGTCCGCGCGGTCTGGTTGTCGCCGGAGCAGCTGCGCGCGCAGCCGGGGCGCATGCGGTCCCCGCTGGTCCTGCGATGCCTCGATGACTTCCTCGGCGGCGTCCGCCGCCCGCTCGACTCCGTCGCGACGCTCGAGCTGGATACCGCGCTCCAGGTGGACGCCGTCGTCAGTCTGTAGTTCCCCCAACGAGGGATTGGGGCCAGTCCCCAACCCCATTACAATCCGCGCCGTGAATTCTCCCGGCAAGGAACGGATCGTCGTCGGCATGTCCGGCGGAGTCGATTCGGCCGTCTGCGCTTTGCTGCTGCTGCGCGCGGGTTACGACGTTCACGGGCTCTACATGAGCAACTGGGACGATGACGACTCTTACTGCACGGGCGCCCGGGATTTCCAGGACGCGCGCGCCACGGCCGCCGAGCTCGGCATCCCGTTGCACCGCGTGAGCTTCGCCGCCGAATATCGCGCGCGCGTCTTCGACTTCTTCCTCACCGAGTACCGGGCCGGCCGCACTCCGAACCCGGACGTGCTCTGCAATCGCGAGATCAAGTTCGGCATCTGCCTCGACTATGCCGCGCGCCTCGGCGCGCAGCGTTTCGCGACCGGCCACTATGCGCGCCTCGAACAGACGCCCGCCGGCGCGGTGCTGCGCAAGGCGCATGACGCGGAGAAGGACCAGTCTTACTTCCTGCACGCGGTCGCACCCGAGCACTTCTCGCGAGTGCTGTTCCCGCTCGGCGAGCTCACGAAGACCGAGGTCCGCGCGCTCGCGCGTGAAGCCGGGCTGCCCGTGTACGACAAGCCCGACAGCACCGGCATCTGCTTCATCGGCGAACGACCGTTCCGCGAGTTCCTCGCGCGCTACATCCCGACATCGCCAGGGGACATCGTCGACGAGAACGGCGATACCGTCGGGCGACACCGTGGGCTCGCGTTCTACACGCTGGGCCAGCGCGGCGGTCTCGAGATCGGTGGCCGACCCGGCGCCCGCGAGGATGCGTGGTACGTCGCCGCGAAGGATCTCGCGCGCAACCGGCTCGTCGCCGTGCAGGGCCACGACCACCCGATGCTCACGAGCCGTGCATTGGCCACGGGCCCTTGCAACTGGCTGGTGCGGCCCGGCAAACCCGAATTCGAATCCCATATCAAGGTGCGCTACCGCCAGGCGGACCAGGCTTGTCAGGCGACGCTCGGTAGCGACGGCGCGATTTCCGTGCGCTTCACGGAACCGCAGCGCGCCGTGACGCCCGGCCAGTTCGCCGTGCTGTATGACGGCGACCGCTGCCTCGGCGGCGGCGTCATCGAGCGCACGTCGGTTTGAGTCGGCTACCTTCATATAGAATGGGCCGCTTTTTTATCAGGAGATGACGACATGACCGGCAGTGCAGACACCCGCGCCACGCTCAAGGTGGGCTCCCGTTCCTACGACTACTGGAGCTTCGCTTCGCTGCCGGCGGGCAAGGTCGCGCAACTGCCGTTCTCGCTCAAGATCCTGCTCGAAAACCTGCTGCGCTTCGAAGACGGAGTGAACGTCACGCGCGAGGACAACGACGCGGTGCTGAACTGGGATGCGAAGGCGACGCCGTCCTACGAAATCGACTTCACTCCCGCGCGCGTCATCATGCAGGACTTCACCGGCGTTCCGTGCGTCGTGGACCTCGCGGCGATGCGCGAGGCGGTGCAGAAGTTAGGCGGCAATCCCGAGCGCATCAACCCGCTCAACCCCGCCGAGCTCGTCATCGACCACTCGGTGCAGGTCGACGACTACGGCCACGCGAGCTCGCTCGCGACGAACAACAAGATCGAGTTCGAGCGCAACAGCGAGCGCTACGCGTTCCTGCGCTGGGGCCAGACCGCGTTCAACAACTTCAAGGTGGTGCCGCCGAACACCGGCATCGTCCACCAGGTGAACCTCGAGTACCTCGGCCGCGTCGTGTTCCACAACGACAACGCCGGCAAGAACCAGGTGTATCCGGATACGGTCGTCGGCACCGACTCGCACACCACGATGATCAACGGCCTCGGCGTCCTCGGCTGGGGCGTCGGCGGCATCGAGGCCGAGGCCGCGATGCTCGGCCAGCCGATCCCGATGCTCATCCCCCAGGTGATCGGCTTCAAGATGACCGGCGCGATGAAGCCGGGATGCACCGCCACGGACCTCGTGCTCACGGTCACCGAGATGCTGCGCAAGAAGGGTGTGGTCGAGAAGTTCGTCGAGTATTTCGGCGACGGCCTGGCGAACCTGCCGCTCGCCGACCGCGCCACCATCGCGAACATGGCGCCGGAATACGGCAGCACGTGCGGCATCTTCCCGATCGACGAGGAGACGCTGCGCTACCTGCAGCTGTCGGGACGCCCGCAGGAGCAGATCGACCTCGTCGAGGCGTATGCCAAGGCGCAGGGCATGTGGCGCGTGAACGGCGCCAAGCCCGCGGACTACACCGACGTGCTCGAGCTCGATCTATCTACCGTCGAGCCCAGCCTCGCCGGTCCGAAGCGCCCGCAGGACCGCGTGCCGCTGTCGAAGGCGCGCAACGTGTACCAGGCCGCGCTCAAGGTGATGGCCGACGAGCGCACGAAGAAGAACCACACCGCCACCGGTCATGCCGAGATCCTGCTGAGCGGGATGAAACAGGAGATCCGCGATGGCGCCGTGACGATCGCCGCGATCACGAGCTGTACCAACACGTCGAACCCGTACGTGCTCATGGCCGCCGGCCTGCTCGCGCGCAATGCCGCGAAACTCGGCCTCAAGTCGCAGCCGTGGGTGAAGACCAGCCTCGCGCCCGGCTCGCGCGTCGTCACCGACTACCTCACCAAGGCCGGCCTGCTCACGCATCTGGAATCCATCGGCTTCAACGTCGTCGGTTACGGGTGCACCACGTGCATCGGCAACTCGGGTCCGCTCAAGCCCGAGATCTCCGCGGGCATCAAGGCCGGCGACATCGTCGCGACGTCCGTGCTCTCGGGCAACCGCAATTTCGAAGGACGCGTGCACCCGGAAGTGAAGATGAACTTCCTCGCTTCACCACCGCTCGTGGTCGCGTACGCGCTGGCCGGCACGATGGACGTCGATCTGCAGAAGGACGTACTCGGCACCGGTCCGGACGGCAAGCCCGTCCTGCTCGCGAACATCTGGCCTTCGGACAAGGAAGTGGCGGACGCGGTGCACGCATCCCTCGACTCGAGCATGTTCAAGAAGAGCTACGGCAGCGTGTTCACGGGTGACGCGAACTGGTCCTCCATCAAGGTGCCGGCCGGCAAGATCTACGCGTGGGAGGAAAAGTCCACCTACGTGCGCAATCCGCCGTATTTCGAAGGCATGACGATGACGCCGCGCCCGGTCACCGACGTCACCGGCGCGCGGGTGCTCGCGCTGCTCGGCGATTCGGTCACGACCGACCACATCTCGCCGGCCGGCGACATCGCCAAGACAAGTCCGGCTGCGAAGTACCTCGTGTCGCAGGGTGTGCAGCCCATCGACTTCAATTCGTACGGCGCGCGCCGCGGCAACCACGAAGTGATGATGCGCGGCACGTTCGCGAACATCCGCCTGCGCAACCTGCTGGCCCCGGGCACCGAGGGAGGCGTCACCGTCCATGTGCCCACCGGCGAGCAGATGTCGATCTTCGACGCCGCCATGCGATACAAGCAGGAAGGCACGCCGCTCGTGATCTTCGCGGGCAAGGAATACGGCACCGGCTCGTCGCGCGACTGGGCCGCCAAGGGCACCATGTTGTTAGGCGTGCGCGCCGTCATCGCCGAGAGCTTCGAGCGCATCCACCGCTCGAACCTCATCGGCATGGGCGTGCTGCC
>Ga0136846_1224511_pt1 | contig 33447 bp, 28 predicted proteins | sample HopSoiMetagenom2_FD_96841 | JGI IMG/M metagenome (GOLD analysis project Ga0136846, IMG submission 96841) | Grasslands soil microbial communities from Hopland, California, USA - 2 Assembly 2016 (version 4) | ecosystem: Environmental > Terrestrial > Soil > Grasslands | place: USA: Hopland...
GGTGACGAGCGTCGGCTTGTTGAACGGGCCCTTCCGTGCGAACCCGACAAAGGCCGCGACGGCAGTCGCAACGCCCTCGATCGGACGTGAGCCGGAGTCGATCTCCTCGACGTAGACGCCGGGAGAGTAATAGTTGGGCATCAGGCCTCCCTTGGGAACGACGGAATCGGATACAACGCTCGCCGTCCGGCCCCGGTGAAACCAGGTCCGGCCGGGAGATCGGGCGGGAAGGCGCCGGTGCCCGAACGGGCACCGCGCTCCGCCCCCGTGCTCACCCCTGCACCGGCTCTTCCTCTTCGGCGGACGCACGGTCGAGGCGGCTCATCTGCAGCTCCTCCTCCTCGGCAGCGCGCGACACCGTCGCGGTCTGCTGCGACGGGGTCGCCGGAGCCGACGAGACCTTGTCGGCGATCGCCGACGCCTCGACCTCGGACGCGTCGCCCGGCTCGCTCACCGTCATGTCGGATGTGGGCGTCGCGCCGCGCTGCTGCGCGACGTGCGTGAGCTCGTGCGCGAGCAGCTTCTGGCCGGCGCTGCTCGACGGGTCGTACTTGCCGGACTGGAAGAAGACGTCGCTGCCGGTCGTGAACGCCTCGGCGCTCACCGCCGTGGAGAGCTCGTGCGCGTCGGCGTCGTCGTGGACACGCACGTCGGAGAAGTCCTCGCCCATCGCGCCTTCAAGGTTGGCGCGCGCGTCGCCGTCGAGCTCCTGGCCGCGCCCGCGACGCTCGTCGATCGCACGCGCGACCTCGCGGTCGAGGTGCGCCGGGCCGCTCCCGCTGCGGTCGATCCCCTCGCCCTGTACGAGCCTTGCGATCCCCGCGTTCCCGATCTGCGAGGCGATGCTCGGCGCGGCCGTCTCGTGCGGCTTCGGTGTGCGGCCGCCGGTCTTCTGTGTCTGCTCGTGGTCGTGCACTGCTGCTCCTTTCCGTCGCGCTAGGCGACGTCCGTCTCTGAGACGAGGTCGTAGTACGGGCCGAACTCCGACGGCGTGCAGAGCCGGCCGAGCTTCCTGTACTCACGCGCTGTCGCGCGCATCAGCTCCGACATGCCGACGTCGCCGTGGCCTGCCGCGGCGAGGTACGACGCCGCGAACGCGATGTTCTTGATGTTGCCGCCGGAGAGCTCGAACGCCCGCGCGCAGAAGTCGAGGTCGAGCTCGCGTGCGCGTGGAACGCCGGGCCGGAGACAGTGATCCCACAGCTTGCGGCGGTGCTCGACGTCCGGCATCGGGAAGTCGACGACCGCGTCTAGCCGCCGGGCGAACGCCTCGTCGATGTTCGCCTTCAGGTTCGTCGCGAGGATCGCGATCCCGTCGAACGTCTCGAGCCGCTGTAGGAGGTATGCGGTCTCGACGTTCGCGTACTTGTCGTGTGCGTCCTTGACCTCGGACCGCTTGCCGAAGATCGCGTCGGCCTCGTCGAAGAACAGCACCGCGTTCACGCTGTCTGCCTCGGCGAAGATGCGGTCGAGGTTCTTCTCGGTCTCGCCGATGTACTTGTCGACCACAGTCGCGAGGTCGATCGTGTAGAGGTCGAGGCCGAGCGCTCCGGCGAGTACCTCCGCGGCCATCGTCTTGCCGGTCCCGGATTCGCCGGAGAAGAGCGCGACGATGCCGCGATCGCCGGCACGCTTGCCACCCATCTGCCACTCCTCGAGCACGCGCTCGCGCTGCGCGGCGCGCTCTGCGATCTCGCGCACGTGACGTGCGGTGCGGTCGGGAAGGATCAGGTCGTCCCAGGCGACGCGCGGGCGGATGCGGCGTGCGAGCCGCTCGAGCCCGGCGGCGTTCTGGGAGCGCGCGCCCGCCTGCAGGTCGCCGGCGTCGAGCGGCCGGTCGCCGAGCGCGGCGGAGAGCAGCGCAGCGCGCGCCGCGCGCTCGACCTGCTCGGGGCCGAGGCGGAAAGGCTCGGTCGCGGCGGCAGCGTCCACGCCTTTCGGCAGCTGCTTGCCCAGCGCGTCGCGCCACATCTGCGCGCGCGCGTCATGCGGCGGCGGGTCGAGCTCGAGCAGGAGCGGGATGTTGCGGCTCCAGCTCGGGTCCCAGCTGCTCGTTCCCGTGAGCACGACCGGCCAGGTCGCCTCGGCGAGGCGTCGCAGCGCCGCGCGGTCGAGCTCGGCGAGGCGCTCGACGGGACCGACGACGAGACCGGCGCCGCGCAGGCGCGCCTCGCGCAGCGCGGCGAGCGTCAATGCGGCGACCGTCTCCGTGCCGTCGAGCGCCGCGACGTCGAGCGCGACGGCACCGAGCCCGACCTGCTCGAGCGCAGCGGCTGCGAGCGAGCGCCCGGCCGACGAGCCCCGTTCGCGGATGTGCACGAGCGCGGCGCCGCCGGCCAGGACGCGCGCGAGTGCAGCCGGCTCGCCGCTGTGGGACGGATGCAGCGGCGCGAGGAAGGGCACGAGAGCGGGGTCGGGATGATCGTCGCCGAGCAGGTGCATCGCCACGCGGTCTGGCACGCGGAGCGAACGCGTGAGGAACGGCCGCTCACCGTCCTCGACGACGACGAGCCCGCCCGTGACGAGCGTCCCCGAGATGAGGCGGTGGCGCGCGTCCGCCGGGTCGAGCAGCGTGCCGGCGAGCTCGAGCGCCAGGCCGACGCTCGCGCGGCGGCGCGACACGTCGTCGTGCAGGTAGCCGTACAGTCGCTCGAAGCGCGCGTCGAGATCGGGCGCGAGCGCGACCAGCAGGAGCTCGGCGTCGGCGGCGTCGAGCTCGAAGCTCGTGGCGAGACGGCGGAGCCGCAGGTCGACGCCGGCGGCCACGGCGGCATCGGCGTCCGACTCGATCGCCCGGACGTCCTCCTCTGCGAGCGCCCGCAGCGGCTCGACAGGGCCGGCGAGGAGCCGGTCGACGTCTTCCTCCGAGACGTAGAGGCCGCGGAACGGGTCGTCGGGACCGTGCACGCCGGCGCGACGGCGTTCGACGGCCGCGCGCACGTGCGTGTCGAGCGCGGCGAGCCGCGCATGCAGGTGGCGCAGCGAGGCGTCCGCGTCGCGACCGGTCGTCGTGGTCACGGTGCCTCCGATACGACGGGCTCTCTGCCCCCGACGGTCTCGCGCGCGCCGTTCTCGGTGCGGTCGTGCGCGACGATCTCCGGCTGCCTGAGGACGGGCGGGCCGGCTGCGAGCACCCGCCCGGCGTCGAACGGCACTGTCACGACGAGATCGAGCGACGGCTTCAGCTCGCCGCCGAGCGCCGACCACAGATCGACGAGCGTCCGGTCGCGCGGCGGCGGCAGCGCGACGGTGGTGCGGATCGCGTACGGCTGCGCGGCGAGCGCCTCGCTCAGGACGTCCGGCGGCAGGCGGTCGAACTGGAGAAAGGCCGCGAGCAGCGAGGCGAGCACCTGGTGCTCGTCCTCGGGACGCTGCGTCCAGACCGTGACGAGGTACGAGAGCGTGTAGCGCCGCGGCGGTGGGCGCCGCTCGACAACGCGACCCTCTGCGTCGCGGATGTCCTCGTACTCGACCTCGCGGCGCTCCACGTCCTCGCGGATGTCGTAGAGATAGATGTTGATCGTGGGCGTGTTGCGCCGCGACGCCCATTCCTTCGTGGGCGCCTCGAAGCTCAGCTCGACACCGGAGCCGTTGACGGCATCGCGAAGCACGAGCCGGCGGAGCGACTCGTCGATCTCGTGGAGCACCGTCCGAGCGTCGCGCGCGCTGCGCCGCGGCTGCAGCGTTGCGTGGGCGGTCTTTCGCGCCGACCGCGCTGCCCGTTGGGGCAGACCGTTGCGTACGAGCTTGTGGGTGCCGTTGGCGAGTGCGACAGTGGGCGCGAGCATGGAGCCAAGTGCTTCGAACGCGCGCACGCAAGTGCTCTTCTCGCTGCAACGCAGCGCCGGCAACCGCGCGGTCTCCGGCGTCGTGCAGCGCGTGACGGAGCATTTCGTGCCCGACGTGGGCGAGCCGCACGTTCACGTGCACGACGGCGGCGTCACGTTCACCGACATCGGCCACGCGCACAAGTACCTCGTGCGTGGGGACAAGCGATTGGAGAACAACATCCGCGAGGTTCGCGCCGACCTGGGATCGCGGGGAGACGCGAGGTCGCGCAAGATCAACCAGTGGATCAGGCGGCGGGTCTGATGGGCAGCAAGCGGAAGCCCGCGAAGGCGCCTGACGCCGAGCAGGTCGACCAGGCGAAGCCCCCGGCGCCGACGGCCGACAGCCTCTCCCCGCAGGCCCATTACGTCCTCTCCCTGCAGCAGAGCGGCGGCAATCAAGCGGTGCGGCAGCTCGTGCAGCGCAACGAGACGGGCCTGCCCGACGACCTGAAGTCCGGTGTCGAGTCGCTGTCCGGCGTCTCGCTCGACGACGTGCGCGTGCACTACGACTCGTCGGAGCCTGCGCAGCTCGACGCGCTCGCGTACACGCAGGGCACCGACATCCACGTCGCGCCGGGGCAGGAACGTCATCTCGGTCACGAGGCGTGGCACGTCGTGCAGCAGGCGCAGGGGCGCGTGCAACCGACGTCGGAGCTGCGCGGCGGTGTCGCCGTCAACGACGACACGGGCCTGGAGCAGGAGGCGGAGGCGATGGGCTCGCGCGCGGCCGCCGCGCCGGTGCGCCCCGCGCCGAGCGACGGGACACGCGCCGTCGCACGATCTTCTGCGCCTGTCCAGCGCCTGCTCGCGCACACGAGCCCGATCGCGCACGGCGATGTCGTCGGCGTCCGCAAGGTCGGCGACAAGCTCGTCTACATCCTCGACGGGCAACCGAACAACGGCATCGTCGTCGTGAAGTTCGAGGTCTTCGGCAACGAGAGCCTCGCCCGCTACAGCGACCGGTCTGCGGCCTTGCGTGCGGTCGCCACGTCGATGTTGCAGAACGTGCCGGGCACCGCGCCGCTCACGCCGGCCGACATGCAGGAGATCGCGCAGATCCCTCCGGCGAACGGCGGCGCGGACCTCGCGGACCTCAAGGTGATGGCCGCCGGGGTGCTCGGCAACCAGCAGGGCTTCGACAAGCTGCTCCCGATGAAGATGCAGAACATCAACGTCGGCCAGAACGTCGAGGACATGGTCACCGCAGCGAACCAAGCCGCGCAGCAGCAGGCTCCCGTCGCCGCGGCGGTCGGGCCGGGAGGAGCCGCGCCCGGCCGAGGCGGCCGCGTGCGCGCGCGCGGCGCAGGCCCGGCCGCGCCACCGCCCGTGATCTCGCCGCAGTCACCGGTCTGGCAGGAGTTCGGACGCATGGCGGCCTTCGACCTGCTCGTCTCGAACAACGACCGTTTCAAGCCGGAGGGCGTCAATCTGCAGAACGTCGACATGACCGGTCAGCAGGGCGTCTCGCTCGACGTCGTCGATCCGAACAGCCGCCTCGACAAGCCGTTCCCCTGGGAGGGCGAAGCCATCTTCAGGACGCCTGCGGCGTGGGCGCAGACCGTCGTCGGCGAGATGTGCGACGAGCTGCACATCCCGCAGCTGTACTTCCAGACCGTCTTGCAGGACTTCAGGAACGGCTTCACCGCAGGCAAGCAGTTCCTGAAGGGCCAGGAGGCGAACTACCGGGCGCTCGGGCCTCAGCTCGGCGGGCACGGACAGGCGCAGGCCCGCAGTCACACGTACGGCATCATCGCCGCGCGCCTCCACAAGATCTGAGTGACCGGCAGCACGATGGTCGTCGCCGGGATCACGAGAGCGCTGCTGAACAGCATGCCGGACTGGCTGCTGTTCCTGGTCATCGTCGGCTCCGTGCTCGTCGTGTCGCTGCTCGGGCTGTTCCTCACCCGGCGGTATCTCGGTGGGTTGCGGGATGCTGCGGACGCCGGAGTGGTGGCCGGGGTGACCGCGATCGCGATGACGCTGTTCGCGTTTGTGCTCGCATTCGGCGTCGTCTCGCTCTACGACCAGTTCAACGCGGCGAGGGACAGCGTCACCGGCGAGGCGAGCGACTTCGCGCAGATCATCCGCGACAGCCAGAGCTTCCCCGAGAAGAACCAGAAGGACATCCAGCGGGCGATCCGCGCGTACATCCTCGAGGTGCGCAACCGCGAGTTCGATCTGATGCACGACGGCCACGACGACCCGGTCGCAAGCGCGCGCTTCAGCGATATCTACCACGCCGTCCAGCGCTACGAGCCCGAGACGCAGGCCCAGATCGCGTTCTACGGATCAGTCGTCGGGCAGTTGAACGACGCCGTGACCCACCGCCGCGCACGTCGGACGCTGATCAACGCGGCGCTGCCCAGGGCGTACGAGACGCTGATCATCCTGACCGCGATCGTCAGCGTCCTGACGATGTTCGCCGTCGTCACGCACAGCAGGAAGCTCGAGGACGTGCTCGTCGGCTGCGTGGCGATCATCGTCGGCGCCGGCCTGCTGACCGTGCTGCTCTTGCAGTACCCGTTCTCCGGTTCGGTCGCCGTCTCTGCGAAGCCCTACATCGAGGGCGTGCTGCAATGCGTCGTCTTTCCCGAGCAGAGCGTGCGCGTGTGCGGCGCCTGAAGCGCTAGATCAGTCCCTCGCGCAACGCGTACGCGACCGCCTGTGAGCGGTTGCGCAGGTGCAGCCGCGTCGTGACGTCGTGGATCACGTTCTTGATCGTCCGCTCCGAGTAGGCGAGCTCCTCTGCGATCTCGCCGGTGTCGAGACCGTCGGCGACGAGCCGCAGTACCGCGACCTCGCGGTCCGACAGGCCGCCGAACGAGAGCCCGTGCGGCGCGAGCACCTGGCGCTGCAGCTTCCCCACCTGCGTGAGCAGCCTGCCGAGGAGGTCGCTCGGAAGCGTTCCGTCTCCCCGCGCCGCCGTGCGCACGGCGGCGACGATCGCCTGGCCGCTCGCCTCGCTGCGGCGCACGACGCCGCAAGCGCCGGCTTCGACGGCCTCCAGCAGGCCACGGTCGTCGATGCGCGTCGCGACCAGCACGGCGCGGTCTCCGTCGCCGCGCTGCGCCGCGCGCAACATCCGAACCGCGTCTCGGTCGACGTCGTCCGCCACGACGATCGCGACGTCGGCCTCGTCGGCGTCCGCCACAACGCTCACCTCGGGCCACTGCTTCAGCTCCGCGGTGACACCCGCCTCGGAAAGACGGTCGCTCGCGTGGACACGGACGCGGATCGGGGCAGTCATCCTTGCTCCTTCGGGTTGTGACGGCTCATCCGAACGAGCATCGCATTCGCCTCTCTGCGTGCACTCAACGCTGACTCAAGGGGCAGCGTGCGTTGCCCGCGCGTGTTCCCGGAGCGACCTAGGACGCGCGCGCCGCGCGCGCCTACGCTCGCCGCGATGCCTGCCGTCGTCGAGGCACTCACTCCCGACCCAGAGCTGCCGGTCGAGCCGGGCAAGGAGACCGTCGCGCGCTTCAGCGTTCGCAACACCGGTGACGACGTCAACAACTTCACGTTCCGCGTCATCGGGGAGCCGGGCCGCTGGCCGACGGGCATCCGCGTCGTCGGCGATCCAGAAGGTGAGCGGCCGCCGGCGGACGGACCGCCGGAGCTCGACCTGCTCCCGAACGACAAGGGTGAGGTCGAGGTCATCTTCAGACCGCCCGAGGTTTCGGACACCGCACCGGGCCTCGTTCCCTACGGGCTCCTCGTCTGCTCCTATGCCGAGCGCGAGAACCGCCGCGAAGAGGACGTCGAGGCCGTCGAGGAAGGCGTGCTCAACGTCGCCCGCTTCCAGAAGCGTGCCGCGGCGCTCGTGCCGCGGACCTCACGCGGACGGTGGTCCGGGCGGCACCGCCTGGCCGTCGACAACTACGGCAACAGCACCGCGATCGCCACCTTCGCCGCCGAGGACGCGGAGAACCTCCTCGACGTGCGTTTCTCTCCGAACCTGCTCGTGATCGCGCCGGGCGAGGTCGGTTTCACGAAGGTGAAGGTGAGGCCGCGCCGCAAGTTCCTGCTCGGCCCGCCGCGCGCCGCACCGTTCAAGCTGTTCGTGGCGTTCGCACCCGACCCGGCGGACACGCCGGCCATGGCGGTAGCCGGGCAGATCCCGCCGGTCGACGGCCTCCACATGCAGCGCTCGATCATCCCGGTCGTGATGCTGCCGATCGCCGCGCTGGTCGCCGCCGCCGTGATTCTCTGGGCAATCTTCAAGCCGCAGGTGCAGCCGACCGCGCCTGGGCTCAGCGCGGCGCAGCAGGCGGCCGGCACGAAGAAGATCGCGGTGAACGGGAACGCCATCGCGGCGAACGCGAACACCATCGGGCGCCGGGCGAATGCGCTCTCGGCGAAGGCGATCAAGACCTCGCACGACGACGCGGTGGCTGCGCAGAAGCAGGCGGCGAGCGCCGCAAAGACGGCGCGCACGGACGCGCAGAAGACCCAGCAGCAGGCCGCGCAGGCAACGACGGCGGCGACCGGCGCCGGCGCGCAGGCGAGCAAGGCGACGGCCACGGCGAGCAAGGCGACGGCGACGGCGAACAAGGCGCTGGAGGCGGCGACGCCGCCCTTCGCCGGGACGCCGTTCGGGCAGCGGCTGGCTCTGCCACCCGGTTGCTCACCGAGCTGCGCCACGCCGCAGCCCTTCACTGCGCAGGCGTTCCCGGCACAGACCTTCTACGTCAGCGACGTCGTCGTCGGCAACCCGGGTACAGGCAAGGGCACGCTGACGCTGACGCTCGGCGGCAAGCCGGTGCTCGTCGAGCCGATCGGGGCCGGGGCCGCTGCAGACTTCAAGCCGGTCACGCCGCTGCTCGTCCAGGGCGACCGGTCCCTCGCAGCCCGGGTGTCTTGTACGCAAGGGCCGTGCACGCCGTCGGTGTTCGTCTCGGGCTTCGCGCCCGCGAAGGCCCCCGTCGCGAGCGGGCCGAACGGCACACCCAGCTCGACGCGCCTCACCCGGTCGACTGCCGTGTTCAAGGTGCCGGCGACGGCGGCCTCGTACGCGCTCACAGACGTCGTCTTTCAGAACCCGGCCGGCGACACCGGGACGGTCACGCTTGCGCGCGGCAGTCAGCCGCTCTTCGCCGAGGGGCTCGTCGCGTCGAAGCCGGGCGACCTCCCGATCTCGCTCACCGCGCCGGTCGTGCTCAGGGGCGGCGAGAAGCTGACGCTGAAGGTCGCGTGCAAGAACCCCGGCGGCAAGGCATGCACGCCGGGGTCCCTGCTGGTCGGTGTGCTGAAGCTGAAGCCCTCCTGAGCCTCAGCCGTGGTGGTGGCCGCCGGGGCCGCGGTCGTGCGTCTCGACGCTGAGGACGGTGTAGCTCTTGTCGAGGATCACCTCGACGTCGGTCCCGTCCGCCTTCGTCACGTGCACCTCGTAGGCGGCGGACGCGTTGTCGCTGTCGTTCTCGGTCGTCGCGCGCTCGACGGTGCCGCCGACCTTCGCGATCGCCGCGGCCTTCGCCTTGGTCGCGACGTCGCCCGTCAGCTCCGTCTCGCCGCTACCCGGACCGTGTCCGTTCCTGCCGTGGTCGTGCCCGCCGGGCCCGTGGCCGGCCTCCACCGCGAGCACGGTGTAGCTCTTGTCGAGGATCACCTCGACGTGGGTGCCGTCGGCCTTCGTGACGTGCGCCTCGTAGGCGGCGTTCGCGTTGTCGCTGTCGTTCTCCGTCGTCGCGGAGTCGACCGTGCCGCCGACCTTCGTCACCGCGGCCGCCGTCACCTTGGCGAGGACGTCGCCGGTGAGCGCCGTCTCGCGTGCGTGTGCAGGCTTGACTGCGGTCGTCTTCGTGGTCGTCGTTGTCGCGGTCGTCGACCCGGCGCCGACGGCGACGGCTGCGCCGGCGAGGCCGCCGAGCGCGGCCAGCGCGACGATGCCGGCCGATGTTCTCCAGTGTGTTTTCTGCATGTGTCATACGAGAGCACGCGAACCTGGGAAAGCGATCGGAGATCGCTGGGAAAGCGCTGGCCCTGCCGGGTGGCCCGGCAGGGCCGTGCGCACTGAGCTACGGGTGCACTGAGCTAGGGGGTCGGTTCGACGACGATCAGCGCGTTGCCGTCCGGGTCGCGCAGCCAGAACATCGGCGGCACCGGGCCGCCCCAGCGGCTGACCTCCTCGTCGACGTCGACGCCGGCGGCCTTCAGCGCCGCGTGGTCGGCGTCCACGTCCGAGGTGTCGAGGCAGATGCCGGTGTCGCTGCCGCCCGCCTCCTTGCCCTGCGGGGGCGGGGCGATCGCGATCGTCGTCGTGCGGCCGGGGATCGCGACCTCGACCCAGCGCATGTCCGGGCCCATCGGCACGTCCACGACCTTCTCGAAGCCGAGAGTGTCGACGTAGAACTCGATCGCGCGGTCGGTGTCGGAGACCGTCACGCACACGCGACCGACCGCCTTGATGTTGAGCTTGCTCTGGAGCTTGGACATGGGAGCCTCCTGCTCGTGGGTGTCACAGCTCAGACGGATCGGCGCACGAAGACTCATCGGTCGGTCCGGCACGCGGGTAGCGTGGGCTGCACATGACCAGACGGCGCCCCGTGCTCGACTCGACGGAGCCGGCGGGGGACGAGCCGGCGACGCTCGAGTCGCTGCTCGACAACCTCGGGCGTGACGTGATCCAGGTCGTCGCCGCGCCGGGAGGGCTCGACGTCCCCGTCGGCGAGCCGGTGATCTACGACGCGGGCGAGCGCTCCGCGATCTCGCGCGGCGCCGTCGTGCTCGCAGTCGGCGTACGCCCCGGCACAGCGCAGGCCGACAGGCTGACGGCCTCGGCGGCCGGCGACGGAGCGGCTGCCGTGGTCTTCAAGACGACTCCCGACCTCGCCGAGCTCCTTCGCGACAGGACACCCCGCGAGCTCGCGGTCCTGTCGGTGCCGGAGGAGATGACCTGGACGCAGCTGCACGCGCTGCTGAGCCTGAGCCGCTTCGCGGCGACGGCCGGTGACGCTGCCAGGATCGCCGGCGTCCCGCTCGGCGACCTGTTCGCCCTCGCAAACGCTGTCGCCGGCGTCGTCGGCGGCGCGGTCACGATCGAGGATCCCGGCCGCCGCGTTCTCGCGTACTCGACGCTCGGCGACCAGCCGATCGACGCGGCCCGCCGCGGCTCGATCCTCGGACGCCAGGTCCCCGACTCGCCGGGCATGCGCACGCTGTACCGGCAGGTGCTCTCGACGCAGGGCGTGATGACCGCCGACGGGGCGACGCTGCGGCGGATCCTGAAGGGCGGGCCTCCCGAGACCGACGACGTGAAGGCGCGCTCCGCGATCGCGATTCGCGCGGGCAGCCAGATGATCGGTTCGATCTGGGTGATCCACGAGGACGACGAGCTCGACGGCGAGGCGGAGCGTGCGCTGGCGGAGGCGGCGCGCATCGCCGCGCCGCACGTGATCCAGGCGCGCGCTGCGCGCGATGTCGAGCGGCGACTGCGCGCGGAGCTGCTGCTGGCGGTGCTCGAAGGACGGGGCTCCGCCGAAGAGGCGGCAGTGCGGCTCGGCTTCGCACGGACCGCGCCGCTGACCGTCGTCGCGTTCGAGATCACGAACGCCGAGCCGGGGATCGACGAGCTGCAGCGAGAGCGCCTCGTCGACGTGCTCGTCGTGCACTGCGAGGCGACCTGGCGGCAGACGGGTGCTGTCACGCTGGGCCGGATCGTCTACGCGCTCCTGCAGGGCGAAGCGCCGCTCGACCAGCGCGCGCTGATCCGGCTGGCGGAGCAGGTGCAGTCACACGCTCAGGCGCGGCTCGGGCTCGCGCTCCTCGCGGCGGTCGGGCCGGCCGTCGAGAGCCTCCGTGACGTCCCTGACGCGCGTCGCGAGGCGGAGCGTGTGCTCGGTGTGCTGCGCGGCGACACGCGCGGGCGGACGATGGCGTCGAGCGAGGAGATCCGCAGCGAGGTCGTTCTGCACGAGCTGCGCGAGCTGAGCGTCGGCCTGCCGAGCCTGTCGCGCGGCAAGCTCGAGCGCGTGCTCGCCCACGACGCGAAGCACAACTCGACCTACGCGGAGACGCTCCGGGCCTACCTCGACTGCTTCGGCGACGTGCCACGTGCGGCAGAGCGCATCGCGGTGCACCCGAACACGTTTCGCTATCGGATGCGGCGGCTCGTCGAGCTCTTCGGCCTCGACCTCGACGACTCCGACGAGCGCGTGGTGCTCGAGCTGCAGCTCAGGCTGCTCGGCGCCGACAGGTCTCGACCGACGTCGTGAAGCGCTCGAGCACCTCCGGGATCGGCGTGACGCCGAGACCCGGGCCGGTCGGCACCGACAGCCTTCCGTCGCGCAGGACGAACGGCTCGCAGATGTCTTCTGCGTAGTAGCGTCCGGACGCCGACGTGTCGCCGGGCAGCGTGAAGTTCGGGAGCGCGGCCAGCGCGACGTTCGCAGCGCGGCCGAGCCCGCTCTCGAGCATCCCGCCGCACCAGACCGGCACGTCGTTCGCCGCGCAGACGTCATGCACGCGGCGCGCCTCGAGATAGCCGCCGACTCGTCCCGCCTTCACGTTGACGATCCGACAGGCGCCGATCGCGATCGCCTCGGCCGCGCCGCGCGCCGACGTGATCGACTCGTCGAGGCAGATCGGTGTCTGCACGGCCTTCGCAAGCTCGGCGTGGCCGCGGACATCGTCCTCCGGCAGCGGCTGCTCGATCAGCAACAGGTCGAACTCGTCGAGTTTCGCGAGGTGCGACGCATCGTCGAGCGTGTAGGCCGCGTTCGCGTCGACCTGGAAGAGGATGTCGCCGAACCGCTCGCGCACCGCGCGCACCGGCTCGACGTCGTGGCCCGGCTCGATCTTGAGCTTGATCCGGCGGTAGCCGTCGGCGAGGTAGCCGCCGACGGTGCGCAGGAGATCGGAGACGTCCTCGTGGATGCCGACAGAGACACCGCAGTCGACCTCCGTTCGCGTCGCGCCGAGGAACGCGCCGAACGACTCGCCCCGCGCGCGCAGCTCCGCGTCGAGCACCGCCATCTCGACTGCGCCCTTCGCCATCGGGTGGCCACGGACGCCGCTCAGCACCAGGGAGACGTCGCCGGCAGTGACGTCTTTCCGTGCGAAGACGCGAGGCAGCAGGTGCTTGCGAATCACATCCTGCGCGCCGTCGACGTATTCGTACGAGTAGAACGGCTCGCCGAACGCGACACACTCGCCCCAGCCCTCGGCGTCGGCACCGACCACGCGCACGAGCAGGATGTCGCGCTCGCGCTCGGTCCCGAGCGACGTGCGAAACGGTGCGACGAGGGGCAGGCGGATGCGCCGCAGCTCGACGGCGTCGATCTTCAACGGCGCAGCACCAGCCAGCCGTCGCGCGTGATGCCGTCCGCGCGGAACTCGGCCGCGAGCGCGCGCCCGACCGTCTCGCGCAGCGCGAGCCGCCAGTCGCCGGCGCACCGCTCGTCCTCCTCGCGGAGACGCACGATGTTCTTCGGGATCCACGCGAGGAGCACGTCGCCCTTCGCGTCGCCCGTCACGGGCCCGCCGTCGCCTCCCGGGCGCAGCACGACGCAACCGTCGTCAGCCGCTGGGTCGCCGAACACGCCGTCGGCGGCGCGCAGCGCGCGCTCCGACGCGAGATCCCAGCGCAGGACGACGCGATCGCTCTCGCCGGCGTTCAGGCCGTCCTGCAGATGGCCGTAGAAGTTCTCGTGGTAGTCGACCATCCCGGCGCCGAGCTTGACGAGGTTGAAGTACGCGTTGCCGCGCACGAGCGGATCGGCGGTCCACAGGATCGTGTCGACGCCGCGATCGAGTGCCCAGCTGCGCTGGAACTGCTTCAAGGCGAATCCGAGCGACCGGCCCTGCAGCTTCCGGTCGATGCCGGTGATGTGCGAGTGCAGGTGGAGCTCCGCGCCACCCCGCCCGAAGAAGCCGAACGAGATCCCGACCATCCGGCTGCCGTCGAAGGCTCCGGCGACGAAGTTGCCGGCATGGACGAGCGCGCGCAGCAGGCTCGTCGGCGCCTTCACCTCGCCGTCGCCGTCGTCCCAGATGCGCGAGATCAGCAGCGAGGCCTCGTCGAGCTCCGCGATCCCTTCGAGCGGGCGGACGACGATTCCGGCGTGCTCGGCGGCGCGCCGTGCGGCGTCGGCCGCGTGCTCGCAGAGACCGCGCGCGCTCTGTGCTGGATCGAGCTCGGTGTGCGCCATCGACAGATCGTTCCACGCGTCTCGCGCGGCGGCTTAGTCTCGCGTCACAAGCTCCGCGGCGAAAGTTTGGCTTCGCCACCGAACGCCCAGACGCGACAATCGCGGGCGGATGGGCGACGGACCGCAGCTCCTGCACGGCCTACGCGCACGGACGCCCGCGATGGTCGATGCCTTGCGCGCGCTCGTCGAGGCGGAGTCGCCGACCGCGGATGCGGACGCCTGCCGTGCGTGTGCGGGCGTCGCGGGCGAGCTCGCCGCCGAGCTCCTCGGCAGGCGCGGGGAGACACTCGAGGTGGACGGGCGCGTCCATCTCCGCTGGCGCTTCGGCGGCCGGACCCGCGTCCTGCTCGTCGGCCACCTCGACACCGTTTGGCCGCTCGGAACGCTCGCGCGCTGGCCGTTCGCAGTGCACGACGGGCGCGCGAGTGGGCCCGGCGTCTTCGACATGAAGGCCGGCGTCGTGCAGCTGCTCTTCGCGCTGGCCGCGCTCGAGCGCCTCGATGGTGTCGCCGTCGTGCTCACCACGGACGAGGAGACCGGGTCGGCGACCTCGCGCGCATTGATCGAGGAGACCGCTGCAGGAGCCGAGGCTGCGCTCGTGCTCGAGCCGAGCGCGCACGGCTCGCTCAAGACCGAGCGGAAAGGCGTCGCCCTCTACCGCGTCGAAGCGCACGGCCGCGCCGCGCATGCGGGGCTTGCTCCCGAGCTCGGCGCGAACGCCGCCGTCGAGCTCGCTCACCAGGTGCTCGCGATCGCCGGGCTTGCCGAGCCGGAGCTCGGCACGACGGTCACGCCGACGCTCGTCTCCGCCGGCACCGCGGCGAACACGGTGCCGGCCGGTGCGTCGGCGCACGTCGACGTGCGCGTGCGCACGCTCGCGGAGGCGGAGCGCGTGGCGACTGCGTTCGCAGCACTTCGTCCCGTGCTCCACGGCACGTCGCTGCACGTCGAGCGCGGCGTCGCGATCCCTCCGCTCGAGCGCCACGCGTCGGCCGCGCTCTTCGAACGCGCGCGACGGCTCGCCGCCTCGCTCGGCCTCGAGCCGCTGACGGAGGCAGCCGTCGGCGGCGGCTCCGACGGGAACACGCTCGCCGCGCTCGGGCTGCCCGTGCTCGACGGGCTCGGTGCGGTCGGCGACCACGCGCATGCGGAGGGGGAGTACGCCCTCGTCGAGGCGCTCGCCGAACGGGCTGCCCTCGTCGCCGCGCTCGTGACGGACCTCCTGCCGTGAAAGTTGTCGTACCCACCGATGGGCGCGGGGTCGGTTTGGCCTGTGGCACGAAGCGCCGAGCCGCGCGCGGAGAGACGCTTGCCGCTCTGTGAGCCGTCGCCTCCGCATCGACGACCTGACGCTGTTCGCCCTGCCGGAGCAGCCCGCGCTCTCGCCGGACGCGGCGCGCTGCGCCTACGTGCTGCGCGAGCTCGACGGCGACGAGGATCGCGCAGTCCGCTCGCTCTGGTCCGTCGACGTCGCCGGCGGCGAGCCGCGCCGGCTGACTCGCGGCCCGTCGGACGTGTCGCCCGCCTGGTCGCCGGACGGCTCGACGATCGCCTTCCTGCGCGCGACCGACGGCCCGCCGCAGCTCTGGCTGCTGCCGGCGGACGGCGGCGAGGCCGAACAGGTGACCACGCTGCCCCTCGGCGCGGGCGCCCCGGTCTGGAGCGCCGACGGCTCGCGGATCGCCTTCGGCGCCGCAAGCGGCGAGGTCGATGCCACCGGCCCGATCGTCGCCGACCGGCTCGACTACCAGGCCGACGGCTCCGGATACCTGCGCACGATGCGCAAGCACCTCTTCGTCCTCGACACCGCGACGAAGGAGTGCAGGCAGGTGACCCGCGGCGACTGGCACGCGGGCGACCCCGCTTGGTCGCCCGACGGCACGAAGCTCGCGTTCGCCGCGGCGACGGCACCCGACGCCGACCTGCGCTACCGCGCCCCGGTGTACGTGCTCGACGCAACGTCCGGCGCAGCCGAGCCGGAGCTCGTCGGCCTCCCCGACGGGGTCGGCGGCGCGATCACCTGGACCGCCGACGGCTCGGCGCTCCTCGTCGTCGGGCGCAGCGACGGTCCAGTCGGGCACGCCGGGCTCCTGCGCGTGCCTCTCGACGGCGGCGAGCCGACCGATCTGGCGGCCCCGCTCGACCGCAACGTCATGCAGGGCGGGGCCGGCTACCCCGGCGGGCTGCCGCAGCAGGCCGCGGACGGGACGATCCTCTTCTGCGCGCGCGAGCGCGGCTGCACGCACCTGTACGCCGTCGACGAGCGGGGCGAGCCGCGCTCGGTCCTCGGCGGAGCCGACAGCAGCGTCGGCGGGCTCTCGGTCGCGCAGGGCATCGCGGCGATCGTGCTCGGGACCGCAACGTCCTTCGGCGAGGTTGCCGTCGTCGATGTCGCGAGCGGCGGCGTGACCGTGCGCACGAACCACGGGAAGAACGTCGACGAGATCGAGCTGTTTGCGCGCGAGGAGCGCGAGTTCACGATCTCGGACGGCACCGTCGTGCACGGCTGGCTGATCCGCGACCCGGACGCGACGACGCCCGCGCCGCTGCTGCTCGACATCCACGGCGGCCCCCACAACGCGTGGAACGGCGTCGCGGAGGACTGGCATCTGTACCACCAGGAGCTCGCGGCGCGCGGCTGGGCCGTTCTGCTGCTCAACCCGCGCGGCAGCGACGGCTACGGCGAGGCGTTCTACAACGGCGCGCTCGGCGCGTGGGGTGACGGCGACGCGAAGGACTTCCTCGAGCCGATCGACCAGCTCGTCGCCGACGGCATCGCCGACCCGCAGCGTCTCGCCGTCACCGGTTACAGCTACGGCGGGTACATGACGTGCTACCTGACCGCGCGCGACGACCGCTTCGCAGCGGCAGTGCCGGGCGGCGTCGTCAGCGACCTCGTGAGCATGTCGGGCACCTCCGACACGGGGCACTTCCTGAGCGAGTACGAGTTGCAGGGGCCGTGGTGGGAGGCGCGCGACCGCTACGAGGCGATGTCGCCGCTCGCGACCGTCGACGCGGTGCACACGCCTACGCTGATCTACCAGGGCGCGGCGGACGTTCGCTGCCCCGTCGGCCAGGCGCAGCAGTGGCACACAGCGCTGCGCGAGCGCGGCGTGCCGACGAGGCTCGTGCTCTATCCGGAGGCATCGCACCTGTTCGTGCTCGAAGGCCGCCCGTCGCACCGCGCCGATTTCAACCGCCGCATCGTCGACTGGGTCGAGCAGCACGCCGCGGGCGCGCGTGCGCCGATCGACGCGGCGCACTGGCAGCGCCGGCTGACCGAGCTCGCCGAGCGTCACCATGTTCCCGGCGCGACGCTCGGCATCCTGCGCATCCGGCCCGGCCGCGAGGACGAGCTCGTCGAGTGCGCGACAGGCCTCCTGAACAAGGAGACCGGCGTCGAGACGACGGCCGACTCCGTCTTCCAGATCGGCTCGATGACGAAGGTCTGGACTGCGACCGTCCTGATGCAGCTCGTCGACGAAGGGAAGCTCGACCTCGACAGGCCCGTGATCGACGTGCTGCCGGAGCTGCGCCTCGCCGACTCCGACGTTGCGCAGCAGGTGACGATGCGCCAGCTGCTCTCCCACACGAGCGGGATCGACGGCGACGTCTTCACCGACACCGGGCGCGGCGACGACTGCCTGGAGAAGTACGTCGCCCAGCTCGACCAGGTCGCGCAGAACCACCCGCTCGGCGCGACGTGGTCGTACTGCAACTCAGGGTTCTCGCTCGCCGGGCGCGTGATCGAGAAGCTGACCGGCGGCACGTGGGACGCGGCGATCCAGGAGCGGCTGATCCGCCCGCTCGGGCTCGCGCACACCGGCACCCTCCCCGAGGAGGCGCTGCTCCACCGCGCAGCGGTCGGTCACGTCGGAGAGCCGGGCGCCGAGCCGCAGCGTGCGCAGGCGTGGGGGCTGCCGCGCTCCGCCGGCCCGGCAGGCCTGATCAACTCGACCGTCGGCGACGTCCTCGCGTGGGCGCGCGTGCACCTGAACGGCGGCGTCGCCAAAGACGGAACGCGCATCCTCAGCGAGGAGAGCACCGCGGCGATGACCGAGAAGGTCGCCGAGCTCCCGGACAAGTACATCCTCGGCGACTCGTGGGGCGTCGGCTGGATCCGCTTCGGCTGGGACGGGCGGCGCCTGATCGGCCACGACGGGAACACGCTCGGGCAGGCGGCGTTCCTGCGCGTGCTCCCCGACGAGGGGCTCGCCGTCACGCTGCTCACGAACGGCGGCAACACCCGCGACCTCTACGAGGACCTCTACCGCGAGCTCTTCGCCGAGCTCGCCGGCATCGAGATGCCGCAACCGCTCACGCCTCCGGCCGAGCCCGTCTCCGTCGACGTCACGCCGCACGTCGGCAAGTACGAGCGCTCGAGTGTCCGCATGGACATCTTCGAGCGCGACGGGCAGCCGGTCCTGCGCACCGAGCTCACCGGGCCGCTCGCCGCCCTCGTGCCGGAGACCGTGCACGAGTACCCGATGACGGCCGTGGCGGAGAACCTCTTCGCCGTCCGGGAGCCCGACGGCCAGATGTGGATCCCGCTCACGTTCTACGAGCTCCCGAGCGGCGAGTCCTACGTGCACTTCGGCGCCCGCGCGACGCCGAAGGTCGGCTAGTCGCGCCCAACGAAGCTCGCCGCGGTTTCTTGTCCGTGGCCACGATTCGCCCCGGAAGACCGCTGCGTACCTTTCGAGTCGGAAACGCGTCCCATCGAAAACCGTTCCGGTTCACGAGTCGACAGGAGGTCGGCGATGCGCAAGCACCTGTTTCTGATGGTCGCGGCTGTAGCCGCCCTTCTTTCCGTCACGACCGCTGCGGTCGGCTCCTCGGCGCACCGCACTTCGGCAAGCAGCGCCAAGGGCCCGTCCGGCTCGGCGACGCTGTCGGTCCCGACCGACCCGGGCAGCCTCGACCCGCAGCTGACGCTCCTCGGAGCCGCGCGGTTCGTCGACACGTTCGCCTACGACACGCTCGTCACCCTCACGGGGCCGGGCAAGATCGTGTCCAACCTGGCGCAGTCGTGGAAGGTCGTGTCGCCGAAGCGCGTCGAGTTCACGCTCAAGCCGAACCTCACGTGCGCCGACGGCTCGAAGATGAACGCGTCGGTGGTGAAGCAGAACCTCGACTTCGTCGGCAACCCGGCGAACAAGTCGCCGCTGCTCGGACTGTTCGTGCCGGCCGGCGCGACCGTGACCGCGAAGAACGGTGCGCGCACCGTCGTCGTCGCGACGACGACGCCGCAGCCGTTCATGGTCCAGGGCCTCGCGCTGGTGCAGATGATCTGCTCGAAGGGGCTCGCCGACCGCAGCCTGCTCGCCCACGGCACCAGCGGGACGGGCGCGTACTCGCTCACGAACGCCGTGGCCGGCGACCACTACACCTTCCAGGTGCGCAAGGGCTACACGTGGGGGCCGAACGGCGCGACGACCGCCGTCGACGGGATGCCCGCGAAGGTGACGCTGAAGGTGATCACGAACGAGACCACCGCGGCGAACCTCCTGCTCAGCGGCGGGCTCGACGTTGCAGGCGTCTCCGGACCGGACCGCTCGCGGCTCGACAAGTCGTCCAGCCTCTTCAAGATCGTCTCGCCTGCGCAGCCGAACGAGCTCTTCTTCAACGAGAACGCGGGCCATCCTGCCGCGAGCCCGGCCGTCCGGAAGGCGCTCGTGCAGGCGCTGAACCTCAATCAGATCGGGACGGTCGTGACGAGCGGCCGGGGCCTCAAGATGACCCAGCTCTCGCTGCAGAACTTCACGCCGTGCGCGGGCAATTCCGTCACCGGCTCCGTCCCGGCGTACAACCCCTCGGCGGCGAAGTCCGCGCTCGGCGGTGTCAGCATCAAGGTGCTCTACCCGACCGACGCCGGGCCCGCCTACGCTCCCGCGGCGGAGCTCGTCCAGCAGCAGCTGTCCGCGGCCGGAGTCAAGGTCACGCTCGACGGCCAGAGCACGGCGACGCTGCAGGGCAAGATCTTCGGCAGCGGCGACTGGGATCTCGTGCTGATCGCGATCGGCGTCGCCAATCCCTCCCAGTTCACGTCCCTCCTCTCCGGCGCGGCCCCGCCGAAGGGGATCAACTTCGCCGGCATCGCCAACGCGGGCTACAAGCTGGGTGTCGCGCACGGGTCACGCCGGGTCGGTCCCGCCGGCTGCAAGTTCTGGCTCGACGGCGAGCGCGCGATCTTCAAGGCGGCAGACCTCGCGCCGCTGGCAGTCACGACCTCGGCCACCTACGGCCGGGGCGTCAGGTTCACGATCGGCTTGCAGGGCCCGCAGCCGACCAGCCTGCGGCTGACGAAGTCGCAGTGAGGTGACGGCAGCTCCCGCCCCGCTCGGAGCTCAACGGAACTGGTGGGCCGGCCGGACACGGTCGGCCTACCTCGTTCGCCGCACGGCGCGGCTGCTCGTCTCGCTCGCGCTGCTCCTCACCGCGACGTTCTTCATGATCCATCTCGTCCCGGGCGACCCGGTCCGGTCGGCGCTCGGCCCGACCGCGCCCGCGAGCCTCGTCGCGGAGCGGAGGGCCGCGCTCGGGCTCGACGAGCCCCTCGTCACGCAGTACGTCGACTACGTCCGCAACGTCCTGCACGGGGACTTCGGGACGTCGATGACGACCGGCGAGAGCGTCACCGACGTGATCAAGGTGCGGGCGCCGGCGACGTTCAAGCTCGCCGGTATCGCGTTCCTCGTGGCGGTCTTCGTGGCCGTGCCGCTCGGCGTGCTGATGGCGGCGCTGACACGGGACAGCCGGCGCCGCGGCCTCGAGCTCGGCTTCACCGCGGCCACCGGTGGGCTCGCCGCGATCCCGTCGTTCCTGCTCGCGGTCGGCCTCGTCTATCTCTTCGCCGTCACGATCCAGGTCTTTCCTGTCGCGGGACGCGCCGGCGCGTCCTCGTACGTGCTGCCGGTCGCCGCGCTCGCGCTCGCGCCGATCGCGTCGCTCTCCCGGATCGTGCGCGTCGAGGGGCTGCGCGTGCTCGACCAGGACTACATCCGCACCGCGCGCGGCAAGCGTCTTCCCGCGCGCCTCGTCTACGTCCGCCACGCGCTGCCCAACACGCTGACCCCGACGTTGACGCTCGCCGGCCTGCTGCTCGGGGGGCTCGTCGCGGGCACCGTCCTCGTCGAGAACATCTTCGCGTGGCCCGGCCTCGGCACGTCCCTCGTGCAGGCGGTCGCTCAGAAGGACTTCCCCACGGTGCAGGCGCTCGCAGTCGTGTTCGGCACCGTCGTCCTGCTCGCCAACTTCGCGGTCGACATCGCACTGGGCGTGATCGACCCGCGTTCGACGATCCTCGAGTCGTGAGCGAGCCGTCGACGAGCCGCCTCCGCCCGGCGCTGCGGACGCCGGTCGGCATCGCCGCCTCGGTCGGTCTCGCTGCGATCATCGTGCTAGCGATCGTCGGACCGGTGCTCTGGTCGGACGACGCTGCCCGGCTCGACATCCTCGCTGCCTCGCAGGGAGCGAGCCGCGCGCACCCGCTCGGCACCGACGCGCTCGGCCGCGACATTCTCTACCGCGTGCTCGTCGCGACACGCCTGTCGGTGACGCTCGCGCTCCTTGCGGCGTGTCTCGGCGCGTCGATCGGCATCCCGCTCGGCGCGATTCCCACGCTCGTCGGCGGCCGAGTCGGAAAGCTCGTGACCGGCGTCATCAACCTTTCGGTGGCGTTCCCGACGCTGCTCGTCGCGATCTTCGTCGCCGCCATCGTCGGAGTCGGCGCGCGCGGGGCGATCGCCGGCATCGGCTTCGCTATCGCTCCGTACTTCGCGCGTCTGAGCCAGACGCTCTCGTCCTCGGTCGCCGGCTCCGACTACCTCGCGGCGGCGAGGATGCTCGGCGTGCGGCGCACGCGGCTCCTGCGCCGGCACATCCTCCCGAACGTCGCAGAGCCTCTCCTGATCACGATGACGATCGCCGTCGGCGACTCGCTGCTCGCGCTCGCCGGGCTCAGCTTCCTCGGCCTCGGCGTCCAGGCTCCGCAGTACGACTGGGGCCGCATGCTGAGTGAAGGACTGAGCGGGATCTACGTGACGCCGGTCGTCGCACTCGGCCCCGCCGTCGCGATCACCCTCGGCGCGCTCAGCTTCGTGCTCTTCGGCGAGGTGCTCGCCAAAGCGGCCGCGGGCGGCGGAGGCCTCCGGTGGACGCGCTGGGACCTGCGGGCCCTTGCGCTGCCGCCTGCGGTGCCCGCCGCGGGCGGCGCCGACGCGCTTCCGGGCGTGCTCTCCGTCGAGGATCTGACCGTCTCCTTCCCGGGCGGCGCCGTCCCGGTGCGCAGCATCAGTCTCGACGTCGCGCCGGGCGAGATCGTCGGGATCGTCGGCGAGTCCGGCTCGGGCAAGACGTTGACGGCGATGGCGATCGCCGACCTGCTGCCGGCCGGCGCACGGATGACGGCGTCGCGCCTCTCGCTCTTCGGCGAGGACCCCCGCCTGCTCGGCGAGTCGCAACGGCGCCGCCTGCTCGGCCGCTCGCTCGCGGTCGTCTACCAGGATCCGATGTCGGCGCTCAACCCGGCGCTGCGCATCGGGCGGCAGCTCGGCGAGGTGGCGGAGGTGCACGACGGGCTGTCGAAGACACAGGCGCGGCAGCGTGCGACCGAGCGCCTGCGTTCCGTGCGCATCGGCAATGCGGACGCGCGGGTGCGCCAGTACCCGCACGAGCTCTCCGGCGGCATGCGTCAGCGTGCCGTGCTCGCGATGGGGCTGATGAGCGAGCCGAAGCTGATCATCGCCGACGAGCCGACGACGGCACTCGACGTCACCGTCGAGCAGCAGATCCTGCGCCTGCTCCGTGATGTGTCCGTGTCCGGTGGCGCGGCCGCGATCCTCATCTCGCACGACGTTGCGGTCGTCTCGCAGCTCTGCAGCCGCGTCTTCGTGATGTACGCCGGCCGGATCGTCGAGGAGCTCGACGTCGCGACGCTGATCAACGGGCCGGCGCATCCGTACACCGCGGCACTCGTCGCGTCGGTGCCGACGATGGGCTCCGACCGCACGCGCCCGCTCGCGAGCATCCCGGGACGTGCGCCCAGCCCGTACGACGACGCGCCCGGCTGCCCGTTCGCGGCGCGCTGCCCGCGCGCGTCCGAGCGCTGCCGCAGGGAGATGCCGCCGCTCGAGCCGCACTCGCCGACGCAGCGCGCCGCGTGCTGGCATCCGCTCGACGGTCTCGAGGACGTGGCGGTGTGACGACTCTCGCCGCGAGCGCGCTGACCGTTCGCTTCGGGCATGGCGACGGCGGGCTCACCGCCGTCGACCGCGTCGACGTCGACGTGCCCGAGGGCGCGACCGTCGGGCTCGTCGGCGAGTCGGGCTCCGGCAAGTCGACGCTGGCCCGAGCGCTCTGCGGGCTCGTCCCGCTCGCCGGCGGCGAGGTCCTGATCGACGGCGCGCCGGTGCGGAGGCAGCACGGCCGCGCGGTCGACCGGCACCGTCGCGTGCAGATGATCTTCCAGGACCCGTTCTCGTCGCTGAACCCGCGCATCACGGTCGGAGAGGCGATCGCCGAGGCCATAGGCGCCGGCAAGGGGGCCAGCCGCCGCGCACGCGCCGAGGGGGTGCGGCGCTACCTCGAGCTCGTTCACCTCGACCCCGCGGTCGCGGGTCGGTTCCCGAGCCGGCTCTCCGGCGGTCAGCGGCAACGCGTCGCGATCGCACGCGCGCTCGCCGCGCGTCCGGGCGTGCTGATTGCCGACGAGATCACCTCGTCACTCGACGTCTCGGTGCAGAGCGCCGTCCTCAACCTGATCCGCGAGCTGCGTGACGAGCTCGGACTGTCGATGATGTTCGTATCGCACAACCTCGCGACCGTGCGCTATGTCAGCGACTATCTGGCGGTCATGTACCTGGGCCGCATCGTCGAGCTCGGCCCGACGGAAGTCGTGGTCGCGGACGCGCAGCACCCGTACACGCGCGCACTGCTCGCCGCCGTGCCGCGCCTCGAGACGGCGGTCGAGCGCGGCCCGGCCGACCTCGAGATCGGCGACCCGCCGGACCCGCATCACCCGCCCGCCGGCTGTCACTTCCATCCGCGTTGCCCGGTCGGCCCGGTCGTCGCCCCCGAACGCCAGATCTGCATCGAGCAGGATCCGCGGGTCGGCGCGGAGGATCGTCCGCATCGCACGTTCTGTCATTTCGCGGCGTCGTCGAACAGCACGACGCCGGCCCCCGTCGGAGAGGAGCAAGTCCATGTCGGTTGCGACCGTTAGCACGTCCTTGCAGCAGCGCCTCGACCAGCTGCGGGAGCAGCACGGCGTCCCGGGTGCATCGCTCGCGGTGCTCCACGACGACGAGATCAGCGCGTTCGCGTCGGGCCTGCTCAATCTCGACACCGGCGTCGAGGCGACGACGGAGTCGCTGTTCCAGATCGGCTCGATCACGAAGGTGTGGACGACGACCGTCGTCATGCAACTCGTGGACGAGGGCCTCGTCGAGCTCGACGCGCCGGTGCGCCGCTACCTGCCGGAGCTCGGTGTCGCCGACGAGAGCGTCGCCGAGGCGGTGACGATCCGCCATCTGCTCACGCATTCGAGCGGCATCGACGGCGACAACTTCACGGACACCGGGCGCGGGGACGACGCGCTCGAGAGGTACGTCGCGAGCTGCGCGGAGCTGCGCCAGGTCCATCCGCTCGGCGCGACGATGTCGTACTGCAACACGGGCTTCTCGCTTCTCGGCCGCGTGATCGAGGTCGCGACGGGCGAGGTCTGGGACAGTGCGATCCGCACGCGCCTGTTCGAGCCGATGCAGTTGACGCACACGGCGACGCTGCCCGAGGACGTGCTGCGCTTCCGCGCCGCGATCGGGCACATCGACCCGTCCGGGAAGGAGTTGCAGACGGCGCCGATGTGGGGGCTGCCCCGCACCGCCGGCCCCGCGGGCGGGATCTGCTCGACGGCGACCGACGTCGCGCAGTTCGCGCGCCTGCACCTCGCAGGCGGGACCGTCGGCGACACGCAGGTCGTATCGTCGGCGTCCGTCCGGGCGATGCAGGTGCCGCAGGTCGAGGTACCGAGCGGCGGAGACGGGCTCTCGTCGCGCCACTGGGGCCTTGGCTGGTCGATCTTCGGCTGGAGCGGCCGCACGGTGCTCGGCCACGACGGCGGCACGATCGGGCAGTCGGCCTTCCTGCGCGCCGTGCCGGACGCCGGCGTCGCCGTCGTCCTGCTGACGAACGGCGGCAACACGCTCGCGCTCTTCCGCGACGTGTTCGGCGAGCTGCTGCACGACCTCGCCGGCGTCGACCTGCCGGCCGAGCTCCTGCCGCCGGAGACGCCGCTCCGCGTCGACCCGTCCGCGTACGCCGGCCTCTACGAGCGCGAGGGCGCCTCGGTGCGCGTCGAGGCGAGGGACGGCGGCATCGTCGCGGTGCAGACGGTGACGGGTCTCGGCTCGGAGATGACGCCCGATCCCTTCGAGCTGCATCTCCATCTACTGGCCGAGGACGACGACCTGTTCGTGACGCAGCATCCCGCCGCGCCGGGCGTCTGGCTGCCGGTCCGGTTCGTCACGCTCGCCGACGGCAGCCGCGTGCTGCACGCCGGGGGCCGCGCGACGCCGCGGACCGGGGACTGATCGGTTCGGCCCGAGGACGATTCGTACTTGCAATCGGCAACGGATTGACGTAGGCCCGGCTTACTGATCTCGTCGGGCTCTCAACGCACGCGACCGGAGAGGGAGGTCGACATGAGCAGTGTCGAGACCCGTGGGGAGACCCCGACCGAAACACCGCGCGACACGGTCGACTTGAAGCTCGAGGTGGTCGTCATCCCGGTGACGGATGTCGACCGCGCGAAGGAGTTCTACGCGAGGCTGGGGTGGAGGTTCGATGCCGACTTCCCCTTCGACAACGGCTTCCGGGTCGTCCAGCTCACGCCGCCGGGCTCGGGGTGCTCGATCCAGTTCGGGACGAACATGACGTCGGCCGCTCCCGGCTCGGCGCAGAACCTGTACCTGATCGTCTCGGACATCGAAGCAGCACGCGACGACCTCGCCGCGCACGGCGCCGAGGTCAGCGAGGTGTTCCACGCCGCGACGCCGGGCGCGCAGTTCCGGCGCGACGACGCGAGCGGTCACGTCGCCGGGCGCGCGGCCGACGGCGCGAGCTACGGCTCGTTCGCCACCTTCGGCGACCCGGACGGCAACGTCTGGCTGCTGCAGGAGATCACGACTCGGCTGCCCGGCCGCGTCGAGGCGGCAGGCACGACGTACGCCTCGGCGAGCGACCTCGCGAATGCGATGCGTCGCGCGGCCGCCGCTCACGGCGAGCACGAGAAGCGCACCGGCGAGGCGGACGCGAACTGGCCCGACTGGTACGCGACGTACATGGTGGCCGAGCAGTCGGGTGCGGAGCTGCCGCAGTGAGCGACTACGACGTGATCGTGGTCGGTGGCGGGTCGCCCGGCGAGCACTGCGCCGGCGCGCTCGCCGAAGGCGGTCTGCGCGTCGCGATCGTCGAGCGCGAGCTCGTCGGCGGCGAATGCTCGTACTGGGCGTGCATCCCGTCGAAGACGCTGTTGCGTCCGGGCGAGGCGGCGCACGCGGCGAACGAGGCCGCCGCGCACGCGGAGGTCGACGTAGAGGCGGCATTCGCCTGGCGCGACTTCATGGTCTCCAACTACTCCGACGCCGGCCAGGAGCGGTGGCTCGCCGACAACGGCATCGACCTCATCCGCGGTCGCGGCCGCCTGGCCGGACCTGGCGTCGTCGAGGTCGACGGCACGTCGTACACGGCCGACGACGTCGTGCTCGCGAACGGCGCCGACCCGTTCGTCCCGCCCGTCCCGGGTCTGCGCGAGCTCGAGGGGGTCTGGACGAACCGCGAGGCGACGGGGATGAAGACCGTCCCGCAGCACATGCTCGTGATCGGCGGCGGCCCGGTCGGGGTCGAGCTGGCGCAAGCCGTGCGCCGCCTCGGCGGCAACGCGACGCTCGTCGAGGGCGCGCAGCGTGTTCTGGCTCACGAATCGGCGCCGCTCGGCGACGCGCTCGGCGAGGTACTGCGTGGCGAAGGGATCGAGCTCGTGCTCGGCGCGCAGGCGGCCGGCGCGCGACGCGACGGTGACGACTTCGTGCTGCAGCTCGACGACGGTCGCGAGCTGCGCGGGGACCGCCTGCTCGTTGCGACAGGGCGGCGCCCGCGTGTCCAGGACATCGGCCTCGAGACGGTGGGGATCACCGCCGACGGGCACGGCGTCCCGGTCGACTCGCGCTTGCAGGTGGCCGAGCGCCTGTGGGCGATCGGCGACGTCAACGGCATCTGGCAGCTAACGCACGTCGGCAAGTACCAGGGCGAGGTCGTCGCGTCGAACATCCTGGGCGAGCCGCGCGAGGCGAACTACGACGCCGTGCCACGCGTCGTGTTCACGGATCCGCAGGCGGCTGCCGTGGGCGCGACCGAGGCGAAATTCACCTCGACCGTTCCGCTCAACGGCATCGCGAAGACCGAGACCTATACGCGCGCATATGCGGAGAGCAACGGCTTCCTCACGCTGCTCGGGGACGGCGAGCGACTCACGGGTGCGTACGCGTTCGGCCCCGAGGCGGGCGAGTGGCTGCAGCAGGCGACGTTGGCGATCCGCGCCCGCGTGCCGATCGACGTGCTCCGCGACACGATCCAGCCGTTCCCGACGTTCTCGGAGATCTACGTCGGCGCGGTAAACGCGATGCACGCCGAGATCCGCCAGGCCTTCCGCACAAAGTCGTCGTGAGGTGGCTCGCAGGGCAGACGGTCAGGCGGCGAGCTGCGCGAACGCGCTCCGGAAGACCTCGATCGGTTGCGCGCCGAGGACGATCAGCCGCCGGTCGAGCACGAAGGCCGGCACGGCGTTGATCCCGATCGAGATCGCCTGTTGCGTCGACCCCTCGACGGCGTCGAGGTACAGCGCGGGATCCTCGATCACGCGCTCGACGTCGGCGGCCGGCAGCCCCACCTCGGCTGCGAGCCGGCGCAGCTCGTCCGCGTCACCGACGTTCGTCGCCTGCGACCAGTAGCCGTCCATCAGCCGGTCGTGGAACGGCGCGTGCAGGCCGTGTTCGCGCGCGAGCTCCGACATGCGCAGTGCGAGACGCGTGTTCGGCACGATCTCGGGCCGCTTGTACTCGAGGCCCGCGGCCGCGAACCGGTCGCGCAGCGGATCGGTCTCGCCGACGCCGATCCCGTAGCGGCGGTGCAGCTCCGCGAGCGGAATCCCCTCGGGCGGGTACTCCGGGTGCAGGTCGAAGGGGAGCCAGACGACGTCGGCGCCGAACTCGCGCCGTGCCTCCTCGGCCGTCACCTGGCCGAGCCGGCAGAACGGTCAGATGTAGTCGCTCCAGATGAGGATGGAGTGCTCGGCCACTAGACGTGAGGCTTCCGCACCTGTGCGTTCATGTCGACGGCGATGAAGCCGAACACCGACGAGCTGACCCGGTCCTCGGCGACGTCGATGTCGTTGCCTCCCTTGCCACCCCACGTGTTCACGGGGCACGACCAGCGCTTCGAGCCGGGGTTGTGCGAGAAGGGGCCGTTCATGACGACCCAGTGCGTCCGCTGGATGTCGAACTTGGTGATGTTCTCGGGTTCCCCGCCCTCGTGCAGCGTGAACATGTGCACCCAGAGCAGGATGTTCCAGCCTTCGCCGAATTTCGCGTTGGCTTCCCCGAGGTCGCCGGCATCGGTCTGCGCGATCCATCCGCCCTTCTGCACGATCTTGTCCCTCGCGACCCCGTAGGTCCCGAGCCAGCCGGTGATGTCGTGCGGGAACGTGGCGAAGCCGATCGTCTTTTCCGTCGCGCTGAAGAACCAGTTGCCGGCGTCGCGCAGCGAGCCGAGGGCGATCCAGTCCGCGCCCTTGATCTGCTGCCCGGCCGTCCAGGCGGTCTTCACGCCGGTCCCGGCCTGGACGTCCAGGCCGCCCAGCTTGCCTCGGCCCGTGGTGTACAGCTCGGTGACGAAGCGGGCGTAACCGACCGGGTCGTTGCGCGCGATCACCATCAGCACCGTGTTCGGGCCGCACCACGCGAGCTGCCCCTGGTTGATCAGGTGCGGCTGGTCGATCGTCGTCTTGAGGTGCGAGACGACGTCGGCCGCGAGGATGTCCTTGTAGTGGGGCGACTCCGGCGGCGTCGAGGCCCCGCCGAACACGTCGATCGCCGCAAGCGCCGCCTTGCGCTTCACCACGTAGTTCTTCGCCAGCTCGATCTGCTCGGTCACGCGCGGCGTCACCGCAGCGGCTTCGAGCTCGGTGACGATCTTCTCGATCTCGCCGGTCGCGATCTGGGTGATGTCGACCGCGCCACGCTTCGGCGTCCCGATCGTCGTCGTCACCTGTCGTTGCACGACGCGTCCGCGCTGGACCAGCTGCGCGACCGCCGCGTTGCCCGCGCGCGCCTGCAGGTCGAGCACCGGGTGGAGAGCGGCGTCGCGCCCCGACCTCGCACGCTGAATCCCGCTGCGCGCGCTGTCGCCCTGACGGAGAACGTCGGGGCTCGACACGACGATCAATGCTCTCGCCGCGGGGCCCGGATGTCAACAACGACTCGTTCGGCGGCTCCGCTACATCGACATGGGGATCGTCAGCCACGGAACGTGCTCGGGAACGACGAGCAGTGCGAGCCCGAGCACCGCGAGCACGGCGGCCGTCGCACCGGTCGCGACCGACCTCCAGGGGAGCAGCTTCTCGAACGCGATCAGGGCCGCGATCACGAGCATCCAGGCAATGCTCATCACGCCAAGCGCGAACAGGGCGGCCATCAGGGCCCCGCTGCAACCGACGCAGAAGCCTCCCTGCTCGATTCCGACGACCAGCGCGCCGGGCACGCCGCGCCGTTCGGGGAGCAAGCCGGCGTCGCGGCAGTGCTGCAGGCATCTCCTCTTGGCGGTCGTCAGCTCGTACACGGCTGCAGCCAGGATCACGCCGGCGGCGACGATCTGTCCGGCGCGATCCCACGCCAGGAAATCAGGAGCGAGCGAGCGCGTCCCCTCGACGACCGCGTAAGCGAGTCCCCCGAACGCCGCCCACGGCAGCAGATACCCGGTGGCGAGCACGAGGGCACCCGCGACCGTCCGGGCGGGTCCGCCGAGCGCGGCGCGTGAGTAGGCGACCGCGATCGGCGCCAGCGAGGGGAGCATCATCGCGGCCATCATCGTCACCCAGACGACGGCGAACCACCCGAACGCGCCCAGCCCCGTCCCGGGGCCCATGTCCATGCCTTGCATGCGCTTCACCGTCAACGCCCAGCAGGCACCCGCGACCGCGATCAGCAAGAGCACAGGCCAGACCGTCGAGGCCGCGGGCCCTCCGAGCGGCAGCGGCGACCGGCCGGGATACGAGACGCGAGCCATTCGGTTCAGTCGGGGTACTCGTCCTTGCGCCACGCACGCGGCTCGGGGGACCCCGCCTTCGGCGTTCGCTCGAGCAGGAAGTCGAAGTACGGCGCGACGAACGGGTCGGGGGCCGACACCGTGTAGGTGTGGTAGACGGTGCCGTTCTCACGCGCGAACGCGATCCAGCTGGGGTTCTCGCGCAACCCGTCCTTCAGCTCGGCCCCGACCTGCTGCGACCACTCCTCGAGCCACTCGGGCGGGTCGTCGATCATCTGCTTCAGCTCGGGGATCTGCTGCGCCCGCTCCTCGGTCAGCGCGAGGCCGAAGTCGAAGGGGAAATCGGTGTCGTAGGTGGAGACGTAAGGAAACTGCCAGCCCATCCTTCGCTTGTACGCGGTCAGCTGCTCGATCGGCGCGCGCGAGAAGCAGATCAGCGTCACGTCGCGGTGGTTCACGTGAACGAGCGTCCCGTCGAGCCCGTCGCCGAGGCTCGTGCAGCCGGGGCACGCGCCGAGCGTGTAGTCGGGGCCGAACATGATGTTGTAGGCGAGCAGCTGCGAGCGCCCGTCGAAGAGCTCGGCGAGCGTCTTCTTGCCGTCCTCCGTGTCGAACTCGTACTCCTTCTCGACCGGCACCCAGGGGAGCTCGAGCCGCTTCCGCTTGATCTCCTCGTTCCGCTTCGCCTGCTCTCCCTCGAGCTCGGCGAGCTCGTCCCGCGCCGCCTGCCATTGCTCGCGGCTTGCGATCGTGTGTTCCGGCATCGTCCGCTCCTTTCTCGATATCGACTGAGACTCGCGCCGCCGCGGAAACTCATCGTTTGACGGCGGCTCGATGCGCGCTACGCCGTGTCGTACTCGTCGTGGCGCCGGAGCCAGTGGGTCTGCTCGCCTTCTTCGTGCCGCCCCAGCGGCGTCCGGTCGAGGAGCCCGTAGTAGGCCATCGCGGGCTCGAGGCCGCGCGCAGAGCTGACGTATGTTCGGTAGACGGTCCCGTCCGCGAGGGCGTACACGCTCAGGCCGGGCCCCTCCGAGACGTAGCCGGCGACGTCGGTACCGGAGGCCTCGGCCATCTGCTCGACGGTCGGGGGGATGTCACCCTCGAGGAACGGCCTCAGCTCTTCCTCGGTGTGCGCGAGACCGAGGTCGCGATGGAAGTCGTTGCCGGCGGTGGAGGCCCAGTTGAAGCTCCAGCCCATCCGTTCCCGGTACGCGAGCAGCTTCTCGAGCGGCGCGCGCGAGGAGCAGATCAACGTCGCGTCGCGCGCGCGCAAGTGGACGACCTGCGGATCGAGCGTGTCGGCGATCGAGGAGCAGACGGTGCAGCCGGCCTCGTAGGACGGGCCGAACATGAAGTGGTAGACGAGCAGCTGCGAGCGCCCGTCGAAGAGCTCGGCGAGCGTCTTCCTGCCGTCCGCCGTGTCGAACTCGTACTCCTTTTCGACCGGCACCCAGGGAAGCGCGCGCCGCTTGACGGCGAGCTCGTCGTTCCGGCGCGTCAGCTCTTTCTCCTGGGCGAGCAGCGCGTCGCGCTCGGCCTGCCACTCCTCCTGCGTCCCGATCCTGTGCCCGGTCATCGAAGCACCTCCCGTCTGCGGTCGCGTCTCGACCTGATGGTGCCGTAAGCGCCTAGCCGATGCTGAAGCCCGAGATCGCGTCACCGACGGAGAGCTCGGCGTAGCCGAATCGCCACCCGGATTAGAGTGGCCGGCATGAACGTGTTGCGGCCCGCGGCCGGCGTCTACGCGTTCTACGACGGTCGCGTCGAGGGCTACCGGTTCGCCGAGGGGCCGAACTGGGTCGACGACGGCGCCCTCTCGCTCGGCATCGCGAGCTACGCCGTCGTCTCGGGTGACGCGGCTCTCGTGTACGACACGCATGTCTCGGTCGACCACGGACGGCGGATACGCGCTGCGCTCGAGAGCGAAGGCGTGCGCAGCTTCACGGTCGTCCTGAGCCACTGGCACCTCGATCACGTCGCGGGCACGTCGGCGTTCGCGGGCTGCGACGTGATCGCCTGCGAACGGACCGCGCAGCTGCTCGCCGGCTCACGGGATGCGATTCAAGACGGGTCGTTGGAGGGGCCGCCGGCGATCGATCCGCTGGTGCTTCCCAGCACGACGTTCCGCGAGCACCTCGAGCTGCAGATCGGCGACGTGCAGCTCGAGTTACTGCATACCGACATCCACAGTGACGACGCGACCGTCATCTGGTGGCCGGAGCACGAGCTCCTCTTCTGCGGCGACACGATGGAGGACACGGTCACGTACGTGGACGAGCCCGAGCGTCTTCCGGTGCACCGGGAGAACCTCGAGAAGCTGCGCCCCCTGCGGCCGGGGCGGATCCTTCCGAACCACGGCTCGCCCGTTGTGATCGCCTCGGGCGGCTACTCCGCCGGTCTGATCGACGCGACGCAGTGGTACATCGACTTCCTGCTCCGGTCACGCGAGGACGCGTCGCTCGCGGAGCTCGACCTGCGGGAGGTCGTGACCGCGTGTGGAAATGCCGACGTGCACTACTTCGCACCGTACGAACAGGTGCACCGTGAGAACGTCGCCTCCGTGCGCGCGCACGGATAGCCGAATGCGACGTCAGCTCGCCGGCCGGGGTGGATCGATCCGGCGGAGAGAGTCGCGGTCGACGATCGCCGTCTTCCCGCGACTGAGCGCGACCGTGCCGCGAGCTTCCTGCGCGCGGAGCACACGGTTGACGGTCGCGCGGCTGGTGCCGGCGATCTGGGCGAGCTCTTCCTGGCTGAGCGCAATCACGCCGTCTCCGTCTGCATAGGCGTCCGCGAGCTCGGCGAGCCGGCGGAGCACGCGGCGCTCGGCCGGGACGTAGAGCGCGTCGAGCAGCAGCTCGTTCTGGCGCCGGATCTCCGCCGCGAGGAACGCAATGAGCACTTCGTTGATCTGCGGGTGCATCTTCCGCAGACGGTCGAAGTCGGTGAAGTAGATGGCGAGTGTCTCGGACGGTTGCAGAGCCGCGACCGTGGCCGAGCGGCGCGCCGACGGAGCGGTCAGCGCCATCTCGCCGAAGTTGTCGCGCGGACCGCGGATCCCGACCGTGACGGTGTCACCGAGCGGCGTCATGATGCGGATCGCGAACCGTCCGTCCACGATCAGGTGCAGCGAGTCACCCGGGTCGCCGCGATGA
>Ga0136846_1214183_pt1 | contig 33408 bp, 35 predicted proteins | sample HopSoiMetagenom2_FD_96841 | JGI IMG/M metagenome (GOLD analysis project Ga0136846, IMG submission 96841) | Grasslands soil microbial communities from Hopland, California, USA - 2 Assembly 2016 (version 4) | ecosystem: Environmental > Terrestrial > Soil > Grasslands | place: USA: Hopland...
ACGGCCAGCCCAAGACGCTGGATGAGATCGGCAAGGTGTACGGCGTGACCCGCGAGCGGATCCGCCAGATCGAGTCCAAGACCATGTCCAAGCTCCGGCACACGTCCCGGTCCGACCTCCTGCGCGACTACCTGGACTGATCCCGGCGGCGGTTTCTCCCGCCGAACACAGAGACCAGGCGCGGGTCGCCGAAGGAGGTCACGCGCACGATGCCCGCGCGGGCGACGGTGAGCACCACGACGCCGTAAGGCTGGTAGCCGCCCTGCTCGTCGCGGACGTATTCCACGGCCGCGGGCTGGCCGTTAGCGCGGGTGGGGAGCATGCGCCAGGTACCGGGGGAGCCGAGGACGCGGTCGCGGAGGAAGGGCACGCAGGTTCTGACGCCGGCGAACCAGGTACGCATCGGGGTCGCCTCCAGGACGGCGTCGCGCACCAGGAGCCGCTCGAGGGCGGCGGCGTCCGCGTTCTCGAATGCCGCGATGTACTGGTCGAGGAGGGCGCGGGCCGGTGGCGCCGTCGGCTCGATGATCTGCTCGGCGGCCGGCGCCAGTTCCTCCATCCGCGCGCGGGCGCGCTGGAGCGCGCTCTTGACCGAAACCGTCGTGGTCCCGAGCATGACCGCGACCTCGGCGGCCGGAAATTCCAGCACGTCCCGCAGGACCAGAACGGCGCGCTGCCGGGGCGGTAGGTACTGCATGCTGGCGATCAGGGCCAGCCGCAGCCCGGCGCGCGCGGCGACGATGGCCGCCGGGTCAGCCGTGTCGCTCATCACCATGGTGTCCGGTACCGGGTCCAGCCAGGTGATTTCCGGATCGGCAGGCTCCGGGTACACACCGGGATCCGGCTCGGGAGCGCCGAGGCCAGACGGCAGCATCCGGCGGGCGGGCTTGGCCAGCGCGGTCAGGCAGGCGTTGGTGGCGATCCGGTACAGCCAGGTCCGCATCGATGACCGGCCCTCGAACCCTTCGTAGGAGCGCCAGGCGCGCAGGTAGGTCTCCTGGACCAGATCCTCCGCGTCGGGCACCGAGCCGAGCAGGCGGTAGCAGTGCGCGAACAACTCCCGCCTGAACGGCTCGGCGTACTCGGCGAATGCCGCGCTATCCGGCACCGATCACACCAGCCGGCCCAGGAAGGCGGCGAGCTGATCAGCCGGCCCCGCCCCGGCGGGCGCCGGTGCCGCGGGACCGAATGGAGCCTGCCCGTCCGGACCGCGGAACGCGTCGGTGACTGCGACCCGGGCGTGGGCGAGCAGCCGGTCCGCGAGTCCGGGGTCCAGGTCGGCGGGGCACCCGATGGCGCGGGCTAGATCCCAGCCATGGGCGAACTGATCCATCGCCGCCATATCCCGCACGACGGTGCCGGGGAACTCTCCGAACGGGAGCCGGACCATCGAGTCCAGCACCCCCTCGGCCGCGAACGCCGTGACGGCGATCCGGACGCCCTCCTCATAGGCGCCGACGAAATCCCGGGCCGCGTAGTCGACGTCCGCGGGCTCGTCGTGGCCGGCCCCGGCCGCTTCCGGGGTCACGGCGGCCGCCCACCAGTGGGCGGTGCCGATGAAATGGTTGACCAGCGCGCGGACGTCCCAGGAGACGCACGGCGTCGCCGCGGTCAGGTCACGGGGCTGGACCTTCACCAAGACGCCCAGGGTGCTCTGCATGGCCTGGTTCAGCGGGCAATCCATTGTTTCCATCCTCTCATCGGTCACCTGCCTTCACTCAGGCAGACTCGGCGGGAGGAGCAAAGGAACCGCTCGCCGGACCAGGTCGCTGCGACGGCCGTCAGCATGGGAACCGGATGTTTGCCGGATGCGCCGCTGCCTGTCGATACTGGTCACATGCTGGAGCTACGGCCGAATTGCGAGTGCTGCGACCGGGACCTCGACGCGGCGTCCGCCGACGTGCTTATCTGCACCTACGAATGCACCTGGTGCCGCGACTGCGCGGAGAACATCCTGCACGGTATCTGCCCGAACTGCGGCGGCGAGCTCGTGCGGCGCCCTATCCGCCCGGCCCATCTGCTCACGGTCGACCCGCCATCGACCAAGAGGGTCGTCCGGCCAGGATGCGCCCCAGCGCCGGCCCGCTGACAGGCTCGATCGGGCCGGCCGGCCGATCAAGCCGGCCGGCGGTCAGCGTCCGGGACCGGGGTGGCGTCGGGGACGGGCTGGAACTGCTGCGGCTGGCCGGGCCGGGTGAGCGGTCCGCTGCGGAACAGCGTGACGGCGACGATCGCGCCACCGGTCAAGATGGCGGCCGACCACCAGAAGACGGTGCTGTAGCCGTGGATCAGCGCTTGCCCTGCCACCTGCGGGCTGGGACGGCCGTGGGCGGATAGATAGCTGGCCACGGCACTGGCGAAGATCGTGTTGAGCAGCGAGGTGCCGATCGACCCGCCGAGCTGCTGCCCGGTGTTGACGGTGGCGGCGGCGACGCCCGCGTCCTGGGGCGGCACGCCGAACGTTCCGGTGTTGAAGACGGGCGCGAACACCAGGCCCAGCCCCAGGCCCATCATCAGCAGCGACGGCAGCACGTCGGCCGCATAGCTGGAGTGCACGCCGATCCGGGTCAGCAGGGCCAGGCCGGCCGCCGCCAGGATCATCCCGGGCGGGGCCAGCGGCCGGGGCCCGAAGCGGGGCATCAGCATGATGTTGCTGCTGATCGAGGCCGTCATGATGCCGGCCACCATCGGCAGGAACGCCAGCCCGGTGACCACCGGCGAGAATCCCAGGGTCTGCTGCAGGTAATAGGTGAGGAACAAGAAGATGCCGAACATGCCCGCCGACGCGATCAGCATGGTCAGGTAGGCACCGCCCCGGTTCCGGTCGGTCACCACCCTGGGCGGCAGCAGCGGCTGCGGCGCGCGAGCCTGCCGGAAGCCGAACAGGACCAGCAGCACCACCCCGGCCGCCAGGAAGCCCCAGGTCGAAGGCGTGTGCCAGCTGTGCAGGCCGGCGTTGGAGAAACCGTAGACGATACAGAACATGCCGGCCGAGACCAGCGCCGCCCCGGGCAGGTCCATCTTCGGGCGGCCCTGCGCGGGGTGAGGGGGCAGCAGGATCGCCGCGCCCGTGGCGGCCAGGCCGGCGAAGAACAGGTTCACGTACAGGCACCAGCGCCAGGACAGGTACTCGGTCAGCACCCCGCCCAGCAGCAGCCCCACCGCGCCGCCCGCCCCGGCCACGGCGCCGTACACGCCGAACGCCCGGCCGCGCTCGGCCGGGTCGCTGAACGTCACGGCCAGCAGCGACAGCGCCGCCGGCGCGAGCAGCGCGCCGAACGCGCCCTGGCAGGCCCGCGCCGCTACCAGCATGCCGAAGTTCAGCGCGGCACCGCCCACCGCGGACGCGGCCGCGAAGCCGATCAGGCCGGCCAGGAACGTCACCTTGCGACCCAGCAGGTCAGACAGCTTGCCGCCGAGCAGCAGCAGGCTGCCGAACGCCAGCGCGTACGCGGTGACCACCCACTGCCGGTCCACGATGGTGAAATGCAGGGACCGCTGCGCCGACGGCAGCGCGATGTTCATGATCGTCGCATCCAGGACGATCATCAGCTGGGCGAGCGCGATGACCCCCAGGACCAGCCACCGCCTGGGGTCGGGCGCCGCGGTGCCGTCCGGCCCGCCCGGTGCCCGCCTGACCTGTCCGCCGTCTGCCATGTGCCCCTGCCCGTCCTGATCCGGAGCTGATACCTCCGTTTCCGAGCGTAACACGACCCCGGGGCGCCCGCCGAGGCAAGCCGGCCCGTAGCGGGGTACCGGCCGCCGCCAGCCACCGGTGGCCAAGCGTCATCGCCAGGCGAATACGGGCTGCTCGAAATGGGCCACCCGGGTGGTCAGGCCGTGCAGTGCCACCTGGCAGAACTGGTGGATGATGGCGCCGGTCGGGGCGTACACATGGTCGTCAAGCAGCGCCAGCCGCAGGACCGGCGCGGGCGATTCCGGGATGCGCAGGAGCTCGGGCGGGCGGTCGAAGCCGGCCAGCGGGATCACGTGGATCCGGGCCACCTCCGAGGACTGCCTGACCAGCGTGCCGACCGGGCCGCCCCACACCACCACCGGTGTGATGAGGAAGCCGGACCGGGTGGCGTAGTCATCGAGGATGCCCAGGACATCGCCGGCCTCGGCCGCCACGCCGGTTTCCTCGTGCAGTTCCCGCAGCGCCGCTTCGGCGGCGGACTCGCCGGGCTCGCGGCTCCCGCCGGGCAGCGCCCACTGCCCGGCGTGGTTCCGCAGGCCTGCTGCCCGCCTGGTGAGCAGTAGGCAAGGTACGTCCTGCTGCTCCAGGACGCACACCGCCACCGAAGCGGCGCGCAGGCCGGGTCGGGTGATGCCGATGCGCCGGAAAGCAGCCAGGTTAGCGGCGACAGCGGCCCGGTTCGCTGCCGGACCGGTCGCCTGGATTCGCGGGTCATATTCCATCTGAAGTCTGCCACCATGGTGGCACATCCGGGCCGTACAGCCGATCCCGCTCCAGCACGACCCGGCATTACCGGCACCCCAGCGCTGGAAGAGGGCATGATCTAGGGAATGCGGGAGCTGGTAACCGATATGACCGATCCGCGGCTGGCGGACTACGCCCGGCTGACGGACATGGAACTGCGCATTCACCTGGAGTCCGCGCAGGGGCTGTTCATCGCGGAGGGCACGAAGGTGATCAGCCGGGCGGTGGCGGCCGGCTACCCGGTCCGCTCGATGCTGCTGGCCGAGCGCAGGCTCGGCGACCTGGAAGCCCTCCCCGCCGCCGGCGCCCCCGTCTACGTCGTCCCGGACGAGACCGCCGAACGCCTCACCGGCTACCGGGTCCACCGCGGGGCACTGGCCTCCCTGCACCGCAAGCCGCTCCCGGAGGTCCCGGCGCTGGCCGCGGCAGCCGGGAAGGTCATCGTGCTCGAGGACCTGGTCGACCACGCCAACGTCGGTGCCATCTTCCGGTGCGCGGCCGCGCTCGGCGTGGACGCCGTCTTCCTGTCGCCGCGGTGCGCCGACCCGCTCTACCGGCGGGCGGTGAAGGTCTCCATGGGCGCGGTGTTCGCCATCCCCTACGCCCGGATGACCGGATGGTACGACGGCCTGGCGGACCTGCGAAAGGCCGGTTTCCGGCTGCTCGCGCTGACGCCGGACGCCACCGCCGCGCCGCTGACCGCGGCGGCGGCCGGCGGCCGGATCGCGCTCATGCTCGGCACCGAGGGCGACGGGCTGTCGTCGCGCTGGCTGCACAAGGCCGACCAGGCCGTCCGGATCCCGATGCATCCGGGCGCCCGGGCGGCCGGGGTGGACTCGCTCAACGTGGTGGCCGCCGCCGCGATCGCGTGTCATGTGCTGGCAGGCGGGGACGAGACTCGTTCGGCCGAAGGACCTTGATTTTTCTGGCCGGCCCGCGAGGCGCTGGTCGCCGGGCGCGAAATGACCCGCGATATCACGCTTGCCCTCTTCCAGGCTTTCTGGGCGTTTGCCTAGCCTTTTCCTACCTCACGTACATAACGTGAGCTCATGGAGCGCGGGCCTGCTGGCGGCGATGGCGCTGGATCCCGTGCGTCCGGCGCCCGGGCCTCGCAGCGCTGGCTCGTCGCCGGGACCGTGGCCGCGGCCATCCTGCTCGGCGTGATCGCCGTGCTCGCGACCCGCCTCGCGGCCGCCTCCCCCGCGGCCAAGGCGGCGGCCGCGTCACCCACGCCCTCCCCGGCCGCCAGCGCGAGCCTGACCGTGCCGGGCATCTACCGGCGGGTCGCGCCGTCCGTGGTGACCATCCAGGCCGGTCACGAACTCGGGACCGGCGTCATCGTGGCCGACAGCGGCCTGATCCTGACCGCGAATCACGTCGTCGCCGGCGGCGGCGTCATCACCGTCACCTTCGCCGACGGCACCACGACGAGCGCGACGGTGGCCGGCGCCAGCCCGAAGCTGGACATCGCCGAGCTCATCCCGGCGAAACTGCCCCAGGTCGTCGTGCCCGCCACCGTGGGCGGGGCGGCCGGCGTGGGCACGTCCGTGGTCGCCATCGGCAACCCGCTGGGCCTGACCGACAGCGTCTCCACCGGGGTGGTCTCCGGCCTGAACCGGACCGCGGACACCAGCAACGGCAAGTTCTCCGGGCTTATCCAGTTCGACGCGTCGGTGAACCCCGGCAGTTCGGGCGGCCCCCTGCTCGACACGCACGGGCTGGTCGTCGGCATCGTTCTCTCGATCGCCACCCCCGACGGCGCGGACGCGTTCGCCGGCATCGGGTTCGCCGAGCCCATCGGCGCCGCGCTCGGCGGCGCCAGCGGCAAGGGATCAGGAAAGGGACCCCAGATATGAGGACAGGGCTATGACCGACGCCACGCCCGCCGCCAACCCGCTGCAGCCGGTGCTGTTCGAGGTCAAGCGCATCATCGTCGGCCAGGACGTCCTGCTCGAGCGGATGGCGGTCGCGCTGCTGTCCGGCGGGCACCTGCTGGTGGAGGGCGTTCCCGGGCTGGCCAAGACGCTGGCGGTCAAGTCGCTGGCGGCGGCGACCGGCGGCCAGTTCCAGCGCATCCAGTTCACGCCCGACCTGGTGCCGGCCGACCTGACCGGCACCCGGGTCTATCACCAGCACAGCGGGGAGTTCCAGACCCAGCTCGGCCCGGTCTTCACCAACCTGCTGCTGGCCGACGAGATCAACCGCGCGCCCGCCAAGGTGCAGAGCGCCCTGCTCGAGGTGATGCAGGAGCATCAGGTCACCATCGGCCGCGAGACCTACCCGGTGCCCGAGCCGTTCCTGGTCATGGCGACCCAGAACCCGATCGAGTCCGAGGGCACCTACCCGCTGCCCGAGGCGCAGGTCGACCGGTTCATGATGAAGGTCGTCGTCGGTTACCCCAGTGCCACCGAGGAGCACGCGATCGTCGACCGCGCGCTGCGCCCGGCCGAAACGGTCCGCGCGATGCTCAGCCCGGCCGACCTGATCGCCATGCAGGAGCGGGCCCGGGAGATCTACGTAGACACCGCCGTCGTCGACTACGCCGTGCGGCTGGTGACCGCGACCCGGCAGACATCGAGCGCGGGCCTCGCCGACCTGAAGCGGTACGTCAGCTACGGGGCCAGCCCGCGCGCCTCGATCGCCCTGGTCACCGGCGCCCGGTCGCTCGCGTTCCTGTACGGCCGCGACTACGTGCTGCCGGACGACGTCCGGGAGATCGCCCTCGACGTCATGCGGCACCGCATCGTGCTGTCCTACGAGGCGCTCGCCGACGACGTTACCTCCGACGCGATCATCACCAAGGTGCTCGGCGCGGTGACCGAGCCCGACGTCGTGCTGAGCGGCCGCTGACCATGCGCGGTACTCCGGAACGTCTCCTGGCCCGCCTGGAATGGCGGGTCATCCACCGCCTCGACGGGCGCCTGGCGGGCGGCGACTACCGGACCGCGCACCGGGGGAGCGGGACCGACCTCGTCGGCCTGCGCGAATACACCGAGGGCGACGACGCGCGGCATATCGACTGGAACGTCACCGCCCGGCTGAACGAGCCGCAGCTCCGCGTGTTCACCGAAGACCGCGAGCTCACCGCGTGGCTGGCGCTCGACCGCTCGGCGTCGATGACGGTGGGGCCGCCGGGGCGCGGCAAGGACGACGTGCTCGGTGAGCTGGCCCTGGTGCTCGCCCGGCTGTTCGGCCGGGGCGGCAACCGCGTCGGCGCGCTGTTCTACGACACCGGGCCAAACAACACCGGGCCAAACAACACCGGGGCGGTGCGCGTCGTGCCCCCCGGCACCGGCCGCCGGCACGCGCTCCGCATCGCCGCCGAGCTGGCCAGGAACACCAGGACCGCCGAGCTGGCCAGGAACACCAGGACCGCCGGCCGGCCGGGCAGCACGACCGACCTGGCGGCGATGCTCGACGCGGTGGCCAAACTAGCCAGGCGCCGCGCCCTCATCGTCGTCATCTCCGACTTCATCGGCGACGGCGACTGGGGACGGTCGCTGCTGCGCCTGGTGCCACGCCACGAGGTGGTCGCCCTGCGCGTCACCGACACCGCCGACGACGAACTGCCCGACGTCGGCCTGGTCGTCGTCGAAGACGCCGAGACCGGCGAGCAGCTCGTCATCGACTCCTCCGACCCGCTGCTGCGCGCCCGGCTCCGCGCGGGCGTGGACGAACGCGACGCCCGGCTAGCGGCCGGCATGCGCCGGGCCGGGGTGCCGGTCCACCGCATCGGCACCGACGCCGACCTGGCCCGGGCGCTCATCGAGGTCGTCGAGCACACCCGGCGCAGGCGCGCGTGAAGTTCGCCGATCCCGTTCTCCTGGCCGTCGGCCTGCTGGTCGCCGCCGGCCTGGCCGGGGCCGCGATCGTCACCGGCCGGCGGCGGGCCGCGGCCCTGGCCGCGGCCGGGGTGGCGGGCGGCCGGGCCAGGAACGGCGGCGTGTGGTTCACCATCGGCGGCCTCGCCGTCCTCGCGATCGCGGTGGCCGGGCCGGCGGCGACCGTGCCGGTGTCCCGGGCCGCCGGCACCGTCATCCTCGCCATGGACGTTTCCGGCAGCATGGCCGCCGCCGACGTGGCGCCCAGCCGCCTGGGGGCCGCGAAGCAGGCCGCCCTGTCGTTCATCAGCGCCCAGCCGGGCACGGTGGACATCGGCATCGTCGCGTTCGAGGAAGGCGGCCTCGAGGCCGCCCTGCCCACCGCCGATCACGCCACCGCCTCGGCCGCGGTCCGCCGGCTGAAGACCGGCGGCGGTACCTCACTGGGCGACGCCATTCTCGCCTCGCTCTCCGCGATCACGCACAAGGCGGTCGCCCTGCGCCGCGATGGCAGCGCGCCGAACATCGGCTACTGGCCGTCGGCCACGATCGTGCTGCTCTCCGATGGTCAGGACGGAGCCGAACCCGGCACCGGCCCCCAGGCCGCCACCACGGCGGCCGCCGCCGCGGCCGGGAAGGCCGGCGTGCACATCGACACGGTCGGGGTCGGCACCGCCGCGGGCACCACCGTCCGGGCCGGCGGCTTTCACCTGTTCACCGCGCTCGACGCGGCCGTCCTGAAGTCGATCTCGCAGGCCACCGGCGGCACCTACCATCCCGCTTCGGACGCGAGCGAGCTCAACGGGATCGCCGCGTCCATCAACCTGCGGCTCACCGTCACCCACGAGCCGCTGCCGCTGGCCGGCGCGTTCATCGCCCTGGCCCTGGCGCTGCTCGCCGCGGGGGCCGTGCTCACCGTCGTCCGGACGGGCCGGGTGATCTGAATGTCCTTGTCCTGGCCGTGGGCGCTGCTCGCGCTCCTCGTCATCCCGCTGGTGTTCGCGCAGCTGTGGCTGAGCAGGCGCCGGCGCCGGCGTTCGGTGGTCCGGGTCACCTCGCTCGCGCTCGTCCAGACCGCCGTGCCGGGCCGCTCGCGCTGGCGGCGGCGCCTGCCCGTCGTGCTGCTGACGCTCGGCTTCGCCGTGCTCGCGGTCGGTGCCGCCCGCCCGCAGGCGACCGTGCCGGTCCCGTCGTCGTCGGCGACGATCATGCTGGCCCTGGACGTCTCCGGCTCGATGTGCTCCACCGACGTGAAGCCGAACCGGATTACCGCCGCCGAGCAGGCCACCAGCGCCTTCATCAAGTCCCAGACGGGCGGCCCGCGGATCGGCCTGGTCGCCTTCGCGGGCACCGCCGCCGTCCTCGTCCCCCCGATGGCGGACGCCAGGCAGCAGCTCAGCGCGATCGGCGGTCTCACCACCTCGTTCGGCACCGCGATCGGCGAGGGCATCTTGACCTCGCTGGACGCCATCGCCCAGGTCGACCCGGCGGTCGCGCCGACCGGCGCGAACGTCACCCGGCGGGCTGGCGCCGGCTACGCCAACGACGTGATCGTCGTGCTCACCGACGGCTCGAACAACCGGGGCATCGACCCGCAGACCGCGGCCAAGGATGCCGCGGCCCGGGGCGTCCGCGTTTTCACCATCGGCTACGGCACCGACAATCCGGCGCCGCTGGCGTGCAGCTCGGACCAGTTCGGCGGGTTCAGCGGCGGCTCCTTCGGGGGAGGCGGGTTCGGCGGCGGCCGCGGCGGCATCGGCGGCAACCCGTTCGACGCCGACTTCAACGCGCTCATGCGGATCTCCAAGACCACCGGCGGCTCGTTCTACCGCGCGCAGGACGCCGACCAGCTCAGCCGGGCGCTGGCCAAGCTGCCTGCCGCCTTCACCATCGTCCGCCGGCCCATCGACCTGGCCTCCTGGTTCGCCGTCGGCGGCGGCCTGCTCGTCGCCGCCGCGGTCGGCCTGTCGCTGTGGTGGAACCGCAGCAGGCGCGCGCCCGTCCCCGCCCCCGGGACCGCCCCCGGGACCGCCGCAAACTGAGACGCCAGCCTTATAGTCGTCGCGCTATGAACAAAACGACACTAAAAATGGCTAAGCAATCAGGGAGGGGTCACTGATGACGGAGACGGCAGCGGGCGATTCCGGTCCGGTCTTCCGGCTGGTCTATCGCAGTCACAGCCGGATCGGGACGGCCGAGCGCAAGCGCCAGCTGGGCGAGATCTTCAGCGTGGCCCGCTCGTCCAACAAGAAGCTGGGCGTCACCGGGGCCTTGCTGATCGACGAGGACCAGTTCGTCCAGACCCTGGAGGGCCCGGAACCGGTGGTCCGCGACCTGTACGCGAAGATCAGCCAGGACCGGCGGCACGAGCACGTCGAGCTGCTGGAGAGCGGGGATGTCGCCGGGCGGGTGTTCGGCAAGTGGGCGATGGCGAAGATGGCCGCCGAGGGTGAGCCGGACATCCCGCTGCTGAACAACGTCGACAAGGGCGGTATCAGCCCGGCGCAGCCCCGGCCCGCCACCCAGGCGCAGGAAGCCGTCCTGGACCTCATGCGCCAGTCACTGCGCCGCGCCGGAGCCGCCGCCTCCGACTAAAAGACCTATCCACCGAACGGGTGGGTGTCACGCCCTGGCATCGTCCCTCACCAGCCCCGACAATGAGCTCATGGTGGCAGCTGCCCGCCCCGCGGGACGGTGGGAGCCCGTCGACCTGGGCGTGCACCCGGCGGCGGGACCGGGTCGGTCCGTGCCTGCGTACATCCGGCGGCCGCACGACGAGCTGCTGCGCACGATGCTGGACCCGGAGGTGGCCGGCAGCCGGCTGATCGTGGTCCGCGGCGACGCGTGCACGGGCAAGTCCCGCGCCGCCTACGAGGCGGTCGCGGCCCGGCTCGGCGACTGGTCGCTGGAGTACCCGCCGGACGCCGCCGCTGAGCGGCCTGGCCGAACTGCTGGAGGGCGACGGCCACATGGTCATCACGACCATGTGGCCTGGGGACGGGGACGCCTACGTGACGGCGGCGGGTGCCCGGCGCGGCGCCCGCGATCCGCTCCGGGTGGCCGGCCGGCTGATCGCCGGGCTGGACGAGCTCGCCCTCATGGCCGGCCCCGATCCCGCCCGCGGCGGGATCATCGACGTCCCGACCCGGTTCACCGCCGACGCGGGCATATCCGGGCTGGAAGAAGACCGGGCCAGCTACCGGTTCGGCCGCGAGCCGGACGGTTCCCGGCGCCGCCATGGCACTGGATGGTTCCGCTGCCCCCAGCGCCAATTCGACCTCGCCGCGCGCCCGGTCCGGCTCGTCCGTGATCCCGGCCGCCACGATCGGCACCCTTAAGAAGGCAGTCGAACTGCTCCGCTCCGAGGGCCTGGTCCGCACCGTCATCGGCCGCGGGATCTTCGTCTCCCGCCCGGGCGGGTAGCTACGCCCGGGCAGCACGGCTCGCCGCCGTCTCCTCCCGTCGATGATTTCTCCGCTCAGGATGAGTGCATCGTCACGGGACCAGCAGCTCGTATTGCACCTGCGTCCGGCGCCGCAGCCGGCTCAGGAAACGCCGCCGGACCGGGTACCGGCGGGCCAGTTGCACGGCGACCTGGCTAGCCTCCTCCCCGGCCAGGAGCCGGACCGCCGCGTACCGCGGCTGCCCGTAGCTGACCATGCCCAGCGCGTCGCACGCCGTCACCTGCACGCTGCCGTCGAACCGGAGCCGCTTGACCGTGCCCGACCGGCTCCCGGCCCCGAAGTAGGCCCGGTTACCCTCGACGATCCCCTGCACGCGGGCCGACACGGGCGCGCCCTTCGGCCTCGATGTGGTCAGGAGGAAGTATCGGCCTTGCGCTAGGGGAGCGAAGTAACCGGCGTCGGCGGCTTCTTCCCGGTAACGGCGATCGGTCGCGGTCGAGCGGTCGGGCATGTCTTCTCCTGTATCTCAGGTGTCCGTCGCGTCCAGGCCGGGGTGACCAGCCAGCGCAGGTGCTCCCGGCCATCGAGCCGGTCCAGCCGGCGGATCAGCGGGGGCAGGGCCGGTGACTGGCTCTCGTGGGCGGCCACGGCGACCTTCTGGATGGCCCGGGCGGTGCCGGCGTCGGGACCCAGGTCAATCGCCCAGGCCCCGGCGACGTGGCCGGGCGGCCCAGTGCGCGCCAGGACCGGCACCCCTGCCCGCTGGGCGGCCATGCACGCGGCCGCCGCCACGGCCGCGTCGTCCACGGCCGCGTCGTCCATGACCGCGTCGTCCATTGCCGTGCCGTCGTCATCCGCATCGCCCGCGGCCGGGTCGATGACCAGCACCAGGTCCGCCGCGTGCTGGCGGATAGCCCGGCCGATCCGGTTGCGGAGCTCGGCTTCCGGCTGCCTGCCCAGGTCGCCGTCGGGATAGCTAGCCACCGTGACCTGGGAGATGCCCAGGACGCTGGCCGCCAGCTGCAGTTCCCAGGGCCGGACCGCTTCCAGCCGGGCACTCCAGGTGGAGTTCACGGTCGAGGCCTCGCCGCGGGTCAGGCACAGCAGCGCGAGATCAGCCCCGGTCCGGCGGAAGGCGTACAGCAGGCCGCCAAGCTCCGCCGACTCCTGGCCCGGCCGGGCCAGCACGACCAGGACGCTACCTGCCCGGGGCAGCCACCCGGCCGGGAGGTCCGCGGGCTCGGCCGCGACGGCGATGGGGCTCATCAGGCGTTCCTCGTCTCGTTGGGCCGGAAAGGCGCCAGCCGCTCGGCGCGTACGCCGAAGCGGCTAACTCCCTTTGACCATCGCCGTGCCAGGTGGAGCCGCAGCGCAGTGCCTATGGAGACGAGATGGACATGCACCGCTGAGGCAGCGGCTGGCGTGGAGGTCCACCAGCGATCTCGCCAGTGCAGGCCGACGGCGCCGCCGCCGTCAGGACCGGCTCGATGGAACATTCATCCGCCTCCCGGCGGATCGATGGAACATCGAGCCGGTCCCGGCCGCGCTTGTCATGAGGTATTCGAGGCTTACGAGGCCTATGTGACTGGAAGTACCGCACTCGCCCGGAACCCACCGGGGAAAGCCGCGGCCGCCTCCGCCGGTGAGGATCGCTAGGCCGCGGCGCGGTAGCCGAGGCTGAGCACGATGGGAACCGCTCCGAATGGCCGCCGGAACCGGGTGCCGGGCTTGTCCGGCGCGTGCGGGTCGTCGATGTCGGGCCAGCGCATCTTCAGGTGCTGGGCGGTCAGGCCCGCGACCGAGTACGGGAACTCCATGGCCGAGATGTCGTGCGCCTGGAGCAGGCCGCCCCAGCGGAACGCGGCGAACACGTTGGCCAGCTCCCGGACCGAGAGGGGACGCCGCCGCGCCAGGTCGATCAGGTAGACCGCGCCGGCCAGCTCGGCCAGGTCGCTGGCGCACTGCCCCAGCGCCGCCGACCGGGTCCGGAAGACCGTGCCGTCGAGGTTCACGGTGCCGAGCTTCTCCCCGTGCACCGGTGAGTAGCGCGCCTGCGCCTGGCACTGCATCCAGTCGCAGGCGGCCAGCACCTCCCAGGGGATCCCGATCCGGTCGGCCACGTCCTGGTACAGCGGCTCGGCCCGGGCCAGCGGCCACTTAGCCGTCCCCACGAAGTCGGCGGTCACCGTGTGCGGGATCCGGGGAACATACCGGCGCGTGCCCAGCAGCGGCCCCCGCGGCGCGATCCGCGGCCCCGGCCGCCGCCTCGGCTCGGCCTCCCGTTCCCGCTCTGCCCGCTGCCCCGGTTCGGCTCTGCGCCGCGGCTCGACTCGCTGCTCCCGCCGCGCGCGCGTCCGCACCGCGCCGGCGGTCAGTGCGGCGGCCACCCCCGGGATGCTCACCGGAACGGCCGAGCCCCCGTGACCATCCGAGGCCTCGCGACTACCCGAACCCCAGGGGGTACCCGAAAACCCGGCCAGGCCCGGCACCGCTGCCTGCTGATCCGCCGTCTGAGGCGCCGCCGCGGCCGCCGCCGCGCCGGCCGGTGCCGCCGCGTCGTACTGGTACAGGTGGTAGAGGCGCATCAGCGCGATCAGGTGGGAGCCGTACTCCGGATCGGTGGCGTAGACGCCGGTCAGGGCGGTCGCGAACGCGTCCGGCTGATGGCGGTTGGCCATCGCGCGCTGGTAGGCCGGACCGGTGGCCAGCAGCTCGCTGTGGTCCTCGATGCTCTCCGCGATGTTGTGGTACGCCCGGAACCGGGCGTTGATGGTGACCCAGGCGCCGTTCTCGTACTCGCGCGTCGGCATCGTGACGTGGCCGGCCGGCCCGGTCCCCTTGATCCCGAACAGGTTGTGATCCGCCGTCGCGAGCTCGCTCTGCCCCCAGCCCGATTCGTCGATGGCCTGGGCGATCGTCACCGCGGCCGGGATTCCGTACCGCTGCTGGGCGGCCGTCGCCGCCGGGGCTATCCGGCTGATGAACGCCTGCTGGGCGGCGGTGCCCGGCACCGTGGCCGAAGGCGGGTCGTGCCTGCGGTACGCCGGTGCCCTAGCCCCGGCGGCCGCGTGCACCGCCCCGGGGACCGCTGCCCATCCTTCTTCCTGCCCCGCCGCCCCGGCCGGTACGGCGGCCACCCCCGGCACCTGCGCCGCGCTCTGCCCGGCCTGCGCGCTGGTTCCGGCGGGCTCCTCGTGGCTGGCCGTGCTGACCAGGCCGCCGTTGTCGACGAAGCCGAGCACGCCCGCAGCGCCGAACGGGGCCGGGAACGTGTGCGCGTTCACCGTCAGGTCCGGCAGCGAGTCGGCGCCGATCGTGGACAGCGCGCCGCCGGCAGCGCGGGTCACCACCTCGACGTGCCCGTCGAACAGCACCCAGTCTCCCGGCTGGGGCCGGTACCCGTCGCCGAGCGGGTGCCAGCGGTGCTGGGCCTGCGCGTCCTGCACCATCGAGGTCACGTCCAGCGACGCCGGGTTGGGCTGGACGCGGACGTCGGCCCACGGCTGCAGCGGCCACGGATAGGTGCCCCCGCCGGTGACCCAGCTCTGCTGGCCCGCCGCCTTGGCGCCCAGGGCCAGCGTCAGGCTGGCGAAGGCCGCGCATGACGGTCCGTGGTCGGCGCCGTCGGTACTGGCCGATCGCCAGATCAGCGCCTCCATCTCGGCCGGCGTCCTGGTCCGCGCCATCCGCAGGTAGACCCGGGCCACCTTGACGATCGCCGCTCGCAGCGCGCCGTCGCTGGTCATGCTGGTGCCTGCCGTGCTGGTGCCTGCCGTACTCGAGCCGGCCGCGCTGGCATCCGGCTGCTCCGCGGCCAGCAGGTGCGGCGGCATGCTGACCGGCGACGTCACGTCGGCGACGGTGCCGTGGGCGAAGGTGAATCCGGTCACCGCGCCGCAGGTACTGAGGCTGACCAGCGCGGTGGCCTGCTGCCAGGTCGGTTTGCGCTTGCTGATGGTGCGCGTGGTGTCCCCCCTTCCCCGGCTCGGCCGACGTCTCTACTGTCCGTGCGGCAGGGTCTTGAGGATGGCTTGCACCTGCGGATCGCCGGGGTTACCGGCGTTCTGGAACAGCACGCTCGCGTTCTGCGCGGCCACCGCGCTCGCGCCCGGCATCCACTTCTTGTACACGTCGGCGACGAGGGCGGCCTGGCCCTGCTGGCTGGTCACCGGGCTGGCGCACAGGCTGGGGAAGCCGGCGTGCGAGACGATGGCCGACGACCCGGTGTACCGGGCACAGTTCTCCGGCTTGCCCTCCAGACCCGGCTGGACGGTGGGGTTGCCGTTGGTGCCGGTTAGCGTGGCCCCGCCGATGATGTTGTTGATGGCCCGCGCGGCCACCTCCAGGCTGTCGACCGGGCTGAGCGGGTCGTAGGGATGGTGGAGGTTCAGCGACCACGCGATCTCCCCGCCCTGCGTCGGCGTAATGGGCTCGAGCCCTTTCCGGCCGCTCTTGGCGTCGGCGTAGCCGGGATCGTTGCCGCTCGTCAGCAGCGAGAAAACCCAGAGAATCTGGCTGGTGTCCTTGGCGCAGGCGAAATTGACCTGGCTCGGTTCCGATGCGACGTTCGGGTTCTGGCAGGCGGTGGTGATCTCGGTCCGGACCGTAGCCACGCTGGCCGGCCACGACGGGCCCGCCCTCAAGATGATCATCGCGCCGATGCCGAGGACGGCGAGGCCGGCCGCCGACCCCACGGCGATCGTGCGCCGGTGACGCCAGCGCCCGCGCCGGCCCGTCTTCGGCCGGGCGGCCTTCGGCTTGGCCGCCGGCCGCCGTACCGTTCGCGGCTTGGCCGTCTGCCGTCCCCGGTCGATCAGTTCCTGGGTCCGGTCGGCGGCCTCGAGCCACTCGTCCCCGATGACCGGCCGGGTGTATCCGGCCGGCCGGCCGGACCGCGACGGGCCCGCCGGGGTCCGGCCATGATCGCGTCCGGGGGCCGGGTTTCCCGTGGCGCGCAGGAACTCGCGGTGCCGGGGGGCGGTCCGGCCGCGGAAGGCCGGGGCGGGCCCCGGCTCCAGTTCGCCGGCCTCCCAGTCGGGCTCAGGCTCGTCGGCCTCCCAGCTGATCCCATGCTCGGCGAATTCCGGCTGGTAATCGGCCTCGGCTAGGTCGGGCTCAGGTTCCCGGCGATACCCGGGCCCGGCGACGCCACGCTCCCGTGTGCGGCGCCGCGCGGGATCGGTGACCGAACGGGTCCGTGCCGCCCGCCAATCGGAGATGTCTTTCTCCAGGTCGAGCACCCTGAGTTCTATTTCAGAGAATCTGTCGTCACTATCTTCGATAATATTTTCGAATCGCTCGTTCGTCGTTATCACCCCTGATCCATGACCCGAACGGGGGGACTCCAAGCCGGCGCCGACGCGAGGCGGGGGCGGCCGTGCCCGGCCTGGCGGGCCCGGCGACGGCTTGGCTTATGTGTTCGACCCGTGCCTATTATTAGAACACAGATACGATCTGCTCCGCCAGTGTAACCGGCCCGGTTCTGACCGCAGCTCGGCTTTGAGGACCTTGCCGGTGGCGTTGCGCGGGAGCGCGCCGACGACGTGGATGTCACGCGGCACCTTGAACGCCGCCAGCCGGTCCCGGGCCCAGGCCCGGATCTCGCCCGGCTCCGGGCGGGCGCCGGCCGCCAGCACCACCCAGGCGGCGCCGCTCTCACCCCAGCGCTGGTCGGGTACGCCGACGACGGCGACCTCGGCCACCGCGGGGTGGTGGTAGAGCACCTCTTCCACCTCGGCCGGATACACGTTCTCGCCGCCGCTGATGTACATGTCCTTGATCCGGTCGACGATGCGGACGTGGCCGTCGGCGCCCATCACGGCGACGTCCCCGGTGTGCAGCCAGCCGTCCACGATGGCCTGGGCCGTCGCGTCGGGCCGCCGCCAGTATCCCGGCGTGACGCTGGCCCCGGCGATCCGCAGCTCACCCGGCTCGCCCGGGGCGCAGACCCGGTCGCCGTCCGTGATCCGGCAGCGCAGGTGCCACATCGGCACGCCGACGTCGCCGGGCCCGGGCACCGCACCCGGCGGGCTCATCGTCACGGTCGAGCCCGCCTCGCTGATCCCGTAGATGGTGCGCAGCGCCACCCCGCGTCGCCCCCACGATTCGACCAGCGCGGCCGGCACCGGCGACCCGCCCACCCCGGCCAGGAAGTCCGGGAACCTGGCCGCGGCGAAGCCGGGCAGCGCCTGCATGAACTGGTAGTGGGCCGGGACGCCGCAGAAGTGCGTGACCGGGTCGTCCGGCCGGGTCAGCAGCTCCAGCGCCAGTCCGGGGTCGTAGGACGGCATGATCAGCACGGTGCCGCCGGCGAACAGGACCGGGTTGGCGAACAAGTTCAGCCCGGCCACGTGCCAGACCGGCAGCGCGGTCAGGCACACGGACGCGGCGGTCACCTCGCCGCTGACGCCGCTGGCCAGCATGGTGGCCTGCGAGCCGGCGTGCGTGACCACGACCCCCTTGGGCCGACCGGTGGTCCCCGAGGTGTAGATGATCACCCATGGGTCGTCGCCGTCCACCAGGACCGGCTCGGCGGCGTCGCTGCCCGCCAGTGCCTGCTCGTACCCGTCCTCCCAGGACAGGGCCGGTACGCCGGCCGCGATGCCCCGCGTGACCAGGGCGTCCTCCCCGACCAGGACGGTGGGCTCGGCGTCGCCGGCCAGCACGCCGAGCTCGGCGTCGGACAGCCGGATGTTGAGCGGGACGAAGATCGCCCCGAGCCGGGCGCACGCGTACATGACCTCGAAGGCCCGGAAGCAGCCGCGGGACAGCATCACCACCCGGTCGCCCCGGCCGACGCCGAACGAGCGCCGCAGCATCCCGGCCACGCACCCGATCCGCTCGTCGAGGTCCGCGTAGCTCAGCCGGTGGCCCTTGCCCAGGTCGTGCAGCGCGACCTTATCTGGGCGGACCCGGGCGTGATAGGAGATCCACGAACCACCGAACGCCGTCACGTGATCTAGTAACGGGCACCGGGACCGTCCTGGTCAAGCCAGCGCCTCGATGGGTTCGGGCATGACCCTCCCGGTACCGGGGCACGACGCCGTCTTCGTTCGGCACTTACCTTGTCGCCGGCCGGGGCCGGTGTCAACTAGCGGGCTGGCGTCAGCTGGCCCGGGCCTGCCGGCCCGGGTGGCCGCGGGGCCGCTTGAACGCGACGATCCGGCCCTTCTCGAAGATCTCACCGCCCCAGACGCCGCACGGCTCGCCGCGCTCGACCGCGCCGGCCAGGCACGACCGCCGCAGCGGGCACGCCTCGCAGCAGGCCTTGGCTAGCTCCAGGTCGGCTGGCTGATCCGAGAACCACAACTGCGTGTTGTCGCTGCATGGCAACGGATCGCCCAGGTCAGCCGCTCGCCGAGCCAAAGTGGCCAGGGAATAGCTCGTCATGTCGCTTCACCCCCGTGAAACGGATCCCGTCTCCGGATTTCCCCGTCAAAAATCCGGACACGTATATTTTGCACCCATACCCGGCCGGATGGCATCACCCGTACGGCTGATATTCCCTCTGTGAGCGATCAGACACGTAATGTCGTGAACGGGCCTAGGCGCTGAGCGCGGCGTCGCCCGGCCGCCCGGCACAGGCCCGGGCGATTTCCGTCAGGGAAAGGCCGAGCGCGTCGGCCAGCGCGGCCACGGTGAAGAAGGCCGGGGTGGCGATGCGGCCGGTCTCGATCTTGCGCAGCGTTTCCGCGGGAACGCCGGAGACGGCGGCGATCTCGGCCATGCTGCGCGGCCCGCGGGCCTCGCGCAGCAGCATGCCCAGCCGGTGTCCCCGCTCGTGCTCCAGGCGGGTGAGGGGAGGACGGACCATACCGTGATAGTAATACCGGTATAGTTATCCCGCAAAGGCCGGGAAAGGATAGAGGTGCGACCGGTGGTCGAGATCAAGACAGCAGGCGAGATCCAGGCGATGCGCGCCGCCGGCCAGGTGGTCGCGCGGATCCTCGCCGCCGTCCAGGACCAGGCCAAGGCCGGGATGCGGACATCCGAACTGGACGAGATCGCCCGGGATGTGCTGGCCGCCGCGGGCGCCTACTCGCCGTTCCTCAACTACCACCCCCGGTTCGCCCCGGTACCGTATCCCGGGGTCATCTGCACCTCGGTGAACGACGCCGCGCTGCACGGCATCCCCGGCCGGAAGAAACTGGCCGACGGCGACCTGGTCAGCGTGGACAGCGGGGCGGTGCTCGACGGCTGGACGGGCGACGCCGCGGTCTCCTTCACGATCGGGACGCTGAAGCCGGCCGACGAGAGGCTGATCGACGTCACCCGGGACGCGTTGCGGGCGGGCATCGCCGCGGCCGTCCCCGGCGCCCGGCTCGGCGATATCTCGGCTGCCATCGGCGCCGTCGGGCGCCAGGGGGGCTACGGGATCTGCACCGATTTCGGCGGCCACGGCGTCGGCCGGACCATGCACGAGGACCCGCACGTCCCGAACGAGGGACCAGCCGGGCGGGGCCTGCGGCTCGTCCCCGGGCTGGTCCTCGCGATCGAGCCGTGGTTCCTGGCCGGCGGCCGGGACATCTACCGGATCGACCGCGACGGCTGGACCATCCGCAGCGGCGACGGCAGCCGCGCCGCCCACGTCGAGCACACGGTCGCGATCACCGAGGACGGCCCCCAGATCCTGACCGCCCTCTGACCGCAAAGCCTCTTGACTTTGATACCGATGGTATTTCAATATCATTGGTATGAGCCCTCGCCTGTCGCGCGCCGAGCAGAACGACCGCAACCGCGCCCTGCTGCTGGCCGCGGCGCGCCGGGTCTTCCTGGCCCGCGGTTACTACGCCGCCACCCTGGAGCAGATCGCCGACGAGGCAGGCTTCTCCAAAGGGGTGGTGTACTCGCGCTTCGCCAGCAAGGCTGACATGTTCCTGGCCCTGCTCGAGGAGCGGATCGCCGAGCGGGCCGCGCAGAACGCCGACCTGGCCGGGCGGCTGGCCGGCACCGGCGACTTCACCGCCATCATCGACGTGGCCCAGCATGCCGACCGGGCCGCGCCGGGCTGGCGGCTGCTGGTCACCGAGTTCCGGGTGCACGCCGCCCGGGACCCCGAGCTCAACCGCCGGTACGCGGCTCTGCACGCGCGGACAGTGGACCGGCTGGCGGCGATCCTCGCCGCGATCAGCGTGGGCGGGGCCGACGCACTCGCGTTCCCGGCCCGGCAGCTGGCCGAGCTCATCCTCGCCCTCGAGGTCGGCATCGCGCTGGAGCAACTGGCCAACCCGGACGCCCTGGGCGGCCCGGGACTGCCGGTTTTCAGCCGCCTGGGTGACTGGCTCACCGCGCCCCTCGTGCCTGTCCCGGAGGAAAGATGACCACCGCCATGATGACCGACCTCGAGCTGATGCGGACCCGCGTCTCCAGTGCTATCGGGCATCATCTGCCCGGCCACGTCGAGCGCCTCGACTGGGATGCCGGGCGGCTCGCCGCCTACCAGCGGGACCGGCTGCGGGCCGTGCTGGCCCGGGCCATCGCGCGCTCGCCGTTCCACGCCGCACGGCTGCGCGGTGTCGACCCGGACCGGTTCGAGCTCGCCGACCTGGCCCGGCTGCCGGTGATGACCAAGGCCGAGATGATGGCGGACTTCGACGCCGTGCCGACCGACCGGCGGCTGACCCGGGACCTGCTGGAGCGGCACCTGGCCCGGTCCGTCACCGACCCGTCGCTGCTGCTGGGCGGCTACATCGGCCTGGTGTCCGGTGGCACCACCGGGCAGCGCGGCCTGTTCGTGCAAGCCGTCGGCGAGTACGCCCAGTTCGTCGCCTCGGTCATGCGCCGGGCCATCGCGGCGGCCCAAGCCGGGCCGGGCGGGCTGCCGCCGGAAGGGCTGGTGATCGGGATCGTCGGCGCCGGCACCGCGGTTCATTCCAGCGGGCTCGCCGCCGCGACCGCGACCCGCCCGCCGGTTCGCATGGTGCCCGCGCCGGCCAGCCTGCCGGTCGCCGAGATCGTCGCCCGGCTCAACGCCGCGCAGCCGCCGGCCCTGCTCGCCTACGCGACCAAGCTACCCGAGCTGGTCCGGGAGCAGCAGGCCGGGCGGCTCCGGCTGAACCTGCGTTCGGTCACCTCGATGTCGGAGGCCATCGCCCCGGCGGAACGGGCCGCCGTGACCGAGTCCTTCGGCGTTCCGGTGATCGACATGTTCGTTTCCACCGAGGGCCTGGTGGGCCACAGCGAGCCCGGCGGCACCGTGCTCACGTTCGCCAGCGACACCTGCCTCGCCGAGTGCGTCGACGACCAGGACCAGCCGGTCCCGGACGGCGTGCCCTCGGCCAAGGTGCTGGTGACCAACCTGCACAACCTGACCCAGCCGCTGATCCGCTACGAGCTGACGGACCGCTTCACCCCGGCCGGGACCAGTGCAGGCGGTGCCCTGCGCGCCAGCGTCGAGGGCCGAACGGATGACATGTTCCGCTATCCCGACGCCAGCGTGCACCCGTTCGTGCTCGGCGCCCCGCTGCTCCACGACGGCGCCGTCCGTGAATACCAGATCCGCCAGACCGAACGCGGTGCCGATATCGCCGCGGTCATTGACGGCGACTTCGACCCGGCCGCGGTGATGGCCGCCGTCGAACGGAGCCTGCGTGAAGCGGGCCTGGCCGGCCCGCAGGTCCGGCTACGCCGAGTCGTGAAGCTAGATCGCGATCCCATGACCAGCAAGATCAGGCGGTTCGTGCCGCTGCCAGCCCCGCGGCTCGCAGAACCAGCGGCGCCACCTGGTCCTGCGGGTGATCAGCGGCGGGCCGCCCGGTAGGCGTCGCCCGCACCGGCCGCGTGCCCGGCGAAGTCCACCGCCCCCAGGTAGACGAACGACACCCGGGGAGCACGCGTCGTGTCCGCGGCCAGGATCGCCCCGGCCCGTTCGGTAATTGTCTTGTCGGCCTCGTCCCAGACGGCCAGGCTGGCCGCGTCGGCCTGATCCCAGGTCAGATCGTCGTCCGCTACGGGGATGAACTCCCGCGTGCTGGCCTCGGCGAACAGCGGGCCGCCGTCTACGGCCAGCGCCAGCGGCGGCCACCCGCTGACCGCGAGCAGGGTGGGCAGCCCGGCCTGCCCGAGCCGCCAGATGGCGGGCGTCGCATCCGGCCCCAGGTAGTCGAACCGGACCCCGTCCACCCCGATGACCAGCACGTGCCCACTGGTATTCACGCCGGCAGTTTCGTCCCGCTGAGCCGGGCGCAGCCGGTCCCGGTGGCCGCCGGCCCGGCTGGAGTTCCTGGCGTGCAGCACGACCTCATGGCCCCCTGGCCGGCCAGCAGCCGCCCCGCCATCAGCCCGAGCCCGTCGCTCGAGCCCGTGATGAATACGCGTGCCACCAGACCAGGCTCCCTTCGGCGTCTCCGCGTAGGCTCTAACCGGAAGGGAACACGATGTCATCCTCGCCGGAGTCACCGCACCTGGACAACCGCCATCGGAACACGCTGCGCCAGATCTTCGAGCATCCCGTCAGCCACAACATCGAGTGGCACGCAGTGACCTCGCTGCTGGCGGCGATCGGCACCGTCGACGTTCATCACGACGGCAAGGTCACCGTCGCGGTCGGCTCCGAGCGCCAGGTCTTCGATCCGCCCGAGGGCAAGGACATCGACGCCCAGATGGTCGTCGACCTCCGCCACATGCTCACCGCAGCCGGCTACGTCCCCTCCTGACTCCCCGCGTGCCATCAACCCGGTTGTCGCCGGCTGATTCGGCGCGGTGGACGGCGCGCATGGCGGCGGAGAACAGCCACGGCTGGCCGAACGTCAGCCGAGCGGCCCGGAGCCCCGCGGCGGCCGCTGCCTCGCTCAGCGGCCCGCCCGGCCGGCCGTACATCCGCCGGGCCCAGCCCGGCAGGGTCGAGAAGCCAGGGCGGCGACCGGTCGCATTCCCAGCTTCAGCACGTGGTTGCCGTCGGGTACCGGAGGACGGATGATCACGCGCAGCGCTTGTCGCGCGTCCTCACCCGCGTACAGCCTCGGCCGGATTTCTTCGTAGTACGCGTCGAGCTCGGCCATCGAGGCCGGCGCCAAGCCCCGGTCGATGCCGATGAGCTCCGCGCTGGCGCGCTGCTCGGCCACGAAGGCGTCCAGATCTGCGGCGGAGAACGGCAGCCGGCCGCGCCGCGCTACGTCGGCGCAGGAGGCGACCTCGCCGCAGTGCACCCACAGCAGCAGCTCGGGTTCGTCGACCCGGTAGCGGGTGCCGTCGGGGTCGGTTCCGGTCAGCGCCTCGTGGATCCTGCGCACGCGGCGGCCGGCGTCTTCGGCCTCGGCCGTCGTGCCGAACGTGCGCGTCTCGATGAACTTCCTGGTCCGCCTCAGCCTGACCCAGCCGTCCACCGGTTGCGTGATGCCGGGGGCGTTCTGCAGCGTGCCGCGGATCACCCGCGGGTGCAGCGCCTGCAGGTACAGCGCGCGCAGGGCCGCCACCCACATGATCGGGCTGCTCATGATCCGCCAGGTCACCGACCCGGGACCGAACAAGCCGTCGTCGTCCCGGGCGGGATCATCCGGGCTGGTGAACGCGTAGCGCACGAAGGGCATCCTTCAGGCTGGCCGCCAGCGCTGTAACCGTGCTGAAGCGGCGCTAGAACGTCCAAGCTCAGGGCGCCGGGTCGCGCCGCACCTGCACCCGGGATCGTACGGCAGGGGACCAGGCCACCGGCGCCTCCCGGCGCAGCCGCTCGAACTCGCCGTATGGCACCGCGCGAGACCACATGTCAAGATCGGTTAGATCCACTTTGCCCTGATCGGCAGTACGGGGCATACTCATATAGTTTGGCACCAAACGAATATCTCCGCAACGGCACCGGAAGGCGGACCGCGATGCGAGTGCTCGTCATCAGGCACCACGACGTAGACACGGCCGGCTTCATCGCCGACGCGTTCGAGGCCCGCGGCGCCGAGATCACCATGCACCTGTTCCCGGACGAGGGCCCGCTGCCCACGTTCGACGGGGTGGATTACATCGTGCTGATGGGCTCGGTCAGCTCGGTCAACGACGCCGATCCCTGGATCGCCGCCGAGCTGGACTGGCTGCGCGCGGCTGACCGGGCCGGCCTGCCCGTGTTCGGCATCTGCTTCGGCGCCCAGCTCATCTGCGCCGCGCTGGGCGGCCGGGTCGAGGCCATGGAGCGCAAGGAGATCGGCTGGTTCACCGTCTCCTCGGACGACGAGGACGCGGTCCCGGCCGGACCCTGGCTGGAGTTCCACGGCGACCGCTGCCTGCCGCCGGCCGGGGCCACCGTGCTGGCCCGCAATGACCTGGCCGTGCAGGCGTTCCGCGTCGGCCGCCACTTCGCCGTCCAGTTCCACCCGGAGGTGGACGGCCCCCAGCTCAAGCGCTGGCTGGACTCGATGGGCACCGCCGAGCTCGACAGCATCGGCCTCGACCCCGACCAGTTCCTGGCCGACACCATCCGCGAGGAACCCGCCGCCAAGGCCCGCGCCGCCCGCCTGGTCACCGCCGCTCTGGCCCCGGGTAGCCAAACCTAGAGAGCTGGCATCGCGCCGATAATTGCCAGACTCGAGCTCGACCGCGAAACGGGCAACGCCAGTAGCCGCGCCCTAAATCGGGTAGCGAGTGGGCTCGGTGATGTAGGTCCGCCCGGACGGCGTGGTCCACCGGAATGTCCCGTCGGGAAGCTGGTCCACCTTCCACTTCGGGTGCTGCTTGAGCCGATGATCATGCCGGCACTTCGGGCCGGCGTTGCACAGGCAGGTCCGGCCGCCCGCTTCGTACGGGATGTTGTGCTCGAAGTCGCAGCTCGCCGCGGGCCTGCGGCAGACCGGACTCGTGCAGGTAGCGTGCCAGACCTGGGCCAGGTGCCGGAGCTTTATCCCCGGGTCGTGCCCGGCGGCCTGGAACCGGTGATCACAATGTTCGGTACTGAGTGGGTGAAGGTCGATGATCAGGTCCGGTCCGTCTCCGGGGGTGCGCAGCCGCCAGGTGCCGTACCCGCCCGGCGGCCCGTCCCGCCCCGCGGCGGTGAAGCTGAACCCCTCCGGCCCGTCCCGCGTCCCGCCCGGCCCTCCCGGTTTCTCCCGTTTCCCGCGGCCCTTGGGCACGGCCCGGCCGCATCCGTGCGCTACCGCGTGTCCCTGCGTGTCGGTGATCGTCACGCACCAGGTCGTCTTCGGGTTCCGGGCCGCCGCCCCGGCGAGGTCCCGGGCCAGCCACGGGTCGACCGGCCCGATGCCGCCCAGTTCCCCGGGCCGGTCCGCCAGCCCGGTCAGCGTCACCAGCGGGACCGTCAAGGTCCCGCGCACCGCGAACCCGGCCGGCCCCGCCACGGCCCCCGGGCCGCTGCTGCCGTCACCGTTGCCAGCCTCACCCGGCGCGGCCGGCTGGGAGTCCTGGCCCGGCAGCGGCCGGGAGTCCTGCCCCAGCAGCAGGTCCAGGTACGCCCGCGCCCGCAGCTCATCCATCGAACCCTCAAGACCTGCCCCGCGCAGCTCGCGCGCCCACGCGGAGATCCGCTGATCAGCGGCCAGCACCTCGGCCGGCGGCAGTTCCCGGCCCATCAGCGCCGCGTTCCCGCTGTCCTCCGCCCACCGCTGCACCCGCGCGTCCTTCCGCGCGGCCTCCCGCCGGTCGCGGGCCTTCTCCGGAGCGACATCCATCACCGCCTGGACGATCGCGTGCCGCAGACCGCCCGGGGTTAGCCGCCCGGCGCGGCCCAGCACCAGCTGCTCCGCCGCCCGGGCCTCGCCGGGGTCCAGCGGGGCGGTCGCATAAATGATGATCTTCACCCGGGACTCCCGCAGGCGACCCGCCCGGAACAGCGCCATCGTGCCGGGCAGCTTGACCGTCAGGTCATGAGCCCGGCTCATCAGGTCCTCGGCCGCGCCCCGGTGCTCCGCCAGCAGCATCCGCAGCTCATCGACCGCGAACTCATCCCACATCTGCGGCATCCCCGACCGCTCATCGGTCGCGGCGTCCGGGCCGGCCCGCCGCCGGATGAACTCCGCCACCGCCGCATGCTGCCGGGCACAGGCGTACGCCTCCACCCGGCCCCACGCCGCGATCACCCCGTCGAGCTCGTTGTCCGAGACACCCGCGTACCGTTCATCGTCTCCTGCCGCGTTCCCGGCGAAGAACGCCAGCGACATGCCCCCGGGCAGCGCATCCAGCGGATTCCCGGCCGCGAACCCGGACGCCGCACCCGCCCACTCCCCGGGCTCCGGGTCAGGCTCTCCGTCCTCGTCATCGAAGGCAGGCGGCTCGTCACCGGGCGTGGTGGCATCACACCACGCCTCCCACTCCGCCGCCGACATCCAGTCGGGAGCGGGAAGAGGGTCGCCGGGCTCTGAGGCGGGATCCGCGTGAGCCGGTCCTGAAGGCATGACACCTCCCTCGTCCGGGAGAATTTTCCATCGAACACTATACCGAAGAATACCCTACATGGCGACTGAATAAGCCTGCTATGACGGCGTGTCGCGACGAGCCGCGTGCCATTTCGCCCCTCGCCCGTCCACCCCCATCCCCGAACTCGTCCCGCTCCCGAGCCAGCCCCGCTCCTGAGCCAGCCCCGCTCCCAAGCCCGCCCGCCCCGCTCCGCCCCCGAGTCCCACTGTCCCGCGGCTCAAGCTCCTATCGGACTCGGTATGCCACCGAGTACCGTCTTCGGTACCCAGTGCGCCACAGACTCCGGCGCCCCGCGCCCGGATGCTCGCAGACCCCGCAACTGGGTGCCGTTGGCTACAGAGTGCCACCAAGGACTAGACAAATCGCTACAGCTGCGGACACGAGGTGACCCGACAAGGTAGCTGACCGTTACGATTTCGGCTTATGTCTTCCGAACTCGGTACCTGGCTGCGCCAGCAGCGCGAGGACCGCGGCTGGACCAGGACCGAGCTGGCCCGCCAGCTCATCAAGGCCGCTAGGACCAGGGGCGACACGTCCGTGCCCAGCGCCGACAACATCAGCCACAACATCTACCGCTGGGAACGCGGGGCCGTGACCCCGGCGGAGCGCTATCAGCTGTACTACTGCGGCGCGTTCGGGATCCCGTTCAGCCAGTTCGGGACCGCGTCCAGCCAATTCGGTACCGCGCCGCCGGGCATGGTCGACACTGGCCCTGGGGCGGCCGCCGTCGCCGCCTACCGTGAACTCCCGTCATCTGATCCGGCCGCGCCCGACCCGGGCACGTCCGCGATCCGGCGGGAGGTGCTGATGGCCGCGCACGAAGGCAGCGAGCATGCCGAACGGGCCGAGCAGCGCGGTATCGGCGAGGCCACCCTGGAGCAGTTCCGCGCCGACGTGACCCAGCTGTCCGCGCAGTACCTGACGGGTGAGCCGGTCACGCTGTTCACCGAGATGCGCCGGGTCAGGAACCGGATCGCCGAGGCGCTCGAGCGGCGGCAGTGGCCGCGCGACGCGGCCGAGCTCTACCTGCTGGCGGGCGGCCTCAGCGCGTTAATGGCCGCGGCGGCCACCAACCTCGGCTACCCGCAGGCGGCCGAGGAACTGGTCCGGGCCGGCTGGGCCTACGCCACCATCATCGATCACCGGCCGCTGATGGCGCGGCTGCGGCTGTGCGCGGCCTACGCCGCCTACTGGAACGGGCACCCGGAACAGACCGCGGACCTGGCCCGCAGCGGCCTGGACTACCTCCCCGACGGACCGAACGCGGCTCAGCTGCACCTGATCGCCGGGCTGGCCCGGGCCCGCCGCGGCGACCCGGCGGGCGCGCGGCAGGCGATCGCGGCCGCGCACGACGCCCGCGACCGCGATCACCATGACGAACTGCTCGAGATCGGGGGCGAGTTCGGCTTCTCGCGGGCCACCCAGGCCTACTACGCCGGCTTCGTCCTGACGCAGGCCCGGGTGGGTGAGGCGGCCGCCGAACTGGAGGGCGCCATCCTTCTCTACGCGGCCGGGCCGGGACCGGGCGAGCAGCACAGCCGCCGGTGCCGGATGCTGGCGCACACCGACCTGGCCGTGGTGCGGCTCCGGGCGGGCGCGCTCGATGCCGCCGTCGCCGCCCTGGAACCCGTGCTGGCGCTGCCGCCGGGGGAGCGCACGGCGGTGCAGGGCCAGCGGCTGTCGGTGATCCGGGCCGAGCTCGGCCACCCGGTCTACCTCGGCTCGCTCCAGGCCCGCCGGCTGGACGAGCAGGCAGCCGCGTTCGTCCCCGCTGATCTCGGGCGTTTGCCTGGTGAGGAGGAGTAGGACAGGGCGGCCCGCGGCCGCCAGCCCGAGGCTCAGCCGCTGATGCCGGTCTTGCCGTAGACGGCGGTCATGGTGGCCTGCATGACCGCGAACGACCGGTCGCTGCCGTCGGCGAACGCCTCGCCCCGGCAGACCACCAGCGTGCGGCCCGCCCGCACCACCTCGCCGGTGATCGTGAATCGCTCCCCGGCCGCGGGCGCCATCAGGTTGACCGTGAAGCTCACGGTGAGCACGGCGGCGTCCGCCGGCATCACGCTGAAGGCCGCGTACCCGCACGCGGTGTCCAGCACCGCGGTCACCGCGCCCGCGTGCAGGAACCCGTGCTGCTGGGTGAGTCGCTCGTCGTGTCCCAGCGACATCACGACCTTGCCCCGCTGGACCGCGGTGACCTCGACGCCAAGCGTGGTCATCATGGCCTGGCGATCGAAGCTGGCCCGCACCCGGGCCAGCATGTCCTTGTGAGATTCGACAGCTGATTCGGTCACCCGCCGATTGTCACACCGGGCACCCGCAACGCCCGCAGCGCCCGGGCGGGACGGGTGAGGTACCGCTGCCACAGCCGCGACACCCCGGCCGCCAGCTGCCCGGCCTGCTCGTCGGCCCGCCGCCGCTCGCTCGCCGTCATGATCCGCTCCGCGTGGTACTGCCGGCTCATGTCGTACATCATCATCGTCCTCACGCCCTCGCTTACCGGACTGGTCACCCAGACGACGAACGCCCCCGCCCCGGATGGACACCCGCGAGGCCGGGAATTGCCCCGGATAAGCCCCCTCTGGCCTGCGCTAGCGCCAGATGAGAAGATGTCTCTCATGGATGGTCAGCCGAACGACCCCCGCCAGCAGCTCAACGCGGCCTGGCAGGCCGCTGCGGCGGCGCTGGGGGAATGGCGCAAGCAGGTGGCTACGGCCACCTCGGACGTCGTGGACAAGCTCGAGCCCGCGGTCCGCGCCGCGGCGGACGCCGCCCGCTCCGCGGTCACCGGGGAATGGCGCGCCTGCCGGTGCTCGTGCACCACCGCCCATCCCGACGACCGGGGTGTCTGCGACGGCAAGGCCGTGCTGACTCGCCGGATAGCGTCGGCCGACGTCGGGCTGTGCGCGCCGTGCGCCGTGGCCCAGGGCGTCGCCGAGTTCCCCCGCGGCTAGCTACTCAAGGTTCCGGGGACGTGGATAACGACGTCATCCGGGACGTGACCGTGCGCTCCGTCGTGGTGCCGCTGGCCACCAAGGTGGGGGACTTCGCCCGCTGGCCGCTGCTGCTCATCGACGTGACCACCGAGCAGGGCATCACCGGACGGCTACCCGCGCCGCTAGCCGCCCGTGCCCTGACCGTCGGCCGCTGCTGGCGGCAGGTCGTCCTCCACGGTCCGGATGATCTTACGGAGCAGTGACGCGAGCTGGTCCTTCTCGCGCGGGGTGAGGCTGGCGCTGACCAGGGTCTCGCCCCGGTTGAAGGCGGGGAACAGCCGCTCGATCACGTCCTGGCCGCGGGGCTCGAGGGAGACGAGCACCAGCCGGCCGTCCTCCTCGTGGCCGCGGCGGCGGGCCAGGCCGCGCTTCTCCAGGGTCTTCAGCACCCCGGTCAGCGTGCCCTTGGTCACCCCCGCCTCGGCGGCCAGGTGCCTGGTCTGCTGGTCACCCCAGATCCACAGCACGAACAGCACGGTGAACGCCGCCCAGGACAGGTCCTCCGCCGAGAGTACCTGCTGCTCCAGCTGGTTGCGGACGGCGTTGGCGGCCCGGTAGATGTTCGACACCGCCGCCATCGCGGCGAAGTCGAGCTCCTGCTCGCCAACGCGGGCGCGGACGTCGCGCTCGGCCTGGACCAGGTCCTGGGCGTTTCCGGCGAAGCGGCGGGGCATGGGAAAGATCGTAAGGGCAGCTGCCTCACGTTCGGGCCGGGGGCCGGATGCCCCGGAACTCCCAGTCGCCGCCGAGCGCGGTGGACAGCACCTCCTCGCTCGCGGTCGGCTGGGCGCCGAACTCCGCCGGGACGCCGGCCGGGCCGTCCACGATGTAGTTCTTCAGCCGGCCGAGCCCCTCCACTTCGACCTCCACCACGTCGCCCGGCTGGACCGGCCGCGAGTTGGCCGGGGTCCCGGACAGCAGCACGTCCCCGGGCAGCAAGGTGATCGTGCGGGCGATGTCGGCCACCAGGTAGTGCATGTCCCACTGCATCTCGTCGGTCGAGCCGTCCTGCGCCAGCGTGCCGTTGACGTAGGTGCGCAGCCGCTGCCCGCGGAAATCCCAGCCGGTGACCAGGCCCGGCCCGAGCGGCGCCATCGTGTCCGCGCCCTTGACCCGCAGCATCGACCCGGCATCGGTGTCACGGAAGTCGTGCAGGCCGAAGTCGTTCCCGATCGTGTAGCCGGCGATGTACTCCCCGGCCTGCTCCGGGGTGATGCCCCGGCAGGGGCGGCCGATGACGATGGCGACCTCGCCCTCGTAGTTCAGGTACCGGCAGCCGGCCGGCCGGACCACCGCGCCGCAGTGGGCGGCCAGCGCGGAGACCGGCTTGTGGAAGTAGGTGGGTGCGGCGGGCAGCCGGACCCCGAACTCCTCGACCCGGCTGCGGTGGTTCAGGTGCACCGCGACGATCTTGGTCGGCGAGCACGGCGGCAGGTGCACCGCTTCGCCGGCTGCCACCCGGCGCCCGTCCCCGGCCACCAGTTCGTCCCCGTCCCGCACCACCTGGACGCTGGCCCCGTCGAGCAGGATCCGGCGGTATTCGGTCATGTCCATCCCCCAGTCGGCCGGTCGAACCAGATGCGGATCTGCCCGGTGCCGACCGAGTTCTCGTACTCGCTGCACGCCCGGCCCGGCGCGGTCACCGCTTCCCCGCCCAGGCTAGCGATCATCATCAGGTAGGGCCGAACCTGGCCTCGGGCCGGTGGTCCTGATGTGGGCCGGGTCGCTGGCCCCGGTCTCAGCCGTGGCCCGCCGCCCGGAGGGCCTCCCAGATCCGCCGCGGCGACGCGGGCATGTCGATGTGCCGGACGCCGAGGTGCGCCAGCGCGTCGACGATGGCGCTCTGCACGGCCGGGGTGGAGCCGATCGTGCCGGCCTCCCCGATCCCCTTGGCCCCGAGCGGGTTGTAGGTGGTCGGCGTCTCCATCTCGGCCAGCTCGAAGGCCGGCACCTCGGTCGCCGTCACGATCGCGTAGTCCGCGAAGCTCGAGGTCAGCGGGTTGCCGTCGGCGTCGTAGACGACCTCCTCCAGCAGCGCCTGGGCCACGCCCTGGGCGATGCCGCCGTGCCGCTGGCCCTCGGCCAGCAGCGGGTTCATCACGGTGCCGGCGTCGTCGACGGTGACCACCCGGCGCAGCACCGCCTTGCCGGTCTCGGTGTCCACCTCGGCCACGGCCACGTGCGCCCCGAACGGGAAGGTGGCGCCGGGCGCGGTAAAGATCGCGCGCACCAGCAGCCGCTCATGCGTCGCCAGCTGGGCCAGCGGCACCGTGATGTCCGGGTCACCCGCCACCGCGAACGCGCTCCGCGCGACGTCGAAGACCAGGTCGGCCGGGCTGGCCTCGAGCTCGTCGGCGGCCCGCTCCCGGGCCACGTCGAGCAGCTCGCGGGAGGCCTGCTGGACCGCGGCGCCGCCCTGCTGCAGGCTGCGGGAGCCGCCGGTGCCGCCGCCTTCCGGGATCAGGTCGGTGTCGCCCCACTTCAGCGTGATCTTGTCGATCGGGATGCCGAGCTCGTCGCTGGCCAGCATGGCCCACACGGTCTGATGTCCCTGGCCGTGCGGCGAGGTCCCGGTCAAGATCGTCGCGCTGCCGTCGGGGTGGACCTCGACGGTGGCGTTTTCGCTGGGGTTGCCCGCCTCGCCGCCCGCCCCGGTGATCTCCACGTAGCAGGACACGCCGATGCCGAGCTGGACCGGGTCGCCGCCCGCCCGCCGCCGGGCCTGCTCGGCCCGCAGGTCGGCGTAGCCCGCCGCGGCCAGCGCCTTGTCCAGCGCGGTGACGTAGTCGCCGCTGTCGTAGACGGCGCCGAACGCGGTGGTGTGCGGCTCGGTGAAGGCGGGCAGCAGGTTCTTACGGCGTACCTCGGCCGGGTCCACGCCGGTCTCGGCCGCGAACAGGTCCATGGCCCGCTCGATCGCGGCGGTGGCCTCCGGCCGCCCGGCGCCGCGGTAGGCGCCGACCGGGGTGGTGTTCGTCACCACCGAGGTGGCCACGGCCTCGGCGCGGGGGATGGCGTACGGGCCCGGCGCCATCAAGATGGTCAGGAAGGGCAGGAACGCGCCGAACCTCGGGTAGGCCCCGGAATCCTGCAGGATCTCGATCCGGTAGGCGGCGACCGTGCCGTCCCGGCTGCCGCCGATGGTGATCTTCTGGGTCTGCGCCCGGCCGTGGGTCATGCCGACCAGGTTCTCATTGCGGGTCTCGGTCCAGCGGGCGGGCCGCCCGAGTTGCTTAGCGACCCAGCAGACCACCGTGTGTTCCGGGTCGGCGCCGAACTTGGCGCCGAACGCGCCGCCCACGTCCGGGGTGATGATCCGCAGCTCGGACTGTTCGATGCCGAGCATGGCGGCCAGCGCCCCCCGGGTGCCCTGCGCGCCCTGGTTCGGGATCCAGGCG
>Ga0136846_1235610_pt1 | contig 33302 bp, 29 predicted proteins | sample HopSoiMetagenom2_FD_96841 | JGI IMG/M metagenome (GOLD analysis project Ga0136846, IMG submission 96841) | Grasslands soil microbial communities from Hopland, California, USA - 2 Assembly 2016 (version 4) | ecosystem: Environmental > Terrestrial > Soil > Grasslands | place: USA: Hopland...
AGCCAGGCCGCCCCGGCGGCCCAGGCACCCCCTGTCGCCCAGCCTCAGCCCCAGCCCTGGCCCCCGGCCGAGGACGAGACCCCTGACATGGGCACCCCCGTACAGCCGAACCTGAACCCGAACACGGCTGCCGCCGCTCCTGCGCCCGCTCCCGCCCCCGTGCCGCAGGCATCCGCCGTGCTTCCTCCTGAGCGGGTCGCGCCGCCCCGGCTCGGGCAGGCGCTGCCCGCCGAGGAGGTCGCGCCGGTCGACCCGAACTCGGCGCAGGGGCCCGCGATCAGTGTGCGGACGCTCGGGCAGGGGGTGCCGTTCGCCCGGCAGGCGGCGCAGGTCCAGGCACCTGGCCAGCCGCAGACCGCCACACCTCCGAACGGCACCAACGGCACCAACGGCTCCGGTCGCCGCCGCAAGCTCGGGACCCGCCCCGAACCCGCCCCAGGCCAGCCGGAGACGATGGCCCGTCCGCACCCGCAGGCGGGGCAGACCGCCACCGCAACGCCTCCGGCGGCGCAGGCCGCGCCGGTCCCGGCCCAGCCCTCCCTGGCCGGCCAGACGCCCCTGCCTGGTCAGCCGTCCCTCGCCGGACAAGCGCCGCTCACCCAGGTGCCGTTGCCCGCGCAGCCCTCGCTCGCCGGACAGACACAGCTCGCCCCGGGCGCGCCACGGCTGCCCGGGTTCACCGAGGGTGCCGGGCGCTCGTACGCCATAGGAGCACCGGACGAGAACGCCGCCGAGGGGCCCGAGCCGCTCGACGGTCCCGGCGGGGCCGTCGAGGTCTCCGACCAGCCGCAGCCACGGCCGATGGACGACGAGCTGCCGCCGGAGCCGCTGGACAACCCGCGCCGGCTGCTGGTGTGGCCGGCGCCGGACGTCACCACGCAGCAGGCGCTCAGCGACCGTGGGTACCGGCCCGTCATCGTGCACTCCCGCGAGGAGGTCAACGCGCAGATCGCGGCCTTCCCGGCGGCGCTGTTCGTCGATCCGCTGACCGGGCCGATCACCCGGACCGCCCTCCAGTCGCTGCGCCAGGCCGCCGTGGCCGCCGAGGTTCCGGTCCTGGTCACGGCCGGACTCGGGCAGGCGACGCGGGAAGCGGCGTACGGCGCCGATCCCGCCGTACTCTTGAAGGCGCTCGCCCCGCGTGACAGCGAGCAGCATCCGCCTCGGGTCCTGCTCATCGAGGAGCACGCGGAGATCGCGCTCGCGCTCACGGCGACGCTGGAGCGGCGCGGGATGCAGGTCGCACGGGCCGCGAGTGACGCCGACGCGGTCACGCTGGCCTCGCAGTTGCGGCCGAACCTGGTGGTGATGGACCTGCTTCAGGTACGGCGCCGCCGGGCCGGAATCGTGGACTGGCTGCGGGCGAACGGGCAGTTGAACCGCACCCCGCTGGTCGTCTACACGGCCGCCGTCGATCAGGCCGACCTGCCGAGGCTCGCTTCGGGGGAGACGGTGCTGTTCCTCGCCGAACGGTCCACCAGTACCGAGGTGCAGGACCGGATTGTCGACCTGCTCGCCCGCATCGGCACAAACTAGGGCTCACTTCACCTATGGGCCGGGGCAGTGTTTCACGTGAAACATTGCCCCGTTTCACGTGAAACACTGCCCGTCCCACGGCCGACCCCGGCTCCCTCAGAGCTTGGTGACGTCCAGCTCGCCCTCCGCGTACTGCTTGCGCAGGACCTTCTTGTCGAATTTGCCGACGCTTGTCTTCGGTACCGACTCGATGATCGTCCAGCGTTCCGGGAGCTGCCATTTGGCGATCTTGCCGTCCTCGGCGAGGAAGGCGCGCAGGGACTCGAAGTCCGCGGTGGAGCCCTCCGCCAGCACTACGGTGGCCAGCGGGCGCTCGCCCCACTTGTCGTCGGGAACGGCCACGACGGCTGCCTCCATGACGTCGGGGTGGGCCATGAGGGCGTTCTCCAGATCGACGGACGAGATCCACTCGCCGCCGGACTTGATGACGTCCTTGGCGCGGTCGGTGAGCGTCAGGAAGCCGTCGGGGCTGATCGTGCCGACGTCACCCGTCTTGAGCCAGCCGTCCTCGCTGAACTTGTCGACGGGGCGCAGGGGCTCACTGTCGGCGCCGCTGTAGTAGGAGCCCGCGATCCACGGGCCGCGTACCTCCAGCTCGCCGGCCGATTCGCCGTCCCAGGCAAGCCGTTCGCCACCGGGGCCGCTCAGCCGGGCTTCGACGCCGGCCGGGAAACGGCCCTGCGTGAGGCGGTACGCGAACTCCTCCTCCGTACCCACCACACGGGCCGGCGGCCGGGCGATCGTGCCGAGCGGAGAGGTCTCCGTCATGCCCCAGGCGTGGCAGACGCGCATGCCCAGCTTGTCGAAGGCCGCCATGAGGGCGGGCGGGCAGGCGGAGCCGCCGATGGTGACCTGGCTGAGGGACGAGACGTTCCGGGGGCGTGCGGTCAGCTCCCCGAGGAGGCCCTGCCAGATGGTGGGGACGGCGGCGGCGTGCGTCGGCCGGATCAGCTCGATCATCTCGGCGAGCGGGGCCGGCTGCAGGAACCGGTCCGGCATCAGCATGTTGACGCCGGTCATGAAGGTCGCATGGGGCAGCCCCCAGGCGTTCACGTGGAACTGGGGGACCACGAGGAGGGAGGTGTCCTGGTCGGTCAGGCCCATGGACTGGGCCATGTTGACCTGCATGGAGTGCAGGTAGATGGAACGGTGGCTGTAGACCACGCCCTTGGGGTCGCCCGTCGTGCCGGAGGTGTAGCACATGGACGCGGCCGTACGTTCGTCCAGCTCGGGCCAGTCGTAGCCGGTCGGCTTCCCGGCGATCAGGTCCTCGTACTCGTGCACCTGGGCGTGCGACCCGGCGAGGGCGGAACGGTCACCGGGGCCGGAGACCACGAGGTGCTCGACCGTCTTGAGGTGCGGGAGCAGCGGGGCCAGCAGCGGCAGCAGCGAGCCGTTGGCGATGATCACCTTGTCGGCGGCGTGGTTGACGATCCAGGCCAGCTGCTCGGGCGGCAGCCGCAGGTTGAGGGTGTGCAGGACCGCGCCCATGGAGGGGATCGCGAAGTAGGCCTCGACGTGCTCGGGGTTGTTCCACATCAAAGTGGCCACGCGTTCGTCGCCGGTGATTCCGAGGTCGTCGCGCAGGGCGTGGGCGAGCTGTGCCGAGCGGGTCCCGACCTCGGCGAAGGAGCGGCGCCGCGGTTCGCCCTCGCCGGTCCAGGTGATGACCTGCGAGTCGCCGTGGATCGTCGACCCATGGGCCAGGATCCTTGAGATCAGCAGCGGTACGTCCTGCATGGTGCTCAGCACGGCGTCCTCCCGGGGCTTCATTGCCTACTCGGTGGTAAGTGTTGTGCTGATTCTGCGCACATACCGAGCGGTACGTCACTAGGAGAGAGTGATCGATCAGATCACGTCGTGCTGCGGAACCTTCCGGAAGCCATCAGCGGGCGAGCACCAGTTCCGGGTCCTCGCGCAGCTTGCCCAGCGCCCGCGAGACGGCCGACTTGACCGTGCCCACCGACACCCCGAGCACCTCGGCCGTCTGGACCTCGCTCAGATCTTCGTAGTACCGCAGCACCACCATCGCCCGCTGCCGCGTCGGCAGTTTCATGATCGCGCGCCACATCGCGTCGTGCAGCACCTGGTGCTCCGCCGGATCGCCGGCCGGCGCCCCCTCGGGCTCCGGCAGCTCGTCGCAGACGAACTCGTCGACCTTCCGCTTCCGCCACTGCGACGTCCGCGTGTTCAGCAGCGCCCGGCGGACATAGCCGTCAAGAGCACGGTGGTCCTCGATCCGCTCCCACGCGACGTACGTCTTGGTGAGCGCGGTCTGCAGCAGGTCCTCCGCGTCGCTCGGGTTCGCGGTGAGCGACCGGGCGGTGCGCAGCAGCACCGGGCGGCGGGCTTTCACGTACGACGAGAACGACGGGTAGGAGTACGACGCGAACGGCATGATCTGCGTCGCCGGCGTAGCCGCGTTCGAAGCGCTGGTGCAGACGAGTGTGGTCATGGCTCTACGCTAGGTTCGGCCCCTACGCGAGCGGATCGGCCGCAGGTCCCGAAGCCGCGTCCCCCTCAGGTTGTACGAGGGGAGTGGCCTCCACCTCCTGAAGGTGGAGGCAGGGTACGGGGCTGTGAGGGTTCACCCCTGAGGGGTCGCACGGGAGTGGTACGGAGGCTGCTCCTCCGGTAGCGGCGGCAGCCGTGGGTCCGACGGCCCGCCGACCGGGCACGCTCAGCCGGCGGCCTCCAGCACCAGCCCCGAGGTCGGCACCCCCGTACCGGCTGTGACCAGCGCTCTTTCCGCGCCCGGCACCTGGTTGACGGAGGTCCCGCGCAGCTGCCGTACCGCCTCCGCGATGCCGTTCATGCCATGCAGGTACGCCTCTCCGAGCTGACCGCCGTGCGTGTTCAGGGGCAGCCCCTCGGCCGCGACGAAGTCCGCCGCCTCGCCAGGGGCGCAGAAGCCGAACTCCTCCAGCTGCATCAGCACGAACGGCGTGAAGTGGTCGTACAGGATGGCGACGTCGATGTCGGACGGGCCGACCCCGGCGGTCCGCCACAGTTGCCGCGCCACCACACCCATCTCGGGGAGCCCGGTGAGGTCGTCACGGTAGAAGCTGGTCATCTGTTCCTGGGCACGGCCGGCGCCCTGTGCCGCCGCCGCGACGACGACGGGCGGGTGCCGCAGCTCGCGCGCCCGTTCGACGGAGGTGACGATGACCGCCTGGCCGCCGTCCGTCTCCTGGCAGCAGTCCAGCAGCCGCAGCGGCTCGGCGATCCAGCGCGAGGCCGCGTGGTCGGCGAGGGTGATGGGCCGGCTGTGGAACCAGGCGGCCGGATTGGTCGCCGCGTACTTCCGGCCACGGACGGCGACCTGCCCGAACGCCTCCGCCGACAGACCGTACGTGTAGAGGTACCGCTGAGCCGCCATCGCGACCCAGGAGGCGGGCGTGAGCAGCCCGAACGGCAGCGACCAGCCGAGCGCCACCCCTTCGGCCGACGGTTCCCGCCGCTGCACCCCCGACCCGAATCGGCGCCCCGACCGCTCGTTGAACGCCCGGTAGCAGACGACGACCTCGGCCACCCCGGCCGCGACGGCGAGCGCGGCCTGCTGCACGGTCGCACAGGCGGCGCCCCCGCCGTAGTGGACCCGTGAGAAGAACGACAGCTCCCCGATCCCGGCGGCCTGCGCGACGGTGATCTCCGGGCTCGTGTCCATCGTGAACGTGACCATGCCGTCCACGTCGGCGGGCGTCAGCCCGGCGTCGTCGAGCGCGGCGCGCACCGCCTCCACGGCGAGCCGCAGTTCGCTGCGCCCCGAGTCCTTGGAGAACTCGGTGGCCCCGACACCGACGATGGCGGCCCGCCCACCGAGGGCGTCGCGCGCGCGCAGGCTCACGAAGTGCCTCCCAGGGCTGAGGGGGGTACGCGGACGGTCGCCGTTCCGGAAACGTGCCGTCCGATTCCGTTGGCGCCGAGGACGCGCACCACGGCCGTGTCACCGTCGACGTCCTCGACGCTGCCGGTCAACACCATGGTGTCGCCGGGGTAGTTGGGGGCGCCGAGGCGGATGGCGAGTGCGCGCAGGACGGCGGTGGGGCCGAAGAAGTCCGTGATGTACCGTCCCACCAGCCCGTTCGTGGTGAGGATGTTCATGAAGATGTCGGGGGAGCCCTTGGCCCGCGCCAACTCGGCGTCGTGGTGCACGTCCTGGAAGTCGCGGGACGCGATCGCCCCGGCGACGATCAGTGTGCGCGTGATCTCGATCTCCATCGGCGGCAGTTCGTCCCCGGCCCTCATGCGCCCACCTCGGCGGGAAGGTCGCCCCGGAACACCGGAAGGGCCGGCCGACCCTCTTCGTACCGAACGAATTCCAGCCGCACCGGCATCCCGATCCGCACCTTGTCGTACGGCACACCCACCACATTGCTGATGATCCGCACCCCCTCCGCGAGCTCGATCAGCCCGACCGCGTAGGGCGGGTCGAAGGCCGGGAAGGGCGGGTGGTGCAGGACGACGTACGAGTAGACGGTGCCGTCGCCGCACGCCTCGACGGTGTCCCAGTCGCCGCTGCCGCAGGCGTTGCACCCCGGCAGCCAGGGGAAACGGAGGACGCGGCAGCCCGCACAGCGCTGGATGAGCAGCTGTTGGCGGTCGACACCGTCCCAGAACCCGGCGTTGTCGCGGTTGACGACGGGCCGGGGGCGGGTGGGGGCGGCCTGGGGTTTCTGCCCCGTAGATGTGGTCTCAGGGGCGTGCGCGGGGGCGTACTTGAGGATCCGGAACCGATGGGTGCCGACCGGTTCACCGTCCACTCGTATGTCCATCCGGGTCGTGACGAAGTACCCGGTGCCGAGTTTGGTGGTCTTGGGCCCGGAGACGGACTCGACGACCGAGTCGAAGGCGACCCGGTCTCCCGGCCGCAGGGGCCGCAGATACTCCTGCTCGCAGTCGGTGGCGACGACCGAGGTGCAGCCCGCGTCGTCGAGCAGGGCGAGCAGTTCCTCGTACGCGGCCGAGCGCCCCTGATGCCCGGAGAGACCGCCCATGGTCCACACCTGGAGCATGGCGGGCGGCGCTACGGCGTCCGGCCCGGCGTACGCCGCACTGGTGTCGCCCAGCACCTCGCACCAGTGCCGGATCATCGGCTCGTTGACGGGATCCTTGCCGGCACCACCGACGACGGCGGGACGCCCCTCGAACGCGGCGAGGAGCGGGCCGAGTTGGTCGTAGAGGGAGGGACTGGAGGGACGGCTGGGGGGACGACTGAGTGGGTGGCTCACGGTTTCTGACTGTCCGTCAGATACGGAGGGGTGTCAAGGGTTCGAAAACGCCTGCGCGGCGACACGATGCACCGAAGTACGTGCCGTCGCGCCGACGCTTCACCACCCCATGAAGCGCTCCCCACCAGGGAGTTCAGGGCCGCCGGGGGGACCCACGCCCCCGCTGGCACGGCTCACCAGAGGTGGGTGAAGTTGACGACGGCGTTGGACTGGTCGATGGCCGTGAACGCGGAGCCGTTGACCTGCGCGGTGTTGTTCTGGTTCGAGGCGCCGGAGCCGACCGCCTGTTGCTGCGAGGTGGACGAGTTGCCGCTGTTGTTACCGCCCACGCCGCTGCCGACGATGCCGGCGACGGCCGCGTTCGATCCGCCGCCGGCGAAGGCGCCGTTGTCCGCCGCCGCGACGCAGCTGAAGAGCGCGGCGGCGAGAGGCAGTGCCGAGACGGCGGCGAGAACGCGGGCGGTACGGATGCTTGCCATGTCTGTTCCTCCAGAACATGTACGCCCCGGCTTCGTGCCGGACCGTACGAAGTACGTGTAATGCATGTGATGCGTGTGATGCTGTGATGCGTGAACTACCGCTGATCCCAAGGCAGTTGGCCACCCGCCCCGGTGTTGTTCCGCCGCCGTGCACTGCGTCGCAAGATCAGAATTGCCCACCGAATCCCCGGCGAATCACCCCGGAACCGATCATTACCCCTGAAGCATGATGAGAAGTCGATAAACCCCCTTCACATCATTGAAGTCGCAATTCAGGCTTATAGGGGCGATTCCTGCCAGGCCGCCACGGTGTTACGCAAGGGGGCAAGGGACGAAGCGTTCCCGCACATTTCCAGCCATTCCACCAAATCGGCCCCGACGGTCCGCGCACCCTTCTCTTTTTCGAACGTGAGTACGAATATGGATGTATGGCCACCACAGACCGGCAGGCCGCGACGCTGGCCCTCGCCCACGCCCTGTCAGCCGCCGAACGCGGCCTGGCCGTCCTCCCCCTGTCCCGGACGAAACTCCCGGCCCTGCGCTCCCCCCACCGCGACGCCCCGACCTCAGCCCATGCCTCCGCCCCGTGCCACGGGGAGTGCGGAGGCATGGGCCACGGCGTGTACGACGCCTCGACCGACCCGTCTCGCATCCGCGAACTCTTCGCCGCCGCTCCCTGGGCCACCGGCTACGGCATCGCCTGCGGCCTGCCCCCGCACCACCTCATCGGCATCGACCTGGACACCAAGACGGGCACCGACTCCTCCGCGGCCCTGCGCGAACTGGCCCTGCGCCACCTCTTCACGATCCCCGAGACGGTCGTCGTCCTGACCCCGTCCGGCGGCCGCCACCTCTGGCTGACCGGCCCCCCGGACGCCGTGATCCCCAACTCGGCGAGCAGGCTGGCCCCCGGCATCGACATCAGAGGAGCCAGCGGCTACCTGGTCGGCCCCGGTTCCCGCACCGAACACGGCGTCTACGGCACGGCCCCCGGCACGGCCCACCTGACCCCGGCGCCGTGCCCACCATCCCTCCTGCGCCTCCTCCTGCCCCCGCCCCGCAGCCACCGCTCCGCGCTCCCCACGCCGGCCGAACACGGGCAGGGCCTGATCCACTTCGTCCTCGCGGCCCGCGAGGGCCAGCGCAACACCCGCCTCTTCTGGGCAGCCTGCCGCGCCCACGAGAACGGCCTCGGCCCCGCACTGACCGACCCCCTGGTGGAAGCGGCCGTCCAGACGGGCCTGACGGAGCGGGAGGCGCGGGCGACTGTCGCTTCGGCGGCGCGGATGACGGGTTGGCGGGGGTGAGGTGACGCATGTGCACTTATCGGGTTACTGAGGCACGACTTTGTCAAAAAAGGCCAAAAGGCGCCCTATGGGAACCGTGTACCAGGCACTCACACTCACGACATGGGGGTTCTCCGCGATGTCGACCACCTTGAGTGCTTGTTGTGCTCCGCGAAGGGGCCCGACGTTCGTGAGCGCGGACGGATCGTGCCTCTGTCGGCCGAACTCTGCGACGGCTGCTGGAACAAGGTGGCCAACGATCTCGCCATGCGCGAGGGAGCCACGGCAGCACCACAGCTGGACCCCGACCCGGACGACACGGAGTGGATCGAGCCCCGCGGTTGCCGGCATTGCCGTGCCACGGTGCGCTGCTATCCGACCAACTACGACCGCTGGGTCGAGCTGGCCACGTTCGAACTGCCGGCGAAGAAGGTTCCGCCACAGCACCGTTGGCGACTGATGCGCCCGACGGCAGCCAACACCCCGATCGCGGTGGCGACCGTCGCCATGAGGATCGGCGCCATCGACCCGACACCCGGCGAACCCGTCATCCCGGCTCACGAGTTCGTGTGCCTGCGCCAGGAAACCTGACCAAGGCCCCGACAAACAGGCAAACGGAACGGCCCCCAACCTGAACACCAGGTCAGAGGCCGTTCACTGCGGTGGGTGTGGGATTTGAACCCACGGTGACATCGCTGCCACGACGGTTTTCAAGACCGTTCCCTTAGGCCGCTCGGGCAACCCACCCGCGCCCGTGATCAACACGGCGCGGGACAAGAGTAACGGGTCCACGCGCGCGCGTGTGGGTCAGTTGTCGCCCACCCTGGAGCCGAGGGTCAGTTCGACCGTCTTTGACTTGCCGCCTCGTTCGTAGGTGATCTGGACCTTGTCGCCGGGCTTGTGCGTCCAGATCTCGCTGATCAGGGTCGGGCCACTGTCGATCACGTAGTCGTCGAGCTTGGTGATGACGTCGCCGGGCTTCAGGCCGGCCGCGGCCGCCGGGCCGCCCGCCTCTACGGGGGCCGTGGTGTCCGTGCTCTTCTGGCTGATCTGCGCGCCGCCGGTGCCCTCGGTCAGGGTGACCGAGGCGCCGATCTTCGCGTAGACCGGCTTGCCGGTCTTGATCAGCTGCTGGGCGACGTACTTCGCCTGGTTGATCGGGATGGCGAAGCCCAGGCCGATCGAGCCGGACTGGCCGGTGCCCAGGCCGCCGCTGCTGGAGGACTGGATCGCCGAGTTGATGCCGATGACGTTGCCCGACGCGTCGAGCAGCGGGCCACCGGAGTTGCCCGGGTTGATCGACGCGTCCGTCTGCAGGGCGCTCATATAGGACGCCTTGGTGTTGGTGCTGCCGTCGCTGGAGGCCACCGGACGGTTCTTGGCGCTGATGATGCCCGTGGTCACCGTGTTCGAGAGGCCGAAGGGAGCGCCGATCGCGATCGTCGAGTCGCCCACGGCCACCTTGTCGGAGTCGCCGAGGGTGAGCGGCTGGAGGTCCGACGGGGCGTTCTTGAGCTTGATGACCGCCACGTCGTAGCCCTGCGCGTGGCCGACGACCTCGGCGTTGTACTTCCTGCCGTCGGGGAAGGTGGCCGTCAGTTTGCCGCTGTCGACCGCGTCCGCGACGACGTGGTTGTTGGTGACGATGTGGCCCTGGGTGTCGAAGACGAAGCCCGTACCGGTGCCGCCCTCGCCGCTGGAGCTCTCGGCCTCGATGGTGACCGTGCTCGGCAGCGCCCTTGCTGCCACGCCGGCGACCGTGCCCGCGTCGCGCTTGAGGTCGCCGCCGGTCTGCTGCGCCGCGGAGACCGTCGTCGACGTGGTGGAGTCGTCGTTGTCCTTGGCCAGCGTGTAGCCGAGACCGCCGCCCAGGCCGCCCGCGACCAGCGCGGCCACGAGCACCGCTGCGAACAGCCCGCCGCGCCCGGACTTGGGCTTCGGCTGCTGGTCGTAGGCGGCGCCCCAGGGCGTGCCCGGGTCTCCGCCGCCTCCGCCGTCCATGTACGACGGGATCGCCGGGGGCTGGGGCGGCGGCCAGGCGGCCGTTCCGGGGCCAGGACCCGCGCCCTCGGCCGGCCCGGGCGCTCCTGCCGACGCGTACGCCGGTGACTGGCCCGCGTGCGCCAGTTCCGGCTGCGGTGCGCCCGGGGGCACCGGCGGGAGCGGGGCCGTCTGGGCCTCGTGCGCGGTGGCCTGCGGGGAGGCAGCAGGAGATTCCACCGGCACGGGAGGTGCGGACGGGGCCGGGGGTACGGCAGTGCCCTCGTTCTCGGTGCTCACAGCTCTTTCTCCTCGATCCACGGCTGTCCTTCTCGGTCGCACTCGGTCACGTCCGATCTCATGCGCGTACCCGTTTACACGGGTACGCGGTCGGTACGTTTCAGCTGTGCGTGTCCTTGTTGTATGCCGTCAGCTTTTCCCACGGGCCGTCAGGGCACCATAAGCGGTGCCTGTGGGCCCGCGGCCATCCTTTATATCTGACAATTCACACAACCATGAGTATCTGTTACGCGCGCGGGACGCCCACAGCGCCACAGCGGCCATCCGACGGTGACACCATGACGCGGTGACCCACGCACGACAGCACCCGATCCAGGTCGTCGCCCACCGAGGAGCCTCAGAGGAGGCGCCCGAGCACACGCTGGCCGCGTACAAGAAGGCGATCGAGGCCGGCGCCGACGCCCTGGAATGTGACGTACGGCTGACCGCGGACGGCCATCTCGTCTGCGTCCACGACCGCCGCGTGAACCGTACGTCGAACGGGCGCGGCGCGGTCTCGGCCCTGGAGCTCGCCGACCTCGCCACCCTGGACTTCGGTTCCTGGAAGACCGGCGACGAGGCCCCCGACTGGGAGCACCGTCCGGAGGACCGCGAGGACACGTCCGTGCTCACCCTGGAGCGGCTGCTCGAACTCGTCGCCGACGCCGGGCGGCCGGTGGAGCTGGCCATCGAGACCAAGCACCCCACGCGCTGGGCGGGCCAGGTCGAGGAGCGACTGCTGTTCCTGCTCAAGCGGTTCGGTCTGGACAGCCCGGAGTCGCCGGCCGATTCCCAGGTACGGGTCATGAGCTTCTCGGCGCGCTCGCTGCACCGCGTCCGGGCCGCCTCGCCGACGCTCCCGACGGTCTATCTGAACCAGTTCCTCTCGCCCCGGCTGCGCGACGGACGGCTGCCCGCGGGCGTCCGGATCGCGGGCCCCTCGATCCGGATCGTGCGCACTCACCCGGCGTACATCGAGCGGCTGAAACGCGTGGGTCACCAGGTGCACGTCTGGACCGTGAACGAGCCCGAGGACGTCGACCTCTGCGTCGACCTCGGCATCGACGCCATCATCACCAACCGTCCCGGCGCGGTCCTGCGGCAACTGGGCCGCTGACCGGGCCACACTCCCGGAACCTCGACGCCCCCGGCCGCGAGCCGGCTCTTACCCGACTCCGAACCCGGTTCTCCGCCGGACTCTTGACCTGGCGGCCCCCGGTGAGGAACCCTCCAACTTCGGCCATACCGTCGAAATCCGGCCACTCGATTACAGGGAGTGCACCGGCGCGTTCGGTCCGTGTTCGATCATTGCGAGTGCGTCACCGAAGGCGGAAGGGGCGGTTTCCGGTACAGGCCAAAGGGGCATTCACACCGTGGCGTGGGGCAAAGGAGGTCTCGGGGGTGGCGTTGGTGGTGGCACAGGAGGTGCCCACGTCGTCGAGCATGGCCGTTCCCCATGGCCCTGCGGGCGTGGGGAAAGCAAGACACCGGATGCGTGATCAGCTGCGCACGGGCGGTGTGGCGGAATCGGTCATCGACGACGCGGTGTTGATCCTGTCCGAACTCTTGAGCAATGCGTGCAAACACGGTCGCCCACTGGGTGAGGCCCTGGCCGGTGACGGCGACGTCCGGGCCGCGTGGCGCGTGGACTCCGGCGGCAGACTCATCGTGGAGGTCACGGACGGCGGCGGCCCGACCCGCCCGGTTCCGTCGACCCCCTCGGTCACGGCGCACGGCGGTCGCGGGCTGAACATCATCACGGCGCTGGCCAACGACTGGGGCGTCCGGGACGACACACGCGGCGAGGTCACAGTGTGGGCCGTGGTCTGCGACAACGGCCATGACCCGACGTCGGGCCACCGGCGTACGGACTTCGCCACCCGTGTCACGGCGCGCTCGATGTCCGCGATACCCGACCTGGACTTCGCGGACGCGTTCGACGACATGGACTGACAGCACACCACACCGGCGGCGGTCCTGTTGTCCACAGGTCCGGCTGCCGGTGTGCGGTGCGTTGTCCACAGGATCCCGTCGGCCGTCGTACGAGCGGCTAGGCTCGCGCCAGTACGAGACGAGCCGTAACCGGGAGACACCCACGATGGCCAAGAAGCGACCCCAGACCAAGGCCTCGCGGCCTCAGCTGTCCGACCGGGCCCACGCCGGAGGCACTGACGGAGACGTTCCCGTTGTCGGCGCCCGCGAGCCCTGCCCCTGCAACAGCGGCCGGCGTTACAAGGCCTGCCACGGCCGGGCCGCCGCGCACGCGGTGACCGAACTGGTGCACCGGCCCTTCGAGGGTCTGCCCGGCGAGTGCGACTGGGTGGCCCTGCGCGAGCTGGTCCCCGCCGCCACGGTGGAGCTGACCCTGAAGGCCGGCCTCCCCGAGGGCGTTCCCTCCGTCACGCTCGCGACGGTTCTGCCGATGGCGTGGCCCGCGCTGCGCCGCGAAGACGGCTCGGTCCTGCTCGGGCTGCAGAACGACACGGCGTCCGGAGACATCAGCCGCGACCTCGCCGACACCCTGCAACGCGCGCTCACCGCCGAGCCCGGCACGCCCGTCCAGGGCCGCCGGGCCCCGGCCGAGAGCCCGCGGCTGCAGGACCTGCTCGATCCCGAAGGCGCGTTCGAGCCAGTTGTGCACACGGGCTTCGAGTTCTGGGTTCCGGACGCGCAGAACGCCACGGCCGACGTCGCCGCTTCCCTGGAGCGGGCGAACGACGCGGCCATCCCGACCGTGAAGCTGACGGGCGTCGACGCCGCGTACTGGTGCGAGACGCCCGACAAGAACCACCTGCGCTGGGTGATGCCGCACGGCGAGGACCAGCTGCTCGACGCCCTCGCGCGCCTCCACGCGGCCGGGCAGTCCAGCCTGGGCGAGGGCGCCCGCCTGGTGGGCTCCTTCCGCGCGCACGGCCTCACCGTCCCGGTCTGGGACCTGCCGACCGGCGTCACCGCGGAGGACGTCGAGAAGCCGGCCGCCGAGTTCGCCGAGCGCCTCGCCACCGCCCTGGCCGCGGATGCCCCGCTCACTCCGGAGGAGCGGCGCGCCCGCGGCGGCCTGACCAACCGACAGGTGACTCTCAGCTGACGCCCCGTCGGATTCACGGGGCGCCGATGCCCGTGAATCCGGCCACAACTACCCATGAAAATAAGGGAATCGGTGTCCGAATAGCCGAGATCGAATTTGCGAACAGCCGATCTCTTGTTAGCGTTGTAGTTGCCCGGTTGCTGGTGCATCCCCCGTCGCCAGCAACCGGGTCTTTCTGTACCCGGACTTCTGTACGACCAGGGATGAGCGTCAACTCCCGTCAGGTTCACCGGAGTTGCTCCCCGACCGCAGCAGCAGCGGTCCCTGCCCGCCCGCTCCCGCAAACTCCGCGACCGCCGTGTACTCCCCCGGCTCGCCTGCCGTGCGCTCCCTGGGCGTCTCGCACATCCCCGGCTCGTCGTCGGCGCCCACCGCGCACCGCAGCTGCACAGTGCGGGCGTCGGGTCCCATGAGGCTCAGCACGGACGTCAGTTCATGGCCGGTCGCGTTGCGGTAGTAGGTGCGCGCCCAGGTCTCCTCCCCCTGCGACAGGACACAGGTCTGTGCCTCGATGCCGTCGGGGGAGGTGAGTTCGGGACCGCAGCGAGCGGCAGTGGCGAGTCCCAGGCCCAGCAGCAGCGGGGAATCGGCGGGGGGATCGGCGGCTTCTCGCGCCTTGCCGTCCCGAGGACCCTGCTCAGGGCTCTTCTGGGGGCCTGCTTCCGGCATCAGGGAAAGGAGGGCGTCGCGGTCCGCGTCGCCCACTGGCCCCGCGGACGCCACGGCCAGCGGCAGCGCGACCGTGAGCGCCACGACGCCCGAGAGCGCGAGCAGACGGAGGTTCATGGAGCTGAACATAACGACAGGGGACGGGCGCCCGGTTGTCCGCGCGCCCGACATCCCTACAACTCGGGCGCGCTCACACCCGTACGAGTGAGAGCCTCGACCACGGCGTCCACCACGGCCTCGACATCGGGTACCCAGGGAGAGGCCGAGCCCGGCAGCGGTGCGCGCTCCCAGCGGATCTGGCCCTGGCCGGTCTCGGACGGGGGCAGCGCGATGTAGCCGCCCTCGCTGTGGAAGCGGAGGGAACCGGGCACGAAGTCCTGCGCGTACAGCAGCTCGCCCAGTTGTTCCATCGTGTACGGCTTCACGAGCAGCGACCAGCGGGTGGGGGCCGCGACCACCGGACCCAGGCGCATGCCCTTGCGGTCCAGGGCGTCGAGCGCGCGGGCCGCGGCCAAAGCCGGCAGGCTGACCGCGCACGGGGCCACGCCGCCGGTGGCGAGGATGATGGGGGCCGTCGGCCGGTTGGTCCACCACCAGCGCACCATGCGCTCGTCGGTGGTGGCCGCGAGCAGGCCGGGTTCGAACGGGTGAGCGCCGGGAACCGTGCACTCCGGATCGGGGCAGCCGCAGCGCGCGCGCCCCTGTGGATCCGGGGCCACGCCCGGGAGTACGGGCCACTGCCATCCGGTCGCGAACGTCAGAGCCGCGCCGAGCACCTCAGGCTTCCCGCCGTCACGCCGGGACAGGAGCCTGCGTCGCCTTCCGAGCCTTCCGAGGATCTCGCGCATGAGCGCTCGTTCCTTTCCGTTGCACGCCTGGCAACACCGTGGGCCACATCAACATCACGTCATGTGCAGATCACTTCACTGTGCGTACCTTCTGGCGCATCCCATCCGTGGGAGGCAAGGGGCAGCCCCCCTGTGCGCCGAGCGCCGAGCATTGGCTGTGTCCGCGTCCATACTGCGTTCATCAAAAGCATGGGCATGGCGCGGGGTGGCGGAGTCTGGCGTTTTGCCGTCCCGCTGTTTCTCTCCGCCTCCGCCAAGGGAGGATGGGGCACGGTCGTCGGTGGTTAAGACGCCCGGGTCCGTCGCCAGGTTCCGGGCGGTTTCCAACAACCACCCCTGGCCTTCACCGAGTACGTACCCATCAAGACCGCTGTAACGCTCCGTCGAACCAGGCCAGTCGACCTCAATAACCCGCTACCCGAGTCAGTTTTAGGCCAACTTCGGCTTTTCGCAAGGGGACACCGGGAAACCCACGGACACCAGTAATCCCGGCAGGACAATGCTGGACATCCCCTCACGAGTGCGTGTACATGTGGAGACACTGCTAGCGACGCAGAATCACATGGGGGTTTGCGATGCTATTGAGCAATAAGCGCCGGTCGGAAGGCCGGACGCCATGAACGCCCCGCACCTCCCGAAAGTGGCTGGAATCGATTCAACGGTTCCCTCGCCCGCACACACTGTCGCGCCCGCGCACGAATCCCCGGCCGCCCCTGCGGACACCAACGCACTGACCTGCCCGAACGGCCCCGGTGCCGTTCTGCAGGACCGCCTCGCCGGCTGGGTGTCCGACCTCACAACACTGCACGAGCTCACCGAGCGGCTGGCGCGCACGGCAACGCTCGCCGACGCCCTCCAGGAACTGCTGCGCGCCGGATCCGCTCTCGTGGGCGCCCGGCGCGGTCTCGTCGTCCTGGAACCGGGTGACGGCCTCGGCCCCGACACCACCATCGGCCTGGGGCTGGCCCGCGCCGACCTCGGGCACATCGAGACGATCCCGCGCGGCGCGATGCCGTACGGGCAGCTCCTCGACACGGCCGCCGGGCTGCCCGGCGGCGAGAGCGACATCACACACCCCGATCTCCTGGCCGAGGACGGTCTCGACCCCCGCCACCGCGAGGTGGCAGCCCGCCTCGGTTACGCAGCGAGTTACGCGCTCCCCCTGTCCACCGAGTCCGCGGGCCGCCTCGGCGCCGCCGTCTGGCTGTACGACGAGCCCGCGGAGCCGGTCGAACGCCAGCGCCACCTCGTCGGCCTGTACGTGCGGCACGCGACCGAGCACCTGGCCCGGCTGGTCGAAGGGGAGCGCACACGCGCGTGCGTGCGGACGATCTCCGCCGAGCTGCTGCCCGCCCGGCTGCCCCGGACGGCCGGTGTCCAGCTCGCTGCCCGGCACCGCACCGGCCCGCGCGGCGGCGGTGACTGGTACGACGCGCTGCCGCTCCCCGACGCGGCCCTCGGCCTGGCCGTGGGCGCGGTGACCGGCTCCGGGCCCAGCGCGATCGCCGCGATGGGCCGTCTGCGGGCCTCCCTGCGCGCGTACGCCGTGATGGAGGGCGAGGACCCGGTGGCGGTCCTCTCCGACCTGGAGCTGCTTCTGCGCCTCACCGCGCCCGCCCGCTGCGCCACCGCCCTGTTCGCGTACTGCGAGCCCGCGCTGCGCAAGATCACGCTGGCCGGCGCCGGGCACTGCCCGCCGCTGGTGATCGGCGAGCGGCGCACGGAGTTCGTGGAGACCACCGTGTCGGCACCGCTCGGAATGCTCGCCTGCTGGGAGGCGCCCAGCGTGGAGTTCCGGACCGAGCCCGGAGAGACGGTTCTCCTCTACACCGACGGGCTGCTGCACCGAACCGGCGACCCGGTGGACCGGGCCTTCTCCCGGCTGCACGCGGCGGCGGCCGGCGTACCCAGGCAACTGAGGGACGATCCGGGCGCGATCGCCGACCACGTCCTGCGGAGCATGCTGCCGGACGAGCTGGACGCGTCGGACGGTCAGGAGGACGTCGTACTGCTGTCGGCGCGGTTCGAGTGAACCGCCGGTCGCCCCGAGCACCTCTGGGCCCCGTCCCGTACGACCGTACGATGGACGGGGTCCAGTGCCGTATCTAGGAGGATGACCGTGGCGGACGAGCTCAATCCGGTGACCCCGGAGACTGAGACCGAGCCCGAAGAGCCCATCAAGCAGCGGAAGAACGGCCTGTACCCGGGCGTCTCCGACGAGCTTGCCGAGAGCATGAAGTCCGGCTGGGCCGACACCGAGCTCACGGGTCTCGAGCCCATCGCGCAGGCCGGGCACACCGCCGCCCGCCGCGCCGCGCTGTCCGCGCGTTTCCCGGGCGAGCGTCTGGTGATCCCGTCAGGCAATTTGAAGACGCGTTCGAACGACACGGAGTACCCGTTCCGGGCCTCGGTCGAGTACGCGTATCTGACCGGCAACCAGACGGAGGACGGGGTCCTTGTCCTGGAGCCGGTCGCCGACGGTCACAAGGCGACGATCTATCTCCTTCCCCGCTCCGACCGCGAGAACGGCGAGTTCTGGCTCTCGGGACAGGGCGAGCTGTGGGTCGGCCGTCGGCACTCGCTCACCGAGGCCGAACAGGTGTACGGCATTCCCGCTTCGGACGTGCGTGAGCTGGCCGGTGCGCTGTCGGAGGCCACCGGACCGGTGCGGGTCGTACGCGGGTTCGACGCCGGCATCGAGGCCGCGCTGACCGACAAGGTCACCGCCGAGCGCGACGAGGAACTGCGGGTCTTCCTCTCCGAGGCGCGGCTGGTCAAGGACGAGTTCGAGATCGGTGAGCTGCAGAAGGCCGTCGACTCGACGGTGCGCGGCTTCGAGGACGTGGTGAAGGTCCTCGACAAGGCCGAGGCGACCAGTGAGCGGTACATCGAGGGAACGTTCTTCCTCCGCGCGCGCGTGGAGGGCAACGACGTCGGCTACGGCTCCATCTGCGCGGCCGGACCGCACGCCTGCACGCTCCACTGGGTGCGCAACGACGGGGCCGTGCGCCCCGGTGAGCTGCTGCTGCTGGACGCGGGCGTCGAGACGCACACGTACTACACGGCCGACGTCACGCGGACGCTGCCGATCAACGGCACGTACAGCGAGATCCAGAAGAAGATCTACGACGCGGTGTACGACGCCCAGGAGGCCGGTATCGCGGCCGTTGTGCCCGGGGGCAAGTACCGGGACTTCCACGACGCGGCGCAGCGGGTGCTGGCCGAGCGGATCGTGGAGTGGGGGCTTGTCGAGGGGCCCGTGGAGCGGGTGCTGGAGCTGGGGTCGCAGCGGAGGTGGACGCTGCACGGCACCGGGCACATGCTCGGCATGGACGTTCACGACTGTGCTGCGGCGCGGGTGGAGTCCTATGTCGACGGGACGCTGGAGCCGGGGATGGTGCTGACGGTCGAGCCCGGCCTCTACTTCCAGGCTGATGATCTGACCGTGCCTGTGGAGTACCGGGGTATCGGGGTGCGGATCGAGGACGACATCCTGGTGACGGAGTCCGGGAATCGGAATCTGTCGGATGGGCTGCCTCGCCGTTCCGACGAGGTCGAGGCGTGGATGGCGCGTCTCAAGGGTTGAGTTTCGACTGCGGGTAAGTCGTGGCCGGTCGCGCAGTTCCCCGCGCCCTTAGGGGATTGGTGTGGACCTGCATCTGGAAGTGATCGCCGCTGAAGGGCGTCGCGCGGGGATCGAGCGGGCCCTGCGTTGACGCCGTGCGGGACGGGCGGCTCGCGCCCGGGGTTGTGCTGCCCGCCACTCGGCGGCTCGCCGACGAGTTGGGTGTCTCGCGCGGGACCGTCAAGGCGGCCTACGACCAGCTTGTCGCCGAGGGGTATCTCACCGCTCGGCAGGGGGCCGGTACGCAGGTCGCCGCGCTGCCCTCAGTGGGCGCCGAACCGCCGGAGGCACACGCACGCGCGCGTGTGCCCCGTTTCGATCTGCGGCCCGGGAGCCCGGACGTGGCGACGTTCCCGGCGGACGCCTGGCTGCGGGCGCTGCGCCGGGCCATCGCGACGGCGCCCTCCCCGGCGTACGACTACGGCGATCCGCGCGGCCGGATCGAGCAGAGGACGGCGCTGTCGGACTACCTGGGGCGGGCCCGCGGAGTGCTCGCGCCCCCGGAGCGGATCGTGATCACCTCCGGGTACGTACAGGGGCTCGCGCTCCTCACGCGGGTGCTCGACGGCGCCTCGATCGCCATGGAGGATCCGGGGCTGCCCTTCCACCGGGAGGTCGTCCGGCGGGCCGGCGGGCGGGTCGTGCCGGTGGGCGTCGACGAACGGGGCGCCCGCGTCGAGGAGTTGACGGGTCCACGCGAGGTCGCCGCGGTCGTCGTCACGCCCGCCCACCAGTACCCGACCGGCGTGACCCTGCACCCGGAGCGGCGACGGGCACTCACCGACTGGGCACGCGCGCGTGACGGGCTGATCGTCGAGGGCGACTACGACGGGGAGTTCCGGTACGACAGGCAGCCCGTCGGCGCTCTTCAGGGCATGGCTCCGGGGCAGGTCGCCTATATCGGCACCGCCTCCAAGACGCTCGGCCCCGCCCTGCGCCTCGGCTGGATGGTGCTGCCGCCCCACCTGGTCGACGCGGTCGCCGACGCCAAGCTGCACAGCGACCACCACACCGAGACCATCGGTCAGCTGGCCCTCGCCGAACTGATCACCAGCCACGCGTACGACCGGCACGTGCGCGCGTGCCGCCTGCGCTACCGGCGCCGCCGGGACCGGCTCGTCGACCTGCTGGGCGCGCGTTCGAAGGTGCGCGGGATCGCGGCGGGGCTGCACGCCCTGGTGGAGGTGGCCGACGAGGCGGAGGTCCTGGCGCGGGCCGGGGAGGCGGGCCTCGCGGTGGGGTGTCTCGGGGAGCACTGGCACGAGCCGGGCGCGGTGGCGTCGGGGCGGGCGCAGGGGCTGGTCGTGGGGTACGGGACGCCTCGGGAGCGGGTCTACGAGGAGGCGCTGGCGGTGCTCGGGCGGGTTCTGGAGGGTGGGTGATGGCCGTTCCGGCGGGGAGGGAATTGGGCCACTGAAGGGCATGACTATTGGGCCTGCCCATCGGTCCACCGGGCTTCTAACGTCGTCCGTATGACCAACTCCCTCGTCCCGCCCGCAGGCCCGCAGCGCGTGCTCGCCCTGGCCCAGCTGACCAACTCGGTCGGCGACGGGGCGTACTACGTCACCTTCGCTCTCTACTTCACCCACATCGTCGGGCTCGCCCCCGCGCGCGTGGGGCTCGGGCTGACGCTCGCCTGGGCGGTCGGCTCGCTGGTCGGGGTGCCGCTCGGGCGGCTCGCCGACCGGCGTGGGGCGCGCGGGACCGCCGTACTGCTGGCGCTCGCCACGGGAGCCGCGGTGGCGTCCTTCCTCGTCGTGCGGGGCTTCGTGCCGTTCGTGATCGCGGCCTGTGCCTACGCGTCCGCGCAGTCCGGGCTCGCGGCGGCCCGGCAGGCACTGTTCGCCGGGCTGGTGTCGGCCGGGGACCGGACACGGCTGCTCGCCCACCTCCAGTCCACGCTGAACGCAGGTCTCGCGGTGGGCGCCGGACTCGGCGGCCTCGCGCTGAGCGCCGGGACGCGGGCGGCGTACCTCGGGGTGTTCGCGCTGGACGCGGTGAGTTTCCTGGTATGCGCGGGCCTGCTGCTGCGGCTGCCGTCGGTGGCGCCCGTCGCCGCGACGACGTCGCACGGGCTCGGTGTGCTGCGCGACCGGCCGTACGTCGTCGTGACGCTCCTGAACACCATGCTGCTGCTGCGCATGCCGTTGCTGAGCCTCGGCATCCCCCTGTGGATCACCGAGCGGACCGCTGCTCCGACCTGGGTCGTGTCCGCGCTGTTCGTGCTCAACACCGCGGCGGTGATGGTGTTCCAGGTACGGATGGCGCGCGGGGTGACGGGGCTCGGTTCGGCCACGCGCGCGGTACGGCGCTCCGGGTGGGTCATGCTCGCGGCGTGCGCGGTGTTCGCCCTGTCGGGCGGGGTGAGCCCCTGGGTGGGTGTGGGCGTCCTGGTGGTCGGCGCGGTGCTTCAGGTCGTCGCCGAGATGGGACAGTCGGCGGGATCCTGGCAACTGTCGTTCGACCTGGCGCCGGCCGACCGGGTCGGCGAGTACCAGGGCTTCTTCGGCACCGGCGTCACCGTGGCCCGTACCGCGGGCCCCCTCGTCCTCACCACGCTGCTGGTGGGCTGGGGGACCCCGGGATGGCTGCTCCTCGGCGGGGTCACACTGGCCGCGTCGTACGCCATGGGACCCGCGGCGCGGTGGGCCGCCGACGGCCCGGTGAGCGCGCCTGCCAGGCAGCCCGTGCCGGTGAGCTGACCGGCAGGGCGACCGGCGCCGCACGGCCTCCACACGCGCGCGTGGAGGTCGTCGTCGGAGACGGCCAGCGCCCTGGCCCCCCGTGGCTCGGGTGCCTCAGTCCGCCGTAGGGCGCCAGTGGGCCGCTGCCCGGGTTGCCGTTCGGGCGCCCAGGGCGCCGATCAGTACGGACAGCAGCGCGCAGGTCGCCACCGCCGCCCAGAACACGCCCCAGGAGAAGGTGGCGCCCTCCTGTGCCGCGGTGGTGAAGAACAGGGAGTGCCAGGCGGTGACGACCGCCGCGACGGCGGTGGAGATGAGCAGCGGGACCGTCAGATGCCAGAGGGCGACCGAGCGGTAGATCCGGTCGCTGCCGGTCAGGACGGCGGTCGGCGCCAGCGCCGACCGCACCCGGACTAACTCCGCCGCCACGCCGAGGCTGCCCGCCAGCAGCAGGAGGGCCAGGCCCGTCGAGCCGAACAGCAGGACCCAGTTGCCCAGCCGGGCCTTCTCGGCGGCGCCCACGGTCCAGGTCTCGCCCAGAGTCTCGACGGTGATGCCGGGCACGCGCGCGTACGCCGCCCGCTCGACCGCCGCCTGGAGCCCCGGCCGCGGGTGCTCGGTGACGACGAGAAGCGTGCCCTGGAAGGCGTCGGCGCCGAGCTTCGCGGGGTCGGCGACCTGGGCGTGCGGGTTGCGGCCGAACCAGTTGGCGATCTCCGCGACGCGCGGATCACCGCTGCGGACCGCCTCCGGTGCCTCCGGGCACGGCAGGGCGAGTGAGCGCAGCGCGGCGCAGGAGCCTTGGATGAGCACCGACTCGGTCGGTTGGTCGGTCTGGAGGGAGACGATGTGCGAGTCCGCCGGGAGCGCACGGGCAAGGCCCTCGATCGCCGGGGGTGTGAGATACCGGCTCTGGACGCTGAGCACGCCGGCGCCGACCCGGGCCTGTGAGGCCTGCGCGACGGCGGCCTTGTCACCGAGTCGGCTGTTCCCCGCCTCGAGCTGGCACACCAGCCCCAGACCGATGATCATGGCCGTCGCGCAGGCCTCACAGGCCCGGGTCGGCGCGGCCGTCCACCGTCCGCCGATCAGCTGTCCGGCGCGGCCCGCGCGGAATCCTCGTACGGCGAACTTCTTCCCCAGTTCACGGCTGGCCACGGCGGTCACGGAGGGCAGCAGCACCCACATCACGACGGTGCCGCCCGCGAAGACAGCGAGGTCGACGCTCTCGCCCGCGTACTGGCTGCACGCGATGGCGGCGACGCCCACGCCACATCCGACGAGCCGCCATCGCGGCACCTGTGACGAGAACGAACGGGGCCTGGTGGCGGTTCCGTCCCGGCCCACCCGGTGCAGCAGGATCACGGCGGCCAGACAGCCCGCGAACGACAGCAGCAGCGCGAGCGCGAACCGGGGCCAGGCCGACCGCAGGTCGCCGCTGTCGAGGAGGTAGCCGGTCGGGGGCAGTCGTACGTCGGTGACGAACGCCGGAAGCAGCACCAGCGCCGCGAGGGCCGTGCCGGCCGCCAGTGGCAGCACCGCCTCGCCCAGGTTGACGAGCGCCCGGTGCCACCAGGTCCCGCCGAGCGCCTGAAGCAGTCCGCCGCGCCGGTCCCGGGTGCGCGAGCCGACCCGCGCGGCGAGGACGAGCAGCGCCAGCGCCGGTACGCCGGTCAGCGCGCCCAAGGGGCGCAGCGCTTCGGAGAGAGTGCGGCCGTTGAGGGCCTCGCCCATCGGGTAGTCCTGCCCGAACCCGCGGACGAACCACCAGGAGTCGTCCTGTGTCACGGGCGGGTCGTGCGCGACCCTGACGTACGCCAGCCGCTCCGACGGGGAGACGAGACCGGACTTGGCGATCGTGCCCCCGAACCGGCCGTACCGGCTCGTGATCCCCTCGTCCTGGCCGTCGCGGACCAGCTCCGGGGAGAGCATCGCCTCGCCCGGGGCCAGCCAGCGGGACAGACCCGGCGGGGACGCGGCGCCGGGTCTGAGCGGCTCGACGTAGATCACGCTGTGCTGGACCTCGCCGACGGCGTCGAACGCCTCGCGCCACAACGCCACGGCATGCTGCCGGTCGGAGAGCAGCGGGCCGCGCGCGGTGTTCCGCGCGTCGCGGCCGTCGTGGGTGGCGACGGCGGCGACGCCCGCCAGCGCGACGACGGCGACGGCCAGGGCGGCAGCGCACAGCGACCAGAAACGCAGCCGGTCACCGGGGGTGCCGCGGCCGGCGGCGAGCCCCATCCGGATGAGCTGCCCGGAGAGCCTTCCGCCGGTCCGGCCCGCAATGGCGGCGGCAGTACGGGTGGGCCTGGGGGCGCCGCTCTGTCGGGACGTGTGAGGTTGCGCGGGAATACGCGACTGCGACGGAGTTTGCTCCCGCTCAGGGAAATCGGCGCCGGGTACGGAGTTCTGGGCGTCCGTACTCACGCGCCCACCCCGGTTTCCCGCAGCAGGCCGGACTCCAGACGCAGGGTGCGGTCCGCGCGGGCGGCCACCGAGGGGTCGTGGGTGACGACGAGCAGAGCGCAGCCCCGGTCGCGGGTGACCTCGAAGAGCAGGTCGGCCACGGCCTCCCGGGCCTGGTCACGCCGCCGCCCGTGACGCTCCGGGCTACAGCCGTGGTGGTCAGAAGCGCGATGCCGGTGGCGAGGAGTGCCACAGCGACAACCTTCATTCGGTTCACATTTCCCCCTTGCCTCTGACGGGCCGTCAGGTGCCGTCAAGTTCCATCAAGTGACTTGAAAACAACCGGAGTTGGGACGCGAGACGGCGCCTGTACCGCGGCCCGAAACCGGCGGCCCCAACCATCACGCAGGCACCGCACGGCCCGACAGGTGCTTTGTTCCCCACGGAACAGAACCGGGCACCTTGCCAACGGGCCCGTCCGGCACATCGGCGCTCGACACGATCGGGGAGGGCCGGGCAGCGGTCGGGGGCAAGCGGAACTCGCTGTCCGCGAGGGGCCCTTGCCGATCACAGCCACCGTCCCGCGCAACCGATTCGAAACGGAATCGAATGCGCTCACGATTGCGAACGCGCTGGAGGTTCGCGGTCGCGAGCAACGTATGACTACCGGCCGTGAATGGCCGAAAACCGTCGGCGCCGTGCAGCGCATCGGACCGAACGCGACAACTGCCCGCCGGCGTCACACCGCCATGAGCGGAGCGCCCTTCTGCCACTTGAGGATCTTGTCGAAACTGACCACGGCGCCGCCCCGGCCCGGCTTGTTGCCGATGGTGACGTGATCGGCGAGCTCCTCGATCAGCGACAGCCCCCGGCCGCTCTCCGCGTCGCAGGGGACCGCGGCCACGGGCACCGGGCGACGCGGAGTCTCGGGAACCGCCGGACCCGCCGGGAAGCCCGGCCCCGAGTCGGCGACCTCGATGCGGCACTTCTCCCCGTCGAGGTACGCGGTGACGCGATAGGCCCCGCGGGAGTCACCGTGCCCGGCGTCCCCGCCGTGCTCGACGGCGTTCGCACAGGCCTCGCTGAGCGCGACGGAGAGGTCGTAAGAGATGTCGGGGTCGACGCCCGCCGTCTCCATGGTGCCCAGCAGCAGGCGTCTGGCGAGGGGAACGCTCGCAGCCTCTCGCCGAAGATGGAGTGACCACCAGATGCTCATGCTCCAGCCTCCAGGCCGCGGCTCGACATACCTGTACGTATTGCCGCCCGTGGCGGTGTGTAAGCACGCCATTGACGTGATGCCGCCCATACGGGGGATGCGCCGGGGGCTGCAATCGGTGTATGCAGTGCATCAAAAGGCAGAAGCGACCTTCCGCTTTTACGTCTTTTTACTCACCCGTATATGGCGGTACTTGACCGCACGCCGCCTTGTGGACCTGCCGTACGGCTGCCGTGGGGCCAGTGCGATGATGAGCCCGCCATGACTGCCCGCCGCAGGCGCACAGCGCCCTCCGGAAGCGCCTTCCGGATGCTGAGGGCCGCGGTGTTCGCCGCGGTCTGTGTCGTGCTGGCCGGAGCCGGTCATGCCCTCGCCTCCTGCGCCTCCGTTCCGCTGTGGACCCTGGGCGCCGGTTTCCTCGGGGTCCTCGGGTGCGCGGCACCGCTCGCGGGGCGGACCCGCTCGCTGCCGGGCATCGTCGCTCTGCTGGCCGTCGGCCAGACGGTCCTGCACACCCTGTTCGGCATCGGGCAGCACGCCATGTCGTCCACGGTGGCCGCCACGGCCGCCACGACGGACACCGCCCTCGTCGCACGGGCCGCCCGGCTGCTGTGCGGGGTGCCGCTCGCGGCCATCAGCCCGGCCCGGGCCCAGCAGATCCTCGCCGACGCTCGGATCAGCGCGGGCGGTAACGGCACGGGTGGCCCGGGGGCGGGCGCGGGCATGGACATGGGGTCCATGAACCATCCGGCGGACGCCCTCGCCTCCGCAGGGTCGGTCACCTCCCTGCTGCCGACGCTGCCCATGCTGCTCGGTCACGTCTTCGCGGCCGTCGCCACCGGCTGGCTGCTGCGCCGAGGAGACCTCGCCCTGCTGCGGCTGATGCGGCTGTCGGCGCACGGGGTGGCCGAGGGAGCACTCGTACGTTCCCTGCGCGGGGCGCTCGCGCTGGCGCGCGCACTGCGTGCGGGCCTTCCGGGTACGCCCGGTACGGCACCGCACGCACCGAGCGCGTGGACCCTCGTCCCCCTCGGCCCGTCCACCACGGAGCTCCAGCACACGGTGATCCGGCGCGGTCCGCCGACCGCCCCGCTCGCTCTCGCCGCCTGACACGACGCGACCGCTCCCCGTCGGGTCCCCAGGTCTTCGGATCCGAGGGTCCGAGGGCCGGAGGAATGGGCCGCCGTCGGGCGGCACACGCGCGTGTGCACCAATTCGCCCGCGCGTCCCTCTTCCTTTCCGACCAGTCGCACTCTCCGACGCGATCGCAGACTCCGACCCGTCGGACCTCACCCGAAGTGGAGCGCCTTCCGTCATGAAGGTTTCCCGTATCGCCGCCACCGCCGCTGTCGCCGGTGCCACCGTCCTCGCCCTGTCCGGCCCCGCCTTCGCCCACGTCAGCGTGTCGGCCGAGGGCGCCGCCGCCAAGGGCGGCTACGCGACCGTCAACTTCAAGGTGCCGAACGAGCGCGACAACGCCTCGACCACCAAGCTCGAGGTCAGCTTCCCGGCGGACCACCCGCTCGCCTCGGTGATGCCGCAGGCGATCCCCGGCTGGACCGCCAAGGTCACCAAGGCCAAGCTCGACAAGCCCCTCGAACTGCACGGCAAGAAGATCACCGAGGCCGTCTCCCAGGTCACCTGGACCGCCAACGACGGCAAGGGCATCCAGGCCGGCTTCTTCCAGAAATTCCCGCTCTCCCTCGGTCAGCTGCCCGAGGACACCGACGAACTCGTCTTCAAGGCGCTGCAGACGTACTCCAACAAAGAGGTCGTCCGCTGGATCGAGGTCCAGAAGGACGGCGCCGAGGAGCCCGACAACCCCGCCCCGGTGCTCGCGCTGTCCGCCGCCACCGAGGGCCACCACGGCGGCTCCTCGACCACGAAGGAGCCCGCCGCGGCAGCCGAGCCCGCCGCGAAGACCACGACCACCGCCGCCGAGCCCGCCGACAGCAGCGACACCACCGCGCGCGTGCTGGCCGTCGTCGGCATCGTCGTCGGTGTCGCGGGCGTGGCCTTCGGCGTCCTGGCCGGCCGTCGCCGCACCACCGTCTGACATCCACTCACCTCCGGTGCGCGCCCGGGGGCGGGCGGTCACTCCGTACGCCCCCGGTGTCCCGTACACCCCGTTGGGTGCGCGCCGGACCTCCCACGAACCACACCCTTCGGGAAACCTCCTTATGCGCAAGAAGCTGTTCGCCGCGTCCGCCCTGCTCGTCGCGGCCACCCTGACCCTCTCCGCCTGCGGCAGCGGCGACGATTCCAAGCAGTCCGTCGCCGATGTGTCCGTCGAGGCCGGCTCGGACAAGGCCGCCACGATCCTCGACCAGCCGTTCGAGAAGCCCGACCTGGTGCTCACCGACACCCAGGGCAAGCCCTACGACTTCCGCGCGGAGACCAAGGGCCGCCCCACGCTCATCTACTTCGGCTACACCAACTGCCCCGATGTCTGCCCGCTGACGATGAGCAACATCGCCGTCGCCAAGAAGCAGCTGTCCCCGGCCGAGCAGGACAAGCTCCGCATCGTGTTCGTCACCACCGACCCGAAGCGGGACACCCCGGCCGCCCTCGGCAAGTGGCTCAAGGGGATCGACCCCCAGGTGATCGGCCTCACCGGCGACTTCGCCACCATCCAGGCCGGCGCCCGCACCCTCGGCATCTCCATCGAGCCGACGTCGAAGGACAAGAACGGCAAGACGATCTCGATGCATGGCACCCAGGTCATCGCCTTCTCCCCGAAGACCGACGGCGGCTATGTCCTGTACGGCGAGGACGCCACCGTCGACGACTACATCAAGGACCTCCCCAAGATCATCAAGGGGCAGAACCCATGAGGCGGCTCTCCGTCGCGACAGCCGCCGCGCTCGCCGGGGCGCTCGCCCTCGCCGGGTGCGGGAGTTCGGACTCCGGGGACGGCTCCGCACTGTCTGTCGGCGCCGCCTACATGCCCCAGCCCGTCTCGGATTCCATGGCGGCCGGATTCCTCGTCATCTCCAACAAGGGCGCCGCCCGTGACACACTCACCCGCGTCACCAGCGAGGTCGCCGGCGAGGTCACCGTGCACAAGACCGTCGGGCAGACCATGGAGGAGGCCGAGCGCCTCGACATCCCGGCCCACGGCGAACTCGTCCTGCAAAGCGGCGGCGACCATCTGATGTTCGAGCAGCTCAAGCGCAAGCCGCGAGAGGGCGAGAAGGTCTCCGTCCAGCTGCACTTTGCCAAAACCTCGCCGATCACCGTCGAGATGCCGGTGAAGTCGGCGACGTACAACCCGAAAACCGGACACTGAGACCGAGGGAGGGATCACCGTGACACAGACCATCGCACGCCGCGTACGGCCCCTGGTGCTGCTGTTCCTCGCGGCCGCCGCCGCGCTGCTCGCCGGGCTCGCCGGCGCCGCGCCTGCCTCCGCACACGCCGCGCTCACCGGCAGCGCCCCGCAGCAGGGTGTGGTGGTCGACAAGGCCCCGACCCAGGTGACGCTGACCTTCTCCGAGAAGGTCGCCCTCTCCGACGGCGCGTTCCGCGTGCTCGACCCCAAGGGCAAGCGCGTCGACACCGGCAAGGCGACCGAGCTGAGCGGCACGACGTACGGCGTCCCGCTCCACGCCGGCCTGCCCGACGGCACGTTCACCGTCGCCTACCAGGTCGTCTCGGCGGACAGCCACCCCGTCGCCGGCGCCTTCACCTTCTCCATCGGCGCCCCCTCCGTCACCTCCGTCTCGGTCTCCGACCAGACGGCGGGCGGCGGAGTCGTCGGCGTCCTCTACGGCGTCGGCCGGTACGTCTCGTACGCCGGCTTCATCGTCATGGTCGGCGGCGCCGCCTTCGTCCTCGCCTGCTGGCAGCGCGGCGCGGGCGTACGGGCGCTGCAGCGGCTCGTCGTCTCCGGGTGGCTCGCGATGACCACGGCGACGCTCGCGCTGCTGCTGATGCGCGGCTCGTACACCGGGTCCGGCAAGGTCGGCGACATCTTCGACCTGGGCCTCCTCGGAGACGTCCTCCAGACCAAGACGGGCGCCGCCCTCGTCTCCCGGCTGCTGCTGCTCGCGGCCGGCGCCCTGTTCATCGCGGTCCTCTTCGGGGCGTACGCCCGACCCGAGACGGCGGACGACGAGCTCGGGGAAGAAAGAGAAGGGGAAGAAGGAGCAGACGCCGGCGAGAACCGGGCGGAGCTCGACGACAGTTCCGCGCGGCGGGACCTCACCTTCGGGCTCGGCATCGGCGGCGGTGTCGTGGCGATCGGGCTGGCCGCCACCTGGGCGCTGGCCGAACACGCCTCGACCGGCCTCCAGTCCGACATCGCGATGCCCGTCGACGTGATGCACCTGCTGGCCGTCGCCATCTGGCTCGGCGGACTCTCGGCACTCCTGGTCGCGCTGTTCCGGGCGTCCGAGGACACCCCCATCGAGGGTTCGGCCGTACGCGGCTTCTCCCGCGTCGCCTTCGGCAGCGTGCTCGCGCTGGTCGCGACCGGCGTCTACCAGTCGTGGCGCCAGCTCGGCTCCTGGTCGGCGCTCACCGACACCTCGTACGGTCAGCTGCTGCTCGTCAAGATCGGCCTGGTCATCGTCCTCGTCGGCATCGCCTACATCTCGCGCCGCTGGACCGCACAACTGCCGGAGACCGCCACGACCGAGGCGGCGGAGCACACGGAGGACCAGGCCGCCGACCCCGAGAAGGAACCGGTCGCGGCGGGCGCCGCCGTCGGCTCGGACGCCAAGCGGGCCGCCCAGCTCGCCCGGCAGCGGGCCGCCGTGGACACCGCGCGGCTGAAGCGGCTGCGCGACGCCGACCCGCTGCGCTCGGGGCTGCGCCGCTCGGTGCTCGCGGAGGCGGGCGTCGCCGTCGTCCTGCTCGCCGTCACGACCGTGCTGACGTCCACCGAACCGGGCCGGACGGAGGAGGAGGCCAAGGCCGCCACCTCGGCATCGTCCTCCTCGTCGTCCTCTTCCTCCTCGGACCAGGACGGGACGGGCGCGCTGACCCTGGACATGCCCTTCGACACCGGCGGCCAGGACGGCAAGGGCCTCGTACGGCTCGACATCAACCCCGCCCGCGTCGGCCGCAACGTCATGCACGTCTACGTGGAGCGGCCCAACGGCAGAGCGTTCGACGTGCCCGAGGTGAAGGTCGCCTTCACTCTCACCGCCAAGAACCTCGGGCCGCTGCCCGTGAACCCGGACCGCGTCGCCACCGGACACTGGACGGCGAACGAGGTCCAGATCCCCATGGCCGGCGACTGGAAGATCGCCGTGACCGTACGGACCTCCGACATCGACCAAGTGACCGTCGACAAGAACGCGCAGATCGGCTGAACCGCACCATGGCTGACCAGTCCACCAGGGAAAGCAATAAGGAACGCAACGGGGAAGCCGCCGGGGGGAGCGTCGACGGGAAGCCCGAGCAGGGCATCTCGCGTCGGCGGCTGCTCGGTACCGCCGGTGCCACCGGGCTCGTGCTCGGTGCGGCGGGCGGGGCCACCGGCTATGCCGTCGGCTCTTCCGACGCCGACTCCTCCGGCTCCCCCGGCCAGTCCCTGCCGCTTACTTCGGTGGGCGCGGACCGGGCGATGTTTCACGTGAAACATCAGGCCGGCATCACCGAGGCCCTCCAGGCCCGCGGCCACCTCGTCGCGTTCGACCTGACGGCGGGCTCCGGCCGCAAGGAGGCGGCCGCCTTGCTGCGCCGCTGGTCCGACACGGCCCAGCGGCTCATGTCGGGCGAGGCCGCCGCGCACGACGACACGGATGTCGCCCGGGACGCGGGGCCCTCGTCCCTGACCATCACCTTCGGCTTCGGATACGGCTTCTTCGCCCGCACCGGGCTGGAGAAGCAGCGCCCGGTGGCGCTCGATCCGCTGCCCGAGTTCTCCTCCGACCACCTCGACAAGGCCCGCAGCAACGGCGATCTGTGGGTCCAGATCGGCGCGAACGACGCCCTGGTCGCCTTCCACGCCCTGCGCGCGATCCAGAAGGACGCGGGCAGCGCGGCCCGCGTCCGCTGGCAGATGAACGGCTTCAACCGGTCGCCGGGCGCCACCGACCGGCCGATGACCGCCCGCAACCTGATGGGCCAGATCGACGGCACTCGCAACCCGAAGCCGTCCGAGCCCGACTTCGACAAGCGCATCTTCGTGCCCGCCTCCGGCGAACCGTCCTGGATGGCGAACGGCTCCTATGCCGTCGTACGCCGTATTCGCATGCTTCTCGACGACTGGGAGCAGCTGTCGGTCAAGCGGCAGGAGGACGTCATCGGGCGGCGGAAGGCGAACGGGGCGCCGCTCAGCGGCGGGACTGAGACGACCGCGATGGACCTGGAGAAGGTCGACGCCAACGGCGATCTGGTGGTTCCCATCAACGCCCACGCCCGGATCAGCCGTCCCGACGAGAACGGGGGCGCTGCCATCCTGCGGCGCCCGTTCTCCTTCCACGACGGGATCGGCGCGGACGGAACGCCCGACGCGGGCCTCCTCTTCGTGTGCTGGCAGGCCGACCCGCTGCGCGGATTCGTCCCCGTCCAGCGCAAGCTCGACCGGGGCGACGCGCTGTCCACGTACATTCGGCACGAGTCGAGCGGACTGTTCGCGGTGCCGGGCGGGGCGCCCGAGGGGGAGTACGTGGGGCAACGGCTGCTGGAGGGGTGACGCCCGGGACGCAGGGCGGTGAGGTGGCCGACAGGGTCCCGTCACCCCCTGTCGGTGGGGCCGGGAAGCGTGCGCCGGGTCCGGCAAGGGCCATTAGGGTGAGGGCATGCCAGCCAGCTACGCGTATCTCGGCCCCGAGGGCACCTTCACCGAGGTTGCCCTGCGCATGCTTCCGGAGACGGCCACCCGAGAGCTGATCCCGAGGGTGTCCGTGCCGGCCACCCTCGACGCGGTGCGCAGCGGTGAGGTCGAGGCCGCGTTCGTGCCGATCGAGAACTCCGTCGAGGGTGGCATCACCACCACGCTCGACGAGCTGGTCGCCGGCTCCCCGCTGATGATCTACCGCGAGGTGCTGCTGTCGATCACCTTCGCGCTGCTGGTGAGGCCGGGCACCAAGCTGTCGGAGATCAAGACCGTCACCGCCCATCCGGCCGCGCAGTCGCAGATCCGCAACTGGATGAAGGTCAACCTCCCGGACGTGGTGTTGGAGTCGTCGGCCTCGAACGCTGACGGTGCCCGGCTGGTTCAGGAGGGCCGCTACGACGCCGCCTTCGCGGGCGAGTTCGCCGCCGCCCGGTACGGTCTCACCGCGCTGGAGACCGGCATCCACGACGCTGAGAACGCCCAGACCCGGTTCGTCCTGGTGGGCAGGCCCGCCCGGCCCGCGGCCCCGACCGGTGCGGACAAGACGTCCGTCGTCATCTGGCAGCGCGACGACCACCCCGGTGGACTGCGTGATCTGCTGGACGAGTTCGCGGTACGGGGTGTCAACCTGATGCTGCTTCAGTCCCGGCCGACCGGGCAGGGCATCGGCAACTACTGTTTCGCCATTGACGCCGAGGGTCATATCTCGGACCGGAAGGTCGCCGAGGCCCTGATGGGGCTCAGGCGGATCTGCCTCAAGGTGCGGTACCTGGGTTCGTACCCACGCGCGGACATCGGCGTGGAGGATGTCCGCCCTCCGCTGCCGGGGACGTCCGACGAGGAGTTCGTGACGGCGGCGGACTGGGTGGCGCGCTGCCAGGACGGACGCTTCTAGCCGGTCCCTCGGCGGTCCGTCGGTGGTCACTCGGTGGTCACTCGGTGGTCACTCGGTGGTCCGAGCCAGTCCTACCAGCCGATTTCCGTTATCCACAGAAGTTATCCACAGGCTGGCTTCTCGACCTGGGGACAAGTCGACAACAAAACGTGAGCCTGTCGACAAGTCGCCCTGCAGGCAGTCGACTCGTCCACAGTCAGGCCCCCCACCCTTCGTCCACTCGTTTCCCTGGTGTAACCCCCGGGGTTACGCATTTCCGCCCGAAAGGGGGCGCGAGGGTGGTTTGCTTC
>Ga0136846_1231889_pt1 | contig 33295 bp, 32 predicted proteins | sample HopSoiMetagenom2_FD_96841 | JGI IMG/M metagenome (GOLD analysis project Ga0136846, IMG submission 96841) | Grasslands soil microbial communities from Hopland, California, USA - 2 Assembly 2016 (version 4) | ecosystem: Environmental > Terrestrial > Soil > Grasslands | place: USA: Hopland...
GGCACCAAGGCCGTGGTCGAGTCCCACAAGTTCGATGAGGCCGCGCTTGCCCGCTGGATGGAGGCCAACGTCGCCGGCTACGCCGGGCCGCTGGAGGTGCGCCAGTTCAAGGGCGGCCAGTCGAACCCCACCTACCAACTCGTCACCCCGGCCAAGAAGTACGTGCTGCGCCGCAAGCCGCCGGGCAACCTGCTGCCGTCCGCCCACGCGGTGGACCGCGAGTACAAGGTGATCTCGGCCCTGGGCCCGACGGGCTTCCCGGTCGCCAAGACCTATGGCCTGTGCACCGACGACGCCGTCATCGGGACCTGGTTCTACGTCATGGACATGGTCGAGGGCCGGATCCTCTGGGACCAGTCGCTGCCGCAGTACGAGCCCGCCGAGCGCCATGCGATCTTCATGGCCAAGATCAAGACGCTGGCCGACCTGCACAACACCGACCACGTCAAGATCGGGCTGGAGGACTTCGGCAAGCCGGGCAACTACATGGCCCGCCAGGTCAGCCGCTGGACCAAGCAGTACAAGGCCTCCGAGACCGTCCACATCCCGGAGATGGAGCGGCTGATCGAGTGGCTGCCCAAGACCGTGCCCGAGCAGGAGCGGACGTCGGTTGTCCACGGCGACTACCGCCTCGACAACATGATCTTCCACCCCACCGAGCCGCGGGTGACGGCCGTGCTGGACTGGGAGCTGTCGACCCTGGGCGAGCCGCTGGCCGACTTCACCTATCTGATGATGAACTGGATCAACGGCGGGATCTCGCAGATCCCGGACCTCAAGGCCCACGGCATCCCGACCATGGACGAGGCGGTGGACTACTACTGCAGCCTGACCGGCCGGACGGGCCTGCACGACCTCAACTGGTTCTACAGCTACAACACCTTCCGGCTGGCGGGCATCCTGCAGGGGATCGTCGGGCGCGTGCGCGACGGCACCGCCAACAGCCCGCACGCCGCCCAGCAGGCCGACCGGGTGCTGAGCCTGGCCGAGGCCAGCTGGCACTTCGCCCAAAAGGCGGGCGCGAGCTAGAGGCGGGACAGCAGGGCGTCGAGGGCGGCTTCGTCCTCGAAGATCGCCCGCACCGGCCAGGCCGCCACCCGCGGTTTCCAGGCCGGCGGCAGCCGGGCCCAGTCCTTCTCGGTGGTGACCAGGCCCGCGCCGAACTGCGCGGCGCGGTCGGCGAGGCGCTTCAGGGTGACCTCGTCGTAGGGCGCATGGTCCGGGAAGGGCCAGAAGTCCTTCAGCTCGCACCCGGCCGCCTGCAGGGCGCGCTCCACCTTCCACGGCTTGCCGACGCCGGCGAAACCCACCTGCGGGCCAGCCGGCGGCGGCGCGGCCGCGGCCAGCCGCGCCACCAGGACCGGGCGGCCTGCCAGGAGCTCCAGCAGCGCCGGATCGGGCTCGGCCAGGTCGGCGGGCAGGAGAACCACCGAGGCGTCGGCGCGCGTCAGGCCCACGGCCAGGGGCTCGCGCATGGGCCCCGCGGGAAACACCCGCCCGTCGCCGAACGGCCACTCATCGCCCCGGGTCTCGCCGTCGACCACCACCAGCGACAGGGCCTTGCGCACCGACGGGTTCTGGTGGCCGTCGTCCATGACGATCAAGCGGGCGCCGGCCTCCGCGGCGACCTTGGCCCCGGCGGCCCGGTCGCGGGCCACCCAGACGGTGAGGTCCTGGGCCAGCATCAGCGGCTCGTCGCCCACCTCGGCCGCGGTGTGGCGCGCCGGATCGACCCGCACCGGCCCCGCCAGCGCGCCGCCATAGCCGCGCGACAGCACCTGGGCGTCCAGCCGGCGGGCGATTTCGCGCACCACCGGGGTCTTGCCGGTCCCGCCCAGGGTGAGGTTGCCGACGCAGATGACGGGCGCGCCCGGATCGAAGGGCTCGCCGCGGGCCAGCCGCCGCGCCGTGGCCGCGGCCCAGATCCACGAGAGCGGGGTCAGGACCGCGCGCGTCACGGGCGCGATGCGGTCCTCGCGACGATACCACCAGCGGGGCGTCGACAGCTTCACGCGGGCAGCAGCGGCTGCAGCAGGGCCAGGGCCTGATCCAGGGCCGCGCCCTGCCGCTGCGCATAGGCCCTCGCGGCCTCGCCCATCCGCCGCGCTATGGCCGGATAGTCCAGGAGGCCGCGGAGGTGGCGCGCCAGGGCCGCCGCGTCGGCCGCCTCGATGGCGCAGGCCTGCGCGAACAGCTCGGCGTAGATGTCGGCGGCGTTGAAGGCGTGCGGACCGGTCAGGATCGGCCGCCCGATCCGGGCCGGCTCCAGCGGATTGTGCCCGCCGATCCCGGGCTCGAAGCCGCCGCCCATCACCACGATGTCGGCGAGGCGGAAGAAGAGGCCCAGCTCTCCCAGGGTGTCGGCCACATGCACTGGCCCGGTCGGACCCTGTCCCAGGGCGCGGCGGGTCGCGCCAAGCTCCCGCGCCAGCTCGGCGCCGCGGGTGGGATGTCGGGGCGCGATAATCAGCAGGGCTTCGGCGGGATCGGGCGCGGCCGTGCGGAAGGCCTCCGCCACCAGCGCCTCCTCCCCGGGATGGGTGCTGGCGGCCAGCACCACCCGCCGTGCGCCGACCGCCTCGCGCAGGCGGGCCAGCTCGCCCGCCTGGGCCGGCAGGGGCTCGCCCACGCGCTTCAGGTTCAGCTGCGGGCCGGTCGCCGCGCCCAGATCGCGCAGCCGCGTGTCGGTGGCCGCGTCCTGCGGAAGGACGAGGTCGAAGGCCTGCACCAGGGCGCGGGCCGAGGCGGGCCAGCGGGCCCAGCGTCGAGCGCTGGCCTCGGTCATGCGGGCGGAGACGAGCGCCAGGCGCATCCCCCGCGCCTTGGCGCCCAGCAGCAGGTTGGGCCAGAGCTCGCTCTCGACGAACACCGCCAGGTCCGGCCGCCAGTGGTCGAGGAAGCGCCGCACCGCGGCGGGCGCATCCACCGGCGCAAACTGGTGCGCCACGCCCATCGGCAGGCGCTCCGCCAGCACCGCAGCCGCAGTGATCGTCCCCGAGGTCACCAGCAGCGCCAGGTCGGGCCGCACGGTGGCCAGCGCCGAGACCAGCGGCAGCAACGACGTGGCCTCGCCGACGCTGACCCCGTGCAGCCAGACCAGCGGGCCCTCCGGCCGCGGCGCGGACGGCCGGCCCAGCCGCTCGGCCAGGCGCACGGGGTTCTCCTTGCCGCGGGCGGCCCGCCGATGCAGCACCGCCGGCGCGAGCGGCTCCAGCAGGCCGGTGGCCGCGCCGTAGAGGACGAGGGGAAGGGGTCTGCTCATCCTCCTGCGCTCCTGTCGGAGCTACGAAGGATCGAGGTCCTGCGAAGCCTGGGGCGGAGCAGGATCACACCACCTCGGCCGGCGCCAGGCGGCAGCCGTGCGCCTTGTCGGTCTCAACCTGCAGCGTGGCGTGGCAGATGTGGAAGCGGCGCTCCAGGCCTTCGCAGGCCATGGCCAGGAAGCTGTCGCAGTCGCCGTTCAACGGCCGCAGCAGGTGGGCGGTCATGGCGGTCTCGGTGGTGGAGAGCGCCCAGACGTGCAGGTCGTGCACGTCCTCGACCCCCGGCAGGCCGGCCAGCCAGCCGCGCACTTCGTCCACGTCTATGCCCTTCGGGGCGGCGTCCATCGCCAGGTCGACGGAATCGCGCAGCAGGCTCCAGGCCCCCAGCACGATCGCCCCGCCGATCACCAGCCCCAGCGCCGGGTCGATCCAGCCGATGCCGGTCCGCGACATGACGAACGCGCCGACCACCACCGCCAGAGAAACCGCCGCGTCCCCGGCCATGTGCAGGAACGCGCCGCGCACGTTCATGTCGTCGTGGCTGCCGCGCATGAACAGCATGGCCGTGGCGCCGTTGATCAGCACGCCGAGGCCGGCGGTCAGCATGACCAGGCCGGTGTCCACCGGCGCCGGGGAGGCCAGGCGGTGGACCGCCTCCGCCCCGATCGCCCCCACCGCCACCAGCAGCAGCACGGCGTTGGCCAGCGACGCCAGCACCGTGGCCTTGCGCATGCCGTAGGTCCGGCGGCCGGTCGGCGCGCGCCGGGCGAGGGCCGCCGCGCCCCAGGCCAGGAGCAGCGCCAGCACGTCCGAGAGGTTGTGGCCGGCGTCCGCCAGCAGCGACAGCGATCCGGTCCAGACCCCCGCCGCCACCTCGGCGACCACGAAGATGGTGTTCAGCACCACCCCGATGGCGAAGGCGCGGCCCATGTCGGCCGGCGCGTGGTGATGGTGGTGGCCGTGCGCATGGCGATGGCCATGGTCGTGCCCTTGGTCGTGCGCGTGCCCGTGGTCGTGCCCATGGTTGTGTGCGTGGTCATGCCCATGCGCGCCGTCGTGCGCGTGGGTCGAACGGTCGTGGGCGTTCTGGTGCGCGTCGTGGGCCATGGGCGCCCTATGTCTCACCCTCCGCCGGGGCGATCAATCCGCGCGGCGGCCGACGAGCGTTTCCGCCCGCCGTGTGGCGGCTGAGAGGCGGTCCGACCACGCCTTGAGCAGCCGGCTGAGTTCGGCCTCGTCGGCGTCGGGCGGCACGAACAGCGGCCCGTCCCACACCACCACGCCGCGGCCGAACGGCGCCGCCCACATCACCTTGTCCCAGGTGCTGGCCATCTGGGCCGCCGGACTGGCCGCCACGCCCATCAGAAAGACCGCCTGGCCTGAGCGCCGGGCGATCTGCAGCGATCCTGGCGCAATCACCTCGTTGGGCCCGCGCGGGCCGTCGGGGGTGACCACCAGGGCGCCGCCGCCCTTCACCCAGTTGGTGGCCTCGCGGATGGCGGCCACGGCCTGGCGCATCTTGGCCGTGTCGCCCGGCTTGGCCGACGAGACGCGGATGGCCGGGAAGCCGGACATGGCCAGGGCGCGGGCGATGAACTCCCCGTCCGCCGAGGGCGAGATCAGGGCCCGGGTGCGCTTGCGCCACCACTGGGGCGCGGTGGCCAGGCAGAGCGGAATGCGGCCGTGCCAGAATAGCGCGATGGCGCCGCGGGTGTCGTCGGCCAGCACCGGCTCCACGCATGCGACGTTCTCGTGCCGCCAGCGCACGGTGTGCAGGATCAGGCGCAGGTAGGCGCCCAGCATCCAGCCCAGCACCGCCTGGACGCCGTCGGAGCGCAGGAAGGCCTTCAACCGGCGGGCTCCGCCTCCAGGTCCTGGCTCCGGGCCAGGCGGGCATAGAGGCCGCGCTTGCGGATCAGGCTGGCGTGGTCGCCGGTCTCCACAATCTTCCCACCCTCGACTACATAGATCCGGTCGGCGCCGCGCACGGTGGAGAGGCGGTGGGCGATCAGCAGGGTGGTGCGCCCGGCCATCAGCCGCTTCAGCGCCGCCTGCACCTGGGCCTCGCTCTCCGTGTCTAGGGCACTGGTGGCCTCGTCCAGCAGCAGGATCGGGGCGTCCTTCAGGAAGGCCCGGGCAATGGCGATCCGCTGGCGCTGGCCCCCCGAGAGCCGGGCCCCGGCCTCGCCGACCGGGGTCTCGTAGCCGGCGGGCAGGGCGGTGACGAAGTCATGGGCGGCGGCGGCGCGGGCGGCGGCCTCGATCTCGGCGGCGCTGGCGTGGGGACGGGCATAGGCGATGTTGGCGCGGACGGTGTCGTCGAAAAGGAACGGCTCCTGGGTGACCAGGGCGATCTGGTCGCGCAGCGAGGCCAGGGTGAGGTCGCGCACGTCGTGGCCGTCGATCGCCACGCGGCCCTCGGAGACGTCGTAAAAGCGCGGGATCAGGTTCAGGATGGTGCTCTTGCCGCCGCCGGAGGGGCCGACCAGGGCCACGGTCTCGCCGCGGCGCGCCTCCAGGCTGACGCGGTCCAGCGTCGGCGGGCCGTCGCCGCCGTAGGAGAAGCTGACCGCCTCGAACCGGATCTCGCCGCCGGCGCGGGCGATGGCGCGCGCATCGGGCCGCTCGCGCACCTCGGGCTGGACGTCCAGGGCGGCGAACAGCCGTCGTGCGGCCGACAGGCCCTCGGCGAACACCGTCTGCAGGTTGGCCAGCTGGCGTAGCGACTGCGAGGCCATGCCCAGCGCCGCCACGAAGGCCACGAAGCCGCCCGCGGTGATCGCCCCGCTCTGGGCGCGCCAGCCGGCGTAGGCGAAGACGCCCGCGGTGATCAGCGACATCAGGAGCTCGGTGGCCGGGGCCGCCCGCGCCCGGGCATTGGCGCCCTTGACCAGGTGCCGCTCGCGCCGGCGCACCACCTCGGCGACGCGGGCTTCCTCGCCCGCCTCGCGGTTCTCGATCTTCACCACCCGGATGCCGTCCAGGCTCTCCATGATCGCCGTCGAGAGCGCGGAGGTCTCGCTCATCGCCCCCTGCGCCGCCTTGCGGGTCTGCTTGGAGAAGCGTCGCATGATGGCGCTGGCGGCCGGGGCGGCGGCCAGCAGGGCCAGGGACAGGATCCAGTCGATCCGCACCATCACCACCACCGCGCCCACCACGGTCAGCAGGTTCTGGGTGTAGTTGACCACGCCCGAGGTCGCCGCCTCGCGCATCAGGCCGGCGTCGTAGAGCACCGAGGAGACATAGGCGCCGGTGTGCTGCGTCCGCAGCCGCGCCAGGTCGGCGCGCACCAGCTTGCCGAACAGCTGGATCTGGATGTCGCCCACCAGGCCGTTGCCGATGCGGTTGACGAAGGTGGCCTGGGTCACCTGGGCCAGGGTGCGCACCAGGGCCAGCACCACGATCAGGGCCGGCAGGCGCAGGATCTCGGCCAGCGCGCGCGGTCGCGGCGCCAGCAGGGTGTCGGTTGTGGGCCGGATCACATCGATCAGGACGGCGCTGACGATGGCCACGACCACGGCCGCCAGCATGGCGGTGAGCCAGCCCTTCCAACGCCGCGCCAGGTAGCTGGTCGCCACCCGCGCGGCCAGGGCGCGGGCGGACGGCTCGGGCTCGGCGCGCTCGCTCATGGACTTGGGGTCCGACGATGCGCGGGCGGTGTCAAGTTGCGGCCCGCTTCCCCCGCGGCCCCGGTGGCCCTACTTAGGCGCCCATGACCACCGCGCCCGCCCCGGCCAGGTTCGACCTCTCCACGCCGTGGGGCCGGACGAAGACCTACCTGGACTACCTCTGGAACGACCACGCCTACCTGCGCCTGGGCTTCTCCAACGCCCACTGGGTGTCGGACGAGCTGGTGCGCGCCAACCAGCCGTGGCCGCACCAGATCGCCGCCTGGAAGGCGCGCGGCATCAAGACGATCGTCAACCTGCGCGGCGGGTTCGACGCCAGCTTCCACGCCTTGGAGAAGGACGCTTGCGAACGCCTGGGGCTGACGTTCGTGAACTTCACCATCACCTCGCGCGAGGTCCCGTCCCGCGAGCGGGTGCTGGGCGCCAAGCGGCTGTTCGAGACGCTGGAATATCCGGCCCTGATGCACTGCAAGTCCGGCGCGGACCGGGCCGGGATCATGAGCGTCTTCTACATGCACTTCCGCCGGGGCCGGACCGTCCGCGAGGCCATGGACCAGCTGCACCTGCGCTACCTGCACGTCCGGCACGGGAAGACCGGCGTCTTGGACTACACCTTCGAGCGCTACCTGCGCGAGGGCGAGCCGGCTGGAATGAGCTTCCTGGAGTGGGTCGAGAGCCCCATGTACGACCCCGCCGGCATGAAGGCCGACTTCCGCGCGAACATGTGGGGCAGCCTGGTCACCGAGCGCCTGCTGCGGCGGGAGTAGCTGGGATCGTCGCCAGCACCCAGGCCTCCACGGCTGGCGTGTCGGCCATGTCGCCATCGAACCGCTTCGACGGCTCGAAGGGGCCCAGCCGCGGCGGGCTCGAAATGTCGAGCGCCTGCAGGGTGGAAAAGAGCGCCAGGCCGGACGGCAACGGCATCGCCACGACCTCGGTGTAACGCGTCGCCGCGTCGGTCGGCGCGCCCAGGTGCAGGGCGCCCAGCCGTCGGAAGTCGTCTGCGAGCGACAGGCAGGAGCTGAAGCAGGCCGTGTCGGTAAGCAGCACCAGCCGACCCTTCATCAGGCTGGGCGCGGGCGGCAACCTGTGCGGCGCCGCGCAGGTAAGGTCGCTGGAGAATGGCCGCCCGGCCGCCTGCGCGGCGAGGGTTCGGGCGTACATCGCGTCGATCAGGGCCTTTTCCTCCGCCCCTGCCGACCTGCCAATGGTCTCCTGGTCGGCGCGCAGCGAGGCCAGGGCGGCGGGCGAGACCCGCCAGGCCTCGCCGCAGTCGGCGGTCTCGACACCCAGCAGACCCCGCACATGCGCCTCGCCCATCAGGGCCTCGGCGATCTGGCGGCCATAGGCCGAGGCCCCGCCGCCGTTGCCACGGACGTCCAGCACCACGAAGGGCGCGGCGCGTAACGCCGCCTGCTGGGCGCGCACGGCCTCCACGACCGGAGCGGCGGATGCGCTCAGCGACTGAAGCGAGATCCAGTAGCCGCCTCCGGCTCGGCGGACGCCGAAGCCCGCTTCGCCGGAACCCATGGCCTTCACGAGGCGCGGCTGAAGGCGTGCGCGCGGGACGGTGCGCCAGGCGAGCGCCACGTCGCGCCGCTGGCCGCCGACCTCGAGCACGCAGGCCTTCGGCCGGGTGACGAAGGGATTGCCCTCGTCCACCAGGAGCCAGGGCGCGGCCTGGACCTGTTGCGCCTCGACGCGCCAGTCCGCGCGGAAAACCCCAAGGCTTTCGCGCGCCAGGTCGTCGGGCGCGCGGCCATCGCAGCTGATGAGGCGCGCGCCATGAAGCGGCCCGTCTGGGCCCGGATCCTCGTCGACGACCATCCAGGCGGAGCCGCGCTTGCCGACGATGAAGCCTGGCCACTGGCTTCGAAGCGGCGCGAGCAGCATGCCCGAGCTGATGTGGTGGTCGCCCATGGCGACGGCGAAGGCGGACAGGGTGGCGGCATAGCCGCCAAACGATGTCACCTGCCGGGCGTGGGCCAGCGCCGCGCCGTACGCCAGGGCCAGGGTCCCGGCGAACGCAGGATCCCGCGCCTCGGACAGGGCGGCCGGATGGTTCGCAAGCAGGATGCCCCGCGCCGCCTCGACGTCGGTCGTCGCCAGCTCCCGCCATAGCGCCGCGGCTGGCGGAATGGTCTGCGCCCTGGCGGCTGTTGCGGCGAGGAGGACCGAGGCGGCGATGAGCGAGATGGCGATGAGCGAGGCGGCGGCCAGGGGATGTCGCATGCGCTGGGCGTCCCATGCGCCTCAAGCGGTGACAAGCGTGGCTGCCGCAACAGTCGTTCCGCTGCGACGACGGTCCGTTTAGGGCTGGTGGTCGTCGTCCCCCTCGGGGTCCAGCAGCTTGTGGGCGTGGATGATGAAGTAGCGCATCAGGGCGTTGTCCACGGTCTGCTGCGCCTTGCCCAGCCAGGCGCGGCGCGCGTCCTGGTAGGTGGGGTAGGCGCCGACCAGGTCGACCTTGCCGAGGTCGCGGAACTCGGGCGGACCTTCGAGGGACTTCAGCTCGCCGCCGATGACGAGGTGAAGGAGCTGTTTGTCGGGCATCTCTGCTTTTTCGTTTCGAATGAAATCAGTTGGCCGCGCCCATATGCCGGACCCGCTCCAGGATCAATGGGGCGAGCGCCGGCGTGGAGCAGATCAGGCTGGCCTGTGACGGCCGCGCCCGGTTGTAGCGGAACGCATCGCCGGTGTGATCGCCCACGAAGCAGCCGGCCTCGCGCGCGATGACGTCGCCGGCCGCCACGTCCCAGTCGCTCTTGCGCACCGGCGCCACCGCGGCGTCGAACTCGCCGGCGGCCACCAGGCACATGCGGTAGGCAGTGGAGTTGCGCTGCTCCACATGCATCGGCGGCCACGCCACCGGCCAGGACCAGTGGCCGAACACCACGGGGTCGCCGACCATCCGGCAGTCCTCCAGGCCCGCCCGGGCGCTGGGCTGGATCGCCTCGCCGTTGCGGGTCGCGCCACCGCCGGCGGTGGCGGCGTAGATCTCGTCCAGCTCCGGGGCGAAGACCACGCCCGCTACCGCCGCGCCGTCCTCCACCACCGCCAGCGCCACCGACCACCAGGGCCGGCCCTTCAGGAAGGCGCGCGTGCCGTCGATCGGGTCGACCACGAAGATCCGGCGGCACACCAGGCGGTCCTTGGCGTCCGCGGTCTCCTCGGAGAGCCAGCCATAGTCCGGCCGGGCGGCGCGCAGCCGCGTGGTCAGCAGCTGGTCGGCGGCCAGGTCGGCATTGGTCACCGGCGTGTGGTCGTCGGGCTTGTACTCGACCTCCAGGCCGCGCTTGCGGATGTCCCGGGCCAGGCGCCCCGCCTCCTGGGCGGCCTCGACGAGCAGCGCCAGGTCCTCGGTCATCGACCCGCGATGGCCAGGGCGTCGACCAGCAGGGACGGGGCGTTGGCCGAGCCGCGGATCTCCAGATCGGACCCAGGGACGACGCGGCTGTAGATGTCGAGCAGGTTGCCGGCGACGGTGATCTCGTTGACCGGATAGGCGATCTCGCCCTCCTCGAACCAGAAGCCCGAGCAGCCCACCGACCAGTCGCCGGTGTTGCCGTTGAGCGAGGGCCCGAACATCGAGGTGATCAAGAGGCCCCGGCCGGCGTCGCGCATCAGTCCGGCCTGGTCCCGCTCGCCCGGCCGGAAGGTCAGGTTCGAGGTGGAGACGCCCGGTGGGCCGGCGAGGCCGCGCGAGGCGTGGCCGGTGGTGGCCAGGCCAAGCTGGCGCGCCGACGACGAATTGAGCAGCCAGGTGGTCAGGACACCGTCGTCGATCAGGTTGCGGCGACTGTTGGCCACGCCCTCGTCGTCGAAGGGCGAGGAGCCGAGGCCGCGCGGCCGGTGCGGGTCGTCCTCGATGACGATGCCGGGCGCGAAGATCTGCTGGCCCAGCTTGTCCTTCAGGAACGAGGTGCCGCGCGCGATGGACGGGCCGGAGATGGCGCCGATCAGCGGGCTCATAAGCGAGCCGGCCAGCCGGTTCTCGAAGATCACCGGGGCTGTGGTGGAGGCGATCTTGCGCGCCCCGAGCCGCGAGGCGGCCCGTCGCCCGGCTTCCGCGCCCAGGCTCTCGGGGCTGGGCAGGTCGGCCTGCCAGCGGGCGGAGCGCCCGTCGTAGCCGGTCTCCATGCCGTTCTCGTCGCCGGCGATGGCCGAGGCGCCGATGGAGAAGCCGGAGGCGCGGTGCACGCCCACGAAGCCGGCGCTGGTCACCATGGTCCATTGCGAGGCCGACCAGGAGCCGGACGCGCCGTCGCTGTTGGTCACCCTGGGCGTGGCGCGGGCCGCGGCCTCGGCGACGCGGGCGCGTTCTTCCAGCGCCTCGGCGGACGGTTCGGTGGGATCGAAGAGGTCGAGGTCCGGACGCGGGCCCTGCGCCAGGCGGTCGGGGTCGGCCAGGCCCGCATAGGGGTCCTCGGGCGCGAGCCGCGCCATGGCCACGGCCCGCTCCACCAGCTTGGCGCGCGCCTCGGCCGAGATGTCAGAGCCGGAGACGGTGGCGTGGCGTCGGCCCACGAACACCCGCAGGCCCAGGTCGCGGGACTCCTCGCGCTCCACCTCTTCCAGCGCGCCCACGCGCACGCCGATCGACAAGCTGCGGCGCTCGGCGCCCACAGCCTCCGCCGCGTCGGCGCCGGCCTTCAGCGCGGCGGACACGACGTCTTGCAACAGGTTTTCGTCCATCCCCGGCATATGGCCGAGGCCGGCCCCGCTCACAACCCTATGGGATCGCGTAGAACAAAAGCGCCGCAGCGCCGGCGATGTAGGCGATCCAGGTGGCCAGCGCGCCCACGGCCCGCGGCCAGGTGGCGCCCGAGCTGCGCGACAGCCCCACCGCGTGCAGCACCCGGCCCAGGAACAGCGTGACGCCGATCAGGTGGATCAGCACCGGCGCCGCCCCGGTCATGGCCAGCACCGCCAGGCCGACCAGGGCGGTGGGCACATATTCGGTGGCGTTGCCGAACGCGCGGATCGCCTGGACCAGCCCCGGCACCCCGCCGTCGCCGATCTCCACGCCATGCTTGCGCCGCTGGCGTGTCACCAGCACCCCCAGGACCAGCAGCAGGATCAGGTGCAGCCCGACCCACAGCGCGGCGGCGTGGGCGGAGTCCTTGGGGTCCATGACGACGTCCTACTCCACCGGGCTCCCGTCGCCCGGCAGGCCCAGCCTCGCCCACTTCTCCGTCACCGCGTCAATGGTGGCCCGGTCCATGTCCAGCTTCTCGCCCCACTCGCGGTGGGTCTCCGGCGGCCACTTGTTGGTGGCGTCCAGGCCGATCTTCGAGCCCAGCCCGCTCTCGGGCGAGGCGAAGTCCAGGTAGTCGATGGGCGTGTTCTCGATCAGCGTGATGTCCCGCGCCGGGTCCATCCGCGTGGAGAGCGCCCACATCACGTCCTTCCAGTCGCGGGCGTCGATGTCGTCGTCCACGACGATCACCCACTTGGTGTACATGAACTGGCGAAGGTAGCTCCAGGCGCCCATCATCACGCGCTTGGCGTGGCCCGGGTAGGCCTTCTTCATCGAGATCACCGCGATGCGATAGCTGCAGCCTTCCGGCGGCAGCCAGAAGTCCACGATTTCCGGAAACTGCTGCTGGATCAGTGGGATGAAGACCTCGTTGAGCGCCTCGCCCAGGATCGAGGGCTCGTCCGGCGGCCGCCCGGTGAAGGTGGAGAGGTAGATCGGATCCTTGCGCATGGTGACGGCGGTCACCTGGAACACCGGGAAGCGCTCGACGGAATTGTAGTAGCCCGTGTGGTCGCCGTAGGGGCCTTCGTCGGCGTACTCGTCCAGCAGGACGTGGCCCTCCAGCACGATCTCGGCCTGGGCCGGCACCATCAGCGGCACGGTCTTGGCCGGGACCAGGTCCAGCTTGGCGCCGCGCAGCAGGCCCGCGAACTGGTACTCCGACAGCGTATCGGGCACCGGCGTCACTGCGGCCAGGATCGTGCCGGGGTCCGCGCCGATCACCGCACAGGCGGGCAGGGGCTCGCGCTTGCCCTGCGCCTTCCAGCGGCGGTGGTGCTGGGCGCCGCCGCGGTGGGCCAGCCAGCGCATGATCGTGCGGTCCTTGCCGATCACCTGCATCCGGTAGATGCCGAGGTTGAAGTCGTCCTCGCGGCTGTCGGACGGGCCCTTGGTGACCACCAGCGGCCAGGTGATCAAGGGCGCTGGCTCGCCCGGCCAGCAGGTCTGGATGGGCAGTTGCGACAGGTCGATCGCATCGCCCTTCAGCACCACCTCCTGCACCGGCGCCGTCTTGCGGATGTTGGGCCGCATGCCCAGGACCGTGCGGGCCAGGGGCAGCATGTCCATGGCGTCCTTGAACCCGCGCGGCGGCTCGGGCTGGCGCAGGAAGGCCAGCAGCTCGCCCACCTCGCGCAGCTCGCCCGCCGTGGTCCGCTCGCGGCCCTCCAGGGTGACGCCCATGGCCACGCGCTTCACGGTCCCGAACAGGTTGACCAGCGCCGGCATCGGCGAGCGCTGGCCGTCGGCGCGGATCACGTTCTCGAACAGCACCGCCGGACCGCCGCTGGCCAGCAGCCGGCGCTGGATCTCGGTCATCTCCAGGACCGACGAGACCGGCTCGGTGACCCGGACGAGCTCGCCGGCGGCCTCCAGCTTGGCCAGGAACTCGCGCAGCGATCGGTAAGCCATCGTCTCTCCTTGGGGGCGGTTTACCTGCGGCGGTCGAACCGGTCTAGGATCGCCCCATGGCCCGCCTCGACCTGGATGACCTGCCGCCCAAGATCGCCGCCCAGCTGACCCAGTTGTCGGCCGGCGAGGAACTGCTGCTGGTGCAGCATGGCGCGGTGGTCGGCCGGCTCACGGCCTTGCCTGTGTCCGCCCCGCCGGCGCCGCCACCCATCCCACCCGAACAGGAGGTCCGCGAGGTCTTCGAGACCTTCCGCGCCGCCATCGAAGACGAGTTCTGATCGGCCTCGCTGTCGCCCCTCCAGACCTCGTGACGGCGGAGCCGTCGTCATTTGAACCGCGGAAAACGCGAAAAGGCGCGGAAGGCTCAGCTGGCCCCGCCCCTTCCGCGTCCTTCCGCGTTTTCCGCGGTTGAATCCTTGGGGCGCTAACGCGCCTTCCAGGCCGACGGGCGCCTTCGTGGTCTTGGTGGTCTTGGTGTTTCAATGGCGCGTCGCGCGCCGCGGCGACAAGGCCCGCGCTAGGCGCCCGCCTTCTGCTCCGCGTCCCAGGCCTTCACCGCCGACTTCTTCGCGACCTTGCGGAAGCGCCGCTCCAGGAAGTTGCGCAGGGAGCCCGGGTGCAGGCTGTCGATCCGCGCCAGGACGCACGGATAGTCCTTGTAGTGGGCGGTGAAGTGGAAGGTCCCCGGCTCGGCCTCCATCAGCATCTCGCGCTCGTCGAAGCTCACCTCCATCAGCACCAGGCTGTCGTCCTCGCGGCGCAGGCGGGTGAAGAACTTGCCGTTCAGCTTGAACGACGGGCGGCCGTAGCTTACGCCTTCCTCCACGCCCGGGAAGCTGAGGACGATGGCTTTCATCTCGTCGGCGGTCATGGCTTGGCAGGGCGATCCGGTTGCGTCGGCGGGGGCAGTCTAAGCCCCTTCGCGCAGGCGTCGATCAGGAAGTCGGGGGGCGAGGCTCCGCCCCCGCGGCCACGGCGCCCACAGCTCCGGTTTGACATGGTGTTGTAGTTGAGTATAACACCAGATCAGTGACAGCCTGTCCAATCCTGGGCTGTCCGGAACGGACGATGGACCCAGAGTGGAATGACAGCCAGCCGATCTACCGCCAGATTCGTGATCGGGTGGTCGCCATGATCCTGGACGGCGTCCTGAAGGAGGGCGACCCGCTGCCGTCCGTGCGCAGCGTCTCGGCCGACTCCCGCGTCAATCCGCTGACGGTGCTCAAGGCCTACCAGCAACTGGTGGACGACGGGCTGGTGGAGAAGCGGCGCGGCCTCGGCATGTTCATCAACGCCGGCGCCCGCGACCTCCTGCTGACCGGCGAGCGCGAGAAGTTCCTGAGCGAGCAGTGGCCTGAGATCCACGCCACCATCCAGCGCCTGGGCCTCGCCGAACAGCTGCTGGGCCGCGCGGCCAAGGTGAAGGGGGAGGGCTGAGCCATGGCCTGCATCGAAGCCCGCGGCCTGCGCAAGGCCTACCGTCAGACGGTCGCCCTCGGCGGCGTCGACCTCACCGTCGAGGAGGGGCGCATCCTGGGCCTGATCGGCCCCAACGGCGCCGGCAAGAGCACTCTGCTGCAGGCGATCCTGGGCCTGACGCCCTTCGAGGGTTCGCTGACGGTCCTGGGGCGCGATCCCTGGACCCAGCGCGACGCGCTGATGGCCGACGTCTGCTTCATCGCCGACGTGGCCGTCCTGCCCCGCTGGATGCGGGTGTGGCAGGCGCTGGACTATGTGGCCGGCGTCCATCCGCGGTTCGACCGCGGCAAGGCCGAGGGCTTCCTGCGCAAGACCGAGATCCGGCCCACCAGCCGGGTGCGTGAACTCTCCAAGGGCATGGTGGCCCAGCTGCACCTGGCGCTGGTGATGGCCGTGGACGCGCGCCTGCTGGTGCTGGACGAGCCGACGCTGGGCCTGGACCTGCTGTACCGCAAGGCCTTCTACGACAGCCTGCTGAACGACTACTTCGACCAGTCGCGGACCATCGTGGTCTCGACCCACCAGGTGGATGAGATCGAGCACATCCTGACCGACGTGGTGTTCTTGAGCCGCGGCCGCATCGTGCTGGGCGCCAGCCTCGAGGCCTTCGAGGGCCGCTATGTGGAGCTGGTGGCCAACCCGGACAACGCCGCAACTGCGCGCACCTTCGGCCCGATCCACGAGCGGCGCCTGTTCGGGCGCAGCCTGATGATCTTCGACGGCGTGGACCGCGCCCGCCTGGCGCCGCTGGGCGAGGTGCGCACGCCGGGCCTGGCCGATCTGTTCGTCGCCGTCGTCGGCGGCCCCAACGAGGGCGTGCGCGCCGAGGGAGCGGCCGCATGAGCGAGGCCTCCGCACACGCCGACGCCGCGCCGGCCACGGCCAAGCCCGCGACCCTGTCGTGGCGCCGGGTCTTCTACTGGTCGGTCCGCCGCGAGCTCTGGGAGAACCCGGCGATCTGGCTGGCCCCGCTGGCGATGGAGGCGGTGGTGCTGGTCCCCTTCGTCTTCAGCACCTGGCGCCTGCCGCACGCCCTGCGCACGATCCAGGCCGGCGACACCAAACACGCCGAGCAGCTGTGGGCGGCGCCCAGCGCGGCCGCCATGGCCGCCCTGGTCATGGGCCTCTTCGTGGCGCTGCTCTACAGCCTGAACACCCTGCACAACGAGCGCCGCGACCGCAGCCTGCTGTTCTGGAAGTCGCTGCCGGTGTCGGACCGCACCGCGGTCCTGGCCAAGGCCTTCGTCGCCATGGCGGTGATCCCGGCGGCCATCGTCGTCATCGCCATCGCCACCCAGGCGGTGATGCTGGCCTGGAGCACCGCGGTCACCCTCTTGAGCGGCCTCGACCCGCAGCTGCTCTGGGCGCACCAGGACATGGGCATGATGTGGACCGTCCTGCCCTACGGGATGTTCGTGAACGCCCTGTGGCTCGCGCCGATCTTCGCCCTGTTCCTGCTGATCTCCGCCTGGGCGCCGCGCAGCCCGGTGATCTGGGCCCTGGGCCTGCTGGCCGCGCCGCCCCTGATCGAGCGGGTCTCGCTGAACACCACCCACGTCTGGCAGTTCGAGAGCGAGCGCCTGTTCGGGGGCTTCGCCGAAGCCTTCAGCGTCGGCGGCCTGGCGAAGGTCCCGCTGCGGACCTTGGCCGACCTGGACCCTGCGCGGACGTTCTCGCGACCCGACCTCTGGATCGGCCTGGTCTTCGCCGGGCTGTTCCTCACCGCCGCCGTCTGGCTGCGACACCGACGCGAACCGGTCTGATCCGCCCCTAACTCCTGAACGAGGCCATGCCGATGACCACCGCAGCCCTGCCTGCGCGGGCGAACCCGCGCGCCCGCTCCGAGACCGCCCTGATCGCCGCCGCCCGCCTCTGGTTCGCGGTCATGGCGATCGGCCAGGCGATGTTCCTCTACTACATCGTCGTCTTCTACGGCCCGGCGACGCTCAGCGGCCACTTCGAGGGCTGGGCGCGGAACGCCAACCTGATCACCGGCTACAAGGCCGGCGACACGGTGGGCAACCTGAGCTTCGGCGTCCATGTGATGCTGGCGGCGGTGGTGACCGCCGCAGGCCTGCTGCAGCTGGTCCCGCAGATCCGCAGCCGGGCGCCGGCCGTCCACCGCTGGATCGGCCGGGTCTTCCTGGCCGCCGCCATGGCCGCGGCGGTGGCGGGCCTCTACGGTGTGTGGGTGCGCAGCGCGTCGGTCGACGCAGCCAACGCCATCGCCATCACCCTCAACTTGGTCCTGATCCTGGGCATGGGCGGCCTGGCGTGGCGCACCGCCATGCGGCGGGAATTCGTCAGCCATCGGCGCTGGGCCATGCGCACGCTCCTGGTGGTCAACGGCGTCTTCTTCCTGCGCATCGGCATCGTCGCCTACGGGCTGATCGCCAAGCTGGTGGGACCGGCGATCCCGGGGCCGGAGCAGTTCTTCGATGTCTGGGCCTTCGGCTGCTACCTCGTCCCCCTGGCGGCGCTTGAGGCCTATCTGTTCGCCACGGCCAAGGCCGGCTCCGGCGCGCGCTTCGCCGCGGCCGCAGGGCTGGGGGTGCTCAGCGCCCTGATGACCGTCGGGACTGCCGGCGCCTGGTTCGCCTTCTTCGCCCCCGTCCTCGCCAAGCTCTGAAGGAGGCCGAGATGCGCCCGCACGTGATGATCACGGTGGCGGCCAGCCTCGCCCTGGCGCTCGCCGGGACCGCGGCCCAGGCCGGCGGCTACCGTCCCCCCCGCAACGCCCTCGGCCAGCCCGACCTCTCCGGGCTCTGGACCAACTCCTCCCTGACCATGCTGCAGCGGCCGCCGATCTTCAAAGCCCTGGTGGCCACCGACGCCGAGGCGGCGATGATGGAGGCCGGCTTCAAGAAGCTGGTGGGCGATATCGTCTCGACGGGGCCGGTCGATCCCGCCGCGCCGGCGCCGGCCGTGGTCAAGGAGGCGCCGCAGGCCGACTTCCTGGAGATGGACCTGCACCTGGCCCGCATCGACGGCCAGATGCGCTCGTCCTGGATCGTCGAGCCTGCCGACGGCCGCCTGCCGTTCACCGACGCGGGCCGCAAGGCGGCCAAGGACGCCAACGCCGAGACCTTCGATGGCCCGGAAGGCCGCCCGCTCAGCGAGCGCTGCCTGACCGCGGTCGGCTCACCGGAGGGTCCGCCGATGATGAACAGCGGCTTCAACGCCAACTACCTGATCACCCAGAGCCCCGGGTACGTGACCATCGAGATCGAGATGAACCACGACCTGCGGGTCATCCGCATGGACGACCGCCGCCATATCCCGGCCGCCATGCGCCCCTGGCTCGGCGACTCGGTGGGCTGGTGGGAGGGCGACACCCTGGTGGTCGAGACCACCAACCTGCACGACACCTACGTCTCCAGCCTCGGCGGCGGCTTCGCCTATTCGCCACAGGGCAGGCTGACCGAGCGGTTCACCCGAACCGCCAAGGACCGGCTGCTCTACGAGTTCACGGTCGACGATCCGGCGATGTTCAAACAGGCCTGGCGCGCCCAGATGCCCATGCGGCCGGCCGCCGGCCCGATCTACGAATACGCCTGCCACGAGGGCAACTACAGCCTCGCCAACGCCCTCAGCGGCGCCCGCGCCGAAGAGCGCGTGGCCGCCGCCGCCCCGACGACCTCCAAACCCACGGAAACCAAGCCATGATCCTCTGGCCGGGCGACCACGCGCCCCTGATCCTCAAGGCCGGCGCCGGCGCGCTGCTGTTCCTGCACATCGGCGGGGGCGGCGTCGGCATCCTGTCGGGCTTCGCCTCGATGATCGCGCGCAAGGGCGGGCGACTGCACAGCGTGGCGGGCACCACCTTCTTCGTCTCCATGCTCAGCATGGCGGGCGTCGGCGCGGCCGTCGCGCCCCTGCTGAAGGAGGATCCGGGCCGCTGGGCCAATACGGTCGCGGGGGTCTTCACCCTGTACCTGCTCGGCACCTCGTGGATGACCGTGCGGCGCAGGCCCGGCGAGGTCGGGACGTTCGAGCGCGTGGCCCTGGTGGTCCCGCTGGGGTTGATCCTGGCGGCGCTGGCGGTGGGGGCGAGCGCGGGCGGGGCGGCCACGCCGGCGGGCGCGGCTCCGCTCTATGCGTTCGCGGTGTTCAGCGCGGTGGCGGCGGGCGGCGACCTGCAGCTGCTCCGCAGCGGCGGGCTGGCGGGGGCCGCCCGCCTGGCCCGGCACCTGTGGCGCATGGGCCTCAGCCTGTTCATCGCCGCGGGGTCGTTCTTCCTGGGCCAGCCGAAGTTCCTGCCTGCGGCGGTGCGCGACACGGTCCTGCCGCTGGTCCCGCCGCTGGCCGCGATCGCGCTGCTGCTGTTCTGGCTGGTCAAGGTGCGCTGGCCGCGCCGGCGGCGGCGCGCTCCGACGCCGGCCCTCGCGTAGCCAGGGCCCGAGGGTCAAGGCCAGGTCGATCCGCGTTCGCCAGAATTCGCATCGACAGACCCATTCTTCGACGTGTTCGCCGGCAAAACGGTCGGCCCGTGACCGCTCGCAGCAGCTCGGCTTGCACCGCGGCGGACCCTGCGCTCTTGTCCCGCGGCGGCGGCGCAACGAGGCAGCGCCGGTTTCGAATGTGGGGAACGGCGTGATGGTTCGTGGGGTGCTGGCCGCGATGGCGGGAGTCTCTTTGCTGGCTCTGGGGGCGAGCGCGTGGGCCCAGGCGCCTCAACCCCAGGCGCGCATGCAGGAGCGCCCGAGCGCCGCCGCCCAGACCCGCACGAGCCCCGACGAGCCGCTGCAGGAGAGCGGACCGGTGGTGGAGCGGCGCTCCGAGCGCGGCCAGCAGGCCGGCGAGCGCAAGATCGGCGACAGCGACATCGCCACGGCCCCGATCCGCGAGGTCGCCCGGCCTTCGCACCACAGCGTCGCCGTGGGCGGCCGCACCATCGGCTACACCGCCACGCCCGGCACGCTCACCCTGCGCGACGACGACGGCAAGCCGATCGCCAGCATGTTCTACGTCGCCTATGTCGCCGACCGGGCGAAGGGCGAGCCGGAGCGGCCGATCACCTTCTTCTACAACGGCGGGCCGGGCTCGGCGTCCATGTGGCTGCACATGGGCTCGTTCTCGCCGGTGCGGGTGCTGACGACCGCCCCCAACGCCACCCCGGCCGCGCCCTTCCGCGTCGTGCCCAATCCCGACACCCTCCTCGACAAGACCGACATGGTGTTCCTGGATGCCATCGGCGCCGGCTATTCGCGGCCCCTGGGCGACACCAAGGGCGCGGCCTTCTGGGGCGTGGACGAGGACATCGACGCCTTCGCCCGCGGCATCACCCGCTACGTCTCCAACAACCACCGCTGGAACTCGCCCAAGTTCCTGTTCGGGGAGAGCTACGGCACGACGCGCACCGCGGGGCTGGTCTACGCCCTGCAGGAACAGGGGATGCAGTTCAACGGCGTGATGATCCTGTCGTCGATCCTGAACTACGGGGTCCGCGACGCCGGCTTCGACCACATCTACGTCACCTACATGCCGAGCTATGCGGCCACCGCGATCTACCATCACAGGATCCCGCAACCGGCCGACCAGGCCGCGTTCCTGGCCGAGGTCCGCGCCTGGGCCCAGGGCCCGTACGAGGCGGCGCTGGCCAAGGGGCACAACATCTCTGACGCCGAGCTGGACGCCACGGCCAGGCAGATGAGCGCCTACACCGGCATCTCGGCCACGTACCTGAAGTCCATCAATCTGCGCCTGGACCTGAGCCGCTTCCGCAAGGAGCTGCTGCGCGACCAGCGGCGCACCCTGGGCCGCTACGACAGCCGCTTCACGGGCATCGACGCGGACGCCGGCGGCGAGGGGCCCGAGTACGATCCCTCCGACACCGGGGTCTCCGGCGCCTTCATCGGCAGCCTGCACGACTATCTGGAGCAGCAGCTGGGCTGGACCACCGACATGGCCTACCGGCCCAGCGGCAATGGCATCAACCGGGCCTGGAACTGGAAGCACAAGGCGCCGGGCGCGAACTTCCCGTCCAACGTGGCCGACACCGCCCAGGACCTGAGCGCGGCCATGCGCCAGAACCCGCACCTGAAACTCTATTCGCTGAACGGCCTCTACGACATGGCCACGCCGTTCTACGGGACCGAGTACGACATCGCCCACATGTGGCTGGACCCGTCGCTCCGCGGGAACGTGCGGTTCGCCTACTACCCCAGCGGCCACATGGTCTACCTGAACCCCGACGCCCTGAAGCAGATGAAGTCCGACGTGGCGAAGTTCTACGACGACGCGACGGCCAAATAGGCGGGTTCCGGTTTTCGCCGGCGCCGCTTGTCGGAACGCCGGCTGCCGGTTCGTCCTGGGGCCAGAGCGGCGCCCGACCGGGGCCGCGGCGGCAACCGATTGGAGCACAGACGATGGCGAAGTTCATGGCGATCTACACCGGGCAGCCCGGCGCTCGCGACCGCGATCAACCCGACGAGGCGACCATCGCCAAGGGCGTGCAGGCCTGGGGCGAGTGGATGAGCCGCAACGCCGACCGGATCGTCGAGGCCGGCGGTCCCCTGGGCAAGACCAAGCGGGTCACGAACTCGGGCGTCGCCGACATCCAGAACAACATCGCAGCCTATGTGGTCGTGGAGGCCGACGACCACGACTCGGCGGCCCGCCTGTTCCTGGGCCATCCGCACTTCACGATCTTCCCGGGCGACGGCGTCGAGATCATGCCCTGCCTGCCCGTCCCGACAGCATAGGGCCGAAGTCCGGCGTGACAGGCGGCGCAGGTTCGCGTCAGCCCGTCACCCGGGCGGGACCTGGGGGCGGAGGGCGTCGCGCAGCTGGTCCAGCCGTCAGCGTCGCCGTCTCGCAGCGACCTTGCCCTTGGCGGGCCCGGCGTCGGGCGCCGCTTCGGGACCGACCGTGAGCCCCAGCGCCTGCAGCGCGCTTGCGATCGGGATGAAGAAATTGATGTTGTGGCTGACGTCGTCGGGGGCATAGACCGCGACCGTCAGGGCCATGACCTGGCCGCGCTCGTCCAGCAGCGGCCCGCCCGAGTTGCCGTGGTCCACCGCCACGTCGCTCTGGATCATCGGCAGGCCGCCCAGCATCCGGGTCCCGGAGATCACGCCCCGGGTCAGGGTGTTGGCGAACTCGTCGCGCAGCGGCGTGCCGACCGCAAAAACGCTCTCGCCCAACACCGCCGGCGAGTGGCGGATCGGAAGCGCCGCCGCGGCGGGCTTGGCCCGGATCAGCGCCACGTCGCGGCGTGGATCGGCGCGCACCACCTGGCCCACCGAGCTGGTCCCATCGGCCCACCGCACGCGAACCTCGCCGCTCGAGCCGGCGACGTGGTGGTTCGTCAGTATGTACCCTTCGGGAGAGATCAAGACCCCGCTGCCGGAGCCGTTGCCGGCGTAGACGGTGACGACGCTCTTCACGGCGGCCGCGATGGGAACGCGGTCCGCGGCGATGGCCGGTTTCAAGCGCATCGGGGCGAACGCGGCGGCCGTCGGCCGTGCGGCGCCGGGGCTGGCCAGCACCAGGCGGCGAAATTCCGGGTCCGCGAGCAGGCGGCGCGCATTGTCGCCGAATGCGCCCGTGATCAGGGCCAGCATCGTCACGTCCTTCGACTGGTTCAACACGACGCCGCCGTGGGTCACGACCTTCGCCACGACCTTCGCCTGAGTCACGGAATAGACCTGCCACTCCACGTTCATCGCCACCGATCCGCCGAACGTCTCGCCCTTCAGGGTGGAGGCCAGGCACGAATGCACCCGTATATCGGTGATCAAGGCGCCCAGCTGCAGCTCGCCGCCCTGCTGGGCCTCGAACAGGTTCGTCGGGTCGTCAGCCACCGCGAAGCCGGCCGTCTTGAACTCCTGCCGCAGGACGCGGTCCCAAGTGCCGATCTCGTCGATGTGGTTGTCGGATTCCTTCCATCGCTCCGTCAAGCGCTCCGAGACGAGCGACGTCTCGCTCGTACATGGTCTGGAAAACACTGACGCAATGACAGTCTCGTCGGCCCACAGAGTCCCAGGCGCCATGTTCGCCGCGATCCGCGCGAGGGAGATCGGCTTGACCGCCATGCCCGCCGGGGGCGGCTCCGGCGTCACGGAGGCCGGCACGACCACCTCCAGGTGCTGCGCCGCGCACGGCCCCGCCATTGCCAGCGCGGCGGCCAGCGCCGCCGCTACCAACCCTGTCCGCATGCCCGGAGCCCCCTCCAAACCGTCCCGCTTACAGCTCTAGCGCGAAAATTGCGATTCTACCCCTCGCACCACACGGCCAGTTCGTTGCCGGCCGGGTCGGCGAAGTGGAAGCGGCGGCCGCCGGGGAAGCTGAAGATCGGCCGGGTGATCTGGCCGCCGGCGGCGCGGACCTTGGCCTCCATCGCCTCCAGGTCATGGGCGTAGAGGATCACCAGCGGCTTGGTGACAGCGTCTGCGTCTTCGGTGTGGAAGCCGCCGTCGAGGCCCTCGTTGAAGGCCGCGTAGGCGGGACCATAGTCGGTGAAGGTCCAGCCGAAGGCCGCGCCGTAGAAGGCCTTGACCGCGCCCAGGTCGCCGCCGGGCAGCTCCACATAGTCGACCTTGCCGTCCTCGTGCATCTTCGCCTCCGAAGTTCCTTGTTTGTTCCAAATTAGGCCGGTGTCATCCCCGAGTCCAGGGCGCATCCTCAGGGTTGAATTGGTAGCGCTATCATGCAGCATGCCCCAATGCCGACGCCACGTTCGGCGGGAGGAGGCGCACCATGGGATTCAGCCGTAGGACCGTGTGCGCCGGCGGAGCCGCGACGGCGGCCCTGGCGGCGACGCTCCCTGCGCGCCCGGCGCGGTCCGAGCCGCAGGCCGACCTGCGTCTCTGGTATCGCCAGCCGGCGGCGGCCTGGACCGAGGCCCTCCCGATCGGGACGGGGCGCCTGGGGGCCATGGTCTACGGCGGCGTGAGCCTTGAGCGCCTGCAGCTGAACGAGGACACCCTGTGGGGCGGCGGGCCGTACGATCCGGCCAACCCGGAGGCCCTGGCGGCGCTGCCGCAGATCCGCGCGCTGATCGACGCCGGCGAGTATGCCGCGGCCACTGAGCTGGCGAACGCGCGCTTCATGGGCCGTCCCCTGCGGCAGATGTCGTACGAGACGCTGGGTGAGCTGCGCCTGGCGTTCGTGGGCTTGCCCGATGCGGCGGACGACTATGTGCGCGAGCTCGACCTGGACGCCGCGGCGGCGCGGGTGCGGTTCTCCTGCGGCGGCGTGCGGTTCCAGCGCGAGGCCATCGCCAGCGCGCCTGGCGACGTGATCGCCGTGCGCCTCACGGCCGACACGCCCCGCGCAGTCTCGCTGGACCTGGGCTTCCAGACCCCGCTGGCGGCCACCTTCGCCACCGAGGCAGGCCACACCCTGGTGCTCTCGGGCCGCAACGCCGGCCAGTACGGCGTTGCCGGCGCGCTCACGGTCGACGCGCGGGTCCAGGTGATGGCGCGGGGCGGGACGACCACGGCCGGGCCGGCAGCGATTGCGGTGCGGGGCGCGGACGAGGTGCTGCTGCTCATTGCGGCCGGGACCAGCTACCGCCGGTTCGACGACGTCTCAGGCGATCCGGCGCGCGACAACCGGGCGCGGCTGGCCGCGGCGGCGCGAAAGGGTTGGAGCGGCTTGGTCGAGGCCCAGCGCGCCGACCACCGGCGGCTGTTCCGGCGCGTCGCCGTGGACTTCGGGCGCACGGCGGGCGCGGACGCCCCCACCGACGTGCGCGTCGCCCGGGGCCTAGCGGCGGACGACCCGGCCCTGGCCGCCCTCTACTACCAGTACGGCCGCTACCTCCTGATGGCCTGTTCGCGGCCGGGCGGACAGCCGGCGAACCTGCAGGGGCTCTGGAACGAGAGCCTGAACCCGCCCTGGGGCGGCAAGTACACGGTCAACATCAACACCGAGATGAACTACTGGCCGGCCGAGCCGACCGCGCTGGCGGAGTGCGTCGAGCCGCTGGTGGAGATGGTCCGGGACCTCGCCGTGACCGGCGCGCGCACGGCAAGGACGATGTACGGCGCCCGCGGCTGGGTCTGTCACCACAACACCCACCTGTGGCGCGCCACAGCCCCGATCGACGGCGCCAAGTTCGGCGTCTGGCCCACCGGCGGGGCCTGGCTCTGCAAGCACCTGTGGGACCACTACGACTACGGCCGCGACCGCCGGTTCCTGGCTGGGGCCTATCCGCTGATGCGCGGGGCCGCGCTGTTCTTCCTCGACGCGCTGGTGGTCGACCCCAAGACGGGACGGCTGGTCACCAACCCCTCGCTGTCGCCGGAGAACGACCATGGCCATGGCTCCTCGCTCGTGGCGGGCCCGGCCATGGACGAGGCCATCGTGCGAGACCTCTTCAGCGCCTGCATCGCCGCGGCCGGCATCCTGGGCGTGGACGCACCGTTGGCTGCGGATTTCGCCGCCGCCCGCGACAAGCTCGCGCCGTACCGGATCGGCCACGAGGGCCAGCTGCAGGAGTGGCAGGAGGACTGGGACGCCGGCGCCGCCGACATCCATCATCGCCACGTCTCCCACCTCTATGGCCTCTTCCCCTCCGACCAGATCGCGGTGGACGTGACGCCCGCCCTGGCCGCGGCGGCGCGCCGGACCCTGGAGATCCGCGGGGACCGCTCCACCGGCTGGGCCATGGCCTGGCGCCTCAACCTCTGGGCCCGGCTGGCAGAGGGCGACCACGCGCACGCGATCCTGACCCAGCTCCTGGGTCCAGAGCGGACCTATCCGAACCTGTTCGACGCCCACCCGCCGTTCCAGATCGACGGCAACTTCGGCGGCGTCTGCGGCATGACCGAGATGATCCTGCAGAGCCGCAACGGCGCGATCCACCTGCTGCCGGCGCTGCCTGCCGCCTGGCCGGACGGGCACATGACCGGGCTGCGGGCGCGCGGCGCGGTGGGGATCGATGTCTGGTGGGCGGACGGGCGGCTGGCCCGGGCCCGCCTGCGGGCAGACCGGGCCGGCGACCTGCGCGTGGTGCTGGGCGGCGAGCGGCTGGGCCTGTCCCTTCTGGCGGGCGAGGCGGCGACCCTCGGCGTCAGCGCCGGCAAGCTGGTCCGGACGACCTAGGGCAACGCCCAGACGCAGGTCTTCTTGACCTCGAAGTCCTCCAGCTCGCGGGTCGTGGCCACCTGGTGCTCGGCGAGCTTCTGAAGGCCCTGGCGCGGGAAATAGCTGCGGCCCGGGTCGCCGATCAGCACGGTGGCGCCGCCAGCCCGGGCCGCGCCGAGCCAGGCCATGACCCGCTCCGCCAGCGGCTTCTCGTAGCAGATGTCGCCCGCCAGGATCACCTGGGCCCACGCGGGCGGCGGGGCGTCCAGCAGGTCCTCGCCGGTGAACTCGACAGCCACGCCGTTGGCGGTGGCGTTCAGGCTGAGGGCCGCGCCGCAGAAGGGGTCGATGTCCGCCGCCAGCACGCGCGATGCGCCAGCCTTGGCCGCAGCAATGGCGACGATGCCCGAGCCGGACGCGAAGTCGACGACGGGCCGGCCGGCCACAAGGTCGGGATGGTCCAGCACATAGCGCGCCAGGGCCTGCCCGCCGGCCCAGGCAAAGGCCCAGAACGGCGGCGGCAGGCCGATCTCGGCCAGGGCCTCCTCGGTCAGGCGCCAGATGGGCGTGACCTCGTCGGCCAGGTGCAGCTCCAGCTCCGGCGTGTGCGGCGGACGCTGGCGGCGTGTGTTGTCGAGGATGAACTGCGGCCGGTCCTGGGGTGGGATCATCGCCCGCCTGTAGCAGGGATCTGGCGGCGGGTGGCGGCTACTGGATGACCGTGCGCACCACGCCGCGGGCCTCGGGCGTCAGGCTGCCGCCGGCGTCCTGGTCGGCGGGCCGGCTGGACGCCAGGCGCAGGACCTCCAGATAGCTCTTGGCGGTCAGCATCTTCGGCAGCACGCCCTTGGCCTTCAGCAGCCGATGCGCCTGGGGCAGCCGGTAGCACGGCACATGCATGAACATGTGGTGCTCGCAGTGGTAGTTGACCCAGTAGGGGGCCAGGAACGCCCGCTCCAAGAGGTTGGCGTGGGTGGTGCGCGCGTGGCGCAGGGGGTCGGGCTCGTCCTTGGGCACGCAGGCGTGCTCGGCGATGTTCCGCAGGCGCGTGATCATCGGATACCAGGTCGCCTGGGGCAGCCACCACAGCACCGGCCAGGCCCACCAGTAGCCGAAGGGCGCGGTGACGGCGACGGTCAGGGCCGCACCGGCGAAGAAGCGCCAGCGGCCGACGACGAACTTTCGGGTGATTCCGAGGCGGCTCTCCCCCGGCTGGGGATGAGCCAGGCGTCTGAAGAACGGCGCCCAGCGCTGCTTGAAATGGGTCTGGCCGGTGAGGTCGCGCACGATCTTGCGGCGCAGCGACAGGCGCGTGATCGGGAACGGGGCGGAGAGGCCCAGGTCCGGATCCTCCGCCTGCTGGGCGTACTTGTGGTGGCCCAGGTGGTAGCCCCGGTACTGCACCAGGCCGCCCGGCGTCAGGTACTCGCCCAGGACGTCGTTGACCTTCAGGTTCGGGTGCAGGGCGCCGTGGGCCGCGTCGTGCATGAGAATGGCCAGGCCCAGCTGCCGCGCCCCGATGATCATCACCGCCAGGGGGATGGTGATCGGCCAGGCCATGGCCATGGCGGCGGCGGCGAAGATCACCGCCCAGGCGTGGGCGACGAGCGCGTAGCCGATGAGACCCGATCGGCGGGCCAGCGGCGCCCATTCGTCGGCGGTGAAATAGTCCTTCGGGGCGACGCGGGCGGCGACGGCCATCAGCGGTCTCCTGCAACGGGGGCCAGGGGCGGCGCGTGGTGCGGCCGCAGCAGGGCCATCATCTCGTCCGCGGCCTCGGCGACGGAGGCTTCGGTGGCGCCTTCGCGCAGCGCCACGCCCAGGGCCAGGGTCCAGAATCGGCGGGCCACGGTGGCGGCGTCCTCGGCCTGCGACCACCCGCGCCGCTTGCGGGCCTCGGCATAGGCGCGGTCGCCCTCGGCATGCAGCCGCTCGAAGGTGCGCTCTATCAGGGGCGCCAGGTCCTGGCGGCGCCGGGTGAGCGACAGGGCCTCGACGAATAGCGCCAGGCCCGGCGCGCCGATGACGGTCTCCACCAGGCGGCGATTGTAGTCGGAGCCGCTGCGCGCCCCGGCGGCGGCCGCCTCGGCCTGGCGCGCCACATAGAGCACCTCGCGGCACGCCGCCTCGACGAACAGCGCCTCCTTGGTGCGGAAATAGTAGGTCACCTGGCTGGGATAGGCGCCGGCGGCGGCGGCGATCTCGGCCACCGCCACGCCGGCCGCGCCGCGGGCCTTGAACAGCTCCACCGCCGCATCGAGCAGCCGCGAACGCATCCGCTTGCCGGGCTCGCGCAGGCGGGCTTCGGGGGCGCGCACATCCGCCAGGGCCTGGACTTTCGCCATCCCTTGTTTGTACGCCATACAAGATCGGCGATCAAGCCGGGCGTGGCATCGGTTGTCCACGAATGCACACGAATGAACACGAATGCGCCGAGGCTTGGCCTGGGACGCAGCGCAGCTCGACGAACTTTCAGGCGGCCCACCGAGCGCTTCGCGCTCCTTTTTTTGTCGCGTGAAGGCGGTGGTCGATCATGGACGCATTCGTGTTCATTCGTGTGCATTCGTGGACAAAATCGAAGCCACAAACCCCGCCGTCGGTCAGTTCGGGAGCGCTGCGGTCCGCGTCCGGCGCAGCGGGCGGATGCAACCTGCGCGGTTCTGTCGCTCCCCCATGCCGTGTTTGTCGCGGGCAGCGATAAGAAAAGGTCCAAATCGTCAGGCCATCCTCTGTCCACACACAGCCGGACAGACGGGAATCATGTCCATGACCAAGGTGCTCGAGAAGATGGCGGACGCATTCAAGGCGGTGACGGGCCGCCGGCGCAAAGGCCACCAGCTGCCCGGCTGGGCGTCGCGGCGCAGCTAGCTGAGCACGCCGCCGAGGGCCAGGGCGACGAACAGGATCAGCCCGGCCCAGGTGTTGGACCTGAACAGCTGCAGCGCCAGGGCGCCATCGTCCACGCGGACGCGCCGCGCCTGCAGCCCCAGCTGGATGGCGTAGGCGATCAGCGCCACGCTGAAGGCCACGCCCAGCTGCGCCAGGACGCCGGCCGCCAGGGCGCAGGCCATGGCCATCAGGTAGAAGAACGCCACCGCGCGGGGGGCGCCGGCGCCGAGACGACGGGCCGTGGACTTCACCCCGACCAGGGCGTCGTCCTCCAGGTCCTGGATGGCGTAGATCGTGTCGTAGCCCAGGGTCCAGAAGACCCCGCCGGCGTAGAGCAGCAGGGCCGCAAGGCTGAGGCTCCCGCCGACCGCGGCGAACCCCATCAGCGCGCCCCAGTTGAAGGTCAGCCCCAGCCACGCCTGCGGCCACCAGGTGATGCGCTTCATGAACGGATAGGCCGCGACCAGGCCCAGCGAGCCCACGCCCAGCGCCCAGTCCAGCGGCGGCAGCACCGCCAGGATCGCCAGCGAGGCCAGGCTGCAGCCCACCACGAAAGCCCAGGCCTGTTTCACGCTGATCTGGCCGGCCGGTATCGGCCGCGCCGCGGTGCGGGCCACCTTGGCGTCGATATCGCGGTCGACGATGTCGTTGTAGGCGCACCCCGCGGACCGCATCAGCGCCGCGCCCAGGAAGAACAGGACCAGCAGCACCGGGTCGGGCCAGCGCCGCTGCAGGGCGCAGGCGAGGGCGATCCCCTGCCAGCCCGGCAGCATCAGGAGCCAGATGCCGGTCGGCCGGTCCAAGCGGCCCAGCTTCAGCCACGGCCGCAGCGCCGCCGGCGCATGGCGGTCCACCCAGTTGCTGGGCGCGGCGTCCGGCAGGGGCGCGGTCGGAGTCATGGCCGGGGCTTAGCAGACCTTCCGGTGTGGCTGAAATGCCGCTCGCGCCGGGCCTGTGAGCCTCTGCGAACCCGGTTCTTGACCGGGGCCGGGCGCGCTCCTAGCTTCCGCACCTTCGAGGCGCAGCCAAGGGAGGCCGTACGAATGACAGCGTTCGCATCGTCCGCCCCGCGTCTCGGGCCGCCGTCGCCGCGTTAATTCGCCCGATCTGCTTCGTCGCCAGGCCTTGCCGGCCATAGACGCGAAGCGATCGCCCGCGCCTGCAGCCCACCGCCTCTCCGACCGAAACACATCCATCTTCCATCGCCGCCTGCGCCGGACCTGCGCGCGCTCCAGCTGGAGTCCCGGTCCGTCGGCCCCGCATCGAGACCTGACATGACCGACCATTACGAGGACACCGAAGCCCAGCGCGAAAGGGTGCTGAAGAACCGCCAGGTGCTCGCCTTCATCGCGGGCTTCTGGGGGCGGCGCCCCTGGCTCCTGGCCGGGACGATCGGCTTCACCCTGCTGGCGATCGCCTTCGACCTGGCGCTGCCCTGGGCGTCCGGGCGGCTGGTCGACGCCGTGGGGCGTGGCCCGGGCAACATCGACCCGGTCTGGCAGGCGTGGGGCCTGTTCGTCGGCGTCTACCTCGCCTTCTCGCTGATCCGGAACCTGGCCATGCGGTTCCTGATCCCGATGTCGGCCAACAACATGAAGGACATGACCGACGAGGCCTTCCGGCGCGTGCAGTCCTTCTCCGCCGACTGGCACGCCGACACCTTCGCCGGCGCCACCGTGCGCCGCCTCAGCCGCGCCATGTGGGGCTACGACGTGGTCACCGACGCGGCGCTGATCTGGTTCGGTCCGGCAGCGATCGTGCTGGTCGGCCTCTGCGTCATGATGCTGGTGCGCTGGCCGCTGGTGGGCCTCTTCGCCTTTGCCGTGGTGGTGCTCTACATCGCGTCGAACCTGGTGCTGACCACGCTCTACGCGCGCCCGGCGAACCTGAAGTCGGTGGCGCTGGATTCGCGGATCGGCGGAGCGCTGGCGGACTCGATCTCGTCCAACGCCACGGTGAAGGCCTTCGGCGCGGAGCCGCGGGAAGAGGCGCGCATCGCCGGCATCACCGAGCTATGGCGGACGGCCACCATCCATACCTGGACCCGGTTCACCAACCTCTGGCTGGCGCACAACATGATCCTGGTGCTGCTGCAGGCGGGCCTCACGGGCCTGCTGGTCCGGCAGTGGGCCGTCGGCCGCGCCAGCGCCGGCGACATCGCCTTCGCGATCACCGCCTTCATGCTTATGACCGGTTATCTGCGCAACATCGGCGACAACATCCGCATGGCCCAGCGCGGCCTTGACGACAGCGAGGACGTGGCCCGTTACGCGCAGATGTCGCCGCAGGTGATCGACGCGCCGGACGCCCGCGTGTTCCGCGCCGACCTGGGCGAGATCGTCTTCGACCGGGTGACCTTCCGCTACAAGTCCGCCGAGCAGCCGCTCTACGACCGCTTCACCCTGCGCATCGCGCCGGGGGAGCGCGTGGCGCTGGTCGGCCCGACGGGCTCGGGCAAGTCGACCTTCGTGAAGCTGATCCAGCGGCTCTACGACGTGCAGGAGGGCGCGATCCTGATCGACGGCCAGGACGTGGCCAAGGTCAGCCAGGGCTCCCTGCGCCGCGCCATCGCGGTGGTGCCGCAGGACCCGGCCCTCTTCCACCGGGCCCTGGCCGACAACATCAAGTACGCGCGGCCCGACGCCACCGAGGACGAGATCGTGCTCGCGGCCAAGCGGGCCCGGGCGCACGACTTCATCGCCCGTCTGCCCCAGGGCTACGACACCCTGGTGGGCGAGCGCGGGGTCAAGCTGTCGGGCGGCGAGCGGCAGCGCGTGGCGATCGCCCGCGCCTTCCTGGCCGACGCGCCGATCCTGGTGCTGGACGAGGCCACCTCCTCGCTGGACGTGGAGACCGAGCGCCAGGTGCAGGCGGCGATGGAGGAGCTGATGGTCGGCCGCACCACCATCGTCATCGCCCACCGCCTCTCCACCATCCGCGGCGCCGACCGCATCCTGGTGTTCGAGAACGGCCGCGTGGTGGAGGAGGGCAAGCACGCCGACCTGGTCCGCAAGGGTGGGACGTACGCGCGGCTGAACGCGGTGACGGAAGGGGTGGTGTAGGCCTTTTCGACAACCGAAAAGTGTGGAAGCTTCACAATGACGGCGCTGTGGCTGTCATTGTGAAGCTTTGGGGGGGTCATGTCGGTTGTGGCGGGTGCGCTGAGAAACCAGCGGGAGAAGGTTTACGGGCCACTGACAGTTGCAGTCGGCGCGGTGCTTTGGCCGATCGTCGTTCTCGGCGTTCTGGCCGGCCTCGCCAGCGGCAATCCGGAAGTCAAATCCCTGATCGCCGTCTATCTGTTCTACGGCGTGGCGATCTGGCTGTTCTTCTTCATCTCCGGGCTGCTCTATCGGGCCTATGCCTATGGCAACATGCTGCTCCTGAGCCCGAAGCAGTTCCCGCAGCTTCATGCGATGGTGGTGGAGGGCGCCCAGGAGCTCGGCCTCCGGAAGGCGCCGCACACGTTCCTCTACAATTCGAATGGGCTCTTCAACGCCTTTGCGCGGCGGATTCTCGGAGGTCGGTATGTCTTCCTGACCTCAGCGCTCGTCGACGCCAACAATGACGAGCAGGTCCGGTTTGTCATCGGCCACGAGCTGGGGCACCACGCGGCCGGCCACCTCAACGGCTGGCTGAACTTCCTCCGGTTCCCGGCCCATCTGGTCCCGTTCCTGATGGGCGCCTATTCGCGATCGCGCGAATACACCTGCGATAGCGTCGGAGCGCGGCTGTCGGGGGACCTGGACGCTTCGCGCAGCGCCCTGCAGATGTTGGGATGTGGCTGCCGCCGGCTCAACGCGTCCATGAACTGCGAGGCCTTCATGGCCCAGGAGGCGCTTGTGCCGCCGATCTCCGGCTTCTTCAGCGAAATCTTCCGAACCCACCCGCGTCTGACCCGGCGCGTCGCGACAATCAACGCCGCACTTATCCGCAACGAGCGAGCGCCGCGGATCGCGGTTCCCGTGCCCGCCGAGTAACGAAGTCCTGGCGGTCTGATCACTGACGCGCGGTCAGACCGCCGCAGCCAAAGCCGCCGCCAGGTCTCCGCGCGGCTCGACACGCACGGTCTCCAGCCCCAGCCAGCCGGCCATGCGCTTGAGTTCGGCCGCGAGCTTCACCGGCGTCTCGTCCGAGGCCCAGGGCTCGCCGTGGGCGGACTGGACGATGAGCACGCCGGCCTTGCGGTCGCTCTTGAGGTCCAGGCGGGCGGTGAGGGCGTCGCCCTCCAGGAACGGCAGGACGTAGTAGCCGTGCTGGCGCTTCTCCGCCGGCGTGTAGATCTCGATCCGGTAGCGGACGCCGAACATCCGCTCGGTGCGCTCGCGGAA